>Ga0100377_1000549_pt1 | contig 32163 bp, 30 predicted proteins | sample CryGeymeta201501_FD_83664 | JGI IMG/M metagenome (GOLD analysis project Ga0100377, IMG submission 83664) | Groundwater microbial communities from Crystal Geyser aquifers in Utah, USA - Crystal Geyser metaG 2015-01 | ecosystem: Environmental > Aquatic > Deep subsurface > Groundwater | place: USA...
CTTCAGTTGATTCCCTTGCGGATCCTACGGAGAAGAACCTCCTATGCCTATCTGAACATGAGTAATCCGATCATCCGTTCAGGTGACGAGCTTGTGGACAAGGCCACCCAGGGCTACCCAGGGCAATTGAGATCTAACGCACCTTTTGCGCTGGCCTGTCCTGACGCAGCCCATCACCCATCCTGCCCACTCTGCACAGTCTACCCTACCACCAGCGGACTCGGCAGGACGGGCCACGGCGAAGATGCACAACAGTTGCGGCCTGCCACCGAACCCGTCACACTGAACCTCGGGCACACGACCTCAACCTCGCCACTCGACCCGCGCACCGCCACATGACCACGCGCCCCCTCCAGCACTTCCTGCTCCTCGTCGCCGTCGCCGCGGCGGCCGCATCGGCCTGCGCCGACAACGCTGCGACCGGCGCCCCCGTCCTGCCGCGCCCCGAGCCCGACGTCGAGGTCCTCCCGGACGTCGCCCCCGACGTCGTCGAGGACGAACCCGACGCCGCCCCCGAGGACGTCCCCGAGGACGTCGCGGTGATTGAGGACACCGGCCTCCACATTGACGCCTTCTTCGAGGACAGCTTCACGCGCCCGGAGCCCGACGTGCCCCCCGACATCCCCGAGGACGTGGACCAGAGCATCCCTGTCGAGCGGCGCGAAGGCCAGACCGAGTGCCTCCACCACATCCTCGAGGTGCAGGGCGAGGACCTGACCTTCCGGTTCGGCGAGGATTTGTTGCTGATCATATGGGACGTGCGGAACCACTGCTCACGCAACGTGCTGATGCGGGTCCACCACGCCGGCGACTTCCTGCCGATCCTGATCCACAAGGACGGCCTGCCCTGGCTGGCCTATCCAGACTGCTTCGGCCGCGGCGAGCCCTACGAGCCGTATTTTGAGTTCGGCAACGGCCTGCGCAAGGGCTGGATCTGGACCGGCCCCAACCACCAGGCCTGGATCGACAACTGCGCCGCGGAGCCCTTCGATCCCACCTCGGTCTACGAGGTCGTCGGCTACGGCGCCACCGAGGTCGTAGCCTCCGACGACCAGTACAGCGACATCTTCCCCATGTCCGAGCCGATCCGGATCGAGCTCGTCGAGTAGACCCGCCTGATGCTGCTGCCTCCCGAGAGCCCCCGCCTCACCGTCGCCGGTGCGCGTCACTGCGCACGGCGCTTTGCGGTGTCGCTCGTCGCGATGGCGGTGCTCGCAGGCTGCGCCATCGCGCCTGGCCCGCCGGTGCCCCTCACCTCGCCCCTCCCGCGCCCATACCTGCTGGCTTCGCCCGTCCACCACTCCATCGACCTCGCCGCGGAGACCGCTCACACCGAGGGCGCCCACCAGCTCCGCGCCCGCGCCGTCATCCACGCCTCTGCCGCGCTCCACGCCGCCCGCGCACTCGCCGCGCCCCCGTTGCCCTGGGCCTGCGCCCAGAACGACGCCCGCCTCGTGGCCAACGCCGACGAGCGCGTCGTCCTCAAGGCCCGCAGCGACGCCGACGCCCTGGCCGAGTGGCGCACCCGCCCCATCTTGCGGCGCGCGGTGCGCCGTGGGCTCGGCGGCTATCAGCTCCTGCGCTGGCTGTACCTCCGCCGCGGCGTGTGCGACGTACCAGCCTTCTTCGAGGGCGCCATCGTGCCCACGCGCTTCCTCGGCCTGTGGCTCCAGGTCCACCGCGAGGTGGCCGATCGGCTCGCGCGCGTCGAGCGCCTCCTGCGCAAACAGGACGCCCACCTCCGCATCGCCCGCATCGGCGGCTTCGTCCCACGCACCCTGCGCGGCCCCTACGGCAGCCTCCCCTGGCTCTCCAACCACGCCTTCGGCCTCGCCGTGGACATCGACCCCCACCGCAACCCCTACCTCTCCATCGACGACCTCGTCGCCCTCGAGCGGGTCAGCGGCGTGAAGCTCGTCCGGGAGGCGTCGGTTCCGGCCGGCGACCGCTGGGATCGGTTCGTGCTCGCCCAGCGCACCTACCGCGCTCGCATCGGTCCCTGGCTCCGCGACAACGCCGCGGCCATCCACGACCTCCGCCTCCGCCGTGCCCGCGGAGACGCCACCGTCGTCCCCGAGCTCGACCACCTCGAGCGCCTCCGCAAGCTCGTCACCGGCAGCGCCAGGCTCCGCGCCGCCGTCCGCGTCGGCTTCCTGACCCTCCCCCGCGAACTCGTCGTCGCCATGGAGGACGCCGGCTTCACCTGGTGCACCGACTTCCCCAACGGCGCTGACCTGATGCACTTCGAGCTCAGGCGGCCACGCTGACCGGGCCTCCCCCGCGGCAGCGGCATCACAACCTCTGGCCTACGGCCGTTCTCGCTGCGCTCGCTCGTCCCGCGCAGTGAGCGCAGCGAACTGCGCCGGACGGGGAGGGAGGGTTGTGGTGATGCGGGGGCGCGCCCCCTCCGCTGCATCCGCTCGCCTTCGTCTCGCGGGCAGCGGAGACCCCTCGTAAACGAGGGGTGCTCGGGCTCTCATGAGGTCTGACACAGCTCGGTGGGCGGCGCTCCCCCGCGGCCGCAATCGCGGAGCAAAGCTCCGCGAGCGGCCTCGACCCCTCGTAAACGAGGGGTGCTCGGGCTCTCTCTCGGTCGAGGTGCGAGGTTCACGGGCTCGTTGGGTTCCGAGACTCTGGTGCCGTACGGCGGAGCGCGGCCCACCGAAAATGCGCTGCGATGTGCAACGTGTTCTGTTTGTTCGTGAATTACCAACCCTGGACCGTGAGAGGGCCCGAGCACCCCTCGTTTACGAGGGGTCTCCGCTGCCCGCGAGACGAAGGCGAGCGGATGCAGCGGAGGGGGAGCGCCCCCGCGCCACCTCAACCCTACTCGCCCGGCGCAGGCGCCGGGGCAGGGGAGGGCGCCGCCGCCGCTCGCTCGTCGCACGCCTTGCGGATCCGCACGACCATCTCCTCGACCTTGCCCATCGCGATCGACCGCACCGTCGAGGTGGGCACCAGCGCGCTCACGTCCACGTACGAGCTGTACACGACGCGGGTCACCCCCGGCTTGTCGCCGTCGCTCAGGGTCCATGAGCCCCGGATCACGTTCGCGTCTCCGCTCAGGCGGTTCCAGGTGATGATGTCGACGATCTTGCTGCGGCTGTGGTTGCGGCGCAGCGTGTAGCTCGCCTCGGACAGCACGGCGTCCACGCGGAAGAACACGTCGCGGCTGGACTCGGACTCCCGGACCAGCTTGACCTCGAGGATGTTCGGAAAGACCTTCTTGAAGCCCTTGATGTCATTGAGGACCTCAAAGACGACGTCCCGATCCTGGTTCACCACGAAGGTGGCCACCAGGCCCTTGACGCCGTCCTTCTCATCCTCGCGAATCACGACGTCCGACGCCACGGCGCGCAAGGGCAGGGCGATCAGGAGGGCGAAAGCCACGAGGGCAGGGAGCCATCGGCGGGCATCGGGTGCGAACATGGGCATCCTCGGGCCAGAGCTGCACGGGGGTGCAGAGAGTGGTCAGGGCGCGGCCTGGCGGCGTCGCTGCTGAGAGGAGCCCATCTTGACCGCTCGCGCCGGGCGGATCAAGCAGGCCGGCGGTCACGGGCTCACCGGCTCCTCGATCTTCTTGATCGTCTTGTCGCCGACGCTCCCGCCCAGCGTCTTGATCGTGCGCGGCGCCTCGGCCTCCTCGGTCTTGCCGGCCTCGTCGAGCGTCTTGACCTTGTCGTCGGTCGGCGGGTCGAGCGTCTTGACGCGGCGCTGCTCGGGCATCAGCAGCGTCATGTAGACCGCTGCGGCTCCGCGCAGGTCCTTGCGCGCCCGAAGGGCCTCGGCGGTGAGCACGTCGTACCACGGGCCGAGCTCCTCGGGAGCGGCCGCGCGGCTGGCCTCCAGGCCCTTGAGCGCCGCTTCGGCGTCACCGGCCCGGAGCCGCGCCAGGGCCAGCACCCAGGGCAGGTAGTCGAGAGAGGGCAGGGCGGCCGAGGCGTCGGCGAACGCCTCGGCGGCCTGCGCGAACTGATCGCCCTCGAACGCTGCGAAGCCGTTGAGCAGGAGCTGGTAGGCCGCCACCTTCAACGCCTCCTTCGTGCCCGGCCCCAGCGTCCGAAGCAGCTCCAACCGCTGACGGCTGACCTCCAGCGCCTCGCTGCTCTCGCCGAGGGCGGGCAGGGGCCCGCGGGGCAGCCGGGCGAACCGGGCCTCCAGCTCGCTGAGCAGGTCCCCCCGGAGGTCCCGCGCGAACACCGCCAGGTCGGGCAGGGCGTAGCCGCGCTCGATCGCCAGCACGTACAGTCGACTGGTCCCGCCGCCGCTGGCCGTCGTGGCGGGCTCGTGCTTCTTCAGCCTCGTCTCCAGCGCCTCGATCAACTGCAAGACGGATTTGTCGTATACTGCCTCGGGCCCCACGCGGCGCTCGGGTGAGCTGCGACGCGCGTTGGCGGCGTCGAGCTCGCTGGTCACCTGCTCCCGATCCTTCGCGTCGGGGTAGGTGCGCACATACACCTGATACCAGAATACGCTCTGGTCGTACTTATCGAGCCAGAACATGCACCGCGCCAGGTTCCGGTACGGGCTCCCCGACAGCTGCTTGCCCCCCAGGTCGAGCTGCGCCGCGCGGATGTACAGCCCCGCCGCCCGATCGTACTGCTCGGCGTTGTACGCCGCCTTGGCGTCGTCCATCACGGCCGAGGCGCTCGCGATGACCGACTCGTCCTGCTGCGCTGACGCGGCCACCGGCCACGCCACCGCGCACACCGCCAGCCCCACCGCCACCATCCAACCCCGCAACGTCTTCATGGCTCGACCTCCTTCGGGGGCGCGCTCGGCGAGCCGAACAGCTCCTTGATCGGGTTCTCGAAAGTCAGCCCCGCGCCGATCGTCAGCAGCTGCTCGGCGTTGCTGTCGTCGTGCGTCAGATCCCACTGCACCCCCAGCGAGGCGAACGCGAACCACCACGACTCAAAGTAGTAGCTGGCCTCGATGCCGAACGCGAAGAAGAACTCGTCCCGGGTCAGGTCCGCCGAGCCCTCCTGCGTCGCAGCCGTGAAGCTCGTGTGCGCCCACCCCAGGCCCGCCTCCACCCGCGGGATCAGGTTCTCGTAGGCGTGCCGCCAGGTGATCTGCGCCGGCGCCACCTCATACCGCGTGAAGTTGCCCAGCGTCGCGTCCACCTTGCGGTCCCCGTCGAGCACGGTGCCGCCGCTCGTGTCGCCGCTGCTGTAGATGCTCGCGCTCAGCGCCACCAGCCCCAGGTTCTCCCAGGTGTAACCCAGGTCGATGTGCGCGCCCTGGAAGCTGAACTCCGGTCGGATCGGGATCACCCCGTCGTTGATCTCCTCCTTCTTCAGCGTCACGTCCTTGCTGCCCAGCGTCCCCGTGCTCTCCGACAACCCCGTGGTCAGCGACGCATACCGATAGCCCGCCCGCCCATAGAACCCCCGCGCGTAAATCTCCTCCGTGCTCACCTCGCCGAGCCCCGTCAGCGTCAGCGAAGGACGCGTGCTCTCCAGCGTGAGGCTCATCATCTTGGCGTCCTCCGGGTCCACCACCACGTGCAGGGTGCGCGGCTTGTAGCCCTCGGCCCGCACCTCGAGCTGGTAGCTGCCGGGGCGGACCTTGAGCGGCTTGCCCGTGGGACCGAGCTCCTTGCCGTCCAGCCACACCGTGCCCTCGACCGGCTCCGTCTGCACCGTCAGCTGCGCCGACTCGCTCTTGAGCGACAGCTTCGCCGTCGTCCGCTTGCCCGCCCGCACCTTCAGCGTCTGCGTGTTGTCGAGGTAGCCCGCCGCCGTGGCGCGCACCTCGTAGCTGCCGACCCGCACCTCCATGACGACCGGTGAGGGCCCGATCTCCTGGCCGTCGACCTGAATCATGGCGCCGTCGGGCTCGGTGGCGATCTCCACGCTGCCCGTCGCCTTGAAGATCTCCCGGATAGCCGTCGCGGCGACCTCCTCGATGCCGTCCTCCGGCCGGGCGGGCTTGCCGCCCCGCGACACGTCCTTCGCCTCGAAGGCGCGCTCCAGCGCCACGTTGCCCGCCGGGCCGTACATCTTCAGCTCCAGCGTCCAGCTTGCGCCTGCACGGGCCAGCCGGCCCACCAGCAGCAGGTCGGCGCCCAGCGCCTCCATCGCCGTCGCTGTCGGGCTCTGGCAGGGGCGGTGGCCCAGCAGGCAGGGGGGCAGCCCACGGGCCGGCTGGCGGCCAAGGTGCGCCTCGAGCTGGCTCGGCGTCATCGCCACGGCGTGGCTGTCCGTGCCGCCCTCGAGCAGCCGGTTCATCACCACCACCGCCAGCGTCGAGAGGGCCTCGTCACCTTCGAGGCCCGGACCGCCCTCGATCAGCCAGAGCACGCGGCGAGGGCTGGCGTCGACCTCAGAGGTCTCCACGGCCGCCTCGACCGGCTCACCGGCGTCGCCGGGCAGGGGGGCGACCGCCGTTTCACCGGCCTCCGCCCCCTTCGGTGTGTCCCCGGCCCCGGGCTCGTCCTGCGCCACCGCTGCCGCGCTCGACCCCAGCACCAGCAGCCCGGCCGCCAGCGCCATGGGCCAGCGGCGCCCTCGCCGCCGCCGTACTTGTTGGATTTTGTCGTCCATGACCTGTTGTTGTACCATCAGAAGGTCCTCCGCGACGCGGCGTCACACCATGGCGCGCCTGCGGCGCGGAAGGCATCGGTTCGGACCCGGTCCCGGCGCCACCTGCGCCGCGATCGAGCGTCACCGGGCTTGCAACCGGTGGAGGTCCAGGCCGTGTTCCCGCCATCTGTCCGCGCTGCGGCCGCGGCACGAACGTGGAGACAGGGATTCAGCATGACCAGAGACACCACAGAACACCCCGTCACCGGGGACGAGACGACCGCTGCCGAGGCAGAGGAGACCGCGCTCACCCTCATCACCTATACCTCACTCGCCGCCTGGTTTCAGCAGCTCGTCGTCAACGCCCGCGAGAATCAAGGCCTCACCGTCAGCCCCACCAGCGAGTACTACGTCGTCAGCGTCCTCGAGGGCTTCGCCGATGGTGATGAGCTCTTCGGCCTCGACGACGACGGCCGCCGCCGCGACGAGGCCCTCGCGCGCATCCTCGAGGCCGCCGTCTACGCCCCCGGCCACGACCGCATCCACCACTATCGACGCCTCGGTGACGTCGCCCTGTTCGTCTCCGGCTTCTTCGCCGACAGCCTCCGTCGGCGGACCGTGGGTGTACCATACTACGTCGGCATGGGACAGGCCGCCTACGGCGCGCTGTCCTCCATGTTCCGCTCCGGCGCCACCGCCTCCACCTTCCGCGAGGTCTTCGAAGAGCTCGCCGACACCTTCCCCGCCTGGGTCGACGTCCTGCGCGAGGTCTCCGAGCGCTCCCGGATCAGCGCCACCCCCGACGAGATGGACACCTCCGAGCTCGTCGAGCGCCTCGGCCGGGCCCGCGGACAGCGCGTCAGCGACCTCTCCATGGCCCTGCTCCGCCGAGGCGTCTGGCCCGGCGCGTGAGCTCCGGTCAAGGCGACCTTGACGTCCGGCGCGCGCCTCTCTATGCTCTCGCCTTCGTCGCGCCGCGCGTCGGCCCCCCCGGCCGCCGCCGCGCTTCGTCTGAACCTTCCCCCACTGCGGCGGTCCGTCCGCTCGCTTTCGCCTCGAGGAATCGCCACCATGGCCCGAGTTACCGTCGAAGACTGCCTGGAGAAGGTCGAAAACCGCTTCGCCCTCGTCCACCTCGCCAGCAAGCGCGCCCGCCAGATCCGCGTCGATGGGGCCGACACCTTCGTCAAGAAGGAGAACAAGGAGTGCGTCATGGCGCTCCGCGAGGTCGCCGCTGGCTTCATCTTCTTCGATGAGGCCGCCATCGAGCAGCTCGACAAGAAGCGCAAGCGCCCCAAGAACTGGCGCTGACCCCATCCCGGTCACCGTCAAGCTGAGACATCGCCGCGCTGTGGGCCTCGCCCACCGCCGCCCCGAAGGGGAGCACCCACGTGCTCCCCTTTTTTCGTGCCTCACCCACGACCTGCCGCCACCCACCATCGGCACCGTGCGTCAAAAGTTTTTCTGGACGATCCCTTGACCGCCCAAGGGGGGTGCATAAAGTCCTCGCGCCGTCAGGGAATCCGGCGCCCATCGGGGCTGCGGTCTCACCGACCCCGCATCTGCAGGGCCCCGGATGACCTCGCGGTGAATCATTTCCCCAAGTTGCGACCCTCTTCCCGGCGCTGGTCCAGGCTGGGGGGTCGGTGTGTTCAAGTGACCTTTGATGACTGACAGGAGGACAAAATGAAGGTTCGTCCGCTCTATGATCGCGTTCTCGTTCAGCGCCTCGAGCAAGAGGCCGTGAGCGCTGGCGGCATCATCATCCCTGACACGGCCAAGGAAAAGCCGCTCGAGGGCAAGGTGATCGCGGTCGGGACCGGCCGTCGCCTCAAGGACGGGGAGTCCCTCCCCGTGGCCGTCGCCCCCGGCGACCGCATCCTCTTTGGCAAGTACGGCGGCACCGAGATCAAGATCGACGGTGAGGACTACCTCATCCTCAAGGAAGAGGACATCCTCGCCCGACTCGCCGACTGAACGCCCTCGCTCATCCTGCCAGGACGATACACTTCCGGGCCGTGCCGCTGTCGTGACACGCCCGTTTCGAATCCGCCCGCGTCGGCACGGCATACCTCCATGCCGGCGATGGGCTTCTGAATGCACTGAATCAGGAGAATTGCATCATGGCCAAGGACATCATCTTCAGCGACAAGGCTCGCCGTCAGCTTCTTGAGGGCATCGACGTGCTCGCCAACGCCGTCAAGGTCACCCTCGGGCCCAAGGGCCGCAACGTCGTGCTCGAGAAGAGCTTCGGCGCCCCCCTCATCACCAAGGACGGCGTCACCGTCGCCAAGGAGATCGAGCTCGAGGGTCGCTTCGCCAACATGGGCGCCCAGATGGTCAAGGAGGTCGCCTCCAAGACCTCCGACGTCGCTGGCGACGGCACCACCACCGCCACCGTGCTCGCCCAGTCCATCTTCCGCGAAGGCGCCAAGATGGTCACCGGCGGCCACAACCCCATGGCCATCAAGCGCGGCATCGACAAGGCCGTCGCCGCCCTCGTCGCCGAGCTCGGCGTCATCGCCCGCCCCGTCGAGGAGAACCGCGAGATCGCCCAGGTCGGCACCATCTCCGCCAACAACGACTTCACCATCGGCAGCATCATCGCCGAGGCCATGGCCAAGGTCGGCAAGGAGGGTGTCATCACCGTCGAGGAGGCCAAGGGCCTCGACACCACCCTGGACGTCGTCGAGGGCATGCAGTTCGACCGCGGCTTCCTCAGCCCCTACTTCGTCACCGACGCCGAGGGGATGAAGTGCGAGATGGAGAGCCCCCTCATCCTCATCTACGACAAGAAGATCTCCTCCATGAAGGATCTTCTGCCCCTGCTCGAGCAGGTCGCCCGCGCCAACCAGTCCCTCCTCATCATCGCTGAGGACATCGAGGGCGAGGCCCTGGCCACCCTGGTCGTCAACAAGCTCCGCGGCGTCCTGCGCATCTCCGCCGTCAAGGCCCCCGGCTTCGGCGACCGCCGCAAGGCCATGCTCCAGGACATCGCCGTCCTCACCGGCGGCGAGGTCATCAGCGAGGAGCGCGGCATGAAGCTCGAGGCCACCCGGCTCGACCAGCTCGGCACCGCCAAGCGCGTCCTGATCACCAAGGACGACACCACCATGGTGGACGGCGCCGGCGACGAGGCCACGATCAACGGCCGCATCGCCCAGATCAAGGCCCAGGTCGAGGAGACCACCAGCGACTACGACCGCGAGAAGCTCCAGGAGCGCCTGGCCAAGCTCACCGGTGGCGTCGCCGTCATCAAGGTCGGCGCGGCTACCGAGGTCGAGATGAAGGAGAAGAAGGCGCGCGTCGAGGACGCCCTCAACGCCACCCGCGCGGCCGTCGAGGAGGGCATCGTCCCCGGCGGTGGCGTCGCCCTCATCCGCGCCGCTCACGTCCTCGACACCGTCGAGCTCGAAGCTGACGAGCTCGTCGGCCTCAACGTCGTCCGCCGCGCCATCGAAGAGCCCCTGCGCCAGATCGCCTTCAACGCTGGCGTCGAGGGCTCCATCGTCATCCAGAAGATCCGCGAGGGCAAGGGCGCCTTCGGCTACAACGCCGCCACCGACGTCTACGAGGACCTCGTGGCCGCCGGCGTCGTCGACCCCGCCAAGGTCACCCGCTCCGCCCTCCAGAACGCCGCCTCCATCGCCGGCCTCATGCTGACGACCGAGGTCATGGTCTCCGACATCCCCGAGGACAAGGGCGAGGGCGGCATGCCCGGCGGCGGCATGGGCGGCATGGGCGGCATGGGCGGCATGGGCGGCATGGGCGGTGGCATGGGCTTCTAAGCCCCACCTCCACGCTCCCGGCTCGGGGCGCGCCGCACCGCTGCGGCGCCCCTGAGCACTCCCGAACTTTGAACATGAAAACGAAACGAAGCTGATAACCCAGCCTGAGTGTCCGTTGAACCCGCAGTGCAGGGGGTTCTGTGAGCGGTAGCTCGCAGAAGACCCTGCGTCGCGGGTTCAACGGACACTCACGGCGGCATAAAAGGTGAATGTCATGAAGATTCAACCGCTTGGAGACAGGCTCATCGTCGCCCGCCAGCAGCAGGAGGAGAAGACCGCCTTCGGCATCATCATCCCCGACACCGCCAAGGAGAAGCCCCTCGAGGCCACCGTCCGCGCGGCCGGTCCTGGCAAGGTCGACAAGAACGGCGCTTTCCAGCCCCTGTCCGTCAAGGAGGGTGATCGTATCCTCTTTGGCAAGTACGCGGGCACCGAGATCAAGATTCAGGGCGAGGATCTGCTGATCCTCCGTGAGGACGACGTCCTCGCCATCATTGAGGAGGGTTGATCCATGGCTGCAAAAGAAATCATCTTCGCTGCTGAGGCCCGCGGGCAGATCCTGCGCGGCGTCGACAAGCTCGCCAACGCCGTCAAGGCGACCCTCGGCCCCAAGGGCCGCAACGTCGTCATCGAGAAGAGCTTCGGCGCCCCGACGATCACCAAGGACGGCGTCACCGTCGCCAAGGAGATCTCGCTCCCCGATCGCTTCGAGGACATCGGCGCCCAGATGGTGAAGGAGGTCGCCTCCAAGACCTCTGACGTCGCCGGAGACGGCACCACCACCGCCACCGTCCTGGCCCAGGTCATCTTCCGCGAGGGAGTCAAGCTCGTCGCCGGTGGTCACGACCCGATGTCCGTCAAGCGCGGCATCGACAAGGCCGTCACCGCGCTCGTCGCCGAGCTCGGCGTCATCGCCCGCCCCGTCGTCGAGAACCGCGAGATCGCCCAGGTCGGCACCATCTCCGCCAACACCGACCACACCATCGGCAACATCATCGCCGAGGCCATGGCCAAGGTCGGCAAGGAGGGCGTCATCACCGTCGAGGAGGCCAAGGGCCTCGAGACGACGCTCGATCTGGTCGAGGGCATGCAGTTCGACCGCGGCTACCTCAGCCCCTACTTCGTCACCGACGCCGGTGGCATGAAGGCCGAGCTCGAGAACCCGCTCATCCTCATCTTCGACAAGAAGATCTCTTCCATGAAGGATCTTCTCCCCCTGCTCGAGCAGGTCGCCCGCTCCAACGCGCTGCTCCTCATCATCGCCGAGGACATCGAGGGCGAGGCCCTGGCCACCCTGGTGGTCAACAAGCTCCGCGGCGTCCTGCGCGTCGCCGCCGTCAAGGCCCCCGGCTTCGGCGACCGCCGCAAGGCCATGCTCGAGGACATCGCCGTCCTCACCGGCGCCGAGGTCATCAGCGAAGACCGCGGCATGAAGCTGGAGAACACCCGCCTCAACCAGCTCGGCACCGCCAAGCGCGTCGTCATCACCAAGGACGACACCACCATCGTCGATGGCGCCGGCGTCGAGGCCACGATCAACGGCCGCATCTCCCAGATCAAGGCCCAGATCGACGAGACCTCCAGCGACTACGACCGTGAGAAGCTCCAGGAGCGCCTGGCCAAGCTCACCGGCGGCGTCGCCGTCATCAAGGTCGGCGCGGCCACCGAGATGGAGATGAAGGAGAAGAAGGATCGCGTCGAAGACGCCCTCAACTCCACCCGCGCGGCTGTCGAGGAGGGCATCGTCCCCGGCGGCGGCGTCGCCCTCATCCGCGTCGCCCACGTCCTGGACAACCTCGAGACCAACGCCGAGGAGGCCTTTGGTGTCCGCCTCGTCCGCCGCGCCATCGAGGAGCCCCTGCGCCAGATCGCCGAGAACGCCGGCGTCGAGGCTTCCATCGTCATCCAGAAGGTCCGTGAGGGCACCGGCGCCTTCGGCTACAACGCCGCCACCAACGTCTACGAGGATCTCCTCGCGGCCGGTGTCGTCGACCCCGCCAAGGTCACCCGCTTCGCCCTCCAGAACGCCGCCTCCATCGCGGGTCTGCTGCTGACCACCGAGTGCATCGTGGTCACCAAGCCCGAGAAGAAGGACGACCACGACCACGACCACATGCACTAGGCTTCCTTTGGGGGTGGGTGACCGCCCCCTCGAGCCGGTTCATCCAAGGCCTCCGACCGCTCGGGGGCCTTGTCTTTTTCTTGGCGTTCTCCTTTCATGCACCTCGCCCTCGGGCAGGGCAGGGGCCAGAACAGCGCACATCGTTCGGAGGGCAGGGTGGCGAGCGGACCAGCGAGGGCAGGGTGGACATCGATGCGGTGGTTGTGCTGCGGCCTCCTGTGCGCCTGGATGGCCGCAGGCTGCTCCGACCTCGTCGTCAAGCGCGCGACCTCGGACTTCGGCCACCTGGCCGATCCTGAGGCCTTTGACCGCCACCTGCCCACGATCACCGTCGAGCCCCCGTTCTTCTCCGGCAGCTTCGCCTCCCACGAGATCTTCCAGAAGACCTACGCCCTCTGCATCGCCCTGACCGCCGACGGCATCCCCACCATCGCCCCCTGGGAGTACCGCCTGTTCAGCCCCGATCAGGGCGTCGTGCTCGGCTCGGACCTCACCCAGCTGATGCACGCCGAGGGCACCGACCCCTACGGCTCGCTCCGCCTCGAGCTCCGCGTGATCAGCCTCGGCGGCAGCAGCCAGGTGGCCGTGGCTGGCGCCGTCGACGTCGACTCCGAGGAGCGCGCTGAGGTCATCGTCCGCCTCCGCTCGCTGCGCACCGACGACGTGGTCGTGGAGGTGGTCATCGGCTACGTCGAGGACCCGCTCGGCGAAGACATCGACACCCGAGACCGGCTCCCCGGCCTCGAGCGCGCGCTCGCCGAGGCCTCTCGCCAGCTCGCCGCGCTGCTCGCCGAGCGCTTCGACCAGGGCGCGGCCGGCGAGCCCCCGCGGGCCAGCCTCGCCTTCAACCCACGATCGATGTTCGATGTGGAATACAGCGGCCGCCCGCCCCTGAAGCAACAGCTCAAGGGTCTGGACGCCATGGAGCTCCTTGCACACTCGCTGCGATACTACCAATACTTCTGGCCCGGCATCGGCGTCGATGACCTCGAGGTCATGTCAGGGCTCCCCGGCGGAATACGCGTGCTCGACCCCGGCCAGCTCACCACCCTCGGCGTCCAGGGCGGCGACTTCATCCAGAGCGTCAACGGCAGTCCCGCCCTCGGACCCCAGGCCCTCGCCCGGCCATTCCTCCGCGGCCACAGTGCGGCCGTCACCCTTGGGGTCCGCCGAGGCGCGCAGACCCTCCTGCTCGGCGCGGGCGCAAAGTAGGGCCGCGGCCTGCGCCGCACCGCGACGTTCGCCTTGCAGCGATCGGAGGCGGAGCATATAGTGCGGCCGCACGCTCCGGGTGCAGCCCGCGACAGCCTCCTCGCCACGGTGACGTCGTCTTGTCGACCATCCCGGGCGGGCAGGGCGATAGCCACGCGGGTTGCCCCTGACCACGTCCGACCTCCGCACGATGACCGTCCTGACCACGCTGTCACACCTCCTCCAATCGCTGCTCGCCGCCCTGTCGTTCGACCTGCCGCGCCTCCAGGATGGCCTCGCCTCGCCCGAGCTGCCCGGCTCCACCGAGTCCGGTGTCTGGTTCGACGGCATCTGGGAGGTCGACTTCGTGCTGGTGTCCGTGTTCGTCGGCGCGGTGGGCATCCTCCTCGTCGTCCATCTGGCCCGTCGGCTGACCGTCCGCAAGGACCTGTCCTGAGCCTCGGCCCTCCCTGCAATCGCCGGCTGTCGGGCGCGTCGCCGATGCGCCCACCCCCCCATCCACAGGAACCCCCATGCGATATGCGCAGATCTTCATCCCCACGCGCCGAGAAGACCCCGCCGACGCCGAGGTGATCAGCCACAAGCTGCTGGTGCGCGGCGGCTTTCTGCGGATGCTCACCCGAGGCGTCTACAGCTTCCTCCCCCTCGGCTGGCGCGTCCTGCACAAGATCGAGAACATCATCCGCCAGGAGATGAACCGCGCCGGCGCCCAGGAGGTCCTCCTGCCCTCGGTCCAGCCCGCCGAGCTCTGGCAGGAGTCCGGACGCTGGGCCTTCTACGGCCCCGAGCTCCTCCGCTTCCGCGACCGCAAGGGCGGCGAGTTCTGCTACGGCCCCACCCACGAGGAGGTCATCACCGACCTCGTGCGCGGCGATGTGCGCAGCTACAAGCAGCTCCCCCTGAACCTCTACCAGATCCAGACCAAGTTCCGAGACGAGATCCGCCCCCGCGCCGGCCTCATGCGCGGCCGCGAGTTCGTCATGAAGGACGCCTACTCCTTCGACGTCTCCAGGGAGGACGCCGCCCGCTCCTACGAGCAGATGCGCGCGGCCTACCACCGCACCTTCAACCGCCTCGGCCTGAAGTTCCGCGCCGTCGAGGCCGACACCGGCGCCATCGGCGGCAGCCTCAGCCACGAGTTCCAGGTCCTGGCCCACAGCGGTGAGGATTGGGTGACCTCGTGTCCGGCCTGCGAGTACGCCGCCAACAAGGAGCTGACCGAGGTCGCCGCGCCCGACGGGCTCCGCCACGCCCCCGAACCGGCCTCCTTCGCCGAGCGCGCCGCCGTCGACACCCCCAACAAGCGCACCGTCGAGGACGTCACCGCCTTCCTCGCCGTCGCCCCCACCGCCCTCGTCAAGACCGTCATCATGACCACGGGCGAGGGCGCCGAACCCTTCGCCGTGCTCGTCCGCGGCGACCACGACGTCAACCCCGTCAAGGTCAAGAACATGCTGCGCGCCAACGGCGTCTTCATGGCCGACGACGCCACCGTCGAGGCCCTCACCGGCGCACCCGTCGGCTTCGCCGGACCCGTCGGCCTCACCTGCCCCATCTACGCCGACCTGGCCGTGGCACCGATGACCAACTTCGTCGTCGGCGGCAACGCCCGCGATCTCCACCTCACCGGCGTCAACCACGGCCGCGACGTCACCGTCACGAGCTTCAACGATCTCCGCGAGGTGGAGGAGGGCGACGCCTGCCCCCGCTGCGGCGCCACCCTCGACTTCTACCGCGGCATCGAGGTCGGCCACATCTTCTACCTCGGCACCAAGTACAGCGAGGCCATGAAGGCCGTCTTCCTCGACGAGGAGGGCAAGAGCCACCCCATGGAGATGGGCTGCTACGGCATGGGCGTCACCCGCATGATGGCCGCCGCCATCGAGCAGAACCACGACGCCGACGGCGTCGTCTGGCCCGTCCCCCTGGCCCCCTTCGAGGTGATCATCCTCACCCTCGGCAAGGCCAGCGACGAGCTCGCCGCGGCCGCCACCGCCCTCCACGACGGCCTCGAAGCCGCGGGCATCGAGGTCCTCATCGACGACCGCGACGAGCGTCCCGCCGTCAAGTTCAAGGACGCCGACCTCATCGGCATCCCCCTCCGCCTCACCCTCGGCGCCCGCGGCCTCAAAGAGGGCAAGGTCGAGGTCAAGTGGCGATCCTCCTCCGAGATGGAGCTGATCGATCTCGACTCCGCCATCGACCAGGTGGCGGCCATGATCGCCGCCCGCCGCACCTGACCCCTGGAGCGCCCATGACGACCGACGACGGAAGCCTCATCTACGGCTACAAACCCGTGGTCGAGGCCCTCGAGGTCGACCCCGCAGGCATCGAGGTGCTCTGGGTCGCCACAGGCCGAAAGCGCGGCCTGGAGCGCATCGAGAAGGCCGCCCGCGCCGCACGCGTCCGCCTCGAGTGGATGTCCGAGGCCGATCTCAACGCCCGCTGCGGACACGGCAACCATCAGGGCGTCGCCGCCCGCGCAGCGGCCCTCCAGACCCTCGACCTCGAGGAGGTCCTCGGGCGCCTCGAGGGCCTCCCCAGGGCCGTCGTCCTGGTGCTCGACCAGCTCCAGGACCCCCAGAACCTCGGCGCCATCCTGCGCACCGCTGGAGCCATGGGCGTCGCCGCCGTGATCACCCCCGATCGACGGGCCTGCCCGATCAACGCTACCGTCGTGCGCGCCTCCGCGGGCGTCGCACGACGCGTCCCCATCGCCCAGGTCTCCAACATCCGCGACGCCCTCGATCGCCTCAAGGCCGCCGGCTGCTGGGTCAGCGGCGCCGTCGCTGACGCCGGACAACCCCCCTGGCACGTCGACCTCACCGGACGCACCGTACTCGTCCTCGGCTCCGAAGGACGCGGCATTCGCCCGCGCGTCCTCGACGGATGCGACTTCCGCCTCACCATCCCCCTCGCCGACGGCGTCGAGAGCCTCAACGTCTCTGCAGCCGCCGCCGCGCTCCTGTTCGAGATCCGGCGCCAGCAGCTCTGCGTCGTCACTCCCTGATCGCCCACCCCATCACGCGTGAACATGCCCCGCCATCACGGCATCGTCGGGATCCCGCCAAGAAACGCCTTGACATCGATGGGCCGCTCGCATATATGCCTCGCTTGCCTCGCCGATGTTCGCTTTGAACCCGACGATGCATTGGACGCCTTGCCCTCCGGGCAGCTGTTCCCGGTTCGGCTGCTGGCGTAGCTCAATTGGCAGAGCAGCTGATTTGTAATCAGCAGGTTGCGGGTTCAAGTCCCACCGCCAGCTTTGAACCCCTTGTTGACCTGATTCGTCGATTTTTTCTACGAGGTGGTTGACATCGGGTCGGATTTGGCGCACATTGCTGCGCCGTGTCCGGTCCCGGAAGGGTCCTGAGCCCGGCAACGGGACAATGATGTCCACTCGGGGCATCCGTCGGGTGGCGAGGGGCTTCTGGCCAACAGCTGCTCCTTCTCGGCACTGAGCGGGAATAGCTCAATTGGCAGAGCATCAGCCTTCCAAGCTGAGGGTTGCGGGTTCGAGTCCCGTTTCCCGCTTTCGGGTGCCTATGTAGCTCAGCAGGTAGAGCACTTCCTTGGTAAGGAAGAGGTCACCGGTTCGAATCCGGTCATAGGCTTCTCTTCGTGCGGTCGGCCTCATCACACGATGAACGGCGGTCTCACACCCCATGGCGCGCGCGTTCATGACGAACATCGCGCGTCAGGGTCGGTACCCCATGGCGTAGATTTTTGTTCGCGGCCCCTCTTTTGAGTCGGGTGTCCGCAGATGGACCAGGTGATAGCCACCGGCACGGCCGTGTGGTGTGACGGAGGAAAATTTCGTGGCCAAGGCAACTTTCAATCGCACCAAGCCGCATGTCAACATCGGCACCATCGGTCACGTCGACCACGGCAAGACCACCCTCACCGCGGCGATCACGCGCGTCCTCGCCCTCGCTGGCGGCGCCAAGTTCAAGGCGTTCGACGAGATCGACAACGCGCCCGAAGAGCGTGAGCGCGGCATCACCATCGCGACCGCCCACGTCGAGTACGAGACGGCCAACCGTCACTACGCCCACGTCGACTGCCCCGGTCACGCCGACTACATCAAGAACATGATCACCGGTGCCGCCCAGATGGACGGCGCGATCCTGGTCGTGTCCGCCGCCGACGGCCCCATGCCCCAGACCCGTGAGCACATCCTGCTCGCCCGTCAGGTCGGCGTGCCCTACATCGTCGTCTTCCTCAACAAGGCCGACATGGTCGACGACGAGGAGCTCCTCGAGCTGGTCGACATGGAGGTCCGTGAGCTGCTGAGCAAGTACAAGTTCCCGGGCGACGACACCCCCATCATCATCGGCTCGGCGCTCCATGCGCTCGAGGGCACCGACAGCCCCTGGGGCGTGCCGAAGATCCATGAGCTGATGGCCGCCGTCGACTCCTACATCCCCACCCCCGAGCGCCTCCTCGACCGCCCCTTCCTGATGCCCATCGAGGACGTCTTCTCGATCTCCGGTCGCGGCACCGTCGTCACCGGTCGTATCGAGCGCGGGCAGGTCAAGGTCGGCGAGGAGGTCGAGATCGTCGGTATGCGCCCCCGCACCGAGAAGAGCGTCAAGTCGGTCGTGACCGGAGTCGAGATGTTCCGCAAGCTGCTCGACTCCGGCATGGCCGGTGACAACGTCGGCTGCCTCCTGCGCGGCATCAAGAAGGATGACATCGAGCGCGGCCAGGTCCTGGCCAAGCCCGGCTCCATCACGCCCCACACCAAGTTCACCTCCGAGGTCTACATCCTCACCAAGGAGGAGGGTGGTCGTCACACCCCGTTCTTCAAGGGCTATCGCCCCCAGTTCTACTTCCGCACGACGGACGTCACCGGCGTCATCCAGCTCCCCGAGGGCGTCGAGATGGTCATGCCTGGCGACAACATCGCCATGGTCGTGGAGCTCATCACGACGATCGCCATGGAGCAGGGCCTCCGCTTCGCCATCCGCGAGGGTGGTCGTACGGTCGGCGCCGGCGTCGTGGCCTCCATCATCGAGTAGGCTGTCGGTGGGGCCTGGCTTCGCCGACACCTGGCGGCGAAGCGGCAAACCGTCCGGTTGACGACAGGTGGTACCTTGTGCTACCGAGTGGTCAGGACCGGGTAGGGCAGTAGCTCCAACGGTAGAGCATCGGACTCCAAATCCGACGGTTGTGGGTTCGAATCCCTCCTGCCCTGCTAGCCTCCTGAGCACTGCTCAGGAGGCTTCTTTTTTGGTTCGCGTGCTCGTTTCGCTGATGCGTCGTCGACGCCGTTGCTGTCGTCGTCGGCCCGTATGTGGTGTTGACCATGCAATTCAGCCGCTATATCAACCTCGGCTTCGCTCTGGCGGGTCTTATCGCCTGGGTCTTGCTCACCAAGACCTCGGCCGCCGTCATGGCGTCGATGGAGGTGACCGACAACGCACTGGTCGGGGACATGTTCCGCATCAGCACCGTGGTCGGGCTGGCGCTTGGGGCGGGGCTCACGATCTACGCCTACAGCCGCCAGGACGTCCAGACCTGGTCGAGTGAGGTCGCCGTCGAGCTGTCGAAGGTCACCTGGCCCGACTGGGAAGAGACCAAGAAGAACACGATCGTCGTTATCATCTTTGCGATCGTCCTCTCAGCCATCCTCTCGAGCTTCGACTTCTTCTGGAAGTGGCTGACGGACCTCATCCTGCTGCAGGGCTGAGAGAGCTGACCGACGGTCCATCCGGTCATTCGCCGCAACAACCTTGACCGAGCGCCCCTCGCCCACCTCCCCAGGCCCGTCCTTCGGCCCTGCCCCGGTCTCAGGCCGATGCAGAGCCGCCGTTGACGGAGCGGGGCGGTGGACTGCGGGGCCGACGAGCATAGAGCAGGGCAAGAGCCATGGGCGACAAGAAGTGGTATGTGGTCAACACGTACTCGGGCTACGAGAACCGGGCGAAGATGGCGCTTGAGGAGCGCGCCCGCACCGGAGGGCTCGCTGAGTACCTCGGCGAGATTCTCATCCCGACCGAGCAGGTCGTCGAGGTCAAGAAGGGCGAGCGCAAGACCTCCACCCGGAAGTTCTTTCCCGGCTACATCCTCGTCCACATGGAGTTGAACGACCGCACGTGGCATCTGGTCAAGAACACCCCGAAGATCACCGGCTTCGTCGGAGGGACCACCAACCCTCCCGCCGTCCCCGATCACGAGGTGGCCAAGATCACCAACCGCATGGTGGAGGGGGAGAAGCAGCCGGTAATGATCCACTCCTACTCCGAGGGCGACGCCATCAAGGTCGTCGACGGACCCTTCTCCAACTTCAGCGGCGTCGTCGAGCAGGTGGACGAGGAGAAGCAGCGCCTCAAGGTGCTCGTCCAGATCTTTGGGCGCGACACGCCCGTCGAGCTCGACTTCTCCCAGGTCGAGCGCACCGCCTAGTGGTCGACCACTAGACCTCGCCCGGAGCTGAACCCCACCCCCGAGGGTGATCGCCACCCTTGGCTTGACGGATCAGCGCGAACGTACCCCGACGACCCGCGCGGGGTGTTCCCCGGCCCTTCGGACGCTACGCGTCCGGCCTGGGAACGATTCCTCGCCGTCCTTGCGGACGGCGCTTGATTTTTGTGGCCGGTGCATGTAGAAACCTCCGGCTCATTCAGGGCGTCGCAGGGCACACCGTGCCTGGGGCGCCGACCCTGTCGTTGTTGCGTGGATGCCCCGTTTGGGGGGATTCATTAAGATACATGAGATGATTGTGCGCCGGCAGCCCTCGCCAGCGCGATTGTGGAGGCAGGCTGATGGCCAAGCAGGTTACTGGACAGATCAAGCTGCAGGTTCCCGCCGGGAAGGCGAACCCTTCCCCTCCCGTTGGCCCCGCCCTGGGTCAGCACGGCGTCAACATCATGGAGTTCTGCAAGACCTTCAATGACCGTACCCGTGACCAGATGGGGATGATCATCCCCGTCGTCATCACGGTCTACAACGACCGCTCGTTCACCTTCATCACCAAGACGCCCCCGGCCGCCCGCCTTGTCCTCAAGGAGCTCGGCGCGACCAAGGGCAGCGGCGAGCCCAACCGGAACAAGATCGGCAAGCTCACCCGCGCTCAGGTGCGGAAGATCGCCGAGACCAAGCTCCCGGACCTCAACTGCTCCACGATCGAGGCGGCCATCCGCACCGTCGAGGGCACCTGCCGGTCCATGGGCGTCAACATCGTCGACTGAGGCCCTTCGCCTCCGGTCCCGTTCCTCTTTCGTCTTTCAACCAGGCGGGAGGCGCCAAGGCGCCGCACGCACCGCCCCACCCAACCGCTCTTCGACCCCTGCGCACACCGCACGGCTCGATCAGGGTGGACAAGGAGCTGATCATGCCCAAGCGCGGCAAAAAATATAACGAGCACGCCAAGCTCGTCGACCGTACCGCTCGCTACACCGTCGAGGAGGCCTGTGCCCTCGTCAAGCAGCTCGGCTACGCCAAATTCGACCCGTCCATCGACGCCGCCATCAACCTCGGCGTCGACCCCCGTCACGCCGACCAGATGGTCCGTGGCGCCGTGGTCTTCCCCCACGGTACGGGCAAGACCGTTCGCGTCCTCGTCTTCGCCGAAGGTGACAAGGCCAAGGAAGCGGAGGAGGCCGGCGCCGACTTCGTCGGCTCCAAGGATCTCGTCGACAAGATCAAGGGCGGCTGGCTCGATTTCGACAAGACGGTTGCCACGCCGGACATGATGCGGTATGTCGGTCCCATCGGTCGTGTCCTCGGGCCCCGCGGCTTGATGCCCAACCCGAAGGTCGGCACCGTCACCATGGACATCGGTCGCGTCGTCTCCCAGCTCAAGGCCGGGCGCGTCGAGTTCCGCGTCGACAAGGCTGGCATCGTGCACGCCCCCATCGGGCGCGCCAGCTTCACCCCCGAGATGCTCGCGGAGAACCTCCACGAGCTCCTCGCCACCCTGCAGCGCGCCAAGCCCTCCACGGCCAAGGGCCGCTACTTCCGTGCCGCCGCGATCTCCCCTACGATGGGCCCCGGCATCCGTCTGGATACCCTCGCCCTGGTGGACCTCGCCCTGCACTGAGCTTCGGTGCTCTGGAGCGCAGAGCTTGCGCTCCTCCCATAGATCGACTTGTGAAGTGTCGGAGAGGTTGGTGGGCCTGGTGCCCTTGATGTGAACACCCCGGTGTTCCGCCAGCGGAGACGCGGACGTCGATGAATGTTGAGAGTGGGTTCTCACCGACCCACCTCTCCACCTTCACGATCACGCCCTCCGCAAACTGCTGAGGGCGTTTTGGTTTCTTGCCCACCTCACCGACCTTCCTGCTGATGCGTGTGGTCCCCTGGTTCGAGTCGGTGGACGTCCCGACCCGGGTGACCTCAAGACCAAGAGGTAGATGATGCAACGAGACGAGAAGGAGCAGGTGATCCGGGAACTCCGTCAGGAGCTCACCGGCGCCGCCTCCATCGTGCTCACCGACTTCACGGGCCTCCAGGTCGAGACGGTCAACAAGCTCCGCACGGAGCTTCGCGACAAGGGTATCAAGTGCCGTGTGGCCAAGAACACCCTGATCCGTCTCGCCGTGGAAGGCTCGCCCGCGGAGGCCATGGTGCCCCTGCTGGCGGGTCCGACCGTGTTGATCTGGCACGACGAGGAGCCGGCGATCGCCGCGAAGGTCCTCAAGGGATTCATCAAGGATCTCGGCGGGGACAAGCTGTCGTTCAAGGGTGGCTACATCGATGGGCAGGCGATCAAGGGTGACGCCGCGAAGTCGATGGCCGACATGTTGAGCAAGGACGAGCTCCGCGCCCAGATCCTCGGTCTGGTCAAGGCCGTCCCCGGCAAGTTCCTGGCGCTGCTCAACACGCCTGCCAAGAACTTCCTCGGCGTGCTCAAGGCCCGTCAGGAAGACCTCGAGAAGAACACCTGATTCGGACCCGGTCTGCGGGTCTTTCATGACTGATGACAACGCGCCCCGCTCACTGAACCAACGGCCGGGGCGAAACTGACAAGGGAGACAAGAAATGAGCGCTGTTACCAAGGAGCAAGTCAAGGAGTATCTCTCCAACATGACGATCAAGGACCTCGCCGACTTCGTCACGGAGCTCGAGGATTCCTGGGGCGTCAAGGCCGCCACCGGCGGTGGCATGATGATGATGGCGGCCGCCGCTGACGCGCCCGCCGCGGTCGAGCAGACCGAGTTCAACGTCGTCATGACCAGCTTCGGCGGCAACAAGATCCAGGTCATCAAGGTCGTGCGCGAGCTGACCGGCCTCGGCCTCAAGGAGGCCAAGGCGAAGGTCGAGGAGGCTCCCACCGCCATCAAGGAGGGCGTCTCCAAGGACGAGGCCGAGGATCTCAAGGCCAAGCTCGAAGAGGCTGGCGCCACGATCGAGATCAAGTAATTCACCTTCGGGTGATGCTGAGAAGCCCGACCCCACGGACCGCAAGGCGTCTCCGTGGGTGTCGCGACACAGGGTCTTCCGCGAGCCAGGCTCACAGAACCCCCTGCACAGCGACATCCACGAAGGCCCAGGCAGACCGCGGGGTCGGGCTTTTTTGCCTCTGGTACCAGGGCTCGCGACCGACCTCCCGGCGCACCACGCTACCCCTCGGCGCGCTCGCGGACCGCGTCCAGCAGCCAGTCGACGGGCCGGTCCCACAGCGCGCGCCGCCGCCGCGAGAAGAACCCCAGGTGCCCGATGCTGTCGAAGCCGAACGCCTCCGGGTCCAGCACCTCGAGGTCGATGCGGGCGTTCTTGTACAGCGCGTGCAGCGGTCGGACGTTGTCGAGCGTGGCGATGGGGTCGTCGCTCAGGATGAACGCCCGCCACGGCGCCTTCAGCTCGGCGAAGCCGGCCTCCTGCCCGAGCTCGTCGCTGAAGTACCTCGCCTGCTTCCCCCAGCGGGCCCACTCCAACGCCACGCCCGTCGGCAGATCCTCGCCGAGCCCCAGTCGGCGCGCGGGCAAGTAGCCGGCCAGACGCGTCGCGGCGGGGATGACGAGGTACCAGAGCCCCGCCACGACGAACCGGTACGGCCCGGCGATGTGGCCCCAATAGCCGAACCCACACCCGATCGTCACCACGGCGTCGATCCGATCAGGCGCGTCCATCAAGCCGATGAGCTGGCCGCCGACGCTGTGCCCGAGCACCGTGCGCGGAGCGCCGGGGAAGCGATCGGCGAGCCAACCGAAGGCGGCGCTCATGTCGAGCCGCCCCCAGTCCTGCTTGGTCGCCGCGAAGCCCCGCAGCGACGCTGGCGCCGAGTCGCCAATCCCGCGATAGTCCCAGGTGAGCGTCGCGAGTCCGTGGCGGGCCAGGTGGGCCGCGAACGGACCGTAGAAGCGCCGGGGCACGCCTGTGGCGGCGTTCAAGACGACCGTCGCGCGAATCGGCACCGACGGCTCGAACAGGGTGCCGACGAGCGGGCACCCGTCCGTGGCGTGAAACAGGGCGGTGATCGGCCCGAGGGGCTCCGCCTGGCGTTCATCGTCGAGGTGGTTTTGCGAGACTGCAGCGCTCATGGAGTTCCTCCCGTCAAACAGCTACCGTTCAAGGGTAGGCTCGACCGGGGGTTTGGGGAGTCGTTGGCATGTCAAAGGGTCTTGCAAGAATGAAAAACCCTCTCGCGCCAGATCTCGACTGGGACGATCTGCGGGTGCTGCTGGCCGCCGCCCGCGCCGGTTCGCTGTCGGGCGCCGCGCCCGTGCTGGGCATGTCCATCGCCACCGTCGGCCGCCGGCTGGAGCGGATCGAGGCCCGGATCGGGCGTCGCGTGCTGCATCGCTCGGCCCAGGGGCTCCGCGTCGCCCCCGAGGGGGAGCTGCTGATCGACGCCGCCGAGCGCGTGGCCGAGGCGGTCACCGCCTTCGAGCGCGTCGCCGCGGGGAGCGTCAGCGGCGCGGTCGGCTCGGTGACCGTCTCGACGCTGGAGACCATCGCCACACACCTGCTCGCGCCCACCCTGGCCGAGTTCAGGCTCAGCCATCCGCGCATCGAGCTCACGATCCGGTCGGAGGCCCGCCTGGTGAGCCTCGCCGAGCGCATCGCCGACATCGCACTGCGGGTCGTCCGGCCTACCGAGGAGCGGGTGGTGACGCGGCGCGTGGCACGTATCCACATGGCGCTCTGTGCCTCGCCGGCCTACCTCGCCCGCCGCGGAACCCCGGAGCACCCCGACGCCGACCTCTCCGGCCACGAGCTCGTGACCTACCTCACCCACATGGAGGCGCTGCCGGAGGCCGCCTGGCTCTCGACGCGGGCCCGTGCGACCATCCCCGCGGTCCGACTCTCGACGCTGGCCGCCATCGAGGTGGCTGTACGGCACGGCGCCGGGCTCGGTGTCCTGCCGAGGTTCCTGGTCGGCGAAGGGCTTGTGTCGGTGTTTGACGGGGAGTCGCTGCCGGTGAGGGATGTGTGGCTGGTCGTGCATGAGGATCTGAAGGACGCCCCCCACGTCCGCGCCGTGGCCGATCACCTCGCCGCGGTGATGGGCGCAGCGGTCGGGGACCGGTGACCGGGAGACCTCGGCGGCGGAAGTGGCGAGTTCGGCGAGCTGCTACAGCTCGCCGAGGATGAGCGGAGGAGGGGGGCAGCGCTCGGCGCTGAGGGTGATGGCGGCGCGCAGGCCCTTGACGGCGGTCTCGGCTGCCTCGGCCGTGCGGGCGTAGACGGTCGCGACAGGGGTGCCCGGCTCCACAGCATCGCCCCACCTGGCGTGCAGCCGCAGCCCGACGCCGTGATCGATGGCGTCATCGGCCCTGGCCCGGCCGGCGCCGAGCCGCATCCCCACCATGCCGACCGCCTCGCAGTCGAAGCCGGCGACGAAGGCAGGGCGATCGACGAAGAGGTGCGCCTCGACCGGCGCCCTCGGCAGCCGCGAAGGATCCTCGACGCAGCGCACGTCGCCGCCCTGCGCCGCGACCATCCGAGCGAACCGCTCAAGCGCAGCGCCCGAGGCGATCATCGCCGCGGCGCGCGCGAGGCCGGCCGCCAGCGTCGGAACCAGGCCGCCGGCGACCATCATCTCGCCAGCGAGCGTGCAGCTCAGCTCGACGAGATCGGCGGGGCCGCCGCCGCGCAGCACCTCGATCGCCTCGACCAGCTCGATGGCGTTGCCGACGGTCTGGCCCAGCGGCTGCTCCATGCTGGAGAGGATCACGCGTGTGTGCACGCCCATCCGCTGGCCGATCCCGACCATCTTGCGAGACAGCTCCCGCGCCGCGGCCTCCGAGCGCATGAACGCCCCTGAGCCCACCTTCACATCGAGGATCAGCCCGCTGAGCCCCTCGGCGAGCTTCTTGCTCATGATGGACGAGGCGATCAGGGGGATGCAGCGGACCGTCGCCGTCACGTCGCGGAGCGCGTACAGGCGCTTGTCCGCAGGCGCGATCTCGCCCGTCTGCCCGATGATCGCGCAGCCGTTGTCATAGACGAGGCGCTTGAACCGATCGAGGTCCAGCGACACCGTCAGGCCCGGGATCGCCTCCAGCTTGTCCAGCGTGCCGCCCGTGTGGCCGAGGCCGCGGCCCGACACCATCGGCACGCACAGGCCGGCAGCGGCCGCGATCGGGGCGAGGATGAAGCTGGTCTTGTCGCCCACACCGCCCGTCGAGTGCTTGTCCACTCGAGGGCCGGGCGCGTCCGACAGGTCGAGCACCTCGCCCGAGTGGAGCATGGCGTCGGTCCAGACGGCCAGCTCGTCGTCGCTCAACCCCTGGAAGTAGATCGCCATCGCCATCGCCGCCATCTGGTAGTCGGCGATGGTGCCGGCCGTGAAGCCATCGAGGAAGAACCGGATCTCGTCGGGGGACAGCACCTCCCCGTCGCGCTTCTTGCGGATCAGCTCTGGGGCTCGCACGGCGTCACTCCGGCGGCAGGATGTGGCTGAGGAAGGAGGTTCCGGCGTCGATCGGCGCGATGCCGAGGTAGCTGGCGATCGTCTGGCCCACGTCCGCGAACGAGCCCCGGACGCCCAGATCGACCCCCGGCCGCACGCGCGGCCCGGCCACCAGCAGCGGCACCAGCTCGCGCGTGTGGTCGGTGCCCGGCCACGTGGGGTCGTTGCCGTGATCGGCGCTCAAGATCAGCAGGTCGTCCTCGCGCATGGCGTCCAGAAGCGCCGGGAGCTGGCGGTCGAACAGAGCCAGGCAGTCCGCGTAGCCCTGCGGGTTGCGCCGATGCCCGTAGAGCGCATCGAAGTCAACCAGGTTCGTGAAGATCAGCCCCGACCGCGCCGACCGGGCGCACGCGATCGTCACCTCCATGCCGTGCTCGTTGCCGTGGGTGTGCAGCGACTCACTCACCCCCTGCTCGGCGAAGATGTTGCCGATCTTGCCCACGCCCGTGACCGCGACCCCCGCCTCCAGCAGCCGGTCGAGCAGCGTTGGCTTCGGCGGCGGGCAGGCGAAGTCCCGGCGGTTGTACGTCCGCTCATAGGTCGGCCACGTCCCGACGAACGGCCGGGCGATCACCCGGCTCTGACCCGCCGGCACGACGATGTCGTAGGCGATCTCGCACCATCGATACAGCGTCTCGAGCGGCACGACGTCCTCGTGCGCGGCGATCTGGAAGACCGGGTCGGCGCTCGTGTACACGATCGGCTTGCCCGTCGCGACGTGCTCCCGGCCCAGCTCCTCCAGGATCACCGTGCCGCTCGCCGGCTTGTTGCCGAGGATCCCGGAGACCCCCGTGCGCGCCACGAACGCGTCCACGATCTCCGGCGGGAAGCCGTCCGGGAAGGTGCGGAAGCCCGTCTCGGTGACCAGCCCACAGAACTCCCAGTGCCCCGTGGCCGTGTCCTTGCCCTGGCTGACCTCCGCCAGCCGGCCGAACGCACCCCGCGGCGCCTCGACCGCTGGAAGCCCGGCCAGCGGCCGGATGTTGCCCAGCCCCAGCCGCTGCAGGTTGGGGAGCTCGAGCCCCACGGTCTCGGCGATGTGCCCGAGCGTGTCCGCGCCGGCGTCGCCGAAGGCGGCAGAGTCGGGCGCCTCCCCGATGCCCACGGAGTCGAGCATGACGAAGATGACACGGCGGTTGGCGAGTGCGGTCATGGCATGTAGTGTGTGCGGGTCGCCGACGATGCGAGGCGGCGACGGTTGCCGGGGCGGTCGAGGTCCTCGACCCCTGGGGTAGCAGATATCACCGCCCCCCGGCAAGGACAAGGCCCCCACCCAGCCCCGGAGCCCCGATGGCCGCACCTGCGCCCTTTCTCTCAATCGTCGCCGACGAGAACATCCCCCTCGTCGTCGAGGCCTTCTCGCCGTTCGGCCCCGTTCGCACGCTGCCCGGCCGCACCATGACCGCCGCCGACCTCGAAGGGACCGACGTGCTTCTGGTCCGCTCGGTCACCCGCGTCGATCAGGCGCTGCTCGCCGGCACCGCGCTGCGGTTTGTCGGGACCGCCACCATCGGCACCGACCACATCGATCTCGACGGACTCGCCGAGCGCGGCGTCGCCTTCGCCTCGGCGCCCGGCAGCAACGCCGACTCGGTCGCCGACTACCTCATGTGCGCGCTCCACGTCCTGGCCGCCCGCACGGGCAAAACGCTTGCCGGGATGACCCTCGGGATCGTCGGGGTGGGCAACATCGGCTCGCGCGTGGCCCGTCGGGCCGAGGCGCTCGGCCTCCGCGTCCTTCGCAACGACCCGCCCCGGGCCCGCGCCGAGGGCGCCGAGGGCTTCGTGTCGCTCGAGGCCCTGATCGACGCCGCCGACATCGTCACCTTCCACACCCCCCTCCACAAGCAGGGCCCCGATCGCACCCTCCACCTCGCCGATGCCGCCACACTCGCCGGGCTGCGGGACGGCGCCTGGGTGATCAACACCTCCCGCGGCTCCGTCGTGGACAACCCGGCCCTTCGCGCCGAGCTCGAGCGCGGCCGCCTGCACGCCTGGCTCGACGTCTGGGAAGGGGAGCCCGGCATCGACCCCGCGCTGCTCGAGCGGGTGGCCATCGCCACCCCGCACGTGGGCGGATACGCGCTCGACGGCAAGGTGCGCGGCACCGTGATGCTCCGCGACGCCCTCTGCAAGGCCCTTAGCATCGCGCCCGAGGCGGTCGGCGCGTGGGACCCCGACGTCCACCTCCCCGCCGTCGAGCCCGCCACCATCGAGGTCGATGGCGCGCTGTCCGCCCAGGACGCCGTCGCCGCCGTCTGCCACCGGGCCTGGGACATCATGGCCGACGACCAGCGCCTACGCGCCACCGCCGCGCTGGAGGAGGCGCCGCGCCTGGCCGCCTTCGACCGTCTCCGCAAGACCTACCCCATCCGGCGTGAGTTCTCGAAGATCCGCGTCACCGGGGCGACCGGGCCGCTCGCGCAGACGCTCGCGGGCATCGGCTTCACGATCGACACCGACCCGGGAGCTGACCGATGACCATCCCCCCGCGCTACGCCTACCTCCATGGCTTTGCCTCCGGGCCGCTCGCCCGCAAGGCCGTCCAGCTCGCCGCGGCCTTCGAGGCGCGCGGCCTCGTCCTTGAGCGGCCGGATCTCAACCGCCCGAGCTTCGCCGCGCTGACCTTCACCGGCGCGCTCGCCGCCGTGGACGCCCTGGTCACCGCGAGCGGCGGTCCCTGGTGCCTGGTGGGCTCCAGCATGGGCGGCGCGATCGCGGCGCTCTACGCCAACGCCAACCCCGAGCGCGTCGCCCGCCTCGTCCTGCTCTGTCCGGGATTCGGTCTGGCCGATCGGTGGCCCGCGGTGCTCGGCGCGGACGTGATGAAGCACTGGCGCGAGACAGGCACCCTGGTCGTGCCCGACGGCGCGGGCACCCCCACCGCTCTCCATTACCGCTTCGTCGAGGACTCCGCCACCTACCTGCGCGCGCCCTCGGTGAGCTGTCCGACCCTCGTGTTCCACGGCCAGCGCGACGAGACCATCCCCATCGAGAGCTCCCGCGCCTGGGTGGCCGCCCATCCCAACGCCACCCTCATCGAGCTCGACGACGACCACCGCCTGCTGGCCTCCGCCGCGCAGATCGGCGCGGCGGCGCTGGACTTCTTCCTCACCTGAGCCGTCACCCGGAGGCCCCCATGGACGATCCCACCCGCACCGAGCTCGAAGCCGCCGTCTTCCGCCGCCTCGTCGCCCACCTCCAGGAGCGCACCGACGTGCAGAACATCGACTTGATGAACCTCGCCGGGTTCTGCAGGAACTGTCTCTCGCGCTGGTACACCGAGGCGGCCGAGGTCGCCGGGACCGCCGTGTCGAAGGACGAGGCCCGAGAGCACGTCTACGGCATGCCGTACGAGACCTGGAAGGCGATGCATCAGACCGAAGCGACGCCTGAGCAGCTCACGAAGCTGGCGGTCTCGCACGACCATTGACGGCTCCTGCGTGGGCGGCAGCCGGTCTCGCCAGTCGTGGCCAACGCCGCCGCCATGGTCGGCGTCCGGACCAAGACTGACAGCTGCGGCTCACGACGTGTTAGCGCTCTGGCGAAACCGGCCTCGCCGCCTCCCTCGCCGCCTTCAGCCGGGCGACGAGCATCAGCGCCGGCTCCCGCACCTCGGGGGCGACACGCTTCAAGTACCCCTCATCCCCTACCGCGAGCGCGACCAGCGCCTCTCGCAGCGGTCGCCAACGCTCGGTGACGTCGCACGCATCGAGCAGCTCGACGGCTTCGCGCGCGTGACCGTGGCGCACGGCTTCCTGAAAGAAGGTCAGGATGTCATCCCAGATCCTGGCGTGGAAGTCATCTGGGCCGGCGATGAACACACGCGCGTGCTCGACGGCCTCGGGCCAGCGATCCTGATAGGCGAGGGTCTGCAAGCGATCTACGTGCGGCTTGAGATGACCGTCCTCACCGTCCAGGTCGAGGATCGCGTGGATCTCCTGCCTGAGTCCATCGTCGTTGACCATGGCCTGAAGCCCGGCGTGTTCGAGTGCGCCGCGGTACGCCGGGTCGTCGACAGCCATCGCGAGGGCGAGGCCATATTCGGCGTAGCGGCGCTTGTCGGAGGCGTGGGGGCCGCAACCGACTTCGAGGTGGTGGGTGGCGTAGCCGCGGAGCTGTTCGGGCGTGAACAGCATGGTCATGAAGCGGACGAGCCAGAGCAGACGACGGCGAACGCGCCGGCTGGAGCGCATGAGGTGCCAGATGTTGAAGAAGCGCTCGGCGATCTGGTAGCCCAGCTTGCGGTTGGCGGGCTGGTCGGGGTCGAGGCCAGGGACGTCGAAAGGGTGTTCCAGCTTCTCGATGATGCCGTCGCGGACGAGGCGGGTCAGTTGGGCGGAGACCGCGTTGGTGTCGAGGCGGGTGAGCGCGGCGAGTTCAGCGGCGCTGATGGGGTCCCAGTGGGTGGCGACGGCGTCGACGATGTGCTGGGCCTGAGGAGCCAGGGCCTCCAGCCGGGCCTTGTAGAGGGGGGTGCAGCGGTCGAGGAGCTGGGTGAGGTCGGCCTCGACGTCTGCGCTGAGGCCCGCGGCCAGGATCTCGAAGAGGAGGTTGATGGTGCGGGGGTTGCCGCCGGTGAGGACGTGCAAGGTCTTGATGCGGGCGGGTTCGGCGCCGAGGAGCTGTTCGACCTGGGGGGCGTGGGTGCGGCGGGCGAGCGTGAGGAGGACGTCGTGGGTCTCGGCGGTGGTGAGGCCGCGCAGCTCGTGGAGGTGGAAGAAGTCGTAGAAGGGGGCGTCGTAGGTGTAGGTCTCTTCGAGGTGGTAGGCGCTGCCGCCGACGATGAGGATGCGGTCGCAGGTGGAGAGGGTCTCGCGGAAGGACCAGCTCTCGTCTTTCTTGAGGCGATCCAGGATCAGGCCAAGGTTATCGAGCATCAGGACGAGGCGGCGATCGAGGCGCGTGGAGGTGTTGAGGAGCAGATCGAGGGCGGCGCGTTGGAGGGTGGCGTCCTCGGTCCGGGGGAGGGCGTCCAACGCTGTGTCGAGGTCGTGGGCCGCGGCAGGGTCACCCTGGCGTTCGAGGCTGTCGCTGAGGGCGTCCACGCAGTTGAGCCAGAGATCGGAGAGGCGGGCGACGTTGTATTGCTCTTCGCGGAAGGTCAACGGGAGCCAGCGGGTGTTCAGGACCGGGTCGTCTTCGATGGCGTAGGCGAGTCGGCGCAGGAGGGTCGTCTTGCCCATGCCGCGGTGGCCGACGATGAGCTGGTGTTGCGGGGAGCCGGCGTCGCCTTCGAGGCGGAGGTCGGTGAGCAGGCGGTCCAGCAGGGCGGTTCGGGCAACGAAGCACCCGATCAGCTCAGCTTTGGAGAGCAGGTCGGGGTTGTAGATGATGTGCTGGATCGCCTTGGTGGTCAGCTCAGGCATAGCCCCTCCGAACCCAGAACTCGCGCAGCAGCGGCGAGCGGAAGCTGTTCCTCTGTGAGGGGTGGTTCTATTGTATGTAGCAGTCGCACTGGAAGGCGACCAGGAGGAAGGTCAGGCGCTCGACGGGCTGCTGAGACGAGCCGATCGCCTGTTGGAGGAGCTGGGCGAGGGTCTGGCGTGTGGCGCCGTTGGGGTCGGCGGCGATGGCGCCGAGGAGCTGGAGCGCCCAGCCATCTTCAGGTTGACCCAGCTCGTCGTGGAGGCGTTGTCGCCAGTAGTCGAA
>Ga0100377_1000550_pt1 | contig 32139 bp, 26 predicted proteins | sample CryGeymeta201501_FD_83664 | JGI IMG/M metagenome (GOLD analysis project Ga0100377, IMG submission 83664) | Groundwater microbial communities from Crystal Geyser aquifers in Utah, USA - Crystal Geyser metaG 2015-01 | ecosystem: Environmental > Aquatic > Deep subsurface > Groundwater | place: USA...
CCGGACCGAGTCGGCCCGCCGCGAGGGTGAGCCCCTGCCGGAAGCCGGCACCTGGTCGGCCTTCCGCCTGGGTCGGGACCTGGGCCTGCACCCGCAGCGCATGTGCCTGCGACCGCTGGGCGCCGCCGATGTCGTGGCCCTGGTGGCTGACCTGCTGGGCCCCGGCCCGGCCAGCGCCACCCTGGGCGCCCTGCTCCACCGCCAGACCGGCGGCGACGCGCTCTTCGTCTCGGAGTTCGTGCGCGGCCTCATGCAGCGCGGCGTCATCGCGGCCCGCGAGGGTGGGGGCTGGCGCCTGGCCGTCGATCCCCGCGAGCTGACAGCCGACCGCCTGGCCCTGCCCCCCGGCCTGCGCCAAGCCATCCGCGAGCGCCTGGCCCCCATGGGTGAGGACGAGCGCGTCGTGCTCGAGGTGCTGGCCGTCGCCGGCCGCGAGCTGGACCTGGAGGTCCTGCTGGACGTGGTCGAGCTGTCGGCCGGCCTGGAGGAGCCCGGCGAGGACATCCCCACCGAGATGATCGAGCGGGACCCGCCCGCCGAGCCCAGCTCCCTCGAGCCCAGCTCCTTCGAGCCCACCTCCTCCGAGCACACGGCCCCCGTGCTCCAGGTCCCCGTGCTCCAGGTCCACGGCACCGATCGCTGGATGGACGCCCTGGACGCGGCCATCGAGTCGGGCCTGGTCGTCGAGCGCCGCGCCGCCATGGGCAGCCAGGTCGACTACAGCCAGCGCCAGGTGGCCGAGGTGGTCTGCGGCGACCTGCCGGCCGCGGCCCAGGCCACCCTGCACCGCCGCCTCGCCGCCGCCCTGGAGCTTCGCTATGCCGACAGCCCCATCGCCGCCGAGGCCATCGGCGAGCACTACCGCCGGGCCGGCGACGCCGGGCGGGCCCTGTCCTACCTGGTCCAAGCCGCCGTCGGCCTCCAGGAGCGCTCCCTGCTGACCGAGGCGGGGGCCCTGGTGCGCCGGGCCCGGGCCATCCAGCCCGAGGCCATGAGCGCCCTGAGCCGCGAGGAGCTGGACCGCGCCGCCCTGGCCCTGGACGAGGTGGAGTCCGAGCTGCACTTCAACCAGGGCGAGTGGGAGCAGGCCGCCCGCTCCCTGGACGCGTTGCGCCGCCGCGCCCAGGCCCTGGGCAAGACCGCCCTCGCCTCGGACGCCGCCGTGCGGTACGGCACGACCCTGCGGCGCCTCGCCCGCGCGGAAGAGGGCGAGCAAGTCATCCGCGGCGAGCTGGTCGAGGCCCGCCGCCGCCACGACCGCAAGCTGGAGCTGCGGGCCCTGCACGCCCTGGCCGGCGCGGCCTGGGCGCGGGGAGACCTGGAGGGCTGCGAGCGCCTGGCCAGCCAGGGCCTGATGGGCGCCACCGATCCCGAGATGGCCGAGGGCCGGGCCGGCATCCTGCTGGCGCTGACAGCCGTCCAGGCCAGCAAGGGGCAGCTCGCCGCCGCCATCGCCGGGCTCTCCGAGGCCGAGGAGCTGCTGCGCGGCCTGCGCGAGAAGAAGACCCGGGCCAGCGTGCTGTGCAACCTCTCGGAGCTGCTGCACTGGCGAGGCGAGCTGGTGGCCGCCGAGGCCCGCGGGGACGAAGCCCTGAGCCTGGCCCGGGACTTGGTCTACAAGGTGGTCGAGGCCAGCGCCATGCGGTCGCGCGCCATGGCCCGCCTGGACCTGGGCGAGCTGGACCGGGCCCGGCTGGAGCTGGAGCACGCCCTGGCCATCGCCCGCGACCTGGGCATGGCCGAGGAAGAGGTGCCGATCCGCTTCCACCTGGGCCGCATCGCCCTGAAAGAGGGCGAGCCCGCCGTGGCCGAGGCCCACCTGGTGGCCGCCCGGGCCGCCGCGGCCAAGGCCGATCCCGAGTCCTTCGGCCCCTCGGTCGAGGCGCTGCTGGCCCGCGCCCTGGCCCGCCAGGGGCACGACGAAGAGGCGCGGCAGCTCCTGCGCAGCGCGGCCGAGGCCGAGTCCCGGCTGCACGCACCCCGCCACACCGAGCTGCTCTTGTCGCTGGCCTACGGCTGGCACGCCCTGGGGGAGCGCCAGGAGGCCCTGCGGACCGTGCGCGAGGCCGTCCGGCTGGCCGAGAGCTACCAGTTCCGGACCTGGGGCCTGCACGCCTTGTCCTTGCAGTCCATCCTGGCCGACGAGGACGAGGCCGCCCGGGCCAAGGCCGCCGGCGCGGCCCTCGCCCGCGAGGTCCTGGCCACCCTGCCCCCCGACAAGGCCGCCTCCTTCCGCCGCCAGCCCACCGTCGTGCGCCTGCTGGGCACCCCCTTCCTGTAGCCGGGCACCGGTCGGACCCGGCGTCCCGCCAGGACGATCCGGGTCTGCCCGCGGGGGGGAGCCACCTGCAGGATCCGGTATAAGCTCGGAGCAGAGGTCCTCCTGTCCCACCCCGCCGACGTCCCCGCCCGCATCGGGCCCTACGCGACCGAGCGCTTGCTGGGCCGTGGCGCGATGGCTGCGGTCTACCTGTGCCGGGACCCCCAGGGCGAGGCGGTGGCTGTGAAGTGGGCCGACCTGCGCCTGCCGGGCTCGGGACCCGAGGAGGGCAGCTTCACGCCTCCCCTGCTGGCCCGCTTCGACCGGGAGGTCCGCAGCATGACACGGGTCCAGCACCCCGGCGTGGTGCGCTACCGGGACCACGGCACCTGGCAGGGCCGCCCCTACCTGGTCATGGACCACATCGAGGGCAGCGACCTGCGCCTGTACGCCGAGAAGCTGGCCCTGCGCCCGCCGGCCGAGCGCTACGCCCGCACCCGGACCATCGGCCAGGCCCTGTGCGAGGCCGTCGCCGCGCTGCACGCCGTCGGCATCGTCCACCGCGACGTCAAGCCCAGCAACGTGCTGGTGGACCCCGACGGGCGCGTCGTCCTGACGGATCTGGGGGTCGTCAAGGACCTGGCCGAGAGCGACCAGACCGTCGCCGGCCTGGTGGTCGGCACCGTCGCCTACGCGGCACCCGAGCAGCTCGAGGGCGGCCGGGTGGACCCGCGCACCGACCTGTTCGGCATCGGCGCCACCCTGTACGTGCTGCTGACCGGCTACCGCCCCTTCGAGGGCAACCGCCGTGAGCCCCACCTGGTCGCGGCCCCGCCCTCCCGGTGGGACCCCGAGATCCCTGCCGACCTGGAAGCCGTGATCCTGCGGCTCATGGCGCCCCGCCCCGCCGACCGCTACCCCGACGCCGCGGCCGCCGCCCAGGCCCTGGCCCAGCCCGGCACGGCCACCGGCGGCCTGCCCCTGGCCGGTCGGGGCAAGGTCGTTCGCACCGTCACCGAGGCCCTCGACGAGGTCGAACAGACCGGCACCAGCTTGCTCATCCGCGTGCGCGGGCCCCAGGGCGTAGGTCGCCGCTGGCTGGCGGGCATCGTCCGGGCCAGCGCGGCGCGCCGGGGCCTGACCGTGGTCGAGCCCGGCGAGGGCAGCGGCGCCCTGGTCGCGGTCCAGCGGGCGGCGAGTGCGCCCCGGGTCGTCGTGCTCACCCAGGCCGAGCTGCCGGCCCTCGCCGGCCTGGCGACGTGTGACATCACGCTGGCCCCGCTCAGCGTGGCCGAGATCCGCCGCACCGTCGTCGCGGCCGCCCCGCTGACCGAGGCCCCGGCCCGCGTCGCCGAGCGCCTGCACCGCTGGACCGGTGGCCTGCCCGCCCTGCTCGTGCCCCTGGTCGAGGGCTGGACCCGCGGGGCCCGCCTGGTGCTGCCGGACGAGCCGCCGCTGCTGCCGGCCCTGGACCCCTACCTGGAGGGCCTGGACCTGGACCAGGTCGAGGTCCTGGGCGCCCTCTCCGCCCTGGACGTACCCGCCGACCTGTCCCGCATCGAGCGCGTCGCCTGCGTGCCGCCCGAAGAGGCCCTGGCCGAGCTGGCCCGGCGGGGCATCGCACGCGAGGTCGATGACCGCTGGAGCCTGACCGCCGCGCTGTTCCGCGTCGCGGGCCTGGCCTGCCAGGCCGACCCCGACGGCCTGCGCGACCGGGCGGCCGCGCAGGTCCCAGCGCCGGCCGCAGCCCCCAGCGGCCCCGATCCCGAGGCCCTGGCCCTGAACGGTCGCCTCGCCCAGGCCCGCCTGGCCGCCCACCACTGCACGGCAGAGGCCCAGGCCCGCGGCGACCGCCTGGCCGAGGTCCACGCCTTGTGCGTGCTGGGCCAGGTGCAGCTCGACCTGGGGCAGCTCGAAGCCGCGCGGCGCACCCTGGCCAACGCCAGCGCCCTGGCCAAGGCCATCGGGGACGAAGCCGGACGCCGCCGCTCCCACGTCCTGCGAGCCCGGGCCGAGCTGGACGCCCAGGACATGCTGGGCTCCCGCGGGCGGGCCGCCGCCGCCGCCGCCCTCGACCGCGTCGTGCCCCTGCTCGCCGGCGCCGAACAGCGCCAGGATCCGCTGGACGCCCTCCTCCTCGCCATGTGGGCCCGCGCCGCCGCCGCCCTGGGCGACGAGCGGGCCAGCCTCAAGGCCGCCGACCGGGCCCTGCGTCGCCTGCCCGCGGTGCCTGCGGGCGCCCACGGTCGGGTCTGCCTGGCCCTGGCCCGCGCCGCCGCCTTGCGCGGTGACGAGCCCGCCATGCTCCAGGCCTTGGACGCGCTGCTGCCCGAGGAGCGCACCCTGCCCCTGCTCGCCTGGGAGGGGCGGCGGGTCCGAGCGCGCCTGCAAGCGCAGCCCCTGCCCCAGGCGGGTGCGCTGGGCGACGATCTGTCGCCGGATGAGCTCAGCGCCCTGGAGACTCGCTGGTAGACGGCGATCGCACGTCCGGCGGGTCCGGATCAGGCTCCGGCTCGGACTCCGGCTCCAGCCCCGGCACTGCCGGGTCCACGCCCGCCCGCACCCAGTCCAGGTAGGCCGGCGAGCCCGCGTTGATGGGCACCGCCACGACCTCAGGCAGCTCGTAGGGGTGCAGGGCCTGCACCCGTGCCGTGAGATCGTCCACCCGGTCCGCCCGCGTCTTCAGCAGGAGCAGGACCTCGGTGTCGTCATGAACCTCACCCTGCCAGACGTACACCGAGCGCAAGCCGGGCACGATGTTGCCGCAGGCCGCCAGCCGCTCCTTGACCAGGGCGCAGGCAATGCGCAGCGCCACCGGCCCCTCCGGGCAGGTCACGTAGACCAGCACGAGCTCCGTCATGGCGGCCCCCGAACGGTGCGTCACACCGCCTTGCGGAAGTGGTCCTTGCCGGCGCGGGTCGGCCAGATGCGCAGGTCGGTGCTGTTGACGTGCACCAGGCCATGCTCGCTCAAGAGCTCGAGGGCCTGGGCCACCTGGGCCAGGTCCAGCTCGGGGAGGTCATCCACGATGTCCTGTGAGGTCCAGTCACCCGGCTCGCTCACGACGTAGAGGAGGACGGTATGCAACACGCTGTCAGGCTCGATCTGGCCCATCTTCTTTGCTCTCTGCTGGAGGGAATGGTCGGGGAGGGTGTGCGACCAGCGCCGTACGTCGGGGCTGGACGCGGTCGCGGCAGGTGCCGGACCGGGGGCTGGCGAGGCCCGGAGCTGGAACGCGAGGGATCCCACGAGCGCGGGATCGGTGGGGCTCCATCGCAAGGGTGGAGGTGAGCGCCGCTCACATCAGGAGCTTAGCACGAAAGACCGCGCGCGTCCTCGCAAGACGACTCGTGACACTACACAGACACCGATCCGCGCGAAGCCGCCGAGCGACGCCCGGTCGCGCCGGCGTCAGGTGCGGCGGCGAAGCAACATCGCCAGGGCGCCCAGCAGCCCCAGCAGCAAGCCGGCCGGCCCCCCGGCGACCGCACACCCACCCGCCCGGTCGCTGCCCTGGAAGGTGCCTGTGCCGTCCCCGCTGCCCACCAGGCCGCCGCCCGCGTCCAGGCCCGCCTGCGTGGCCACCCAGTCGCCGTAGACGTCCAGGCGGGTGGCACCCGTCCCACCGCCCAGACAGATGGTCGTGTCCGAGTGCCAGGCGAAGACGAAGCTCATGGCGCCGACCAGCTCCCAGCCACCATCCGCGGTCGGACGCAGGGCCGCCCCGCCCGAGTCGCCGGAGCAGGCGTTGGAGCCCTCTGCGTTGTCGACGTCCAGGGCGTAGACGAAGTCACCGTCCAGATCGTAGACCGGAAGCGAGGTCGTCCGCTTGGTTCCGGCGTCGGTGCCGTCGTCCTGGGTCACACCGTAGCCCACGAGCGTCAGATCCTCGTCGTACCAGGCGGTGCCCAGGGTGCTGGTGTGCATGACCAGGGGCTCGACCCCGTCGGGGTGGCTGCGCAGGGTCACCACGCCCACGTCCGCCGCCACACCGGTGGCGTCGAAGACGAAGTCGGGGTGCGCCTGCCAGCCGGTCGCGACCACCCGGCCCTTCGCCGCCTCCAGGCTGGGACCGGTGACGAAGTCGATCTCGTAGCCGACGTCCTGGTAGGTCTGGCAGGCCTCGACACAGTGGGCCGCCGTCACCACCGCCCGATCGGCGATCAAGCTGGCCGAGCAGAAGGCGCTCATGCGGTCGGTGCCCGGCTCACGCACGGCCAGCATGCCCACCGCCGGCCAGGCGCTGGTGGTGGTCCCGTTGATGATGGGCGGAGGCGGAGGCTCCTGGGCCTGGGCGCCCCCTCCCGACAGCAGCAGGGCGAGCCCCAGGAGCGGGGACATCAGAGCTGCCGGCGCCGCCGGGCGGCCAGTCCGAGCAGGGCCAGGGCGAAGCCGCCGAAGGCAGGGGCCGGGACGGTGGAGCAGCCGAAGATGGCCTTCCAGCCACCGTCGCTGCCGGTGTCCTTGGGCGGACGGCCGCCCGTGTCGTCCGTCACGTCGCCGGTGTCATCGCCCGAGGGGGTGGCACCGCCGTCGCCGGTCGCCGCGCCGCCGTCCCCGGTCGCGCCGCCGTCGCCGGTGGCCCCGCCGTCCCCGGTGCCGCCGCCGCCGCCGCCGCTGAGGTCGACGTGCGCCTCGATGAAGGAGAGCTGGGCGTCGACCCGGGTGACACCGGCCCCCCCACCCACACAGCTGGTGCTGCTGTAGGTGTAGGCGAAGACGAAGGAGTTGACGCCGGCGAGCTCGTAGCCGCTGCCCACCGTCTCCAGGGCCGCGCCGCCGGAGTCACCGCTGCACAGGTTCTGCTCGTCGGCGGTGTCCAGGCTGTAAATGAACTGGCTGTCATAGTCGGCCACGGGCATGACGGCGTAGCGCTTGTACCCGTTGTCGTTGCCGGTGTCGGTCGTGATGCCGTAGCCGACGTAGGTGAGCTGCTTGCCGTACCAGGCGCTGTTGACCGGGTCGCGGTTCAGCGGCATCGGCGTCACGCTGTTGATGCCGTTGTCCAGCTCGACCACGCAGATGTCGTTGCGGATGCTGCCGCCGCTCTTGGCGTAGTCGGGGTGCTGGATGGTCCGCTTGACCGAGTCGTAGTCGTCGACGTTGTCGAACATGTCCCGGCCGACCGCGAAGTACAGGTCGTAGCCGTCCATGCCCTCACAACAGTGGCCGGCCGTGACGGCCCACTTGGTGTCGATGAGGGTGGCCGAGCAGTACTCAGAGCAGCGGTTTCCGTAGCAGGCCAGCAGGGCGCCCACCGCGGGGTAGTCGCCGGTCTTGTCGCCGTTGACGATGGGGGGCGGCGGAGGCACGTCCTGGGCGATCGCGGGTGCAGCGAGGAGCAGCGAGGCGGCAAGAGCGGTCAGCATGCAGAACTCCCGGGACGTGGGCACACCAGAGAAACCGGTGCGCAAGCGGGGGGAGGTTAGCCGCGCCCGGCACCGACCCGGTGACGAAGCTGTCAAGATTTGCGGGCAGCGCAGTGTTGGCCGCGGATCAGCGGACCGAGGCCGCCACGACGCTGATCAGGAAACCCAGGCTGATCCAGCCGTTTGCGGCAAAGAAGGCCTGGTCCAGCCGGCTCAGATCACCGGGCCGCACGATCCAGTGCTCGTAGGCCAGGGCCCCGGCGATGGCCACCAGGCCCAGCCCGTAGGGCCAGCTCAGGGTGGCCCACACGGGCAAGGCGGCCAGCAGGACGACGGTCAGCAGGTGCAGCAGACCGCTGACCCACAAGGCGCCGCGCACCCCCAGGGCCACCGGGATCGAGCGCAGCCCCACGTCCACGTCGAAGTCCTGGTCCTGCAGGCTGTACAACACGTCGAAGCCCGCCACCCAGCTCAGGACCGCGCCGCCCAGCAGCAGGGCCGGCACGGCCACCCCCCCGGTCAGGCCGATCCACACGGCGACCGGGGCCAGGCCCAGGGCCAGGCCCAGGACCAGGTGGCACAGCGCCGTGAAGCGCTTGGTGAGCGAGTAGCCCCACAACACGAGCAACGCGACGGGAGACAGGGCCATACACAGGGGGTTGAGCAGGCCGGCCGCCGCCACGAAGAGGGCGGTGAAGCCCAGGGTCAGCGCCCAGGCGGCATGTAGGGACAGGCGGCCGCCCGGGATCTCGCGGTTGCGGGTGCGCGGGTTCCGCGCGTCGATGTGACGGTCGACGATGCGGTTGAAGCCCATGGCGGAGGAGCGGGCGCCGACCATGGCCACCACGATCAGGGTCCACTGCTGCCAGGCCACGGGCTGGCTGCGCGAGACCAGCCAGGCGGCGGCGAGGGCGAAGGGCAGGGCGAAGACGGAGTGCGCCAGCTTGATGTCGCGGGCGAAGGCGCCCAGGGCGGACAGGGGGCCGCCGGCGCTCAGATCAGAGGAGGACACAGCCAGCTCCGGGGCCAGGCGACTCCACTCAGCAAGGTGCCAGCAGGATCGTCGGTGGGGGGCAGGGCCACGTGCAACAGGCCGTGGCTGCCGCCGGGGACCAGGCCGCCGCGGGCCCGGCCGTCGCCCCGCTGCGTCGTACCCGGCTCCAGCAGGCGGGACCCGCCGGTGGTGAGGGCGTCGACCCAGACACCCGCCGGGATCGAAGGAAATGCGGCCGCCAGGACCGCGGCCTCGGCCAGCGGGTCCAGGTCGGGGCTGCTGGCCAGGGAGTCCGTGCCGATGGCCAGGGGGATGCCGCGGCGGACCATGCCCGCGACATCGGGCAGCACGCCGCCGATGTGCAGGTTCGAGCGCGGGCAGAGGATCACCGCCACCCCGCGGGCCGCCAGCAGGTCCAGGTCGTGCGGGCCGGTGTGCACACAGTGGACCAGGGCCAGGTGCGGGCCCAGCAGGCCCAGGCGCTCCAGCAGCTGCACGGGCGAAGGCGCCTGGCCGATGCGATCCCGCCAGGCGCGGCCGAGCCCGTCCAGGAAGTCGGCCCAGGGGCCAGTCCCCAGGGCCAGCAGGCGGGCGTCGGCCGGGTCCTCGTCGCAGTGGAAGGTGAGGGCGGGGGCCGCAGCCGCTGGCAGGGCCGCAGCCGCTGGCAGGGCCGCAGCCGCTGGCAGGGCCGCAGCCGCTGGCAGGGCCGCAGCCGCTGGCAGGGCCGCAGCCGCTGGCAGGGCCGCAGCCGCCGGCAGGGCCGCAGCCGCTGGCAGGGCCGCAGCCGCTGGCAGGGCCGCAGCCGCTGGCAGGGCCAGGACCTCGCCCAGCAGCGCGGCGGCGCAGGAGACCACCGCGTGGCAGGTCACGCGGGCCGGAAGCCCGGCCTGCCGCACCACCTCGGTCGCCTGGGCCAGGGCCTGGGCGCAGCGCAGGGGCTCGATGCCCAGGATCTCCACCTGGGCCAGGGCATCCACGGGCCCCCCAGCCAGCAGGGGCAGCGCGGCGCCCGTGTTGCCCACGTCGATGATCGCCGCCGTCCCGGCCGCCATGGCCTCGTCCAGCGCGGCCTGCATGGCCACCAGCTCGGGCTCCCGCCGCTGGGTCATCAGGGCCCCGACCCAGGCCGGCAGGCCAGCACCACCCGGCACCCGCCCGCGCAGATCCGACAGCTCCAGGTGGCAGTGGGCGTTGACCAGCCCAGGCAGGAGCAGGCCCTCGAGCTCGACGAGCTCAGCCGCCGGGCCCACTGCGGGCCCCACTGCGGGCCCCACCGCCGCGATCCGGCCGTCGACGGCCACGACGACCTCGCCCCCGCGCAGCGGCCCCTGCGGGGTCCACACCCAGTCTGCACGGTAGCGGCGCATCCATCCTCCCAGTGAGGCCCAGAGCCTGCGGGCTCCGGAGCTTGCGGGCTAGCGCGCACCCGGCGCGGCGCCGAGCTCCGGCCCCCGCCGCCGATGGCGTCCGGCCGCGGCCAGGGCCGGTCGGTGATCCAGGCCCTGGGCGCCGCGGCGCACGGGCAGCGCGCCCATGTCCTCGACGGCCCGCTCCACCTCGACCAGGGCCTCCTCGAAGCTCTCGGTCCCCTCGACCCGCAGCTCACCCTGCAACAGGGTGCCCAGGTCGCCCGCGCCAGCGTCCAAGCCGGCCTGCATGGCGCCCAGGCCCTCGGTGTGGGGGTTGGCCACGACGGCGACCTCGGGGGGCAGCACCAGCCGGGCCAGGGCGACCCGGCGCAGCCAGCCGACGGCGGTGTTGTCGGCCTCGGGCACGGCCACGCGATCGGCGTGCAGGCTGGAGATCTCCAGCCGCTCGACCCGGCCGGTGCGCCGGGCCAGGGCCGCCAGCTCCAGCAAGGCCGCCGCCTGGTCGGCCGGCGTCTGGTCCCGTCCGTGCACCATGCGGCCCCGCAGCCGCAGGCCGACCGGGAGGTCGGAGCACAGGCTCACGGCCCCGGGGGCGCACAGATCCACCTCGGCCACCTGCAGGCCGGCGGCGGCGAGCAGGCCCAGCAGCTCGGCCGGGGTCCGGCCCTCACGGGCGCCCAGCTCGGCCAGGGTCTGGTCGGCCTCGGGCAGGACCAGGACCCCACCCTCCAGCCGGCGCAGGGCCCGCAGGCGCTCCAGCCAGGTCGCCAGGTCGGCAGCGCCGCGGTGATCCACCAGGTGGACCTCCGTCCCGCCCGCCCGACGCAGATCAGCCACGGCGTCCGCGGTCGTGGCCCAGGACGCGCTGACCGGGATCCGACAGCCCAGCGCATACGGCACCGGCCCCGCACCGCGCCGTGGGCTGGCGGCGGCCAGCAGCTCGCTGGTGGGGGCCTGGGTCAGCAGCCGGGCCAGGGCGCTGGCGTCCAGCTCCTCTCCCGCCTGCAGGCGCGCCAGGTCCGCGACGACCGTGGGTGGCGGGGCCGCCAGGTCCGAGGAGGGCGGGTACAGGCCCACGTCGGCGTGGGCGGTCAGGCCCGCCTGGTGCGCCAGCGCAGCAAAGCGGCGCAGCCCCATCATGGCCGCGTCGTCCAGGGCGAAGCGGATGCTGTGGCGCAGGTAGTCCCGGTCGGCGGCCGGGGCCTCGTCCAGGCGCTCCAGGCCCCGCAGACCCGCGGCGCGGATCCGGTCCACGACCTGGGGGTGCAGATCGGCCCGGCCGGCCCACACGGCAAAGACAAAGGGCAGGCCCGTCCAGTCCTTCCACAGCTGCCCCAGGTCCAGGCGCTGCCCCAGCCGGTCGGGCAGGTGACGGGCCACATCGCCGATGACCACGGCCGCCACGTCCCCGCGGACACCGTCCACGCCCGTGCCGGGGGCACCGTCCACGATCTCCAGATCGGCCCGCACCCGCGCCGCCAGGGGGCCGCGGGTCAGCAGCAGGCGGGCCAGCAGCACGCTGGTCCGGCTGACACCGTCCAGGATCACACGGCGCCAGGTCTCGGGGGGCTGCTCAGCCACCAGCAGCACACTGCTCACCGGGCCGTCGCAGCCGATGCAGAGGTCGGGCACGATGCGCAGGCTGCGGTCCTGGAGCAGGGCCCCGACGGGCAGCAGGGCCAGATCGACTTCACCGGCGTCGAGCCAGCGGGCCACCTCGCTGGGGTGTCCGGTCCGCAGGTGCATGGGCCCGGTCTCGCCCAGGAACTGCACCAGGGGCCAGGTGTTGGTGTAGCCGACCGCCCCGATCCGGGGCAGGGGCAGGGGCAGACCCGGCTCGGCCCCGATCTCGCCGGCCCCGACCTGGCCCGCGCGGACCTGGCCCGCGCGGACCTCGCCCGCCAGGCGCTGCGGAGCATCGTCCCGGCGAACGACCCGGTACACCGTGTCCCGCTCCACCGGCAGGCGACCGGCGTGGGTGACCAGGCGGACCAGCTCGTGGCGGTGCAGGCCCTGGGGCGTGCTGGCACCGGCCATGTGGTAGATGTGCTCCTCGCGCACGGTGCCGTCCAGATCATCCGAACCGTACACGGTCGCGAGCTGGGCGATGCGCACCCCCAACATGGGCCAGTAGGCCTTGATGTGCGGGACGTTGTCCAGCAGCAGCCGGCTCACGGCGATGGTGCGCAGGCAGTCCTGGCCAGTCGGGGCCCGCAGCCGCTCCAGGCGATTGTTCTCGTTGTGGAAGCGCAGGGGGATCAGCGTCTGGAAGGCGGCGCCCCCCGCGACCAGGCTCTCGTCCTGCAGGGCCCGCAGCCGCAGCAGGTGGTCGACCCGCTCCTCCAACGTCTCGATGCTGCCGAAGAGCATGGTGCAGTTGGTCGGCATGCCCATGCGGTGGGCGACCCGGTGGACCTCCAGCCAGCCCTGGGCGTCGACCTTGTCATGACACAGCTTGCGGCGGGCCCGGTCGGCGAAGATCTCGGCCCCTCCGCCGGGCATGCTCTCCAGGCCCGCGTCGGCGAAGGCCTGCAGGACCTGCTCGTAGCTCATGCCGTACTTCTCGGCGTAGTAGTGGATCTCCACCGCCGTGAAGCCCTTGAGGTGCAGGTCCGGCCGCTCGGCCTTCAGGGCCCGCATCAGGTCCGTGTAGTAGTCGAAGGGCAGGTCCGGGTTCAGCCCGTTGACGATGTGGACCTCGGTCACCAACACGTCGGACAGGGCCCGGACCCGGGCCACGACCTGCTCGATGGACAGGGTCCAGGCCTGGGCGTCGCCGGTCTTCAGGCGCGCGAAGCTGCAGAAGATGCAGCTCGCCTCGCAGACGTTGGTGGCGTTGACGTGCAGGTTGCGGTTGAAGAAGCAGCGGTCGCCGTGCAGGCGCTCGCGCACGCGGTTGGCCAGGGCGCCGACGGCGGCCAGCGAGGGCGCCGTGAACAGGCGCAGGCCATCCTCAGCCGACAGGCGCTGCCCGGCCTCGACGGCGACCAGCAGGTCGCCCAGGCCCGCGCCCTCCACCAGGGAGCGCACAGCCGAAGAGAGCGGGCGGGGGGCCGGCGCGCGGGGATCCACCGTGCTGGGGTGGGCTGCGGTCATGGGGCTTCCTGGGCGTCGGGGCCAGGGCGGCCGTCCCAGCGACGCATGAGCGCGTTGTCGACGCCGAGCTGGTCGAGGACCCGCGCGACGACGGTGTCGAGCAGGGCCTCCACGCCGGCCGGTCGGCTGTAGAAGCTGGGGGAGGCCGGCATGATCACGGCCCCCGCCTCGATGCACAGCGCCATGTTTCGAACATGGACGAGGGAGTAGGGGCTCTCCCGCAGCACCATCACCAGCGACCGCCGCTCCTTGAGCATCACGTCGGCGGCCCGGCTCACCAGGTCGCTGCTGGTGCCGTGGGCGATGCGGCCGAGCTGACCCGCCGAGCAGGGCAGGATCACCATGCCGTCGAAGCGCGCCGAGCCGCTGCTCATGGACGCCGTAAGGTCCTGGTTGCCGTAGATGGGGAAGCCGTAGGCGGCCGGGTCGGTGCCGACCTCGTCGGCCCAGCACATGCGGCCGACGCGGGTGAAGACCAGGTGGGGCTCCACGTGGTCCCGACCCTCGCCGGCACAGAAGTCCAGCAGGCGCCGGGCGTAGGGCGCACCCGAGGCGCCGCTGATGGCGACGACCAGGCGCTTCCTCGCGCTCACGGGGTCCCCCCGCCCGGCTCGCCCTCGACCCGAACCACGGTGGACTCCTGGCGGATGCCGACCACCAGGCTCGCCACCGGGGGGAACATCTCGCGGCCCCGCGCAGTGAAGCCCAGCTCGGCGACCAGGGCCTCGAAGTCGGGGCGGGTCATGAAGGCGTCGATGCTGCCGGCCAGGTAGGAGTAGGCGTCGCGGAAGCCCGTGACCAGGCCGCCCACGGTGGGCACCACCAGGCGGTTGTAGCTGAGCTGGAGCATGCGGCTGGCCGGCCCGACCGGCTGGAAGAAGTCGAGCACCACGAGCCGCCCGCCGGGGCGCAGGACCCGGGCGCACTCGGCGACGGCGCGGTGGACCTCGGGCACGTTGCGCAGGCCGAAGCCGCAGATGACGCCGTCGACGCTCCGGTCCTCCAGCGGCAGCTCGCGGGCGTCAGCGGCCACCACCCGGACCGGCGCGCCGGGGGGCAGCTTGGACCGACCCTGGGCCAGCATGGCCTCTGCGAAGTCGACGGCGTGGACGTAGCTGGCGCCCCCCGCGACCAGGGCCGCCGTCAGGTCCAGGGTGCCGGCGCACAGGTCCAGGACCTCGCCCCGGGCCTTGTCCTTCAGGGCGTCCAGGGCCTGCCGTCGCCACCACTGGTCCAGCCCCAGGCTGAGGACCCGGTTGGCCAGGTCGTAGCGAGGGGCCAGGCGGTCGAACATCTCCTGCACCCGCGGCGCCCGGTCGGGGTCCCCGGCCAGGCTCTGCATGGGCGCGCCGCCGATCTCGCCGCCGGGTGCGCCGCCGATCTCGACTGCGCCGCTGTCGGCCTTGGCCTGCATCAGCGCACCCGCTCGACCAGGTGGTGGGCCAGGTACAGCAGGCCGTCCTTGTAGGGCCCCTCAGGTAGCGGATCGAGGGCGGCGATGCCGCTGTGGACCCGCTCGCGCGCAAAGGCCAGGGCCTGGTCGCAGGCCCCGGTCGCGCGCACGTCGGCGATGAGGGCCGGGATCCGCTCGGGCGAGGGGTTGCCCTTGCGCAGGCGCTCGCGCAGTTCGGGGCTGTGCTGCATGGCCAGCACCATCGGCAGGGTCATCTTGCCCTCTGCCAGGTCCTGGCCCCGGCGCTTGCCGGTCATGCGCATCTCGCCGACGTAGTCCAGCACGTCATCGGTCACCTGGAAGGCGATGCCCACCTCGTGACCGAAGCGGTGCAGCGCGTCGGCGGCGACGTCGTCCCCGGCGGCCCAGGCGCCCGCCGCGGCACACCAGGCGATGAGGGCCGCCGACTTCTTGTCCACGACCTCCAGGTAGGTGTCCAGGTCCATGTCCAGGTTGCCGGCGTTGAGGAGCTGGAGCACCTCGCCCTCGGCCATGGCCGTCACGGTGCGCCCCAGCTCGGTCACGGCCCGGAAGCCGCCCTCTTCTGCCGCCAGGAGCACCGACCGGGCCAGGCAGAAGTCGCCGGTCAGGATCACGGCCGGGTTGCCGAAGACGCGCTGGGCGGCCGGGCGGCCGCGCCGCTCCTGGCCGTCGTCGACCACATCGTCGTGCAGCAGGGAGCCCAGGTGCAGCAGCTCGCCCACACACATCAGCCGCACCAGGGGACCTTCGTGGCCGACCGCCCGGGCGCCCAGCGCCGTGAGCAGCGGGCGCAGGCGCTTGCCCCCCGCGTCGGCCAGGTAGCGGCCGATCTCCGGCACCGCCGGGACCGTCGAGTCCAGGAGCAGCGACAGCGCGCCCTCGGCCGCGGCCATCTCCTCGGCACACAGCGCGAAGACCTCGCCCAGGCTGGGCAGCACGCTCAGAGGCGCGCCTGCATGCAGGCCGGAGGGCTCGGTGCGCAGCGCATGCATCTCCATCGGGATCCTCTCGGGTCGGGGGGAGACACCCGAGTTCAACCGCCATTGAAGCGATTGAGCTTCGTGAATAGAAGCGATAACCTGACCCGGAGGGGCGCACCCCCGCCCACCCGCAGCATCCCGCGCATTTCACACCCCACCCTGGTCCGTGCCATGGTCCCCGGCACCCAGCCCCCCACCGAGAGCGCCGAAACCGAGCGGCTGCGAAGCGCCGAGGCGGCTCGGGTGGCCAGCCGCCGCGCGACCCTCCTGGTGGCCGACACCATCGGCCAGCTCATGGAGTTCTGGAACTTCAAGCCCTCCATGGGGCGGGTCTGGGCCGTGCTCTACCTGTCGCCCCAGGCGCTGACAGCCCAGGACATCGGCGAGCGCACGGGCCTGTCCTCAGGCAGCGTGAGCATGACCCTGGCCGACCTGCTCCAGTGGGGCGTGATCTGCCGCGCCTGGCAGCCCGGGGAGCGCCGCAAGCTCTACGAGGCCGAGACCGACGTGGTGACCATGGTGACGCGGGTCTTCCGCGAGCGGGAGCTGCGCATGGTCGCCGACGCCATCGCCCGCCTGGAGGAGGCCCGCGCCCTGCTGGACGCCGAGGGCCGCAGCCACAACCCCGGCCAGATGCTGGAGGGCCGCTTCCTCGCCACCCGCATCGACAACATCCTGCGCCTGGCCCGCATCGGCCGCCGCGTCGTCGACCAGCTCGCCAACGCCGGCTCGGTGGACCTGGGGCCGATCCGCGAGGCCCTGCGCCGCCGCTGAGAGCCGGGCCTCCTCCTGCGGTACGTTATGCACTGCCGCACCGTCCTCCTGGAACGGCCCCCCTCCGCAGAGGCCTGATCCCCATGCCCCGCTCCCCCCTCCTGCCCTGCGCTGCTCTGGGCTCCCTGGCCCTGGGCTCCGCCATCCTGTGGGGCTGCGGCGAGCCACCCAAGCTCCACGGCACCGTGCAGGACGTGTGGGGTCACCCCGTGTCCGGCGCGACCGTCACAGTAGAGGGCGTGGTCGAGCAGCAGAGCACCGACGGGGCGGGCGCCTTCTCGCTGGTCGTGCCCGCGGCCCCGATGCGCGTGCTGGCGGGCAAGGAGGGCTACATCCCGGCGACCACCCGCGTGTCGCCGCTGGCAGAGGGCCAGGACCCCGAGACCGCGCCCGTGGTCACGCTCATGCTCTACCCGAACCCCGATCACATGGGCTTCTACGCCGTCGGCCGCCAGAAGTACCACGAGCTGGACGCCTTCGACGTCCACACCATCGGCACCCAGGTGCGGGCGCTCACCGGCGTCACCGACATCGGTGAGGCGCACATCACCCAGGACGGGCCGCTGACCTTCGTGTTCAGCACCAAGCTGCGCATCGAGCGCCTGGCCCAGCTCGACCTCCAGCTGCACCGCCTGCAGTTCATCTCCGAGTCGACCCTGCCCGGCGTCCTCGGCGAGACCGCGACCGACATCAACCTGTGGGCGGCCGCCGGACCGGAGATCCCCTACGACCTGGTGGTCATGCCCTCGCGGGACGACTTCCTGATCAAGCTCCGCGAGCCGCTGCCCAAGGGGGCCTACGCCTTCGACACCCAGGGGGCGCTGACGAACCACAGCTACGCCGGCCTGGACAAGCTCCCCAAGGAGCTGCGCGTGGCCTACGTCTTCGAGGTCCCCTGAGCCACCAGCCAGGCCTGCAGGATCACCGCCGCCGCGGCCTGGTCGATGATCGACCGCTGCTGGCGGGCGCTGTAGCCGGCCGCCTGGAGCAGCTCGGCGGCGTCGACGGTCGAGTAGCGCTCGTCCTGGTAGTGGACCGGCAGCCCGGTCAGCAGGGCCAGGGCGTCGCCCACCTGCCGGGCCAGGCGAGCGCTGCGGCCCTCCCCCCCGTCCAGCTCGTAGGGCATGCCCACGACCACAGCGACCGCCTGCTGCTCGGCGCAGATCCGCGCCAGGCGGGCGCAGTCCTGCTTCACGCCCTTGCGCGAGAGGGTGGACAGGGGCGTCGGCAGGCGGGCGCGATCGTCCGCCCGGGCGATGCCAATGGTCCGGGTGCCGACGTCGAGTGCGAGGAGGGTGGCCACCCGCTCCGCTAGCCCGGCGCGCAGGCTACGTCAGCCTCGCTGTGTTCCCGGGCTGTATCCCCAGGAGGAGCCGATGCGCATCGAGGCCGTGTTGCTGGCCCAGGGCAACGAGCTGACGACGGGCCTGACGGTCGACACCAACAGCACCTGGCTCGCCGGGCGCTTGTGGGAGCTGGGCATCGAGGTGCGGCGGGTCATCACCGCCCCCGACCGGGTCGATGACCTGGTCGAGATCCTGCGCGAGGCCGCAACCCTGGCACCGATCGTGATCAGCACCGGCGGCCTGGGTCCCACCCGCGACGACCTCACGGGGCAGGCCGCCGCCTTGGCCTTCGGGCAGCCGCTCTGCCTGAGCGAGCCGGCCCTCGCCCAGGTCGAGGCCCGGTTCCGCGCCTTCGGCCGCCCCATGGCCCAGGTGAACCGCAAGCAGGCCATGTTGCCCCAGGGCGCCGTCGTGTTGGAGAACCTGTGGGGCACCGCCCCGGCCTTCCAGGTCGACGCCCCCGGCGGCTGCCGCCTCTACTTCATGCCCGGCGTCCCGCGCGAGATGAAGCCCATCTTCGACGCCCACGTCCTGCCGGATCTCCGGGCCCGCTACGAGCTGCACCCGCGCATCACCCACACGATCCGGGTGACGGGCGTGCCCGAGTCGACCCTTGAGGAGCAGCTGCGGGCCCTGGAGCTGCCGGGCCTGGAGATCGGCTTCCGCACCCAGCTGCCCGAGAACCACGTCAAGCTCTACTTCCAGCCCGAGGTGCCCGAGCCGGTGCGCCGCGAGGCCGTGAAGCGGGCCCGCGAGATCATCGGCTGGCGGGCCTTCGGCGTGGACTGCGGCGACCTGGCCGAGGTCGCCGGGCACCGCCTGGCCGCGCGCGGGGAGACCGTCGCCCTGGCCGAGAGCTGCACGGCCGGCCGCGTGGCTGCCTGGCTGGCCTCTGCGCCGGGCGCCAGCCGCTACCTGCTCGAGGGCGCCGTCGTCTACAGCAACGCCGCCAAGATCCGCACCTGCGGCGTCTCGGCAGCCGACCTGGAGGCCCACGGCGCAGTGAGCGAGCCGATCGCCGTGCAGCTCGCCCAGGGCATGCGCCAGCGGGCCGCGGCCACCTGGGGCCTGGGCATCACCGGCATCGCCGGACCCGGCGGCGGCACGGACGACAAGCCCGTGGGCACCGTTCACATCGCCATGGCCGGCCCCGACGGCGTGGTCGTACACCGGCGCTTCCACTTCCCCGGCGACCGCGAGCGGGTCCAGCTCCTCGCCGCGGCCAGCGCCCTCGCCATGCTGTGGCGCCACATCCGCTGACACGGTTCTTGCGGCAAGTCGGCTCGCAATGCGCGAGGATATGCTGCCCAGCCCTGGAGTCCCCATGCGTGCCCACCTCGCCCTGCCCCTGTCCCTGCTGCTCCTGGCCGCCTGCTCCGCAAAGGACGGCGACGACACCGGCGCGTCCTCCGGGGACGGCGGCAGCGCCGTCGACACCAGCGCTGACGACGACGGCGACGGCCTGACCAACGGCCAGGAGGCCGAGCTGGGCACCGACCCGAACAGCGTCGACAGCGACGGCGACGGCTATGTCGATGGGGACGAGGTGGACCAGGGCAGCGACCCCACCGACCCCACCAGCATGATCTACCAGGGCGGCTGGCCCTTCCAGGCCGACAAGGACAGCTTCGAGAGCGGCGCCGGCGTCGCCAGCCGGGTGCTCAGCATCGGCATGCGGGCGCCCCGCGTCGCGGTCACCGACCAGTTCGGCGACATCGTCGACCTCTACGACTACGCCGGCCACGGCAAGCCCGTGATGATCGACATCTCGGCCATGTGGTGCGGCCCCTGCCAGGACATGGCGACCTACCTGTCGGGGACCGACACCTGGTGGGCCGACTACTTCCCGGACCTCCGGGACATGGTCAACAACGGCGACATCTACTGGGTGACCATCCTCACCGAGGACACCCGGGGCGGCACGGTCAGCGCCGACGACGCGGCGAGCTGGGACGAGGCCTTCCCCAACGAGAACATCGCCGTGCTGGGCGACGACGGCACCTACGGCGCCATGGTCGGCTGGTACCCCTCCTTCGCCCTGCTCGACGAGAACATGAACATCCTGGACTCGGCCGAGCTCGACCAGGACCGCTACACCGAGGCCCTGGGCTACGTCGAGGCCAACTACTGAGCCAGCAGGGAGCGGTCGCCTGACCGGCCCCGAATGCAGGACGGCCCCGCGGGAGCAATCCCACGGGGCCGTGCCATGTCCGGGCCCTCGGTCGAGCCTGGAAGCGGGCCTAGAAGTACATGTTCAGGCCCATGCTGCCCTGGAAGGCGCCGGGGAAGGCCGCGTCATTGGGCTGGCGGTCGATGTAGCCGATGTACCGGCCCTCGAAGCCCAGGCTGGCCTTCTGCCCGACGGCGAACTCGATGCCCAGGCCCAGGTGGGGTCCGAAGAGGGCGTCGTTGGCCGTGTAGGTCACGTTCTCCAGGCCGTTGAAGTAGCGGTCCTCGGTGGCGCGCGGCGTGGCGGTGAGGCCGACCGAGGCGTAGGGGCTGACGCGGGTCCAGGGGAAGGCGAAGAGCTGGACCGAGGCCGAGAGCGGGTCCTGGGCGCGCTCCTGGTGGTTGTCCCAGGTGTCGCTGTGGTGCATCCAGGACATCTCCAGGCCGACCGACTCGACGGGGCGGTAGCGCAGGGCCAGGCCCATGCCCAGATCGCCGTAGCTGCCGCCGTCCTCGTAGCCGGAGATGTAGCTGCCACCGCGCAGGCCGACGCTCAGGCTGTGGTTGCGGTCCACGGCCCGGGCAGGCTCGTCCGCCGACATCACGCGCTGGCCGCTGCCGTCGACGACGACGACGTGCCGGCGGGGGGGCGGGGCGTTGTAGACGAAGACGCCGGCCGACCAGTAGCGGGGCTGCCAGTGCGGCACGCCACGCAGGGTGTAGCGGTGGTAGGCGGGCGACCAGCGCGGGGGCAGGCCGGCGGGGTGGTGGACGACGTGGCGGACCGGGCCAGCGCCGGGCCGGCGGTGCCCGGCGGAAGGCGGGTGCGGCGCGGGGTGGGCCGGGGCGTGGGCCGCCGGCGGCGGGGCGTGCGGGCCGGGGTGGGCGACGTTGGGGGCGTGGGGGCCGGCCTGGGGCGGGTGCGCCTGGGGCGGGCGGGCGTGGGACTGGGCACCCGCGGAGCCGGCGTGGGCCGGGGCGGCGTGGGCCGGCGGGGCGGCGTGGGGCGGGGCACCGAGGGGGGCGACGGCGTGGCCGGAGGCGGCGCGGGGCGGCACGGCGTGGCCGGGGGCGCCGTGGGGCGGCGCACCGTGGGCGGCGCGGGCCGGGGCGGCGTGGCTGCCACCGCGGGCGCCACCGCGGGCACCACCGCGGCTGGCGGCGCGGGCGGCCTGGACCGTGGCCTCGGCGGGCCCGTCGAGGGAGGACGAGGAGGAGGCGGTGGTGGAGGAGGCGGCCGCGTCCTCGTCGCCCAGCTGAGCGGCGGCGGCGGGCAGGCCGACCAGGGCGAGGAGGGCAGAGGCGGCGAAGGGGATCATGGTGCGGGTCATCAGGCCCTCCTCTTCTGGGGCGAGCGACATGTCGCCCCGGTGTGCGAACCACCGACGCCACCCCCCGGCGCTTCATTCGGAAAAAGATCGACCCACCCTCGACGAACCAGGCGCCAGCACGCTCAGCTCACCCGGCCCGCCCGAAGGCCTCTAGGATCGTCTGCACCGTTGTCGCCCGCAGCAGCATGATCCCCGGCCGGCCCCGGGCCCGCACGTAGCGGGCGGGCTGGCCGTCGGGGAAGCTCGCGGCGCCGCCGATCTCCAGGTCGAGCTGGGAGCCGTCCACCAGCAGGACCGAGACCACGTCGGCCGGTCGGTCCAGGCCCGCCTGGGCCGGGCCCAGCCCCTCGACCACCAGGTCACCCCGCAGGGCCGCCAGGGCCTGGGCCGCCACGGCGACCCGCCCGACGTCCAGATCCACATTGGCCGGCTGCACCACCTCCCAGTGACCGGTGCCCCCGACCTGGCGCACCATCCAGGTGCGGCCCTGCTCCTGGAGCGACAGCGTGTCCACGTCCGCGGCGGCAAAGGCCAGCAGGGTCTTGTCGCGCAGGTCCTCGGCGCTCCGCAGCAGGGGGATGACGTCCTGCCGCTGCACCCGGTACACGACCGGATCGCCCTCGACCTGGAGGAAGGCCGCGTCGCGGTAGGCGCGGTTGCCGACCCGCACGACGCGGATGCTGCCGTCGACCAGGGTCAGGGTGATGGTGGCCAGCGGAGGATCGAAGCCGCCAGCGAAGCTGCCGTCCAGCACCTCGTCCGCCCGCACGGCGCCCAGGCGCTGCACCATGGCGTCGATGGCGTCGGTGTCGACCGGCCAGGCCGGCGCCGGGTCCAGGGTCCAGGGTCCAGCCGGCGCGGGGCGGCGCACCATGACCACGTGCTGGCCGTCGGAGCGATCCACCTGCACCTGCGCGACCTGGCTGCGCTCCACGCCCAGGGGCTCCCGCTTGCGCCACAGGGCCAGGTCGGGCTGGTAGCGCGCCCGGCCGCCGACGCGCGCCCGGTAGATGGCGTCGTCGCCGCTCAGGCGGATGAAGCTGCTCCCGCCGGGGGCGTCGTTGCCCACGGTGAAGGAGATGACCGGCAGGTCGCCACCGCTCCACAGCTCCACCACGACGCCCTTGCCGGCCTCGAGCCCGTAGGTCTCCAGGTTGCCCTGGTCGACGCGCACGTCCACGGGCACAGCGGTGTGGAAGGCCGAGAGCACGGCCCGCACCGTGGGCTCATCCGCCGGGGCCTGCACCGGGGCCAGCAGGCGCCAGCCCCCCGCGGCCTGGGAGGGGGCAGCATCGGACAGGGTGGCGCCGGCGGCGGGGTCCCGAGGCACCAGCACCACCTTGGTCACCGCGTCGGACAGCTCGATGCGGCTGACCTTGGCGGCGTCCAGCGCGACCAGGCTCGGGAGCTGCTCGGCCTGCTGCCGGCCCGCGCCCAGGTCCAGGACGTTGGCCAGCAGCAGCACCAGGGCCACCACCAGCAGCAGCCAGGTCCGGGAGCTCAGCTTCACGCGGCCTCCCCCTGCCCCGGATCCTCGTGGTAGCCGCCGCTGCGACGCCGCAGCGCCCAGCGAACCACGCCGAAGATCAGGAGCAGCACCGAGCCGCCAGCCAGGTTGATGAGCTTGAAGCGCAGGGCCCGGGCGCCATCGACCGGCTCCAGGGCCGGCAGGTCCACGGTCTTGGAGCGGATGGAGATCAGGCTGTCGTCCTCGACCATCCAGTCCACCAGGTTCAGGACGAAGCCAGCCTGGTTCACGACGAAGTCCGCCGAGCCGGAGACCACGAGCTGGGTCTCGGGGCTGCTGCGCACAGGCGGCAGCTCGCTCGGGTCCTCCTGGGTCGCCGGCAGCTCGGGGTCGGCGGCGGGCGGCGCCCGGTCGGCGAAGTAGCTGCCGAAGGAGCCCGTGACGCTGACCAGCAGGGGCCAGCTGCCCTTCTCCTCACTGCTGAGCTGGGCCCGGAAGGCCTCGGGCGCGATGGTGCGCAGCCCGGTCAGCCGGCCCGCGTCGGGGGCCGTCGCCGCCAGCACCGTGCCCCGCAGCTCAGGCGGCAGCGGATCCGCCAGCTCCACCGAACTGGCGAAGGGAAACAGCATGCTGTCGATGTCCTTGACCACCAGGTTGTCGCGGTCCAGCACCGTCGCCCGCGGGATGAGCGGCGTGCTGACCGGCACCATCGCCACCTGGTTGCCCTGGCGCACGGGCATGTTCATCATGCCGTTGCGCTGGCGGTCGATGATCACGTCCCGGTTGGCCTTGACCCCGTAGGCGCCCAGCAGGCCCTCCATGCCGTGCAGCACCCGCAGGGGGCGCATGGTGCGCAGATCGGGCTTCATATTGGACAGGAAGACCGCCAGGGCGCCGCCCCGCATCAGCTCCTGGTCCAGCTGGTACAGCGCGCGCTCGGTCAGCGGGGTCTGGGGCCCGACGACCAACATGGCGTCCACGTCCTCGGGGATGGCCCCGGGCCCGCCCAGCGGCACCACGCGCACATCGTAGCTCTCGACCAGCCGGTTGCGCAGGGTGGCCAGGGGACCGCTCTGGGTCGTGAGATCCGGCTCGCCATTGCCCGTCGCCCAGCCGACCACCTTGCGCTTGTCGTCGGTGACCAGGGCGTGGATGGCCCGCGCCAGGTCGTACTCCAGCGTCCCGGTCTGGGTGATGGCGGGGAGCGCCTGCTGCTTGTCGCCGTAGACCAGGGCCACGCCCATGTAGACGCTGCGCAGCTCCTTCACGGTCGCGCTGTCGAAGCGGTACTGCACCGGGGTGATGCCGAAGCGCTGGGCCTCTGCCTGCAGCTCGGTGTCGCCCGTCGGATCGCTGACCTGCACGTCCATCAGGCCGCCGCTGTAGGCCCGCAGGTCGTCGAGCTTGTCGACGACGATCTGCTCCAGGTTGTTGTAGGGCGCCTGCAGGCCGCGGGTGAAGTACACCTTGGCCACCAGCGGCTTGTCCAGGCGACCCATCAAGCGCCGCGAGGCGATGTCCAGGCTGTACAGCTTGTCGTGGGTCAGGTCCAGGCGGCCGAAGACGCCGGCCGACCAGGTGTTGGCCAGCACCACGATCAGGAACACCAGGGCGAGCTGGATCCAGGCGTTGGCGAGCAGGTTGCGGCGGGGGTCGAGGGCCATGTCAGCGCAACCGTCGCCGCTGGAGGGCGAAGACGGCCACGTGCAGGAACAGGGCCACCACCGAGCCGTAGAAGACCAGGTTGCGGCTGTCGATGACGCCCCGGGCGAGGTTGTTGAAGTGGTAGTCGAAGGAGAGGTGCTGGACGATGGGCAGGATGGCCGGTGGCACCTTGGCCAGGGCGAAGCCCGAGGCGAAGGGCACCAGGCACAGGATCAGCGCCACCATGAAGGCCACGATCTGGTTGCTGGTGACGGCGCTGGCCGCGGTACCGATGGCGCAGAAGGCCGCGCCGAGCAGGAACATGCCGAGGTAGCCGCCGAAGACCGGGCCCCAGTCCAGGTTGCCCAAGCCCGCCAGCGTGAGGGGGTAGGTCGCCGTCAGGCCCAGGGCGACGGTCATCAGGGCCAGGGCCGCCAGGAACTTGCCGAGCACCATCTCGCCCTCGGTCACCGGCATCGTCACCAGCAGCTCCAGCGAGCCGGTGCGCTTCTCCTCGGCGAACAGGCGCATGGTCACCGCGGGGATCAGCAGCAGGTAGAAGACCGCGCTCCAGAAGAAGACGGTCCGCAGGCTGACCACGCCCGCCGCGAGGATGTCGCTGAACCACAACGAGAAGCCGCCCACCAGGCCCAGGAAGGCCGGGACCACGATGTACGCCAGCGGGCTGTCGAAGTAGCTGGCCAGCTCGCGCCGGAACATGGCAAGGACGTTTCTCAGGGACACTCCGGGGCGCCGCCTGCCGTAGCCGATGGCGGGCAGAGATCAAGCGCCAGGGGTGCCCGGGGAGCCACACCGCCCCCGCAGCAGGTCGCCCTGGCCGGCACTATGGTACGTCGTCGTCGTCGGAGCCCCCCCATGCAGCCGCTGATCCTCGCACTCCTCCTGCTCGCCTGCGGCGACCCCTCCTCCCCGGGGGGCGGCGGCGACGGTGGTGCCGCCGATGGGGGCAGCACGGACGGCGGCGGCGACGCCGGCACCCCCATCGATGACGGCGTCTCCATCCAAGACGCGGCGGCGACCCGAAACGAGACCATCAGCAGCATCTTCACGGTGAGCTGGACCCAGACCGGCAGCACGACCACCTGGGTCGACGCCACCTTCGACGGCGACACCATCTCCACGCCGCCGCGAGTCACCGCCGACGGCGAGCACCACCAGATCGTGTTGGGCGCACCCTACGGCTACTCGGTGTCCTGGAAGCTCAAGTACGACCAGGACGGCGACCTGGGCACCACCGACGACGTGGTGACCATCGGTGCCGGCACCCTGGACGTGGCCCAGGTGCCCAAGGGCTGCCCCGGCGCCGAGATCCGGGTCAGCGAGCCCGATCACTGGGACCCCACCGGGGTCTACCTGCTGGGCAGCATCAACGAGAACGCCGGCGGCTGGACCGGCGGGCACTACTGGAAGTTCATCATCGACCGCAAGGGCCGGCTGGTCTGGGCCCACGAGACGCCGAACCAACACTGGAGCATCTTCCTGCGGGTCTCGGTGACCGGCGACTCCATCCTGTGGGACGACGCGACCTACTGGGCCGTGTACGACGGGGGCCGGGCCAGCACCGTGCACCGCTGGTACCTGGACGGCACCGAGATCGAGGAGATCCCCACCCCGGGCCTGCACCACGCCTTCACCGAGCTGCCCGACGGCACCCTGGCCTGGGGCGCCGCCGCCGACCCCTACGAGGACCTGGTCGAGCGGGCCCCGGGCTCCAAGGAGATCCGCACGGTGTGGTCCTGCCGCGACTTCCACCAGGCCAACGCCTACAACGGGAGCTGCCAGAGCAACACGCTGTACTACGATCCCGAGCGGGACACCTACCTGTACAGCTTCTACACGACCTCCACCATCGTGGAGATCGGCCGCGAGACCGGGGAGAGCCTGTGGTGGGCCGGCGGCGTGCCCAACGGCTATGCATTCGACCCGCCCGAGTCCCAGTGGTCCTGGCAGCACGGCTGCAACTACACCGACGCCGGCACCCTGCTGACCAGCACCGAGGACACCTACTTCGGCATGGCCACCGAGACCCTGGCCCGGGAGTTCGAGGTCGACGACGCCGGCCGCGCGCTGCACGAGGTCTGGAACTTCGGCACGGGCTACGGGACCTATGCCTCGACCGCCGGCGAAGCGACGCGGCTGGACAACGGCAACACCCTCCACAACTACGGTGCCGACGGCAGCATCAAGGAAGTCACCACCGCTGGTGACGTCGTGTGGGAGGCCGGCTGGGGCAGCAACCAGCTCCTCGGCCGCACCACCCTGCTGCAGGACCTCTACGCCCTCGTACCTCCTTCGGAGTGAGCCCATGTTCCCCTCGACCTTCCTCCTCGCCTCCCTCCTCCTCGCCGCCTGTGGCGACAAGGGCAGCGACGACTCCGGCTCCAGCGACGGCGGTGGCACCACGGACGGTGGCAGCGACGGCGGCACGGACGGCGGCGGCGGCGACACGGCCACGGACGGCGGCAGCGACGGCGGCGGCAGCGACGGCGGCATGGGCGAGCAGGTCAAGGTGGGCAGCGGCGTCCAGGCGGACGGCGCCTACAACGGCACCGAGACCCTGACCTTCATCACCGACAAGGGCAAGGGCGACCTGGTGTGCCAGGTCCACTACGACCTGAGCTCCACGGCCCCCCGGACCGACTGCGCCGACTGCGACTGGGCCTACGACCTGGTCGTGAGCAACGTGGTCGTGGACACCGACGATGCCTGCGCGGCCATCGGCTACGACAAGGCGGGCCTGGCCGCCCTGGACGGCTCCAGCCGCGCCTACGGCTTCACCCCCGACTACTTCGGCCACGCCCCCGCCCTGCTCTTCGAGTCGGACGGCACCTGGGGCCCGGCCACCTTCGCCACCTACGACGAGACCACCGGCGCCTTCGGCTACGAGTGGCACGTCGGGTACTTCCCCTACTGAAGCCCTCCCCTCTCCTGTTCTCCCGTCTTCTCATCTGTCGAGGATCCGATGCGCATCTCCACCGCTGCCGCCCTCGTGGCCGTCCCGCTGCTCTCCGCCCTCCCCTTCGCCTGCAAGACCAAGGGGGACGACAGCGGCGGCCTGGACGCCAACATCGTCCTGACGGACGCCAACAACTACAGCTACTCCGGCGCGGTCCACGTCCCGGTGGTCACGACCGCCAGCGGCACCGACATCACCATCTGCTGGGACCAGGTCAAGCAGGACCTGCAGTGCCACGACCTGAACCCCCTCACCGACATCGACAACATCGGCCTGGCCCGCTTCCCGAACAAGACCCAGGCCCAGGTCGAGGAGGGTCTGTCCAACAACTCGCTGCTGCAGGCCGATATCAACGGCTACGTCGAGTTCAACACGGACCACGCCGTGAGCTGCACCACCCTGTCCAGCTTCAGCTTCCTGGGCACCGCCATCGACGTGCTCAAGGAGTACAACCAGGACGGCGGCACCTACATGCTGATGCTGACCGAGGGCACCGAGCCCGGCATCGGCGCCAGGGTCATCACCTTCCTGCAGCCCCAGGCCGACAGCGACGTCGTCAACGTGGACGTGCCCGACAACTGCGGCGTGCTCGACTTCAACGCCTCGCTCCAGGACCTGAGCCAGACCCAGATGCCCACGGACGGGCCCTTCGTCGTCGACTGGTCGGCCCTGACCACCGACGGCATCGGCGCCCCCCTGTCCCTGTCCACCATCGACAGCGTCATGCTCGCCTACTACGCCGGCAAGACCCCCGCCGACCTGCAGTCCACCTTCCTGGACCTCGAGCTCATCGCCGACGACATGTACACCATGGACCTGCCCGGCGGGACCGCGGCAGACCTGGCCCTGGCGACCAACGCCGGCGGCACCACCTTCCCGGGCTTCACCGGCGACGGCACCTGGCTCTTCGCCCTGCGCTGCAGCCGCTGCTACAACCCCGCCCCGGTCTTCCTGACCGTCGTGGCCCCCCAGTGATCCCGCAGCTGATGATCCCGCTGCTGGTGCTGGGCTGCAAGGGCGGCGGCGTCCAGATCAGCGACGTGACGCTGACGCCCAGCCCCGACGTGGTCACGGTCGCGACCGTCCGCTGGACCACCAGCGAGGCCGCGGCCAGCCACGTCCACTTCTGGACCGCCGACCGCGAGCTGGACACCCCGACCGAGACCAGCCCCGGCACCGAGCACCAGGCCGTGCTGCTGGGCCTGACCGCCGGCACGGACGTGCAGTACCAGGTCGTCGTGGACAGCGACGGCAGCAGCTCGGACACCGCCAGCTTCACGACGGGGGACCTGCCCGGCGAGCTGCCCAGCTTCGCCGTCTCGGGCGAGGGCCAGGACAGCTGGCTGCTCACCCCGATCATCGGCTCGGCCACCGGGCCCGTCATGCTCTCGCCCGAGGGCCAGATCGTCTGGTACCACGTCGATCAGCGCGGGCTGGACGTGTACCGGGTCCGCCCCCTGGCAGACGGTAGCGGCGTGGTCTACAACGCCGCGGCCGTCTCCGGGGACCCGGCGGACAACAGCGAGCTGGTCATGGTGCCCTGGGACGGCAGCCAGGAGACCAGCATCGCCGTGCCCCTGCTGGCCCACGACTTCGTGGAGCTGCCCGAGGGCGGCTACGCCGCGATCGTCGTCAAGTACCAGGACGGACCCGACGGCACCCCCCTGCGCGGCGACTCCATCGTAGAGGTCGCCCCCGACGGCAGCCAGACCGAGCTCTGGAGCACCTGGGACTGCTTCGACCCGGCCCAGACCCCCGGCGACGAGCCGGCCATCGGCTGGACCTTCGTCAACGCGCTGGATTACGACGCCGACCTGGACGCCTTTCGCCTGAGCATCCGCAACTTCAGCAGCATCGTGCAGGTCGACCGGGCCACCGGCGCCTGCCAGTGGGCCATCGGCGGCCAGGCCGCGTCCGCCGACCTGGGCGCGGACACCCAGCAGATCCAGATCGAGAGCGGGGCCTTCCACCACGAGCACCAGTTCGACCTGCTGGACAACGGCAACCTGCTGGTCTTCGACAACGCGGGGGCCGGCGGCAATACCAGCCGGGCCATCGAGTACGCCATCGACTGGACCGCCGGCACGGCCAGCGAGGTCTGGCGCTACCAGCCCTCCTCCCCCACGGTCTACAGCTTCGTGCTGGGCGACGTGCACCGCTACCCCGACGGGGACACCTTCATCACCTGGTCGGTGGCGGGACAGATGAACCGTGTGACGGCCGACGGCAACGTGAAGTGGACCCTGAACAGTGACCTGGGCTACGCCTTCGGCTTCACGAGCCTGATGCAGACGCCCTACGAGCTGGTCCCCTGATGCACCTGCCCCTGCTCGCCCTGCTCGCCTGCGCCCCTGCGCGGGTGAGCAACGGCGGGCCCCTGAGCTTCGACAGCGGCGGCGGCAGCGCCGACGGCGGCAGCGGCGACGGCGGCAGCGCCGACGGGGGCGGGGCACCGGACAGCCCTGACGGCACGATCACGGACGTCTCCATCGCCGTGAGCCCGCTGACCAGCACGATCCTGGTCGTCACCTGGACCTTGACCCAGGACGCGGACGAGACCTGGGTTCGTTACCGCTTCGACGGCCAGGATCACGACAGCCCCCACAAGGCGCGGGCCGCCGGCACCTGGACCGAGGTGCTGCTGGGCGTGCCCGCCGACATGCCGGTCCAGGCGGTGGTGCAGGCCGACTTCGGCGACAATACCAGCCAGAGCGGCACCCTGGAAGGAGAGACCGGCAGCCTGCCCTCCAACCTCAGGGTCCCGGACCTGGTCTTCTACGACCCCGACCTGGCCAGCCCCGAGCCCTACGCGCTCACCGCCGTGGACGTGGGCAACTACAACTTCTACGGTCCCTTCTACGTGCTCATCCTGGACCGCCAGGGCCGGGTGGTGTGGTACGAGTCCGTCGACGACAGCCGCATGAGCTGGCAGCCCCGGGCCTCGCGCGACGGCTCGCACCTGCTCTACGAGGCGTCGACCTACTACGTCTACGACGCCAATGTGCAGCCCTCGATCAAGGCCCTGACCCTGGACAAGCGCCAGGAGGACGAGACCTTCATCGCCGGCTTCGGCCTGGCCTGGTCCGAGCTGCCTGACGGGGGCTTCGTCTTCGACTATGCCGAGACCGGCTACAAGTACCACGTCGAGACCCTCTCCCCGGACGGCGTGCGGACGCGGGTCTGGAGCTGCTACCCCTGGATGTCCCAGTACGATCGCAGCTACTGGGCCTGCGCCGACAACGCCATCGTCTACCAGGAGAGCACCAATACCATCCTGTACTCGATGTTCCAGACCAGCACCGTCGTCCAGATCGACCTGGACAGTGGCGAGATGATCCGCCAGATGGGCCAGGTCCCCGACGGCTGGAGCTTCGACCCGCCCGAGTCGGTATTCACGCTCCAGCACTACCCGAACTGGACCGCCGACGGCACGATCATCGCCAGCACACACGTCCAGGGCACCAGCGGCGTCCAGATGGTGCGCGAGTTCTCGCTGGACGACGCGTCGCAGACCCTGCACCAGCTCTGGTCCTACCAGGAGCCGGAGGGCGTCTACGCCGAGTACGCCGGCGGCGCCCAGAAGCTGGCCAACGGCAACGCCATGGTCACCGTCGGCACCGACGGCACCGTCCTGGAGGTCATTCACGACGGACAGATCGCCTGGCAGCTCGACTGGCACGGCCACCTGGTCGGCAACGTCACCCCGCTGTCCGAGCTGTACCCGCTGAACCAGGGCTGGTAGGACCACCCGCACAGAAGGGGCCCGAACCGGGCGGGGGGGGGAGGTGAGCGCAAGGGACACGGCGTCGCCATCCATGGAAGCTGCCCGGCCTGCAGCACCGTCCAAGAGGCGCCAGCCAGCGCCAGGCCCCCGGCGGCGGGGCCCTTGCTGGCCGGTGAGCCCCCAGGAATCAGGGGGTCTGTCTCTCGTGCTCCCATGTGACGAAGCGGGCCGGAGGTGCTCATGGCCCAACCCCGTCGCAAGGTCACCGAGAAGGAGGCCGCCGAGTTGGTCGCGGCCCGGCGGGCACCGAGACGCGCGCTTCCTGCCTGGTGCGCGTCGCACGGCATCGACGGCCGCTCGCTGCGCTACTGAGCAGCGCGCCTGGGGCGCCCTACCGCCATCCGCGTCGTGGAGGTGACAGTCGCAGCCCCCGCCTATGTGCCGGACCTGGGTCCTCGAGGGCGTGGACCGGCACCAGCGCGCGCGTCGCAGGCGTCTCGACCGCACGACGGGATGACCCGCCGAGAGGGGAATTCCCTCGATCGCTTTGCGAGAGCGGGCTTTCGCCGCCGGTCGACGTGGCCCACCATGCCGCCATGGTTCCCGTCGAGTTGCACGAACAGGCCCTGGCTCAGATCGCGGCACTGACTGCCGAGCTGGCGGCCGTGCGCGCGGTAGCCGACGCCGCGAAGCTGAGCTGCAGACGAAGCGCGACGCCGTGATGGCGATACTCGATGCGGTGCTGGCGAAGAGGGGCAAGAAGGTCCAGCCCGCGGAGCCGGTGGCACCGTTGCCTCCCCCACTGGAGCTCCACGACCGGCCCCGACCGCCCCTGGCTCCGTGCGACGACGAGAAGCCGCCGCGCAAGGCGCGGACGAAGAAGCTCCGACCCGTGCTTCCCATCGGCGAGGAGTCTGTCCGGCCAGAGGCCTGCGCCCACTGCGGGGGCTGCAAGCTGTCAAACAAGGACACCGACGAGCTCGAGTTGGTCGACTGCGTGCCCGGGTACCTGCTTCGGCGTCGTGCCCGGCGGACCCGGGGCGACCGGTGGGGTGGCCCACGCTGAACTCGTTACATTCGGTGACACGTTTCTGATTGACAGCGCCACCGGGGGGGGGGGGGGGGGGGGGCCCCAAGGCACACCCGGGCCTGGGGGGGGGGGGGGTTGCCCCCCGCGGAACGGCCACTCCGGGGGTGCCCGG
>Ga0100377_1000554_pt1 | contig 32085 bp, 27 predicted proteins | sample CryGeymeta201501_FD_83664 | JGI IMG/M metagenome (GOLD analysis project Ga0100377, IMG submission 83664) | Groundwater microbial communities from Crystal Geyser aquifers in Utah, USA - Crystal Geyser metaG 2015-01 | ecosystem: Environmental > Aquatic > Deep subsurface > Groundwater | place: USA...
AGGCTCCCCCGCGCAGGCGGGGATGGACCGACCGACCAGCCCCCGCAGATGATCTCGTTCATGGCTCCCCCGCGCAGGCGGCGATGGACCCAGATCGCCCGGCAGCTCCCATGCGTCTGGCGAGACTGTACCGCCAAGGCCGAGCACAGGTAGGGCGAGTTCCACACCTGTCGATCCGTGTCCGCGGTGACGATAAGCAGGCGCGGAGGAACACTCATGATCCCGTCGAACATCGACGCCGCAGACATTGTGGCCGCCGCGCGGTGGCTGGACGCACAGCCCGAGGACGCCCGCCGGGCGTCACGCACCTACGACGTGATCATCGACGGGCGGCGCTACCCACCGAAGCTCGTCGTGTCGGTCGCCGTGCGAAGGACGCTCGGCCTGGAGCTTGGCCCCGAGACCTTCGGCGGTGGCGCCGAGACGAACGGCTTCCTTCGACAGCTCGGCTTCGAGGTCGTCGGGAAGAGCGAAGCCCCCGTCACCGCAACGGCCAACGCCCCTGTCGCGTCGCACGATGATGCGGACCCGGTGCGGGTCGGACGGTTGTTCCTCGACATGCGGGTGCGCCGTGGCGACCATCGATCCCGACCCGACGGCCCATGGGCCGCACACAAGCAGATCGTCGTGGCGCAGTTCCGCGAGGGACGCGAGGCCTACCGCCAACGGATGGTCGACCTCGTTCAGCACGCGCAGCGTGCGGGGGCGACGGTCGTTCTCCTTCCGGCGTGCGCGCTCGTCCACGACGCCGCCACATCAATCGCCGACTACGCCTTCGACCCGTCGTTGCTCGTGGTGAGCGGCGCTCTGGAGGTCACCGCGAAGGCCGTGCGCGAACACGCCGTGGCGGTCCGAGGCGGGGTAGTGATCGAGGACTTCGACGACCAGGCGATTCGGTGGTTTGACACCGGGTCGTTCTCGGTCATGGCGGCGATCTCGTCGACGATCTCGGGCGTGTCGAAGGGGGTGACCCCGGTCCGGTCCACCAGGGCACCCCCTCGGTCTGGCCTGTCCGTGCTGATGCTGGACGCCGGCCACCACCCGTACTCCAGCCGCTACCACTTCAACACGCTGCGCTGCGCGGCTCGGGACGCAGCGGCGCTCGCGGGTGCCCCGGCCGGGTTGGTGCTCGCGTCGTGGCAGTACGCGGGCGCCAAGGTTTCGTGCTCGTGGGCGCAGCCCGAGCGGCTGACCCACTGGACGCGCGCCGTGGACCGTCCCTGCGCGGACCTCGTCGACGTCGTGGAGATCGACCTCCGACGCTAGCCTCCGTCGTCCCGGTCCGAATCTGTCCGGGGTCCTCGGAGCGGGTCGGTTAGCATCGGTTGCCCGTCCACGCGTTTCGCGTGAGCGACAACTACCGCCCCATCGATCCGGAGCGCGGCGTGAACGAGATGCTCTTCCCGACCTACCGCCAGCCCGCCCTCCGCGCCGCCGTGCGCGACCTGGCGCGGGCGGACGAGACCGAACGGGGTGCGGTCTACACCAAGCCCGAGATCGTACGGACGATTCTCGATCTGGCCGGGTACACGTCGGAACGGCAACTCCACCGTTTGCGTCTGCTGGAGCCGTCCTTCGGGGGCGGCGATTTCCTCCTTCCGGTGCTCGACCGGCTTCTCGCAGCATTCACAGCGCACGGCGGCACGTCCGCCCAGGTTCGCCAACTCGCGGACGCGATTCGAGGCGTCGAGGTCCACGAGGCTGCGTTCGAAGGGACCCGCGGCGCCCTCGTCGCCCGCCTCGTCGCCTGGGGTGCGGACGAGAACGACGCGGCCTGGACGGTCGACCGCTGGCTGAGCTTGGATGACTTCCTGCTGTGGCCGGACACCGCCGCGATGGACTTCGTAGTCGGGAACCCGCCCTACGTGCGGCAAGAGCGCATCCCAGGTCCGCTGCTCGACGAGTACCGACACCGGTACAAGACGATCTACGATCGCGCCGACCTGTACGTTCCGTTCTACGAGCGTGGCCTCGACCTGCTCGCGCCGGGCGGGCGGCTCGCGTTCATCTGCGCGAACCGCTGGCTGAAGAACAAGTACGGAGGGCCGCTGCGCGAGCACGCGTCGTCCGGCTTCCACCTTCGGTACTTCATCGACCTCGATGGCGCGCCAGCCTTCCACTCCGAGGTGATCGCCTACCCCGCGATCACCGTGTTCGAGCGCGGTTCAGCGGGCGTCACGCGGATCGCCCGCCGACCCGAAGTGAGCGACGTGTCGCTCGCTCGTCTCGTCGATGCGATGCTCCACGGGGGTGCGGAGAGCGACGACCGTGTCGATGACGTTGCCCGCGCCGTGGCCGGGCCGGACCCCTGGCTTCTCGACGCGCCGGATCGGCTGCGCTTGCTGCGCCGCCTGGAGGCCGAGCTCTCCGACATGGAGGGCGCTGGCTGCAAGGTGGGGATCGGCGTCGCCACGGGGGCGGACAAGGTCTTCATCGGCAAGTACGACGAACTCCCGGTGGAGGACGACCGGAAGCTCCCCCTCGCGATGGCGTCAGACCTCGTGGGGACGTGCCTCGACTGGCACGGCTGGGGCGTGATCAACCCGTTCGAGGAAGACGGCACGCTCGCCAGTCTCGACGCGTACCCCCGGTTCGGTGCATACCTCCGGGAGCACAAGGAACGCGTGGCGGGTCGCCACTGCGCGAAGAAGAACCTGAACGGCTGGTACCGCACGATCGACCGCATCTGGCCCGCGCTGACCACCACGCCGAAGCTGTTGATCCCCGACATCAAGGGCGAGCCCACGGTCGCCTACGACGAGGGGCACTTCTACCCGCACCACAACCTGTACCATGTGGTGTCGGACCGCTGGGAGCTCCCGGCGCTGGGGACCATCCTGCGCTCGTCGCTCGCGGTGATGTTCATCTCGTCCTACTGCGTGCGCATGAGTGGGGGTTTCCTCCGGTTCCAGGCTCAGTACCTGCGGCGCATCCGCGTTCCCTGCTGGGAAGGCCTCACGGAAGACCAGCGCCAGGCCCTCCGCGATGCGAGCACGTCGCTCGATCTGGACGTCGTCGACGCCGCGGTCGCCGGTGCCTACCGCCTGAGCGCTCACGAAATTGAGGACGTGCGCCGCGCGTCCGATGAGGCGCGAGTTCCACGGAAGGCCGCATCGTGACCGTCAAACTGCTTCCCGACTCGTTCGACACCCAGGCCGCCGCAGCCGTGAAGGCTTTCTGGACTGGGCGGACGGCTCCATCCTCGGGCACGCAGGGCGGAACCCGCGACGGCGTGATCGGTGGCAAGAACATGGACGCCTTCGCGGGCCTCGTGCGGCTTGTCGCGGTCCACTGCGGCCTCCCGGCGGCAGCGGTGCACACGAACAAGGGAAACGTCATCCTGCCGGGGTACTTCCGTGCCACCAAGAACTGGGACGTGCTCGTGGTTCACCGCAGGCGCCTGATCGCGGTGTTTGAGTTCAAGTCGCAGGTCGGGTCGTTTGGCAACAACTTCAACAACCGCTCGGAGGAGGTCATCGGAGCGGCAGCGGATCTGTGGGTCGCTCACCACCACGGCGCCTACTCAGACGATCCCGATGGGCACGATGCAGGACCGATGCTCGCACACGAGCCGGACCCGTTGATCAACCCGGAGATCCAGCGCGATCCCCGTCCGCCGTTCCTGGCGTGGCTGATGCTGCTGGAGGATTGCCCCAAGTCGCTGAACCCCGTGTCAGTGAGCGAGCCGCACTACAATGTCTTCCCCGAGTTCCAAGGGGCGTCCTACGCGAAGCGGTACCAGATCCTCTGCGAGCGGTTGGTGGAGAGGCAGCTCTACGGGTCGGCGGCGCTACTGCTCTCCACGCCGAAGGATGGGGCGGCGACGGGGATGTTCCGGTCGCTGTCGGAGGCGACGAGCCTGCGGACGATGTTCACGGAGTTCGCGGGGCGCGTGGCGGCGGCGACGTCCACATGAGGCGCATGGCGGCCCATCAATGTCTGCGCTGCGACGGAATGGTGGTGCTCGCTGACTGGCTCGGCTCGAACACGCGCGCCTTTCGTTTCGGTGAACAGAGCGTGGACTGGTGTCGGTGAGCAGTGAAGCCCGAGCACGCCCTGCGGGTGGAACGCCCGGTGCCCCTCGCAGCCGACCCTCGCGCCCTCGGGAAACCGATGACATCGGCCACGCGTCGCCAGGACCTGCTAGCCCTCCGCCACCTCCTCCCCATCCACCGGCCCCTGCATCCGCAGGTCCACCGGCTGCTCCGGCGCCACGCCGATCCACTGGTGCGTGGCGGGCCCCTCGTCCCGGTACTTCAGCTCGCCGCCCTGGATCTTGCCGTCCTTGATGTCGAGCGGGAGCACGAGCTGCCCGACGTACCCGCCGCGCTCGACGAGCATCCGGTAGCAGCGTCGGGTCAGGCCGCCGAGTGTGATGACTGACGGCACGAGGTAGGCGACGGCCTCCGCCTGCGCCTGCGCGGCGATGGCCCGGATCAGGTCGTCGATCGGCACGCCGAGCTTGCCACGGAGCTCCCAGCGCTCCAGCGCACCCTCGCGGCACGCAAACACGAGATGGAAGTCCAGCGGGCGTTGCAGGAGCTCCGGCAGAAAGGCCTGCGCGATCTGCATGCCGACGCCCGGCACGTCGGGCGGCAAGGGTGGCCACGGGATCGTCGCCGCGCGGATGTCCTCGGCCGGGCCCGGTACGAGCTGCTGGCGCTTGGTCTCGATGGTGGCCGTGCCGCAGTCGAACCACTCGTGGAAGGGCTCGTCGAGCTCGTCCAGGGTGGCACCCTCACGCTCCTGCCACTCCCCGTGGAACACCCCGACCGAGGCGTCGCCGGTCCCGAACAGCCGCCACGCGAGCCACCATGCCCCGCTGGCGAGGTCGCGCTCGACGATTGCGGCCACCCGGCGGGTGCGCCCATCGACCTCGACGAAGCGCTCGCCTTCCCGGAAGGCGCGAAGCACGCCCTCCCGAGCGGCGAGCTCCTGGAACAACGCGGCGACGATCGTCTCCTTCCCGAGCTCCTCGGATCTGCCGACGTCGAAGTGCTCGCTGGTGCCTTCGATCACGAAGACGAAGGCCGAGCGCAGGCGCCCGGTGAGCGCCACCTCGTTCTCCGCGTTCGACCTGGCCCAGGCGCGAAGGGCGCCGACATCGCGCACATCACCGTACAGGGGGCCACGGTCACCTTTGAGCTGGAATTCGTGTTCGTCAGACATCGGCTCACCTTCCGCGCGGCAGGACCTGCACCCGCGTCACGACGTGCCGGTGCGGGAGGTCCCAGCTTGTGGGCGAAGTCTCGCTCATCTGCCCCACGCCCCCATCGCGGAACTGCGCGTTGCGGCCGAGGTCGTCCCACACGCGGTAGCCGATGACGAGCACCGGGTAAGACGGGTTGACGAACGGGTTCCCCTTCCCGAAGCAGTCCACCCACTCGTCGCGGGACCTGGCGTCCACCCGCGCGATCTCGTCGTCCATCGCCTCGATGTCGAGGGCCCCCAGCGCGTCGTCACCGACCATCGTGAAGCCGTCGGCGGCCTCGCGCAGGAACGCGAAGCCCACGTCGCCGAGCTCGCCGAAGAGCCGCACGACGCGCGCGAAGCCGAGCGCAGCGAGGACCTCCGGCACCGGTGGCAGGGCGGGCAGCGGGAGCGCTACCGCCGGCACGTTCTCCGGTCGTGGCTCCGGCCACTGCATGATCACGGGCGGGTGGATCTCGATCTGGATGGTGCCCATCGACGCGACGGCGACGTTCTCCGGGACCTTGGCCGGCTCGGCCGGCTCGGCCGGCTCGGCCGGCTTCTCAGCTTCGGGCGCGGCAACCGGCGGGCTTGCCGGCCGCTCGACCGGCGGCAGCGGCTGGACATGGCTGAGCTGCTCCTTCCAGGCCGCAAAGGCGGCGTCGAGGGTCGGGCCGGTCGCCACGGCCGTGCCGTTCCAGCCGTCGACGACGGCCCAGCCCGCGCCGGCGCCGAGGGCCCCGTCCCACTCCGCCGCGCGCAGGTTGCGCAGGCCGCGCCACCACGTGCCGGTCACCGTGCCGGGCTGGACCACCGGCAGGTAGACGCGCCCCTTGTCCGCGACCTCGGGCCGCAATTCGGCCACGAGCTTGGCGAGCAGCTCGAGGGGCACGCCCTCCGCCACCAGCTCGTCGCGCAGGAGCATGGACAGCGGCGGGGCCCGGGGAGGCTTCGCGCAGGGGTCGAGCGTGAAGGGCTCGCGCTCCGCCTGCGACCCCGCCCACATGTCCCCGGTGGTGCTGCACATCTCCTCGAACAGGCCCCGATCGCCGTAGGTGAGCTCAACCTGGGCTGCGCCTTCGTAGATCCCGAGCCGCGCGGGCCGGCCGCTCGCTGCAACCAGCGGCACGACCCCCTCGTCCTGCGGCGGCTCCGCGTCCGCTGGGGGTGCATTCTTCGCCTTGCGCGCCGCGATGCGCTTGATGTGCTCCGGCAATTCGAAGTGCACGGGGATGGGCGGGTTCTTGTGGTGCTCCGTCTGGAGGTACAGGAGCCGCCGCGGGAGGAACCACTCGCCTTGCTCGGGGTCGCGGAGGAGCAGGCACCGCTCGGTGGGCGTGGACCAGTCATCGCGGACGGCGCGCTCTCCCAGCTCGGCTTCCACGAGCTCGAAGAGTCGGGCCGCGTCGCGCGCGCTCGGGAGCGACCGACGAAGCCCGTCGATGGACTCCTTCTGCGGGCGGGTGCCAAGCTTGATGAGGCCCTCGCGGCTGTCCCACTTCCGCCCCTCGGCTTCGCGCCAGAGGCGGACGCGCTCCTCGTAGGCGGCGTCCTCCTCGGCGAAGGGGTCGTCGACTTCGTCGCTCATGGTCACTCCTCTTCGCTGGCGAGCGGCCCGAGGTCGAAGAGCACGACCGGGTCGAAGCCGAGCCACATCTCCCAGGCCTGCTGTGCGTCGCGGAACATCGGTACCTTCTCCTTCGACCATAGCTCAGGGGCGCGCGCCCGCCGCGCCATGCGGGGGAGGCCAGGTCGCAAGAGTACAATACACGGAACAGGAGTCGCACATGGCCGAGCAGACCAAGATGAAGGCCCGCATTTGCCGGCGCCCGCTGCAGGGCCTCGACACGCAGGACTCCGACGCCGTGCGCGCGGCCATCCTCCACGACATCGGCGTGCACTTCGCGCTCTCCGGACGCCATGTGGACGCCGCCCGCTTCTTCGGCGCGACCTGGGAGGACCAGGTCGACTTCAGCGAGGAGTTGGAGCCGGGCGGCCGCGAAGAGGTCGTCGCGGCGACCTTCCTGTACCTCGCGCGACGCCCGGAGGTGGTGCGTCGCTTCCGCGAGGGCGAGTCGATCCTCGACCGGCGGCGGGTCATCGGGCTGCTGGAGGTGCTCGACCCCGCGGCGCTCACCTGGCGCCTCGACCTCGTCCACGTCGGCGAGGGCGAGGCCGGATGCGGCGTCTTCGTGGATGACTGGACGCACAGCACCGGCGAGGGCGTCGATGCGCTCCCGGAGCCGTTCCGTGAGTGGGTCGACCTCGGCAAGGCGCAGGTCGCGGACTTCGAGATGCGCACGAAGCCGACCGGGCCGCCGAAGCCGTACCTCCACACCGCCGTCCTGGAGGTGAACGGCGTGGTCCCTGCAGGCGCGCGTGGCATGGCGGAGCTCGTGGGTCTCGCGACGGACGCCGAGATGCGGCAGGGTCCGCTGCGGGCGGTGCTCATCTTCGTGCTGCGCGACCGCACGCTGGAGCGCTGGGAGGCCTGGGGCGAGCTGCCCTGCTCGCTCACCGACTTCATCCGCGCCGTCGTCCAGCACTCCAAGGCCGAGGGCGCGGCCTTCGTCCATCCCTGCACGGTGACCTTCCAGGACACACCGGCGCGTCGCGGGATCGCGGTGGTGGCGCAGCGGGACGGGACGCTCTGCCGGCGCGTCCTGCCGCTCACCTTCGCCGAGGATGGGACCATCAGGTCGCTGAACCCGGTCTACCAGGACGAGGGGGCGCCGGAGGAGCCGTGGATCGGCGTACCGCCCGCGGAGGGGGTCACGCTCTCATGGAAGCTCCGAAACCCGAGTCCGACGGGGGGCGTACTGCCCGAGGGCTGACCCCGCGCGCTGGCTTCCGTGATCCCGGGACCGTCCCACGGGCACCAGAGTCCGCACAGCAGCTCCGTTGACACGCATCCAAGGTGCACCTCTCCGTCCCCGAGGCGTCGCCTGCCCTGGTTCGGCTGCCTGCCCTGGCCTCTCCGCCAGCGCACTCATCACGGCCCGGGCTGCAAAGGCGAGCCGGTCCACCCCTCAGCAGCCCTCCCCCTCACCCCCCCTGCAGACTCAGGTGCACCGGGTCGCCACGCGCCGTGGCGTGAACGGTCGCCGTGGCGCCCTGAGCGTCGGTGACGACGACCTCGACCTCGGCCTGGTCCTGGCGCACGGACAGGCTGAACTCGCCGGGGGCCGCCATGCGGGCGAAGCCCAGGGGCGCGCCGTCCAGACCGCGGACCTCGACCTTCATCGGCCCCACCCCGCCCAGGACCGAGCCCTGCAGCGGCCAGGAGTGGGAGCCGGCGCCGGGGCCGCCGGGGTGGACCGCCTCGCCGGGGGTCGGCACGGCGTTGGCCATGGGCGGCGTCAGCAAGGTGGGGGTCGTGCTTGCGAAGAGCTGGGCCTGGGGGGAGCGGCCGGGCTCGGCCACCGGCCCGCTGAGCAAGGGGTCGTCGCGCAGCTCGCTGGCGTCGAAGGGCTCCGACCGCCCCAGCGGCGCCTCCTCCGGCCAGCTCGCGGCCAGCAGGGTGTCGACCGTGGCCTGGGCCAGGCCGGCCTGGCCGACGGCGGTGGGGTGCATCTCATCCACGAAGACCGCGTCAGGACCCACCTGGGCGGCGACCCCCTTGAGGGCCGCCAGGCCGTCGATGACGGGCAGGCCGTGCCAGGCGGCCACGGCAGCCTGGGCCCGGAAGTAGGGGTCCCAGCCGGCACCGCTGGGGAACTGGTCGGTCACCATGCCGTGGTTGGCCGGCGCCACGAAGGCCGCCCCGACGCCACGCTGGGCCGCCTCGCGCACGATCCGGTCCAGGTTGGCGGCGTAGCGCTGCAAGGGCACCCGGCGGCTGCCGTCCTTGGGCCACTCCGAGGTCCGGGTCCAGGTCACGATGCGGCCGGTGTCCCGGCCCCGCAGGTGGTCGATGAAGCCGGCCAGCAGCCGGTAGAAGGCCGAGTCGGCCAGCGGGTTGTCGTGGAAGGCCTGCACCGTGCGAAGCAGGTCGGCGTCCTTGAAGCCGTCGACGTTGTTGTCGCTCCACAGGTTGCCGATGAGCAGCAGGGTGGGCTGCAGATCCCAGCCGTCTTCGTCGAGCAGGATCAGGCTCTGCTCGGTCGAGTAGCCGGGCACCGCCGCGTTGACGCTGTCGACGTCCATGCCCCGCGCCTGGAGCAGGGCCTGGACCTGGGCCGACATGGTCTGGTCGTCGGCGACCCCGTGGCCAAAGAAGGTGCTGTCTCCCAACACCATCACGCGCTGCCGGCCCGGCGGCCGGGGCAGCTCGGGCAGGACCCCGCGTAGGCCCTTGTCGTTGATGAAGCAGGTGGTGCCAGCGTTGTTGCGGACCCCGGTGCCCATGCCCCACAGCCGCGTCGGGTGCCCCACCATGACGACGCTGTTGGGGTCGGCGGGCTGCCAGACGGGGAGGACCGGGTTCAGCCACCGGGCGCCCAGCTCGGCGCCGGTCGCGACCAGCACGAAGACGAGCAGCGAGGCGAACAGGCGAAAGGCCAGCGAGGGACCCGCTGTGCGTCGGCGCGCGCTCACGCGGCCCCGGGTCCGATCGGCTCGAAGCCGTAGGGGCCGACCTGCACGGCAGACACGCCGTCCGGCCCGCTGAGGTGCCAGTCGCCAGCGACCTTCTCGCAAGAGACCGCGCGGGGATCAGCCTGGGCACCCGCCGTGGCCACCAGGACCAGGGCTGCGCCGGCCGGCAGCTCGGAGCCGACCCGGTCCAGCGCGTCCTCGGCGCCCTCTCCGACCAGCAGCACCGCCACTGGGGACCCGCCCTCGGCATTCAGCGCGTCGACCACGTCGGCGATCTGGTCAGCGTCCAGCTCAGCCAGGCGGTAGCAGGGTCCGCCGTGGATCGGGGGCAGCGACAGGCTCTCGGGCGCCACCACGAGCACCCGGCGGGTGCGGGCGATGCGCGCCGCCAGGCCCCAGGCCAGCTCGGGCACCGCGTCGGCAGAGGCCCGCCAGGTCGAAGCCCCGTCGCTCAGCGAGGGGGTCTGGGGGCCCAGCAGGCCCGGCTCGGCCAGCTGCGGAGGCAGGGTCACGGCGCTGCCCCGGCGGGTCAGGGTCCACACCCAGGCGATGCCGACCAGCAGGATCAGGCCGCCGCCGAAGGCGATGAACAAGGTGGCCTTGTCCTTGCGGTCGGAGCGCGGCACCGTCATGTTCGCCGTCGGCGAGATCGGGGCCCCCGGGGTGCCCGAGGGCGCGGCGCTCGGTCCGCCCGTCGGGGCCGACGCGACCGGCCCCCCCGACAGCGCGGCCTCGGGGCTCGGTGCCACCGCGGGCAGGGTGCCGGGATCAACCGGGGTGGCGCCGTCCGCCGAGGGCTCGCCCGGAGCCGCCGCGCCGGCCTGGGCGCCGGCCGAGGTCTCGGCCACCGCCGTCAGGTTGCCGTCGCTCAGGGTCAGGGTCAGGTCGCGGGCAGCGTCCGCCTCGGACCAGGAGACCGTGCCCCCGGGGTAGTCGTGGTCCCCCACGGTCAGCCCGACCTCGAAGACGTCGCCGATCAGGGCGGCCGAGGCCGAGTACACACCATCCCCCGCCGCCACGTCGGGGGTGGCGCCGTCGTCCTTGACCTCGAGCAGGTTGGGCGCGGTCTCGCCCTGGGCCACCAGCCGCACCTCGACCTTGCCGTCGACGGGCGCGCCGCCCGTGAAGACCCGGACGACCATGCCGTGCTGCTGGGCGTGGGCCGGCGCGCCGACCAGGAGGAGGACCGCCAGCCCGAGCAGGCCAGGGAGGCCCGCGGGGGCCGGGAGGGCGGTCGGAGAGGGGGGAGCGAAACGACGAAGGCGCATGAGGGTCTCGGCTCCAGGACGCCCATCGGAGAGGATCGGTCCCCGCCGAGAGGGCAGGCGCAGCGGCGGCGACCTTAGCATGGCCCTCCCTCCCGCCGCAGGATGCCGGTCAGGCAGCCCAGGGCCCCGGCCGCCAGGACGTACTCCCCCACCTCCACCTCGCGGCAGTCCAGGCCCTGCGCCTCCAGCCAGGCCCGCGTCTGGGGGCAGCCGGCCGGCATCAGCACCCGGTCCGGCCCCAGGCAGACCAGGTTCACCGCCCGCCGCCGCAGCACCTCCTCACTCACCGGCACGGCCAGGACCTCCACCCCGTGGGCCGCCAGGGCCGCCGTGATCGAAGGCGTCGGCCGCAGCGTCAGGGCCCGCCCGGGGGCGACGAAGACCAGGGCGCCCAGCAGGTGCTGGCTGGTCGCGGGCACCTCCACCTGGACCACCTGCACGCCTTGCTCGCCCAGCACCCCCCGCAGCAGGGCCAGGCCGGCCGCGTTGGTCCGCCGCCCAGTGCCGACCAGCACGTGCGCCGCGTCGAGCCACAGGGCGTCGGCCCCCTCGAAGGTCGCCGTGCCCGTCGGTGTCGCCAGGATGGGCACGTGCAGGCCGGCCAGGGCCTCGGCGGCGAAGGCCTCCTCCCCGGCCCGCTGCCCGGCGGCCATGCGGGCCAGGACGGCGCCCTCGGGCGTCATGAAGAACAGGTCGCGGGCGAAGATCAGGTTGGGAGGAGGCCGGCGGCGGGGGCGCAGCCAGTGGACCCGGACGCCCTCGGCCTCGAAGGCGGCGGCCACAGCCTCGGCCTGGGCCTGGAGCCGGGCCAGGTCGGGGCGGCCGTCCATGAGCCAGGCGGCCGGCTCCTCGACGTAGCGCAGCTCCTCGCCCGGCCAGGTCAGCAGGACCTCGCGCAGGGGAGCCACCTCACAGGCGCCGCCGAAGCGGCCCCACAGGCCCTGGGCCACCTCGTCCCGGTGGCGGGCGGTCCGCGGCTGCCAGCCGGGCCCCTGCAGGGTCGAGGGAGGAGGCAGGGGCGCGGGAGGAGGCGCCGGGGGCGGAGCCGTCGGATCAGAGCCAGCCATCGGGATCCAATTCGTAGCCCAGGCGGACCATGAGCGAGAGGTTGTCGGGGTCGGTGAGCACCCCCTCCAGCAGGTCGGCCCGGCCGAACCACCGGCGGTGGCGCGGCTGGTGGGTGGCCATGACGGCCGGCAGCGCCCGGGACAGAGCGCCGGCCCGCTGGTGGTCCAGGGCGGCCCCCAGCCAGCCCCCGACGCGGGCCAGGTGGCGGGGCGGGTCGCCCAGGAAGTCCTCGAAGCGCAGGCGCAGGACGCGGTCCTCGGGCAGGTCCTCGGCGGCGGCCAGCAGGGCCGTGTGGGCCGAGCGCCACTGGAAGGCGCAGACCTCCTCCAGCCGGCGGGCGGTCCAGTCCGGCCAGCCCGGCGGCAGGTCGAACTTCCACCAGTCGCGCCCCCCCGGCACGACCTCGCTGTAGCTGCCGATGTGCAGGCGGCCGGGCATGTGGTGGGCGTGGAAGCCCACGTGCCGCCAGCCGTCGAAGAGGCCGTTGACGCTGGCCGCGACGTTGCGTGTCAGGTGCAGCAGGTCCAGGCGGGCCTGGGGCAGGGCGGCGGCCAGCCAGGGCAGGCGGTAGGCGTTGCCCGGCGTCTTCACGAGCAGGGGCAGGCGCCGCAGCTCCTCGGCCGTGGCCCGCTGCCAGGGCCCGATGGTCACGAAGGGGGGCTCCTCGATGACCTGTGCCGGGGGCTGGCGCGGCGGGCGCGCCTCGGGGCAGCACTCGGCGATCCGCTCGCGGTCCAGATCGTAGAGGAAGGGGTCCACAGCGGGGTGATCGCGGCGCAGCCGGGCCAGGAGCAGGGCGTGGAAGTGCTGGCCGTCGCGGTACTCGCCCGGCGCCCAGCCCGCCTCGGCCTGCAGCCGGGCCAGGCAGTGGCTCACCGCCCCCTGCACCTCGTCCAGCTCGAAGCGCTCCTGGGGCCACTGCAGGCTCAGACGGCAGGCCAGGTCCAGCCCGAAGTCCGCCTGGGCCGCCGCATCGGGCAGGCCCTCGGCCGGGCGACCGCAGTCCCAGGCCAGGTCCTCCCACAAGCCCGGCGGCGCCGGGTCGGTGGCGTCCAGGCCGTCGCCTCGCGGGTCCAGGGCCAGCAGCGCGGCCGGGCCGGGCGCGCAGCCGTGCAGGCGCAGGAAGGGGTTGATCTCGGCCCGCAGGTGGACCACGTCCAGGGTGCGGCGCAGGACCTCGGCGAAGATGCTGGAGCCGCCGCGCGAGCTGGAGCCGATGACCACCAGGCGCCGCAGGTCGCGGTCCAGGCGGGCCTTCGGCGCCGCCGTGCCCGCCCCCTGGCGCAGGGCCTCGGCGCGCAGGCTCCGCACGCGGTCGCGGGCCCGGACCAGCCCCGGCCCCATCAGCCTGGCCCCGGGGGGTGCAGGCGCAGCTCCAGGGCGATGCGGCGCATCAGGACCTCGCGGCCCCAGCGCTGCCAGACGTTGCGATCGCGGCGCAGGGAGCGGGCCTCGACCTGCAGCCAGCCGGCCCGATCCGCCAGCCGGTAGCGGGCCCGGTCCAGCGGCCCCACCTTCACCGGCGGCAGGCCCGAGCCGGCGTAGCCGAGCGCCTGCATGGCCGGCCCGGCCAGGGTCTCGACCAGGGCCACCTCGTCGGGGCGCAGGGCCTGCTGCCACCGGCCCACGCTGCCCCGCTGGATGGGCTTGCCGGTGTTGGCCCAGGACTCGGACAGCGAGGCCGAGCGCCGGGCCTCGTCGCGGGTGTACCAGGCCAGCATGGCCGGGTCGGGCGTCTCGCCCAGGAAGTCGCAGACGGCCTGCACCTGGGCCTCGGGCGCGCTGACCAGGGCCTCGTAGGGGACCCGCAGCACCGCCTGGGGGTGGGCCGCCTCCAGGGCCAGGGCGGTGGCCTGCTGCTCCGCCCACAGGCGGGCCGTGAAGTAGGGGTGGAAGGGGCTGAAGACCGAGCTGGCCGAGGAGACCACGACGTCTCGGGGGTCGCGGACCAGCCACAAGAAGCGGGCGCCGGGGAAGGTCTGGATCACGCGCGCGCCGTGGTCGACGACGAAGGTCGACTTGCAGCCCCAGCGCGGCTTGCCGCTGGCCTGGCGGGCCGACTCGTAGACCCCGGCGAAGACGCCGAAGAGGTCACGGCTGGGCGCCAGGGCGATGACCTCGGGCGCCGGGGGGATGCGGTCCCAGCGGTGGATGTGGCCGTCGACCAGCCGCAGCACATCGTCGACCAGGCGGCGAAAAGCATCGTCCTGCGCCAGGTCCCCGTAGCGGGGCTCCAGGGGCGAGAAGTAGCGCAGGATGTGCGGCGGGTGCGGGACGAAGAGCCGCGGGTGGGCGTCGAGGATGAGCCGCAGCAGGTTCGAGCCCGAGCGCTCGGTGCCGATGATGAACAGGGGCGAGGAGGGGTTCGGCGCGGTCATGGCGAGCAGGGACCTATCCAGGGCCCGGCGCTGCGGCCCGGCGCTGCGGCCCGGCGCTGCGGCCCGGCGCTGTAGCGTGCCCCTTCCGACACCTCCCAGGCCGCTTCGCGCGCTATCCTCCGTCAAGTGACCCCTCTCCCCGCCTCCTCCTGCCCGGCTCCGCTCCCGCCATGAGGCCGCAGCACCTCGTCCTCACCGCGCTGCTCCTCACCGGCACGGCCAGCCTGGGCTGGGGTCTGTGGCTGGTCACGGGGCCCCACGCTGCCGGCAGCGGCGGCCGCCCTCCTCGCGGGGATGCCGCCCAGGCGTTCCTCGCCGCGAGCCCGCCCGCCGGGCCCGCCGAGCACGCCGAGCACGCCGCGGTGCGTCCCGGCGCGGGCACCTTCACCCACCCCGCCCCCGCAGCCACCGACCAAGCCGACCCCCAGGCCCTCTGCCCGGACTGCGACATCGTCGTGATCACGATGTGCTCCATGCGTCGCGATCGCATCGGCGCCTACGGGCAGATCGAGGGCCTGACGCCCAACCTGGACGCCCTCGCCGCGCAGAGCCAGCGCTTCGACAACGCCTGGTCGGCCTCCAACTTCACGCTCGCCGGGCTGACCGCCCTGCTCACCGGCCGCTTCGGCAGCTCGACCGGGGTGACAGGTTGGGACAAGGGCCTGGTCGCCGACGTCCCGACCCTGCCGGAGATCCTGGGCTTCTACGGCTACCGCACCGGCGCCTTCACCATCGACGCGCCCTCGGGCTTCCGCCCCGACTACGGCCTGGACCGCGGCTTCCAGACCATGCAGATCATCCCGCCACCCCGGGACACGCCCGACGGCCGCTTCGCTGGCGGTGACATCGGCCCCGGCGGCGCCTCGGCCCGACCGGCCGCCACCTGGATCGCCGCCCAGGACGACAGCGGGCCCATCTTCGCGATGTTCCACACGCGCACGGCCCACTTCCCCTTCGTGCTCGAGGACGACACCACCGACCCCACCGGGGTCTCCCACGCCTTGTGGGAGGCGGGGGCCACCGGCAGCCCCGGCGGCGCCGGACAGGCCATGCCCGGCACCGCCGGGGGCACCGCCCAGAAGGGCGTGGTCGCCATGGTCCGCGACCCCTTGCAGGACCTGACCGTCGCCAAGGGCGAGGCCGGTATCGAAGTCTGGAAGCGCCAGTACGCCGCCGCCGTCACCCGGGCCGACCAGGACGTGGGCGTCGTGCTCCAGGCCATCCAGGATCGCGGCCGCTGGGACCACACCATCGTCCTGGTCGTCGCCGACCACGGGGAGGCCCTGGGCGACCACGGCGAGATCCTGCACGGGGACGCCTACTGGGACGGCGTCACCCACATCCCCATGCTGCTGCGGGTGCCCGGCCTGGCGCCCCAGGCCATCCCCGGCCTGGTGAGCCAGGTCGACATCGCCCCCACGCTGCTCGCCCTCATCGGTGCGGTGGCACCGGCCGGCATCGACGGCGCCTCCATGCTGCCGCTGCTGCGGGGCACAGCACCCCAGATCCGATCCACGACCCTCATCGAGGGCGGGGTCACCATCCAGCAGGGCAGCACGCCCCGCGGCGCCGTCGTCTCGCCCCCCTGGGTGCTGCTGCGCCAGGATCGCGGCTGCGGGGGCGGCGCCGAGGCGCCCCGCCCGGCCGGCGAGCCCGCCGAGTGCTTGTTCAACCTGGCCGAGGACCCCGGCGAGACCGAGAACCTGGTCCTGAAGCACCCCGAGGTCCGCGACCAGCTCGTCGCCCGCTGGGACGCCTTCCGGGCCAGCCGCGCCACCCAGGGACAGACCCTGACGCTCGACCCCAGCTTCGTCGATGACCTGCACCGCAACGGCTACTTCCTGCAAGGAGAGGACGACCCCGCCCGCTCCCAGGCAAGCCCGGCCGCGCCTGCGAAGCCGCCAGGACCATGAGGGTCCGCGCTCGGCGCCCGGCGGGGACCCGCCGCCCGCGCTCCCGTCGGCCGACCCGGAGCAGCGCCCTCGCCCACCAGGTCCTGCTGCTGGCCCTGGTGCTCGCGGGGGCCCTGGCCGGCGTGCTGGGCGCTCGCCCCCTGCTCGCCACCCTCGCCTCCCCCGGCGCCGTGGACCCCGCCCGCTGGACCGTGCTCGTGCCCGGCCTGAGCGAGGACGTGGTGACCCCCAACCTGGGTCGCGGCATGTCGGTGGCCGGCGGGGTGCTCAGCATCATCCCGCACAGCTTCGGCCGCTCCGACCGCATGATGCCGCGCGACCAGCGGCCCTTCGCCCGGCTGGAGATAGAGCTCGCCCCCGACAGCGGCCCCCTGTCCGTGAACCTGGTGCCCCCCCCCGGCGACCCCCGCGGCGTGGCCCTGGTCGTGCTCGTACCCCAGGGCTTCATCATCCTGCCCGGCGACCAGCTGGTGCCCGTGGCCCAGGACGGCCCCGCCGTGCTGCTCAACGACGGCCAGCAGGTCCTGGCCATGGGCAAGGACGGCCCGGTGCGGCTGGTCAGCATGGCCCCCGGCTCGCTGGAGCTGTCGGCGACCCGCGGCGAGGCCCGGGTCCGCAGCGTCCGAGCCCTCGACGCCACGGGAGATCCCATCGTCGAGGAGCACTGGGACGCCGAGGCGGTCCCCGTCGCCGGGCGGCTCCTGCTCGGCCTGGGCGGCGCGTTGCTGGGCCTGCTCGCCGGGATCGTGGCCACCCAGGGCCCGCCGCTGCTGGCCCTGGGCCTGGGAGAGGCCCTGGTCCTGCTGCTGCCGGTGGCCCTGGTGCTGCTGGCCTCGCGCGGCTTCTGGCTGGCCGCCGTCGAGCGGCTCTTCCTGGTCCGCACCACGACCTGGGACCTGTCCCGCCTGGCCCTGCTCGTCGCCTGCCTGCCGCTGCTGACCGCGGCCCTGCTGCGCCTCGGCCTGCTGCGGGCCCACGAGCCCGGCCCCCGGCAGCTGCCGCCGGCCCTGCCCTGGGCGGTCCTGGTCCTGGTGGACCTCGCCGGGGCGCGCTCGCTGGGCCCCTGGTCGCTCCTGGTCCTGCCCCTGGGCCTGGCCTTGCTCGCCACCCCCCGGGTCCTGGTCCGCCGGGCCAGGCTGGACCCGACCGCCAGCCTGGCCATGGACCTGCCCGCCCTGCTGGCTGTCGCGGTCCTGGGCTGGCCCGCGGGCCTGCTCCTGCTGGTGGCCTGGCGCCTGCTGCTCGTCGCCGCCTGGGTCCCCGTGCTGCTGAAGCGGGCCCCCCGGGCCGGCGCCGACGCCCTCTTCCTGGGCCTGCTGCTGCTGCCGCTGTCCACCGAGCTGCTGATCCGCCACAGCTACCTGGACACCGCCTGGGACGCGGCCCGCCTGTCGGGCGAGGCCCTGGGCGCCGGCGAGGACGCCTCGGGCGTACACGCCTACTGGAGCGACCGCTGCGGCCAGGCGCCAGCGACCCTGTGGTGGCTGGGCGGCTCCTCGGCCGGCGGCGCCTACCAGCTCCAGGGGGAGCCGGCCGCCTTCTTCCCCGGCGTCGTACACGACCGGCTGTGCGCCCAGGGCGTCGCGGTGCAGTCCGTCAACTCCGCCAACGGCGGGCGGGACAGCTTCACCTTCTCCCGCGCCCTGCCCGAGCTGCTGGCACAGGGCAAGCCGGACCTGGTCGTCCTGTACCTGGGCGTCAACGACCTGCTGACCGCCAACAGCCCCCTGACCCGCAAGGAGCGCGAGGCCGCACAGGCCCGCCAGGAGCAGGGTCAGGCCCGCCTGCAGGCCATTGCCGCGCACTCCCGGCTGCTCTCCGGCCTGGGCCTGCTGGCGCGACCGGTCGCCGCAGACCCCCGCAGCTTCGTAGCGGCCATCCCCGTGGCCGACGCCGAAGAGAACCTGCGCGACATCATCGCCGGCGTACGGGCTGGCGGAGGACGCGTGCTGCTGGTGCCCGAGCTCACGCAGCGCTCGGTGGCCGGGGCCATGGCGCCCTACCGCGAGATGGAGGCCCAGGTGGCCGCCACCGAGCCCGGAACGAGCTGGATCGACGTGGTACAAGCACTGGACGGCCCCGCTTTGGACGGCCTCATGGTGGACCGCAACCACCTCTCCCGCGAGGGCCATGTGCGCGTCGCAGAGCTCCTCACCCCTACCGTGGCCGCGCTGCTGGCCCCACCGACCGGAGGCTGAGCATGGGCGTGGTCAAGCAGATCTGGGTGGCCCTCACGGGGACCCTGGCCTGGCGCATCCCGCGCCGGGCCCGTCACCTGCTGTGGGCCTTCTCGCGGGCCGAGCTGGGCAGCGCCCTGGACATGCTGGCCGCGGTCGAGGCCACAGAGCGTCGGGACCTGCGCAAGAAGTACTTCCGACACGCCATGGACGAGTGGCGGCACTCGGTGATCTTCCGCGAGCAGGCCCAGTCCATGGGCCCCACCGACGCCGAGCTGGCCGGGCGGGACGAGGCCGGCATGCTGGTCGAGAACGGCATCGTAGGCGGCCGCACGCTCTTCGAGCGCCTGGGGGAGCGGGACTTCCTGGCCTTCGTCTACGTGGCCGAGGGTGACGCCGTCGAGCACTTCGAGGTCTACCACCGCCTGCGCCTGCCCAACGCCGGCACCCTGGCGGCCATGGACGGCATCCTCAAGGACGAGGTCTTCCACGTCACCTACAGCCGGGCCGAGCTGGACCGCATGGCCCAGGGCGGCCAGGGCAAGGAGGCTCGCCGGGCCATCCTCCGCACCCGCTGGAACCGGCTGAAGGAGCGCTGGATGCGCCTGTCCCGGGACATCGGGGCCGTCACCTCGGCCGTCTGGCTGACCGCGCTCTACCTGCTCGTCATCTGGCCCTTCCGCCTGATCGCCCGCCTGGACGGCGGCGGCTGGCAGGTGCCCCCCGTCGAGCCCCGCGATCGGCTGCTCGCCGCGCGCAGCGAGGCCTGAGTGTCGACCTGGATCCTGGGCATCTCCGCCCTCTACCACGACGCTGCCGCCGTCCTGTTGTGCGACGGCGTCGTCGTCGCCGCCGCCCAAGAGGAGCGCTTCACCCGGGTCAAGCACGACGCCTCGCTGCCGGTGCGGGCCGTGAGCTGGTGCCTGCACCAGGCCAGCATCGAGCGCGGCGACCTGGACTGGCTGGTCTTCTACGAGAAGCCCCTGCGCAAGTTCGAGCGCATCGTCGCGACCGACGTCGCCACCTTCCCCCGCTCCTGGCGCAGCTTCCCCCGCCACATGCACAGCTGGCTGGGCGACAAGCTGTGGATCCGCGGCCGCCTGGTCGACACCTTCGGGGTGCCCACCGAGCGGATCCTCTTCTGCGAGCACCACCTCTCCCACGCCGCCAGCGCCTTCCTCGCCTCGCCCCACCGCCAGGCGGCCGTGCTCGTGGCCGATGGTGTGGGCGAGTGGGCCACGACCTCGCTGTGGCGAGGCAGCGACCAGGCCCCCTTCCTGGAGCCCGTGGCCGAGGTGCGCTGGCCGCACTCCCTGGGCCTGCTGTACTCGGCCATCACGGCGCACCTGGGCTTCGCCGTCAACGAGGGCGAGTACAAGGTCATGGGCATGGCCGCCTACGGCGAGCCGCGCATGCGCGAGCAGATCGACCGCATCGCCCACCTGGAGGCCGACGGCTCCTTCTCCCTGGACATGGACTACTTCTGCTGGCACTGGCACCCCACCCGCAGCGCCACACCCAAGCTGGCCGCCTTGCTGGGGCCCCAGCGCCTGCCCGGCACCCCCTTCGCGCCTCGGGCCCGGCCCGGCGACGCCTCCGCCGCGGTCATCGCCGAGAGCCAGCGCCACGCCGACCTCGCCGCCAGCGTCCAGAGCTGGCTCGAAGACGCCATGCTGCACCTGGCGGGGCACGCCGCCCGGACCATCGGCACCGACACCCTGTGCCTGGCGGGCGGGGTCGCGCTCAACGCGGTGGCCAACCACCGCTTGGCCGCCGAGGGCCCCTTCGCCCACCTGTGGATCCAGCCGGCGGCCGGTGACGCCGGGGGCGCCCTGGGGGCCGCCTTGTGGGCCTGGCACGCCGTCCTGGGCAACCCCCGCAACGACCTGCCCTTTCGCGTCGACCTGGGGCCGCAGCAGGACCGCGGCCACACCGTCGAGATCCTCGACGACCTGGGCTTCCGCTACGAGGTGCTGGAAGAGGCCGCGACGGACCGCGCCGTCGAGGACCTGGTCGCGGGCCACGTCCTGGGCTGGGTCCAGGGCCGGGCCGAGTGGGGCCCCCGGGCCCTGGGGCACCGCAGCATCCTGGCCGACCCGCGCGGGGCCGACACCGCCGAGCGGGTCAACCGCCGCATCAAGCTGCGCGAGCCCTTCCGACCCTTCGCCCCCTCGGTCACGGCAGCGGGCGCCGCCGGCTTCAAGCTCGCCCCCGCCGCCGCCGCGCCGGCCCGCCACATGCTGGTCGCGGCCCCCGTCCAGGCCGCGCTCGCCGCGCAGATCCCCGCGGTGATCCATGTCGACGGCAGCGCCCGGGTCCAGGTCGTGGACCCGGACGCCCACCCCGCCTACCATGCCTTGCTGGAGCGCTTCGGCCAGGCCACCGGCCTGCCCATCCTGCTGGACACCTCCTTCAACCTGAAGGGTGAGCCCATCGTCGGATCCGTCGTCGACGCCCTGGCCACCTTCGCCCGCAGCGGCCTGGACGTCTTGTACCTCGACGGCATCCGGGTCCAGCGCCCGCCCGCCTACATCGACACCCAGCCCAAGGCCTCCTCATGAGCACGCCCTCCAGCCGCCCCTCGACCCCCGCTCCCGCCCCGGCTCGCGGCATGCAGGCCCGGGTCGACGGCTGGCTGCTCCGCATGGGCACCGTGGGCCAGCTGCTGGCCATGCTGACCCGCGGCGGCCGCTGGTGGATGCTGCCCCTGGTAGGCGTCCTGATGCTCGCCGCCGTCGTGCTCATCGCCCTGCAGAGCGTGCAGTACGTGGCGCCCTTCATCTACCTGGTCTTCTAGCGGCCCGGGCCGCCGGGCGCCGGCTCCAGCAGCGGCCCCACCACCGCGCCGATGGCCTGGCCCACCTGGAGGTTGCCGGCCGCGGTCAGGTGGCCGGGGTCGTCGGGCAGCACCAGGTCCGCCCCGCGGCAGCAGCTCCGCACATCGACGACGGCCATGTCGTGCTCGCCGGCGAAGCTGCGGATCCACGCCTCACCGGGGCGCGGCTGGCGGTCGAAGGGGCCCTCGATGTCCTTCTGGAAGGGCAGCATGCCGATGGCGATCCGGCCTCCCCAGCTCGCGGCCTCGGCCTGGGCGTCCAGCAGGGCGCGGGCTCGCTCGGCGTCGGAGACCCGGGGCACGCGCGGCTCCTTGGTCTGCTCCTGGGGCAGGATGAAGGGCTTCTCGGTGGCGGCGAAGACCAGGGTGCGGAGCTTCTGGTAGATGGCCGAGTGGCGGGCCAGGGCCACCCGCAGGCGGGCCTGGGGGCTGCGGCCGCCCTCCAGCACCTCGCGGTCCGAGACCAGCACCAGGTTGAAGTCGTGCAGGGGCACGAAGAAGACCGAGAGGTCGGGCTGGTAGGCGGCGACGGCCTCACCGAAGAGCCAGGCGGCCTGGGTGGTGGAGTAGCCGGGCTGGCCGGCGTTGATCACCTCGACCCGGTCGGCGCCCAGCGCCTGTCGCATGCCGTCGGCGATGCTGCCGCCGTCGTCCACGCCCCAGCCGAAGACGGTCGAGTCCCCCAACACCGCCACCCGCGTCCGGCCGGCGCTGCGCTGGCGCGGCACCTCGGTGCGCAGCCCGTCGGCGTTGGTGCTGATGTGGAAGTTGTGACCGTCGCGCGGCCCGCGGGTCTCGGCGGCGTGCTGGTTGGGGGCCAGCCGCCACTGGCCCAGGGCCTCGGGCTGGTAGGCCGGCTGCACGCCGACCAGGCGCAGCCCGACCTCGGCCAGCAGCAACAATACGTTGGCGAAGGCCAGGCCCAGGGCCAGCTTGACCCACCACTGTTGAAGGCGTCCTCGTCGGCGCATGCGGCCTCCTAGCGCACTGGAGGAGGCGGTGGCGACCGGCAGCCCCTCGACAGGCGCAATACGAGGAAGCCGTCACCCAGGAGAGCGCCATGTCCGATCTCGCGAGCACCGCGTGGAGTCAGGCCCAGCTTCAGGCCGCCCTCACCCGCACCATCGCGTGGGTGCCCAACCTGCTGGCCGCCGCCCTGATCATGCTCATCTTCTGGCTCATCCACCGGGGCATCTCGCGCGGCCTGCGCTTCGTCATGGGGCGCGCCCACGTCGACCAGACGGCGATCAGCTTCGTCACCAGCGTCGTCCAGTACAGCTTCTTCGTCGTCGCCCTCATCACGGCCCTGTCCCAGGTCGGTGTCGACGTCACCAGCATCCTCGCCAGCCTGGGGGTCGTGGGCCTGTCCATCGGCTTCGCGGCCAAGGATGCGCTGGCCAACATCGTCAGCGGCCTGTTCATCTTCTGGGACCGGCCCTTCGTCCTGGGGGACCTGGTCGAGATCGACGGCAGCTACGGCCGGGTCGACGCCATCACCCTGCGCAGCACCCGGGTCGTGACCGTGGACGGTCGCATGCTGGCCATCCCCAACAGCACCGTGGTCAACAGCAAGGTCGCGTCCTACACCAACTTCCCCCACCTGCGCCTGGACATCGCCGTCACCGTCGGCATCACCGAGGACCTGGGCCGCTGCCGGAGCCTGCTGCTGGGCCTCACGACCGCCGAGCAGGGCTTCCTCGCCCAGCCGCCGCCCGTCGTCGTCGTCACCGCGCTCAACGACTACAACATCGCCCTGGAGCTGCAGGCCTGGATCGACGACGAGCGCGGACACCTGGCCGCCCGCTTCGCCCTGCGCGAGCGCGTCCTGAACACCCTGCGGCAGGCCGGGGTCGACATGCCCTTCGAGACCCTGGCCCTGGCCCCGATCGAGCTGCGCGGCGGGGCAGTGGGCGGGGCAGTGGGCGGGGCAGCGGGCGGGGCAGCGGGCGGGGCAGCGGGCGGGGCAGCGGGCGGGGCAGCGCGCTAGGCTGCGCCTGTGCAGGACGGCCCGCTCCGCATCGCGCTCAAGACCGTGGCCCGGTGGCTGTGGCGCTTCGACCTCTCCCTGCTGCGGGCCAGCCGCCGCCTGCGCGAGCCGCCCCGCTGGCGCCTGGGTGGTGCCTGCGAGGGCTGCGCCCGCTGCTGCGAGGCCCCCACCCTGCGCGTCGGCCGCCTGCTGTGGTTCCTGCCCCGCACCCGGAGGGTCTTCCTGTGGTGGCAGCGGGTGGTCAACGGCTTCGAGCTGGTCGAGGCCGACCGGGCCAGCCGCAGCTTCGTCTTCCGCTGCACCCACTTCGACTGGCAGCGTCGCCGCTGCGACAGCTACGCCTCCCGCCCCGGCATCTGCCGCGACTACCCCCGGGTGCTCCTGGACCAGCCCTGGCCCGAGCTCTTCGAGGGCTGCGGCTTCAAGGTCCGGGCCGCCGACGCCGAGCGCCAGGCCCAGGTCCTGGACGACGCCACCCTGGAGCAGGCCGGCCTGGACGAGGCCCAGCGCAAGGCCCTGCGCGAGAAGCTGCGGGTGGACTAGGGAGGGCCACAGACCGCGCCCACACGCTCAGCCGCCGGGGATCTCCAGCAGGAGCACGGCGCCCTCATTGCCGTCGTACTGCCAGTCGGGGGCGCCCATGACGGCCACCACCGAGCCGCCCTGACGCGCGAAGGCGGCGCTCCGCCCGAGCTCACCCAAGTTCCGGTCTGCCTGGATCAGGCGGTCGCTCTCCGACTCGTGCACCGTCCCGGTGCCGCCCCCGTAGATGATGTCGATCTGCCCCTTGAAGGCCGCCTCTGTATAGGCGGAGGGGCTGGAGATGAACAGATCGTCCCGACCGTCCAGGTCCAGGTCCAGCAGCGCCATGCCTCCCTGGCCATCCCCCAGCACACCGCTCTCGCCCAACACCGTCAGCAGCGGCACGGCGTCCAGGCCGGAGCGGCCCCCCGGGTGCACCCGCACCGCACCGTAGTCGGAGCCCTCTGACCCGGTGTAGCCAGGCGCGCCCGCGGCCAGGTCGGCGTAGCCGTCCCCGTCCATGTCACCGACCGCCAGGTCATCGCCCAGCCCCTCACTGTCCTGGACCCCGACCAGGGTCGTATCGGCCTCGGCCATCCCTCGATCCGCATCGACCGGTCCGTTGAAGACACACACATTGCCCGGCGCGTCGTAGTAGGGCTCAGAGACCGCCAGGTCGCCCACGCCGTCCCCGTCGAAGTCCCCCGAGGCCAGCGCGGAGCCCGCGCCCGCGGAGGCCCCCGAGCCGGTCAGGCGAACGGCGTCGTCCTTGGAGACCGCCCCCGCCAGCCCGGCGCCGAAGATGTAGACCACTCCCGGCGAGCCGTCGCCGCCCGCCAGGATCGAGCCCACGGCCAGCTCGGCCTGCCCGTCTCCGTTCAGGTCCGCCGTCAGCAGGCGCCAGCCCCAGGCCCCGCTGCCGTCGTCCGCGTCGCCCAGGAGCACCGCGTCGGCCTCGGCCGAGCTGCGATTCCCGTCGATGGGACCGTGGAACAGGTCGATCTCACCCACATTGTAGGTCCCGTCCGCGCCATCCACCTTGGGCGACACCACCAGCAGCTCGTCGCTGCCGTCCCCGTCCATGTCCGGCGCAGCCGCCAGCCGGGTGCCCAGCTGCACCGCGTCGTCCACGACGCTCGTGACCGCGTACAGGCTCGTGTCGTCCGTGTACCGGACACCCTCCACCGGCCCGGGCACCACCAGCACCCGTCCGTGGTAGCCGTCGAAGGCCGGGTCGCCCGTCGCCAGGTCCACGATGCCGTCCCCGTCGAAGTCCCCCAGGGCGTTGGCCGCCCCCGGTCCCCAGCCGGGCCGCGCCAGCGCCGCTTCACCGGCGTCCAGCAGCTCGCCCACCTTCAGCGCGCTGACACCCTCGATCACCGGGCAGGTGTTGTCGGCCCGCCCCGAGCAGTCCTGGTCGACGCCGTCGTCGCAGATCTCGGCGGCGCCGGGGTGGATCGTGGCGTCCCGGTCGTCGCAGTCCCCGTCAGTGGCGACGGTGTCGAGCGGCGGCGTGCAGGCCCAGCTCACGTCGTCCGGGTTGCCGAAGCCGTCCCCGTCCAGGTCGGCGTACCAGGGCAGCGGCGGGCAGCCGGTGTCCGCGCCGGTGTCGGCAGCACCGTCAGAACCACCGTCAGAACCACCGTCCGCGCCGCCATCCAGGCCGCTGTCGTTGTCGATCGCACCGGAGTCTGCAGCGCCGCCGTCGACGCCGCTGTCCAGCGTGTCGTCGACCGGCCCTGTCTTGGTCCGGCAAGCCAGCATGAGGAGGAGGAGGGTCAACATGCTTCGATACTGCCACAGGATGAAGGCCCGGTGTCCCCCTGCCGTTCAGATCCTCGGGCTGAGGGCCCGGCTCATGCCCCTCGCTCGGCCTGCTGCCGCTCCCGCTCCCGCCGGCTGTTGCGACGCTCCTCGCGGGCCCGGGCGATGACCGCGTCGGCGTCCAGGTGGTCGACGTCGCGGCGGGCCAGGTGCTCGCCGTAGGTGCCGCGGTAGTCCTCGATGCCCTCGGGCCGGATCTCCAGGACCCGGGTCGCGACCTGGTCCACGAACCAGCGGTCGTGGGACACGAAGAGCAGGGTGCCGTCGTAGGCGGCCAGGCCCGCGGCCAGGGACTCGATGCCCTCCAGGTCCAGGTGGTTGGTGGGCTCGTCCAGCACCAGGACGGTGGGCTGCTGCACCCCCAGGTGGGCGAAGAGCAGGCGCGTCGCCTCGCCACCGGAGATGGTGCCGATCTTCTTCTCGACGTCGTCCTTGTCGAAGAGCACCTCGGCCAGCTTGCCGTGTACATAGCCCACGCCCGCGTCGGGGCGGCTGTCCCACAAAAAGCTCTTGACCGTCTGTTCGGGCCGACTCAGCACCGTCTTGTGATCCTGTGGGAAGTAGCCGGGATCGGCCTCGTAGCCCCAGCGGAAGCTGCCGCTGTCGGCCTCCACCTCTCCCATCAGGATCTTGAGCAGGGTCGACTTGCCGATGCCGTTGGGCCCGATGATCGCCAGTCGATCCCCGCGCTCCACGGTGAAGGACACCTCCTCCAGCACCGACTTGTCCCCGTAGGCCTTCCACAGACCGTCCACCGCCAGCACCTCGCGGCCGCTCTGGCGGCGGGCCGTCAGCCGGAACAGCGGGTGGCGGCGCGAGCTCTCGGGCAGGCGATCGATGACGATCTTCTCGACGCGCTTGGCCCGGCTGTTGGCCTGGCGGGCCTTGCTGGCCTTGGCCTTGAAGCGGTCGATGAACTCCTTGTGGTCGGCGATCTCCTTCTCGCGCTTGTCGATCTCGGACTGCATGCGCTGTCGCGTCTCGGCCTTCTGGTGAAGGAAGGCGGTGTAGCCGCCCTTGTAGGAGGTGACACGCTGGTAGTCCACGTCCAGGATGTGGGTACAGACCCGGTCCAGGAAGCGGTGGTCATGCGACACCACCACCGCACAGCCCTTGAAGTCCTGCAGGAACTCCTCCAGCCACTGGATCGACAGGATGTCCAGGTGGTTGGTCGGCTCGTCGAGCAGCAGGATGTCCGGCTCGGCAGCCAGGGTCTGGCCCAGCAGGGCCCGCAGCTTGAAGCCGCCGCTGAGCACGGAGAGGGGCTGGCGGTGGACCTCTTCGGGGATGTTCAGGCCGTGCAGGATCTGGGCGGCGCGGGACTCCAAGCTGTAGCCGTCGAAGCGCAGGATCACGTCCTCGAGCTGGCTGTAGCGCTCGTCGTCGAAGTGCTCGTGGGCCTTCGACAGCAGCTCCTCCTTGTCCTGCATCGCCTGCCACAGCTCGGTGTTGCCCATCATCACGACATCGATGATGGGGACCTCCTCGTAGCGGAAGTGGTCCTGGCTCAGGGTGCCGACGCGGGCCCGCCGCTGCTGGGTGACGGTGCCGCCGCTGCTGGTCTCCTCGCCGGTCAGGATGCGCAGCAGGGTGGACTTGCCGGCCCCGTTGGCGCCGACGATGCCGTAGCAGTAGCCCGCGTCGAGCTGCAGGTTCGCGCCCTCGAAGAGGGTCTGCATGCCAAAGTGCTTGGAGAGGTCGGTGACGGTGATCATGACGGGGCCGAGGACGAGGGGGAGGCCCGGGACAGGGGGGGCCGGGCACCGGGCCACGCCCCTACCCTCCTGATCGGGGAGGAGCACGACTCCCCTTCGGACCACCCGCCGTTGCCGCCGGCCTCTCCCCACAGTAGCAGCGACGGATGACCGAGCTTCCCCCCGAGATCCGGCGCTGCAGCGGCTGCGGCCAGACCGCCGTCCTGGCCGGTGTCGCCTGGCAGCACTTCTATTGGGGGGTCAAGACCGGCACGAGCACCCGGGAGCTGCGCTGCCAGGCCTGTGGCCGCCAGTACGTGCTGCGCCCCCGGACCCAGCTCATCGGCACCATCATCGCCGGCGTGCTGCTGCTGCCCACCTGCATGGGCATCCCCATCCTGGCCCTGGCGGGCTGGTGGTGGGCCCAGGACGGCCGCAACCCCGTCGTGCCCGGCGCCCCCCCTGTGACGCGCCGCTTCCGGGACGGTCCCCCGCGACGCCGCTGCGGTGCTTGCGGACAGATCGCGGTGGCGACTGCCGTCACGCGTAAGCGCCACAACGGCATTCCCACGGGCACCGAGTACACCTACGGCTGCCCTGCCTGCCAGGCCAGCTTCATCGTCGAGAGCCCATGGGGACACCTCTTCGCGCTCCTCATGGCCGCCGTGGTGGGCGCCGCCGCCATCGCCTTCGCGGCCCTGGGCACCACCCTGGCCTGGCGCCTGGGCGGCGCCGCGGTGTGCAGCGTCATCGACCTCGGCATCCTGGCCCAGGGGGCCTGCGGCTGCTGCGACGGGTGCAGAACCCGGCCCTGGCGGACGACCTGGTCGGCTGAGCCACGGTCGCCGGCGATCGTCGCGGGACCGGCCGCACCGCTCGCCCAAGGGACAGCTATGTTGGGCTCACCCGAGGAAACCCCATGCACCGGCTGCGCCCTGTGAAGGCCCTGGTCCACGACGCCGTGGACGCGACCACCCTGCTGGTCGGCGAGGGGCACGAGTCCAGCGCCCGGCTGGTGGTCGGGGTGGCGTCGGCCTTCCCGGGCATCAAGGCGCCGGTCGAGGGCGTCGACAGCCTGCGCCGACTCGGCACCGACGGGGTCCTGGCCACGGTGCGCTGGGTCAACCGGGCGGTCGAGCAGCTCAGCGACGCGGCCCTCGACCTGGCCCCCCAGCCGGTGGCCCCCAAGGCCGCCATCCCCCTGACGGAGACCGCGCTGTGGACCCCGGCCGGGGCGGCGGACCAGCTGGTCGGCGTGCTCAACGGCGTCGTCGGCGACCACCTGCACCGGCGGGCCAGCGGCCTGGACATGGGCCTGCGCCTGCGCCACGACCGCAGCTGGCTGGGCCTGTCGCCCGAGGAGCTGCGCCGCGACCTGCCCCAGGCCACCGGCAAGCTGGTGGTGCTGGTCCATGGCCTGGCCACCACCGAGACCTCCTGGTCCTTCGGGGCCGGCGCCGGCCTGGGTGACCCCGAGGCCACCTACGGATCCCTGCTGCAGCAGGACCTCGGCTACACGCCGCTCTTCGTCCAGTACAACACCGGCCTGCCCATCGCCGCCTCGGGCCAGCGCCTGGCCCAGGCCCTGTCCCAGCTCGTCGCCGGGTGGCCCGTGCCGGTGGAGGAGCTGGTCCTGGTCGGCCACAGCATGGGCGGCCTGGTCTGCCGGGTCGCGACCTGGCAGGCCCACCAGGCCGAAGATCCCTGGCTCGGCCACCTCTCCCACGTCGTCTGCGTGGGCGCGCCCCACCGCGGCGCCCCCCTGGCGCGGCTGGGACACGTCACCGCCGCGCTCTTCCAGGGGGTCGACCTGCCCGCCACCCGCATCATCGGGCGCATCCTCCACACCCGCAGCGCTGGCGTGAAGGACCTGCGCCACGACGAGCACACCGCCACCGGCGAGCTGGTCCCCGGCGTCGGCTACGCCTTCCTGGCCGGCACCCTGCTGCCCGACCCCGACCACCCCGTCGCCGAGGTCCTGGGCGACATGCTGGTCACCGTGCGCAGCGCCGAGGGCCCCCAGGCCGCCCAGGGCGCGCCCCAGGTCCACGTGCGCCGCTTCGGCGGGGTGGCCCACCACCAGCTCCAGGCCAACCGGGCGGTCTACGACGAGATCCGACGGGTTCTGGCCGGGGAGGAGCCGGGCCCGCTGTAGCCCGCTCCCTTCGCGGGGCCGGGCGGCGGGGTGGGAGGTGGGAGGTGGGAGGTGGGAGGTGGGAGGCGGGAGGTGGGAGGTGGGAGGTGGGAGGTGGGAGGGGGGAGGTGGGAGGTGGGAGGCTTCCCGGCTCGTTTCCGTCCCGCAGCGCCGCACTCATGATAGCGTGCCCTTCCTTCGATGCGGCCGCGCTGGGGAACCCAGCCGGTTCGACATCGAGGGTTTCACGACCCAAGGAGGGGAAGATGCCTGTGACAAAGACTGTGTTCCTGGCGATGGTGGCCCTCGCACCGTGCATCGGCTGCGGCGTGGTGGGTGGCGCCGGCGGAGGTGGTTCATCCTCGGACGACGTGTACATCGACGACGCGACGGCAAGCTGCGACCCGACGGCATCGGCGTGGGACGATCTGTTCATCCTCAAGGCCTGGACCGAGAACGCCAGCTCCGTGACCGTCGTCATCAAGGACGGCGGCGGCACCCTGGGCACCATCTCCCTCGACGAGGAGGACAGCCAGTACTGGTACCGCGAGGTCTGGGCCGACGACCTGGGCACGGACTGCGATGCCATGAACTCGCTGCGCTTCATCGTCGATGCCAACGGCAGCAACGGCTCCGCGGACGAGACCGAGCTGCGCTGACCCGCCTGCGCCCCGGGGTCGCACAGCCCCGGGGCGTCCGCCTCAGTTCCCCATGCAGGCGTTGACCTGGTCTTCGACGCCGGTGCAGTCGTACACCGTGGCGCAGCTGGTGAGGGCGTCGCCGCTGGACAGACCGTCGCAGGAGGCGGCCTTCAGATCGTCCATGCAGCGGTGCGCCTGGGCGCTGTCATAGGCGCAGGCGTCCATGCAGTTGATCAAGGCCGCGATCGGGTCGGCGCACTGGCCGAGGTCGGTGTAGGTGGCGTCGAAGTCGGAGCCGTAGCAGTCCTGCAGCTCGGAGCAGGCGGTGTGGGCGTAGCGGTCGGGGAAGGAATTGGCGCTCAGACAGCCCAGGGACAGGGGCAACAGGAACATCGGGACCTCCGTGGGGCCACAGGCTACCACACTCCTGGGCGCCGCACCCGCCGCGACCGCTGCGGCATGCTGCCCCGACCGCGACAGCTCCGCGATAGGGCCCCGGTCGTGCTGCCCCGCCACCTGCTCTTCGCCGCCATCGTCCTGCTCTTCCTGGGCAGCACCCACGTGTACCTGGGCTGGCGCCTGGGCCAGCCCCTGCCTGGGCCCCGACGGCGACGGGTGCACGGCCTGACCGGCCTGTCCTTCCTGCTCATGCCGGCCCTGCTCTTCGCCGCACAAGCCAGCCCGGGCAGCGCACAGGCCCACACCCTGAGCTGGCTGGCCTTCGTGCACATGGGACTGTTCACCCTGGTCCTGTCGTCTCTGCTCGGCTTCGACCTGGGCCTGGGACTGCTATCGATCGTCGACCGCATCGCCGCCAAGCGCCTGTCCCAGGCGGTGCTGCCAACCCAGCCCGAGCGGCGCCGCGCCCTGCTCCACGGTGTGCATCTCGGTCTGCTGGGCCTGGCCGGGGCCCAGGGGGCGGCCGGCGCTGCGCAGGCGGCCCGCGGCTTCGAGGTGAAGCGGATCGAGGTCCCGGTGACCGGCCTGCACCCGGATCTGGACGGCTTCCGCATCGCCCAGGTGACCGACCTGCACTTGGGTCCGACGATCGGGGCCGAGACCATGCAGCGGGTGGTGGAGGTGGTCAACGGCCTGGAGCCGGACCTGGTGGCGATCACCGGCGACCTGGTGGACGGCTCCGTGGCGGTGCTCGGGCCCGTCACCGCGACCCTCACAGGGCTGCGCTCGCGCCACGGCACCTGGTTCTGTACCGGCAACCACGAGTACTACTCCGGCGTACACGCCTGGGTGGCCGAGCTGCGCCGCCTGGGCATCACGGTGCTCAACAACGAGCACCGCGTCCTGCAGCACGGCGACGCCCCCCTGGTCGTGGCCGGCGTCACCGATCTGCACGCCGGTGAGACCGAGCCCGACCAGGTCTCCGACGTAGCGGGCGCTCTGGAGCGCGCCCCCGCCGACGCCTTTCGCCTGCTGCTGGCCCACCGCCCCGAGTCCGTCTACGATGCGGCCCACCACGACGTCGACCTCCAGCTCTCCGGCCACACCCACGGCGGCCAGTACTTCCCGGGCACCCTGCTCGTGAAGCTGGCCCACCCCTATGTGCGCGGCCTGCACCGCCACGCCATCCGCACCTGGATCTACGTGTCCTGCGGCACCGGCTTCTGGGGGCCGCCCTTCCGGCTGGGCACCACGGCCGAGGTCACGGAGATCACGCTGCGGCGGGTGTAATGCCGGGTTCGCTGGCCGACCGACGCCCCGGTGACTCCGGGGGCGCGCAGCGTAAGACACGCGGCCCGGCGGCTCCCCTGCGATGTCGTCCCCGGATACACGGGGGGGACTTGACCCAGGACTCGGCCAATCGGTCGAGAACCAGCATGGCATCGAGGTGAGAATCGCGCCGGAGGCGCGCGCGCCCATAAGGCGCGGGGAGGGGGCGCGCTAGCGCATGCGGGGGGA
>Ga0100377_1000556_pt1 | contig 32035 bp, 27 predicted proteins | sample CryGeymeta201501_FD_83664 | JGI IMG/M metagenome (GOLD analysis project Ga0100377, IMG submission 83664) | Groundwater microbial communities from Crystal Geyser aquifers in Utah, USA - Crystal Geyser metaG 2015-01 | ecosystem: Environmental > Aquatic > Deep subsurface > Groundwater | place: USA...
ACCCGGCGCGTTGCGCCGCAGGGACCCGGCGCGTTGCGCCGCAGGGACCCGGCGCGTTGCGCCGCAGGGACCCGGCGCGTTGCGCCGCAGGGACCCGGCGCGTTGCGCCGCAGGGACCCGGCGGGCCGCACATCGGTTACCGGAGCGGCCATGCTGCTGCTCCTGTCCAATGATGACGGCATCGAAGCTCCGGGCCTGGACAGCCTCGCGAGGGCCCTGGCCGCGCTGGGGCGGGTCATCGTGGTGGCGCCGACCGGTGAGCGCAGCGCCCAGAGCCACGCCCTCACCATGCACGAGCCGCTGCGGGTCTACGACCGCGGTCCCGACCGCTACGCCTGCTCGGGGCAGCCGGCGGACTGTGTCTACCTGGGGGTCCACCAGCTCTGCCCCGTCCGCCCCGACCTGGTCGTGGCCGGCATCAACCGGGGCAGCAACCTGGGGGACGACATCCACTACTCGGGCACGGTGGGCGCCGCCGAGGAAGCCGCGCTGATGGGCATCCCGGCCTTGTCGGTCAGCCTGCATGCCGAGCGCAGCCAGGCACCGGACCACCACTGGGACAGCGCCGCGACCCTTGCCCTGCGGGTGCTGCGCGCCCTGCTGGCCGACCCGCTGCCGCCGCGCGTGCACCTCAACCTCAACGTCCCCGATCGCCCCCTCCACCAGATCCCGGGCATCCACGCCGCCAGCCTGGGGCGTCGCGACTACGCCCCCCTGGTGGCGGAGAACCGCGATCCGCGGGGCCGCGAGTACTACTGGGTCGGCGGTGAGCCCCTGGGCCTGGACCAGACCGAGGGCACGGACGGCTTCTGGTTCGACCAGGGCTGGGCCACCCTGACGCCCCTGCACCCCGACCTGACCCACCGCGAGAGCATGGGCCGCATCGGCGCCTGGGCGCTCGGCCCGGAAGGCCATCGGTGAGTTCCTGGCCGTGTGCCCGGATGCGGGCCTGACGCATCGCCCTCCGCTCCTCCCTCTTCACCCTCCCTTCTCCTCCCTCCCTCCTCCAGCCCGGAGTCCAGGCCGCCATGAAGGACATCGTCGAGCGCCTCAAGGCCACCATCCGCGACATCCCCGACTTCCCCAAGCCGGGCATCCTGTTCAAGGACATCACCCCGATCCTCGCGGATCCCAAGCTCTTCCGCGCGACCATCGACCACTTCGCCGAGCTGTACGCCGGCGAGCACGTCGATGTCGTGGTGGGCATGGAGTCCCGCGGCTTCCTCTTCGGGGCGCCCCTGGCCATGGAGCTGTCGGCGGCCTTCGCGCCGGCCCGCAAGCCCGGCAAGCTGCCCTACGACCGGATCAGCGTCGAGTACAGCCTGGAGTACGGCACGGCGACCCTGGAGCTGCACTCCGACGCGGTGAAGCCGGGGGACCGCGTGCTGGTGGTCGACGATCTGCTCGCGACCGGCGGCACGGCCAAGGCCACCTGCGACCTCATCCGGCAGCTGGGCGGCGAGGTCATCGGCGCCTGCTTCGTGGTCGAGCTGGGCTTCCTGCCCGGGCGCGAGGTCCTGACGGGTGTGCCCATCCGCTCCATCGTGACCTTCTAGGCGCTGGTCTGCTGGCTCCTGGGCGGCAGGTCCAGGGCCCGCGACAGGCCGGCCCAGGCCTGGTCCAGGGCCTGGGCAAGGTCGGCCAGGTCTGCGTCGTTGTCCACCAGGACCAGGCGCGGTCCGCCCTGGGCCTGGGCCTGGCGCAGCCGCGTCTCGCGCTCGGCGCTGGACAGCTGCGCTGCCAGCCAGGCGCGGGCCCGCTCCTCGGTCCAGCCCTCGCGGCCCTCCAGGCGGCGTAGCTGCTGCTCGGCCGCGCAGCGCACCAGGATCACCGCGTCGTGGATCCGGAAGCTGCCGCTCTCCACCATGAGGGCCGCCTCGACCACGGCCACCGCCTCGCCCCGCTGGGCCAGCTCCGCGAGGTTGAGGTTGATGGCCGCGGCGATGCGGGGGTGGGTGATCGCCTCGAGCTGCTTGCGCGCCGCCGGGTCGGCGACCACACGGGCCCCCAGCGCCGGTCGGTCCAGGCTGCCGTCGGGTGCCAACACGCCCGGCCCGAAGGCGGCGAGCAGCTCGGCCAGGCCTGGGCTGCCGGGGGCGACCACCCGGCGGCTGACCTGGTCGGCGTCGATGACGGGCACCCCCCGCTGCCGCAGCAGGCGCGCGACCGTGGACTTGCCCGAGGCGATGCCACCGGTCAGGCCGACCGTCTTCACGGCGCGCCCTCGGCGGCGTAGCTCTCCAGCACGGTGATGGCGCGCTCCAGGTGATGGCGCGCGGCGGCGCGGGTCCCGATGGAGAGCTGGGAGCGCAGGGCCGGCAGGGCGGCCGTGGTCTCCAACATGGCCAGGATGTCGGCGCAGGGACGGGTCAGCTCGGGCTGGTCGATGTCTTCGATGCAGCGCGGCGCGACGCCGTGATCGGCGTCGTCCAGGACCAGGGTCGCCTCGTCGCGGACCAGGGGATCGCCGGACCGGGCAGAGCGGCGCAGCTCGGCGTGGATCCGTCCACGCAGGGTGCGGATGGCCAGCCTCCGGCGGTGCGGATCGGGGCTCTCCAGGTCCACGACGTAGTCCTGGAAGTCCGGGGGTGGCTGGCCGGCGGCCTTCACGGCCCCCACGGCGTGGGCCGGCGAGGCCACGACCAGGAGCCACAGTGCCGAGAGGAGCAAGCTCACTCCTCCATCTTCTCGATGTAGCGGAAGATGGTCCGGGGATCGACGCCCAGGTCGCGGGCGGTCTGGGCCTTGTTCCAGTTGTTCAGCTCCAGGGCCTCTCGGACGTACCGCTTCTTGAAGGCCTCGGTCGCCAGCTCCAGGTCGTCGATGTCGCGCTTGGTGGTCGTGTCGATGCCCAGGTCGTCGGCGTTCAGCAGCGCCCGATCGGACATGATCACCGCCTTCTTCACGCGGTTCTCGAGCTGGCGGACGTTGCCGGGCCAGAAGTAGTTGGCCATGGCCACGGCGCACTCGTTGGTGAAGCCGCGGGCCTTGCTGTCGTACTGGTCGGCGTACTTCTGGAGGAAGAAGCGGGCGAGCTGGCTGATGTCCTCGCCGCGCTCCCGCAGGGGCGGCAGGTGGATGGTCACCTCGTTGAGGCGGTAGAAGAGGTCCTCACGGAACCGCCCGTCGGCGATCTCCTGCTCCAGGTCCTTGTTGGTGGCCGAGACCACGCGGATGTCGACGGGGCGAGGGCGCAAGTCGCCGACCCGCTCGATCACCCGCTCCTGGAGCACGCGCAGCAGCTTGACCTGCAGGTTCATTGGCATCTCGCCGATCTCGTCCAGCAGCAGGGTGCCCCCGTTGGCCGCCTCGAACTTGCCGATCTTGTCGGCCACGGCGCCGGTGAAGGAGCCTTTCTTGTGACCGAAGAGCTCGCTCTCCAGCAGGTTCTCGGGGATGGCCCCGCAGTTGATGGAGACAAAGGCTTGGTCGGCGCGGTTGGACAGGCGGTGCAGTTCGCGGGCGATGAGCTCCTTGCCGGTGCCCGTCTCGCCCAGCACCAGGACGGACAGATCGGTGGGGGCCAGCTTGCGAACCAGCTTGAAGACCGGCTTCATGGTCGCGCTGGAGCCGATGATGTCACCCTGGGAGCTGCGGCGCAGCTGGGCCCGCAGGTTCCGGTTGCTCACCTTGAGCTCGTTGAGCAGCAGGGCGGCGTGAACGATCATCGAGGCCTGGGTGGCCCAGACCTGCAGCATGGCCAGGTCCCGCTCGGTGAACAGGCCCGTGACGGCGTCGTTGCCCAGGTACAGCACGCCCAGCAGGTCGTTGCGGTACAGCAGGGGCACGCACATCACGCTGGAGAGCTTGAGGTCCACGACGCTGCGGCTGCGCCCGAAGGTGCGGTCACTCATGGCGTCGCTGACGATGAGCGGCTGGCGATGGCGGACGACCTGCTCGACGATGGTGTCACTGACCCGGGAGAGATCCAGGGTCTCCTCGCCCACATTGTGGGAGGCGGCCAGGTGACGCTCGCCGTCCTGGAAGACGATGACGAAGCCCTTTTCGGCCCGGGTGAGGGCGACGACCGCCTCGAGCAGCTTCTTGAACAGGCGCTCGGGCGAGTTCTCCCGCATCAGCTCGGCCGAGAAGGCGACGAGCTGCTCGACCTGGTCCGTGCTGGCAGGTGCGCCCGGGACGGTCTCGGAGACGGGGGGCTCGCCTTCGTGTAGCGTCAGCTCGAAGCGACCGATGAGCAGGCGATCCCCTGTGGACAGCTCGGCCTGGCGGGCCAGGCGACCGTTGACATAGACCTCGTTGCCACGGTCCGTGACCGACAGGCTGTGCCGACCGCCGGTGCGCAGCAGGTTGGCGTGGGTCGGCGCGACGGTGGGGTCCTCCAGCACGATGTCGTTGCCGGACTTGCGCCCGATGCTCACCAGCGGCTTGCGCAGTGGGATGTCGAGCGAAGACGAGCGGACCGGGTCATGGCAATGAAGGTAGGCCATCGAGAGGCTCCGGATGCGCGCGCGGGCCCGAGGGGACCGCCGTGCGGGGGCGGGAGTATAGCCCCCGGTCGCCCGCGGCGCCCTGCGCTCAGAAGCGCCCGGACAGCCCGATAGTGAGCGAGGTCCTGCCTGCACCGCGGCCTTGCGGCGGGTCCTGCCGATCGAGGTGGCGCGCTGCGACCGAGGCGTCGAGCACCCCCAGGCCGTAGCTGAGGTAGCAGCCGCCCGTCGCGGTGAGCTGTGCGACCCGCCGGCTCTCCAGGGTCGAGCGCTCCCACAGGCGCTTCCCGGTGGTGGGGTCGATGCCCGGCTGGTCCCGGTCTCCATAGCGGCGGTCGACCAGCAGCCAGCCCCACAGGCCGGCGGAGAGACCACAGCTGATGACCTGGGTGGTGCCGAAGAGGGTGCTCATGGCCGGTCGGTGCTGGCGCGCCTGGGCGATGCCCAGGGGCAGCAAGGGCGCGGACGGACCTGCGACAGGCAGGCTCGGGAGCAGGGGCGGGGGCAGGGCCGAGGCGCTCGACGCGAGGCGTGCCTTCTCGGCGGCGAAGAAGGCGCACACGTCGGGCGGGTGGACAAAGGGGTCGAGCACCAGGTCGGGAGCGTCCTGGAGCGCGGACTCGAAGGCCTCGCGGGCGCCGGCCAGGTTGTGATCCACCAGGAAGATCTCCCCCATGTAGACCCGGGTGTCACGGGCCACGGTGGGGTCCAGGGGCTGCTCGCCCAGCAGCGCAGCGAGCTGCGCCAGGGCGATGTCGTGGCGCCCCGCGTGGTACGAGCGCACCGCCGCCTCCAGCCGATCTGCGGCCGTGGGGGGCCCGGGCGGCGGCGCGTGCAGCTCGCCCCCACTCTCCGCCTGGCTGATCGAGGCGCCGTTCACGCCGCCGTTCCCGCCGCCCTCTACGCCATCCTCCTCGCCCCCCGCCCGGCTGGCGCCCCGGCCTCCCCCCTGGGCGCTGGGGCGGGGCGCCATGCCCGGCACGGACGCGACCGGAGGCGCCGTCCCCGGCGGCGCATGCGGCGCATAGGGCGCATAGGGCGCATAGGGCGCATCCTGGGCGGCGGCCACGCCGGCCCCCAGCCCGGTCCCGCAGCACGCCAGGAAGGCGGCGATCAGGGGGGATCGCCCCGGGCGTCGACCTGGGTGGTTGGGCAGCATGGGTCGAGGGTAGCGGGCGCCTTGTCGGCCAGCAACCGAAGCGGAGCGGGTGGACTGTGCGTTGTATGTTGTCGCGGTGGTCCCGTGGACAGACCGTGTTATCGCACCCGCGCACGCCGGACTGTCCGTGCCCGCTCCGGGCTCTCGGAGCGCACCCGCCCCCCACCCCCCCGCCGTGCGCGAATCCCGCTGGAGACCCCATGAAGAAGCTTGAAGACCGCCCCTGGTGGCCCGAGCTGGTCGAACTCAAGGACGTCATGTCCCTCCGTGAGCTCTCGGACCGCTTCGGTGCTGCACCTGCCGCCATCTCGAACGCGCTGAAGCGCAACAACATGGACCGCAACCCGGCGCCTCCGGGACCGCGGGACAAGCGGGATCCTTCGCTGATCGCAGCGGCGCAGGAGAAGATCGAGTCGGTCGCCGTCACCCCCAAGGCGGCCAAGGCCCCCAAGGCTGCCAAGGCTGCCAAGGCCGCCAAGGCCCCCAAGGCCCCCAAGGCCCCCAAGGCTGCCAAGGCTGCCAAGGCTGCCAAGGCCCCCAAGGCCGCCAAGGCGGCTCCCGTCGTCGAGGCCGCCCCGGCCCCGGTCGTCGAGGCTCCCAAGGCCGCCAAGGCTGCCAAGGCCACCCGCGGCCGCAAGCCCGGCACGGGTGGCCGCGGTGGCACCTCGCGCCTCGCCGCCTTCGCCGACCAGCTCGGCGTGGTGATCGACCGTGAGATCGCCGACAAGGCCGGTGTCTCGGTCAGCGCGGTGACCAACTACCGCAAGCGCCACGGCATCCCCGCCGCCAGCACCGGTGGGCGCCGCCCTGCCGCGCCGGCCAAGGCCGCCAAGGCTGCTCCCGCACCCGTGGTCGAGGCCCCCGTGGCCAAGGCGGCGGTGGTGGAGGCTCCCGTCGCCAAGGCGGCGGTGGTCGAGGCCCCGGTCGCCAAGGCCCCGGTCGCCAAGGCCCCGGTCGCCAAGGCCCCGGTCGAGAAGGCCCCGGTCGAGAAGGCCCCGGTCGCCAAGGCGGCCCCCGCCAAGGCAGCCCCGGTCATGGCGGGCGGCTTCGGCTACCGCGTGACCATCGGCACGGCCGAGTACGTCGTCGTGGCGGCGGACATCGCCGAGGCGGCCCGTCGGTCCCTGGACGCCGGGCAGGGTGCGGTCACCCGCATCGAGCTGCTGGGCAGCGCCATCGCCGGCTGAGCGCGCAGGCAGCAGCAGGCGGCCCGCGGGGGGAGACCCTCGCGGGCCGCTTCGTTTCTGGCCGCAGGTCTCTGTGGCCGAGGGTCTCTGTGGCCGAGGGTCACTGTGGCCAAGGGTCACTGTGGCCGAGGGCCACTGTGGCCCTGGGACGCCCCGATCGGCCCTACTTGAGGCGGGCCGGCTCGTCCTCGACCCGGAAGGCGAAGGCACCGTCCGCGTCGGACAGGCCGCTGGCGAACAGCTCACCGTCTGCGTTCCGGACCTCGACCAGGGCGTAGGACACCACCTGCCCCTCGCTGTTCAATACGCCGTTCACCGGGCTGCCGGCGGCCAGCTGCAGCACCCGGGGCTCTGACAGATTCGCGACATCAGAGGCTTGCAGGACCTTGTGGGTGATGGCCGAGCCGCCGTTGGAGGGGGTGAGCGTCAGCTCGACGGACACGGCCGGCAAGTCCATGCTCACCCGTCCGTCGGCGATCGTGGTGGCCGAGTAGGTGTAGCCGTCGAAGCCGACCTCACGTGCCACGACCAGCACGCCGGGCGCCGGAGAGCCGGCGGCGTCCAGGACCTGGGCGGCCCAGGGCACACGGTCAAACATGACGACGTCGTCCAGCGCCAGGTCGGTGGGCCCCACGGCGATGGGGCGGGCCAGGGGGGACAGGCCGGCATCGTAGGGGGGGATGACCTCGGCCAGGTACTCCCCGGGGGGGACCAGGATCGTGAAGACGCCGTGGTCGCCCGTCACCTCTTCGTGCACCAGGGTTCCGTCGACACCGTCGATGGACTGGGCCGTCAGGCGGACCCGGTAGGGCTCCTCGGGGCTGCCCTGGAGCTCCTGGCCCTGGCTGTCGAGGAGCCGGCCCGTGATGAGCGAGCGGGCGCGGGGACCGAGGTCGACCGAGACCTCTGCGCCGGCGTCGTCCTCGAAGGCCACGGGCACGCTCACGTTGGGATCGGCAGCCAGGGCCGAGCCCACGACCTCCAGGTCGTAGGCGCCCGGGAAGGCCCGGAGCATGAAGTAGCCGTCCGTGTCGACCTCGACCTCGGGGCCGGCGGCGCCGGTGGCCCTGTCGACCAGGTGGACCAGGGCGCGGCTGGCCGGGGAGCTGTCGGCGTACAGCACCTTGCCCCAGACCGGCGCCCCGTAGTCCAGGTACAGATTGCCCAGGTCCAGGTCCGAGGACAGCAGGGTCAAGCTGCTGACCGAGAAGGGCTGCAGCGAGGAGTCCTCGGGGACGAGCCCCAGCCGGTAGTCCTCACCCGCCGGGATCTGCATGCTGAAGGCCCCCGCCTGGTCTGACTCGACCGAGGCGGCCGCGATGGAGCCCGCCTTGAACAGGTCGACCCGGGCCACGACCGGCAGGTCGTCGTCGCCAGGGACCGTCGGGTCCGTCAGGTAGGGCGTGGCCTGGAAGCCGGTCACGGTGCCGCTGACCGTCACGGTGGGGCGGACCTCCAGGGACAGGCCCTCCCAGGAGCCGCCGCCGTTCAGGCGGATGGACTGGGGCAGCAGGCCGGGGGTGGCGTCGCTGGGGTACACGTCCAGGCGCAGCTCGGGGGTGGCCCCGGTGTCGTCGGTCCCGCCGTCGAGGGCCGCGCCGTCGTTGGTCGCCAGGTAGGCGTCGTTCGAGCACCCGGCCAGCGCCAGCAGGAGCAGCGCGCCGAGCAGGACGCGGGCGGGAGGAGCGCTCATGGCGTGCTCTCCGGGATCTCGATCCTCCAGGAGCGCTGGTCGCTGCCGCCGGCGGAGTCGTAGACGATCACGGACAGGTCGTGGCCATCGTATCCGGCGTTGCGCGAGATGGTGATCTGGCTGCCCAGGCCGCCCGAGATGAGCGGGGTCGCACCGCCCTGCACGCCGAAGTTGTCGATGGACCAGATGTAGGTCAGCTCCGTGTCGTCTGGATCCTTGACGACGATGAAAGCCGTGTACTGCTCCAGGTCCATGACCAGGGCCTGGTCGGCGGCGGGGCTGGAGTAGTCGATGGAGGGGGACACGTTCTGCTCGACCCGGATGAACGGCAGGAAGAAGGGGCAGCCGGCCATCAGGGGCAAGGAACAGATGCAAAGCACGTGCCACGGTCGCAAGCGCTGACGCACGCTGCGTGGGCACCGGGGCAGCACCAAAGCACTGCGGGGGGATCGCGACATCGGTGTCACGCTGAGGCAGTGCTCATCAGATCGTGGCTCATGGGATCGTGGCCGTCTCGCCCACCTGCAGCGGGCCGACCTGGTGGTGGGTCGTCCCGGTCGGGCAGTCCAGGTCGATCTGGTACCGCTGCTCGGGATCGGACAGCTCGATGCGGTGCCCCAGCGCGGCCACGCTCCCCAGGTCCACCCGGTCCAGCCACACGGTACAGGCCCCATCGACGCTGGCGCCCACGGTGACGGTCGTCGGCATGTGCTGCAGCTCGGGGGTCGAGATGTGCAGGGTGTCGCCCGAGGCGACGGTGAACTGCTGCTCGTGCGGCAGGGCGAGGGGGTTCTTGACGGTCAGGGTGTGAGTGCCGGGGCTCACCTCGATGGGATCCTGGGCCCCCGTGCGACCCTTGTTGACGCCATCGACGTAGATGTAGCCCCAGCTCTTGGGGATGTGCACGGTGATGTAGCCGGGGGCCAGGGCCGCGCTGCCCGCCGTGGCCGTGGCGGCGGCTGCCAGGCGGGCGGCCTCGGCAGGGATCGCCGGCGGGCCCATCAGGCGGCGGGGCTCGGGATCGGCGCGACGCTGCATGGGCCCAGGGTGCAGGGCAGGCGGCGACGGCGCGGGGGTCTGGACCAGGCTCGTGTCCCCGACCAGGGCGCTGCCCAGCTCGGGAGGATCGTCCAGGGAGGGGCTGGTGGGGTCGAGCTCGGCGGGAGGCAGGGCAGGGGAGACCATGGTGGCGGGCACCGCCGTCTTCTCCGGCCCGTCCTGTGCGGTCGGCGGGGCGGGCCACAACAGCCAGGTCAGCAGGCTGGCGGCGATCACCAGGCCCACGCCCCCGGTCCACCAGCCCCAGGTGCGGTGGGGCTGCTCCCGCGCGCCGTGCATGCCCTGCACCAGCCCCAGGACCTCGGGGTTGTCCTCGTCGATGGAGAGCAGGCGGTTGAAGAGCTGGAGGGCGCCCAGGTGATCCCTGGCCTCCAGGCGCTCCTTTCCTTTGAAGAGCAGCGTGCCGCGCAGGTAGTCGTCCAGGCGCTCGCGGTAGCCCGCGGGGTCGACCAGCCAGGCCTGCAGGGACCAGCTCGGGTCCTCGGGGTCCAGCTCGATGTCGGTCAGGACGTTGCCCAGGCGGAGGCCGACCTCGGCGGCGGTACGGGGCCGGTCATCGGGATCGGTCTGGAGCAGGGAGTGGATCAGGTCGGCCAGCGGTCCGGCCACGGCGGGGGCCAGGTCGGCGACGCCGGGGCGGTTGCCCTCGATGATGTTGCGCAGGACGATGCTGGGGTTGTTGCCCGAGAAGGGCAGCTGGCCCGTCACTAGGTGGAAGAGCAGCGTGCCCAGGCTGAACAGGTCGCTGCGACTGTCCAGCACGCGCTCCATGGCCTGCTCGGGGCTCATGTAGGCGGGCGAGCCGACCAGGGCCCCGGTCACCGTCAGGTGCATCTCGTCCAGGAAGCGCGCGATGCCGAAGTCCATCAGCTTCACCGTGCCGTCGCGGCGAAGCATGACGTTCTCGGGCTTCAGGTCCCGGTGGATGATCCCCTGGTCGTGGGCGTACTGCAGGGCTTCGGCCAGGCGCATGCCGAGCTGGGCGACGACCTCGCTGGGCATCACGCCGTGGTCGACCAGGAGCTGCTGGAGGGTCTGCCCGTCCACGAACTCCGTGACGATGTAGCAGTGCTCGGTGCTCTCTCCTGAGTAGTCGAAGATGCGCAGGATGTTGTCGTGGTCCAGGTTCTCGATGGCCCGCGCCTCGCGCGCGAAGCGCTGCCGGTTCCGCGGCACCCGCGACAGGTGCGGGTGCAGGACCTTGATGGCGACGTCCCGGCCCAGGGTGACGTGGCGGCCCCGGTAGACGGAGGCCATTCCGCCTTCGCCGATCTTCTGCAGGATCTCGTACTTGTCGAGGACTGTGCCGATCAAAGCAGACCCGCCCGTGACGTCCCCGCCGGGAGGACGAGACGCCTGCACAGTAGCGCGAGCCTGCGGGGCCTGCACCCGGCCCTGCGGCGCGTCGGGCTGCCTCAGAGCTGGCCGGGCTCGCGCCCGTCCACGTCCAGGCCGCGCTCGTGCATGATCCGGATGATGGTCGCCGCCGTCTCCTCCACCGCCTTGAGGGTGACGTCGATGACGGGCCACGCGGGGTTGCGCCGGAACAGCTCGTCCGCCCACTCCAGCTCGGCCAGGATGTAGTCCATGGCGCCGTAGCTGCTGTGGCCGGTCATGCGCATGGTCTGCAGGCGCTGCTGGCGGATCTCCTGGAGGCTGCCCGGGTCGATGGTCAGGGCGAAGATCCGCCGCTGGTCGATGGTGTAGACCTCGTCGGTGACGGGGCGGTCCAAGACGACTGGGACGTTGCTGACCCGGTAGCCCTTGTGGGCCATGAAGACGGAGAGCGGGGTCTTGGAGGTGCGGCTGACCCCGATCAGCACGATGTCGGCGTCGGGCAGCAGGCGCGGCTCCTTGCCGTCGTCGGCCTTGACCGTGAACTCGACGGCGGCGACGCGCTGGAAGTAGGCGTCGTCGGCGCGATGCATGCGGCCGGGCACGCCCTCGGGCACCGACTCCAGGAAGTCGCTGAGCTGGCCCAGCAGGCTGCCGATGGCGTCCACGGTGCGGATCCGCTGCTCCTTGGACAGCTCCATGGCCGCCTTGCGCATGTCGGCGCGGACCAGGGTCGTGACGACGATGGCGTTCTCCCGCGCCGCGAGGCGGAAGAGCCGGGCGAGGTGCTCACGCTCGTTGACCTGGGGGAAGGTGCGGACGTGAACCACCACCTCCTTGAACTGGAGCAGGGCGGCGCGCACCAGCTTCTCGGCAGTGTCCCCGGTGCCATCGGAGACGACGAAGATGGGGCGGGGCATCAGGATCGTCCCGGAGGTCTCGCTCATGCAGGTCCTGTGGGCCGGCGCGGCGCGCTGCCGCAAGGAGGGAGGAGGGCGGCCACGTTGACGCCCTCCCGGCCCACCGCTATCCTGCGAACACCCCGCGGCCGAGGCGGGCACCGTCGGCCCCCGAGGCTCTGCGAGGGGGCTCCGCAAGGGGGCTCCCCAAGTGGGGCTCCGCAACAGGGAGGTTTCCATGACGCTGGGACCCAGGGCCGGGGCGCAAGCTCCGCCGGATCAGCCCAGCGCCAGGGACTTCTTCGAGGATACGGTGGGGCGCTCGATGCTGACCCTGGTCGTGCAGGCCCTGCCCGAGGACGTGACGGTCGCCTTCCACCTGACCGGTGCCGGCGGCGGCGCCTGGCAGGTGGCCCGGACGCCCGAGGGCCCCCGAATGGGGCCGGTCGAGCCCGGGCCCAAGGACTGCACCGTGCGCTGCACCGCGCGGGTCTTCATGGGCATCGTGACGGGCGGCCTGGACGCTCGTCAGGCCTTCCTCGAGGGTCGCTTGCAGCTTCGCGGCGACATCGGCCTGGCCCTCCGGCTCCAGGGCATCTTGCCCGACGCAGCCTGAGCGCGTGCGCAGCCTGGACGGAGTGCGGGTCGTCGACCTGACGCGGCTGCTGCCGGGGCCGGCCTGCACCTGGTACCTCCAGGGCCTGGGCGCGGAGATCATCAAGGTCGAGGACCCCCAAGGCGGGGACTGGGCCCGCCACATGCCGCCCTACACGCCGCAGGGGGTCGGGGCCTGGTTCGCCTCGGTCAACGCGGGCAAGCAGTCGGTGAGCCTGGACCTGCGCCGGGAAGAGGACCGCGAGCGGCTGCTGGCCCTGCTGGCCACGGCAGATGTCCTGGTGGAGGGCTTCCGGCCGGGGGTCATGGCGCGCCTGGGCCTGGATCCCGCCGCGCTGTGCGCCCGCTTCCCCCGCCTGGTCCTGGCCAGCATCTCGGGCTTCGGCCAGGACGGTCCCTGGCGGGACGCACCGGGGCACGACCTCGGCTACAGCGGCCTGACCGGCACGTTGGCCCTGGGGGCGAGCCATGGGGGTCTGCCCGATCTTCCGGCCTTGCAGGTGGCGGACCTGGCGGGCGGCGCCCTGACCGGCGCCCTGGCCATCGCGGCGGCGCTCTTCGCCCGCGAGCGGACCGGCCGGGGCCAGTGGCTCGACGTGTCGCTCACCGACGGGATCCTGGCCCTCATGGCGCCCAACCTGGCCGCCACGGCCGTGGGGGCCACTCCGACTCCGGGCGAGGAGCCCCTGACCGGCGGCCTGCCCTTCTACGCCCTGTACCGCTGCCAGGACGGCGGCATCGTGGCCGTCGCTGCCCTGGAGCCCAAGTTCCAGGACGCCCTGCGCCAGGGGCTCAACGACGAGTTGGGCGCGCCGGTCGCCCTGGAGCGCGCCGCCCTGACCCAGGCCTTCGCCCAGCGCCCCCGGGACCACTGGGTGGCCTGCCTGGGGGATGCCTGCGTGAGCCCGGCCTTGCGGCCCGAGGAGGTCCTGACCCACCCGCTGCACCGCGCGCGTGGCATGGTGGTGGGTGAGGGGAGCGCCGCGCGGGTCCGACCGCCCTTCCCCGGTGCTGAGCGCGAGGCACTGGCGGCACCGCCCCGGCCGGGTGAGCACACCCAGGCCGTGTTCGGCGCCCTGGAGGATGAGTCGTGATCCCGCTGCCTGTGATCCCGCTGCCCTTGATGCCCCTGCTCGCCCAGGTCGCCCCACCTCCGTTCAGCTTCAACGCCTGGACCTGGGGGGCCTTCTTCCTGGCCAACGCCATCATCATGGCGATCCTGGGCAAGCGCCTGCTGCGCGACCTGCGCGGCTGGTTCACGCGCCCGGACAAGCAAGGCTGAGGGGCAGCGACCAGCGCGCGGCGGCCAGGGTCTCTCGGGGGGCTGGCTCAGCCGCCCAGGGAGTGCAGGACCACGTAGGCCAGCACCAGGGCGGCCTGCAGGCCCATGTCGCGGGCGAGCAGGCGGGTGGCGGCGACGTAGGCGGCCGGGTCGCGGACCTGCCCGCTGCGGTCGAGCCGGCGCAGGGGCTCCAGAGACCAGATCTCCACCCGGATGTTCCAGACCCACAGCAGCAGGAAGACCGTGTGTGCCGCCAGGGTCCAGCGCTCGTGGGGCGTGGCCCAACCCCAGCGGAAGGCGCCCGCGTCCAGGTAGTGGCCGAGCAGCAGGCCCAAGACCCAGGCCCCCATGGACAGGCCCAGGCCCGGCCCCCAGGCTCGGTAGGCGCGTACGATCTCCCAGCGCGCGGTGCCGGGGAGCCGCCCGGACAGGGCGATCAGGACCGCGAAGGCGACCATGGGCCCGCCATATAGCAGCAGGCCGAGATCGTGGAGGAGCCGCGCGACGGGTACCAGGGCTTGCAGCACGGCAGGGTCCTCGGGAGCGCACCGCCGGGACCTGCAGCCAGGCGGGGTGGGCACCTCGTTAGCGCCGGGGCCGGGCCTGGGCAAGGCGAGGGCGTCGACGGCACCTGCGAGGGGGAGGTAGGCTGCCGGCCGCATGTGGACTCCCCCTCCTCGGATCTCCCGCCTCCTCGAGGCGGCCCTGTACGTGGTGATCGCCCTGGTGGCCGTGAGCCACGCATGGCGCCCTGGCATGGTCGTGGGAGACGGGGTCGATCTGTACGGCACCTTCTGGTTCTTCTGGTGGGTGGGGGACTGCCTGCACCACCTGCGGGACCCCTCCTTTACCGACCTGATGTTCCACCCCCTGGGCAAGGACATCTTCGCCCACACGGGCGACAACTTCGTCGACGCGCTGCTCTCGACGCCCTTCCAGGCCGTCTTCGGCTACCCCGACTTCGAGCCCTGGTTCGTCGCCTTCGTCATGGTCGGCAACGCCCTGAGCTTCCGGTGGCTGGCCCGGGACCTGTTTCGCTCCCGGGCGGCGGTGATTGCGAGCACCGTGTTGTGGCAGCTCTGCCCCTTCCTGCTCTTCGAGCTGATGTGCGGGAGGATCACCCAGGCCTTCGTGTGGTTCCTGCCCCTGGCCGTGCGGGCCTTCCTGCACATCGGCGGGGTGGGGGAGGGGGCCCGGCTGCCCGGGGCCCGGCCCCACGGCTGGCGGTGGCGAGACCCGCTGCTGGCGGGCCTGTGGACCGGCTTGCAGGCCTGGACCTACTGGTTCATGGGCTACTTCATGGTCCTGCTCTTCGCATGGCTGGGCGGGGTGGAGCTGGTCCGGCGGCCCGAGCGTGGCCGGCGGGTGCTGGGCTGGCTGCTCGCGGCGGCCACCGCCGCGGCGGTCGTAGCCCCCGGCGTCTTCGCCATGGCCCATCGCGCGGCCGCGGGCCAGGTGCCCGGCGTCGCGGCGGCCACGGGGGGCGTGCTGGGCGAGCCGGCCCGCCTGGCCAACAACGTCGCCCAGCACCTGCACGGCTACTGGCTCATGGAGACCCAGGGCCAGCCGGTCTTCCGGTACTGGGTCTGGGGTCTCGGCCTGCTGCTGGCCATCGCCGTGGCGCGGGAGCGCATGCGCTGGGTGGGCGCCCTGCTGCTGGCCCTGCTCTTCGCGCTGGGGCCGGCCATCCCCTGGCGCGGCGGTAGCCTGCCCATCCCGCCCTACCTGCTGGCCTACCACCTGCTGCCCTTCTTCGACCGCCTGTGGTTCCCCATGCGCCTGGTCGTCATCGCCATGCTCGCCGCCGCCATCCTGCTGGGCCAGCTCGTCGACCGGGCAGAGGAGCTGCGCCAGGCCCGCTGGCCGCGCCTGCCGCCCTGGCTGCTGCCGGCGGCGCTGATCCTGCTCAACATGGGGGAGCAGCACCGGGTCCTGGCCTTCCCGCTGCTGGCCCGCGACCTCACAACACCGCAGATCTACCGGGCCATCGGCGCCCTGGGGGGCGGCCTCATCGAGCTGCCCATCGGCATGGCGCGGCCCTCCATCGCCTGGCAGCCGATCCACCGGCAGTTCACCTTCGGCGGCATGGCCGAGAACGCGCCCATCTTCTACCCGCCGGGCTTCCGCCGCCGCCTGGCCAACAGCTTCATCGTCTACCTGCGCATGCTCACCCGCGAGCCGGACCAGGTCCGGGACTACACCGAGCGCAGCCGCCAGGAGCTGGTCGACGAGGGCTTCCGCTGGGTGGTGCTCGACCGGCAGCTCGTCGACGCCGACATCTACAACTGGGGTTTCGCGCGTCACAACCCGCCCCAGGCCATCGAGCGCGCCCCCTTCATGGTGGAGCAGAGCATCAGCGCGCACCTGGGGCCGCCGGTCATGGCCGAGGAGCGGCTGCTGGTCTGGGACCTGGTGGGCGGGGCCGAGGTGCCTCCCGCGCTCGTGCCTACGCCGGCCGACCTGGGCGAGCGCACCTGGCCCCGGGAGGAGATGCCCGAGTACGAGCGCTGGCTAAGGGAGAGCGGGCGCTTCGGGGGGCCGCCGGCCGGACCGCGACCCCAAGGAGAGCAGCCGGCGGGCGCCGCAGGCGGCCAGCGGAGGGGCCCATGAGCGAAGCACCCCTGCAGGGCATCCGTGTCCTGGACCTGACCCGCGTGTTGTCGGGGCCCTTCGCCACCATGCGCCTGGCCGACCTGGGCGCCGATGTCGTGAAGGTGGAGGCGCCGGGCGGCGACGAGACCCGCCGCTTCGGCCCGCCCTTCGTGGCAGGCGAGGGGGGCGCGGTCTCTGCCTACTTCCTGGCCGTCAACCGCGGCAAGCGCTCCATCGTCCTGGACCTGGGCCAGCCGGCGGATCGTCGCCGCCTCGACGCGCTGATCGCGGTGGCCGACGTGGTGGTGGGCAACTTCCGCCCTGGCGTCCTGGAGCGCCACGGCCTGGGCCCCGAGCAGCTCCTCACGCGCCACCCCGGCCTGGTCCTCTGTCGGATCTCGGGCTTCGGTCCAGACGACCCCCGCCCGGGCTACGACAACGTCATCCAGGCGATGAGCGGCATCCCCTCCGTGACCGGCGGCACCGACGGCGAGCCCTGGAAGTGCGGGGCCTCCATCGCCGACCTGGTCGGGGGCATGAACGCCGCCCAGATCATCACAGCCGCCCTGCTACGCCGGGCCCGCACCGGCCGGGGCGGGCTGGTCGACGTCGCGCTGCTGGACGGGCTGCTGGACCTGCTCGTCTACCACGCGGTCGGCTGGCTGGACGCCGGCGCCGCCCCGGGCCGCCCGGGAAACGGCCACCCCTCGGTCCACCCGCTGCAGACCTACGCCACGGCCCAGGGTCGCCTGGCCCTGGCCGTGGGCAACGACGCCCTCTTCGCGCGCCTGTGTGCCGCCGTCGGCCGACCCGAGCTGTCCGCAGACCCCCGCTTCGCCACCAACCCCGACCGGGTCGCCCACCGGGCCGAGCTCGACGCCGCCTTGGCGCAGGCGCTGGCCACGGCCGACGCAGCCACCTGGGAGGCCCGCTTCGCCCGGGCCGGGGTCCCCGGTGGCGCCGTCCGCTCGGTGCCCGAGGCCCTGGAGCAGGCCCGGCGCGTGAGCCACGCCCACCCGCTGGGCGGCCCGCCCGTGCAGACGGTCGCACCCCCCTGGTGGGTCGATGGCGCGACTGTCGCTGCCTCGCGACGTGCACCCCGGCTGGACGAGCATCGCCAGGAGGTGCTCGACGACTGGCTTGGCGGTGATCCAGCGGCACCCTGAGCGGTTGCCGCACCTGCCGGCGCGTATAAAGCAACGGACGTAGAGGACCCGGGCCACGCGGCGCTCCTCGGTCCTGGACCTGCCCCCCCCCCTCCCTCCTCCCTCACCGCTCCCCACCGGAGCCCCAACCGGGGCGCCGGACCGTCCTCCCCTTTCTCCACCGAGGAACCGATGTCCGTCGATACCCCCGACCGCGACGGTGGCTCGCTGCCGAGCACCCTCGATCTCCCCATTCTGGCGATCCGGAACTCCGTCATCTTCCCGGTCCTGGCGCGGCCGATCAACGTGGGCCGCGACAAGTCCCTGCAGGCGGTCGAGGCCGCCTTGGAAGGCGAGAAGCTGCTGGGCATCCTGGCCCAGGTGGACGCCAAGAACGAGGATCCCGAGACCGGCGAGATGTACCAGACCGGCTCGGTCGTCAAGATCCTGAAGTCGGTCAAGATCCCCGGCAACAAGCTCTCGGTGATCATCCAGGGCGTGGCCCGCATCAAGGTCCGGCGGTGGGTGTCCACCGACAACTACCTGCGCGCCGAGGTCGACGTCTTCGAGGAGCCCCAGGAGCACCCCGAAGAGCTGGACGCCAAGATGGGCAATTTGCGCGAGCTGGCGCAGCGGATCATCGACCTCTCGCCCACGATCCCGGCCGAGGCCAGCTTCCTGGTCCGCTCGATCGACAACCCCGGCGTGCTTGCCGACATCGTCGCCAGCAACCTGGGCATCGGCGTGGAAGAGCAGCAGGAGCTGCTGGACACCTTCGACACCTCGTCCCGCATGGACAAGGTCGTGGCCCTGCTCAACAAGGAGATCCAAGTCCTCGAGCTGTCCAACAAGATCCAGTCCGAGGTGAAGGGCGAGATGGACAAGGCCCAGCGGGAGTACTTCCTGCGGGAGCAGCTCAAGGCCATCCAGAAGGAGCTGGGCGAGGTCGATGACCGCCAGGAGGAGTTCGAGGAACTCAAGAAGGGCATCAAGAAGGCCGGCATGCCCAAGGAGGTCGAGAAGACCGCCTTCAAGGAGCTCAAGCGCATGAGCCGTATGAGCCCCGGCGCCGCCGAGTACACCGTCAGCCGCACCTACCTGGACTGGCTGATCGAGCTGCCCTGGAGCAAGTCCAGCAAGGACATCCTGGACATCAACAAGGCCGGCGAGATCCTCAACGAGGACCACTACGACCTGGAGAAGGTCAAGACCCGCATCCTGGAGTACCTCGCGGTCCGCAAGCTCAAGCAGGACATGAAGGGCCCGATCCTCTGCCTGGTCGGTCCCCCCGGCGTCGGCAAGACCAGCCTGGCCAAGTCGGTCGCCCGCGCGGTCGGGCGCCAGATGGTCCGGGTCAGCCTGGGCGGTGTGCGGGACGAGGCCGAGGTCCGCGGTCACCGGCGCACCTACATCGGCTCCCTGCCCGGCAAGGTCATCAAGGGCATCAAGAAGGCGGGCACCAACAACCCGGTGTTCGTGCTCGACGAGATCGACAAGCTGGGCATGGACTACCGGGGCGACCCCAGCAGCGCCCTGCTCGAGGTCCTGGATCCCGAACAGAACGACACCTTCGTGGACCACTACCTGGACGTCCCCTTCGACCTGTCCAAGGTGCTGTTCATCGCCACGGCCAACCAGCTCGGGCCCATCCCGCCCCCGCTGCGCGACCGCATGGAGGTCATCGAGATCCCCGGCTACACGATGGAGGACAAGCTCAAGATCGCGCGCAACTTCATCCTGCCCGAGCAGCTGGGCGAGCACGGGATCACGAGCGACCAGGTCGAGCTGACCGACGACGGGATCCGCTTCGTGATCGAGAGCTACACCCGCGAGGCGGGGGTCCGCAGCCTGAAGCGCGAGATCGCCGCCGTGATGCGGTGGGTGGCCAAGGAGGTCGCCAGCGGGAACCTGACCGAGAAGGTGGAGATCGGCCCCGAGAAGATCGAGGAGATCCGCGGCCCCATCCACTACTTCAGCGACGTGGCCGAGCGGACCAGCGTCCCCGGTGTGGCGACGGGCCTGGCCTGGACCCCCACCGGCGGCGACATCCTGTTCATCGAGGCCACCAAGATGAAGGGCAAGGGGGCCATGAAGCTGACGGGCTCCCTGGGTGACGTGATGAAGGAGTCGGTGGGCGTCGCCAACAGCTTCGTCCGCAGCGCCGCCCGCGGCATGGGCATCGACGAGGACATCTTCGACCAGATCGACATCCACGTGCATGTGCCCACGGGGGCCGTGCCCAAGGACGGCCCCAGCGCCGGTGTCACCATGCTGACGGCCATCGTCAGCCTGCTCACTGGCCTGTGCGTGGACAGCACCCTGGCCATGACGGGCGAGGCGACCCTGCGCGGTGCGGTGCTGCCGGTCGGCGGCATCAAGGAGAAGGTCCTGGCCGCGCACCGGGCCGGCATCCGGACCATCATCATGCCCGAGAAGAACAGGAAGGACCTGCCGGAGATCCCCGAGGAGATCCAGAACGACCTCACCTTCCACTTCTGCTCCCGCATGGAGGACGTGCTGGAGGTCGCCCTGGGCAAGGAGAACCTCGACGCCCGCCGCGCCGAGCTGGAGGCCGAGCTGGCCGCCCGCTCTGCCAAGAAGGCAGCCGAGCCCGGCGGCATCGCCCACGCCTGAGACGTCCAGGTGTGCATCGACGGCCGCTCCTGTCGGGGCGGCCGTCTTGCATGTGGGGATCGCGGCTGGCGGCCCTCCCTCGCGTTAGCAGGCCGCATGTCGCTACCCACGAAGGTCCTGGTCGCGAACCGCGGTGAGATCGCGGTGCGCGTCATTCGCGGCTGCCACGAGCTGGACATCAAGACCGTGGCGGTCTTCTCCGAAGCTGACCGCAACGCGCTGCACGTCCGGATCGCCGGCGAAGCGCGCTGCATCGGGACGGCGCCCTCCTCAGAGAGCTACCTGCAAGGCGATCGCATCATCGCGGTCGCGTTGGAGCTGGGCGTGGATGCAATCCACCCCGGCTACGGATTCCTTTCGGAGAACGCCGGCTTTGCCCGTAAGGTGCAGGCCGCGGGCCTGATCTGGGTGGGCCCCCCTCCCGACGCCATCGACGCCATGGGCAGCAAGACCGAGAGCCGGGCTCGCATGCGGGCTGCGGGGGTGCCGGTGGTGCCCGGGACGGTGGAGCCCCTGCGAAATGAGGCCGAGGCTGTGCGCGTCGCCGCCGGGATCGGCTACCCCGTCATGCTCAAGGCCAGCGCTGGCGGCGGCGGCAAGGGCATGCGCGAGGTGAGCGGCCCCGAGGGCCTGCTCTCCGCCCTGGCCGCGGCCCGGTCCGAGGCCCGCTCCAGCTTCGGAGACGACGCGGTCTATATCGAGAAGCGGGTCGTCGACCCGCGTCACGTCGAGGTCCAGATCCTGGCCGACGCCCACGGCACCTGCGTGCACCTCTTCGAGCGCGACTGCTCGATCCAGCGGCGCAACCAGAAGGTGGTCGAAGAGACGCCCTGCCCGGTGCTGCCCCAGGCCACGCGAGAGGCGATGACGGCGGTGGCGGTCCAGGCCGCCCAGGCCGTCGGCTACCAGGGCGCCGGCACCTGCGAGTTCCTCTACGATCCGGCCCACGACAGCTTCTACTTCCTGGAGATGAACACCCGCTTGCAGGTGGAGCACCCGATCACCGAGGCCGTCACGGGCATCGACCTGGTCCAGGCCCAGCTCCGCATCGCGGGCGGCGAGCCTTTGTGGTTCGCCCAGGCCGACCTGGTCCAGCGGGGCCACGCCATCGAGTGCCGGGTCTACGCCGAGGACGCCGCGGACAACTGGGCGCCCTCGCCGGGGCGCATCACCGGCTACCGCGAGCCCGGCGGCCCCTGGGTCAGGGTCGACAGCGGCGTGTACCCGGGCAGCGAGGTGCCCATCTACTACGACCCGATGGTGGCCAAGCTCATCGTCTGGGGGCACAACCGCGAGGACTGCATCCGCCGCACGCGGCGGGCCCTGCGCGAGTACCGGGTGCGTGGGATCCGGACCCCGATCCCCTTCTTCCGGGCGCTGATGCGGGACCCGGACTTCCTGTCCGGCGTGTACCACACGGGCTTCCTGGACGCCGAGCGCATGGCCCGCCTCACGGACCATGCCGGCAACGACGAGGTCGCCACCCTGGCCGCGGCCATCGCCGCCCTGGAGCGCGACCACGAGACCCGGCGTTTTTCGCACGCCGACGGCCCGGCCCTGGACCGCTGGAAGTGGAGCCTGCGATGAACCACCCCACGGCCCGAGACATGGCCCGCGCCAAGGTGCGCGGCGTCTACGAGATCACCATCGGACAGACCGTGCGCAAGGTCGAGATCGCCCACCTGGGCCTGGGCACGCTGGGCCAGGGCACCCGGTACGGCATCCGCGTCGACGGCGGCCCGGTGCAGCTGGTCGAGGCCACCCGGCCCCAGGCCGACGTGTTGTCACTGCTGGTCGAGGACGCGGCCTGGGAGGCCGGGCTGGTGCCCACCGACGACGGCTTCGACGTCGAGCTGCTGGGCCTGCGGCACCAGGCCGAGGTCGTAGATCCCAAGCGCAAGGCGCTGCGCCTGGCGGTCGGTGGCGGCTCGGCGGCCGTCAAGACCGCCATGCCCGGGCGCATCGTGCGGATCCTGGTCGAGGAGGGCGCGCCCGTGGCCAAGGGCCAGCCCCTGGTCGTGGTCGAGGCCATGAAGATGGAGAACGAGCTGAAGGCCCCCCGCGAGGGCGTGGTCAAGCGCGTCGCCGTCCGCCCTGGCGACACGGTCGAGGCGGGCATGGTCCTGGTCGAGCTGGAGGGCTGAGCCGTGACGGATCCGAGCCCCCTGGAGCGCTGGCAGGCACGCGTCAAGCGCGACCTGAGGGGCGCCGACTTCTCCCGCGCGCTGGTCCATGAGGCCGTCGACGGCCTGCGGACGCAGCCCCTGTACACCCGGGCCGATCGGGAGGGGCTGGACCTGTCCGGCCCCGCCGGCGCCTTCCCCTGGACCCGCGGGCGGGCCGAGGGCGGCTGGCAGGCCTGGCAGTCCATCGCCGTGCCCGACCCGGCCCAGGCGGCGGCCCAGGCGGTCGAGGAGCTGTCGCACGGCGCCCACGGCCTGCACCTGGTGCTGGACGCCTCGGGCCCCGGCGGCCGCGGCCTGCGCCTGCAAGGCCTGGCCGAGGTGCACGCGCTGCTGGCCGCCCTGCCCGGTCCCGAGCTGATCCTGAGCCTGGACCCGGGGCCCGACTTCATGGCGCTGTCGTCCGCCTTCCTGCTGGCTGCGGCGCAGCAGGGGCGCAGCCTGCGCGGCTGCTTGGGCGCGGACCCCGTGGGCCTGCTGGCGAGCACCGGTCGCCTGGACGGCGGCAGCCGCGCGTTGGCCTGGGTCGGGGACCTGGCCAGCGCCTGCGCCGAGCAGGCACCGCAGCTGCGCGCCGCCTGCGCCGACGGCAGCCCCTGGCACGAGGCGGGGGCCGGCGACGGCCTGGAGCTGGGCCTGGTCCTGGCCACGGGCATCACCCTGGTGCGGGCGCTGGAGGCCGAGAGCCTGGACCTGCCCCGCGCCTTCTCGCAGATCTCCTTCCGGCTGCGCCTGTCCTCCGAGCTGCTCCAGGGCGTGGCCAAGGTGCGGGCGCTGCGCGCCGCCTGGGGCCGGGTGGCGCAGGCCTGCGGCCTGGGCGGACACCCGGCGGGGCGGGCCTTCGTGCACGTCCTGCCTGGCGAGCGGGGGCTGTCGCGACGCGACCCCTGGATCAACCTGCTGCGCAACACCGCCGTGGGCTTCGCCGGGGCCGTGGGCGGGGCCGACGCCGTGACGACCCTGCCCCTGGACCACGCCCTGGGCGCCCCCGATGCCCTGGGCCGTCGCATTGCGCGCAACACCCAGACCATCCTGGCCCACGAGAGCCACCTGGGCCGCGTCGCCGACCCGGCGGGCGGCAGCTTCTTCCTGGAGCGCCGCACCGCCGAGCTGGTGGAGGCGGCCTGGGCCCGGATGCAGGAGATCGAGGCGCGGGGGGGCGTCCTGCCGGCCCTGGTCGACGGCACCGTGGCGGGCTGGGTGGCCGGGGAGCGGGACCGCCGGGCCGAGCGCGTGGCCCGTCGTCGGCAGCCCCTGACCGGGCTCAGCGAGTACGCCGACCTGGACGAGCTGCCGCTGGCTGCGCGCGCGGTGGCCCGCTTTGCCCCCGCGGCGCCGGCGCCGACCGTGGAGCTTCCCACTCTGCCCGAGCCTGACGGCGGCACCCTCAGCGCGGCCCTCCAGGCGGCCCTGGCCGGGCCGGACGCCCGGGTTCCCCTGGCCGTCCTGTCCGAGGCCCTGGCCGTCGAGCCCCCTGCGCTGCAGGCCGTCGCTCTGCCCCGGCAGCGCCTGGCCGCGCCCTACGAGACCTTGCGCGACCGCTCCGATGCCATCCTGGCGGCCACGGGCACCCGGCCGAGCGTCTACCTGGCCTGCCTGGGCAGCCTGGCCGAGCACCAGGCCCGCCTGGGCTTCGCGACCCACCTCCTGGCCGCCGGGGGACTGCGGGCCCTGAGCGGCGCCGGCAGCGCGGGCCTGTCGGACAGCGGCTGCCGGGTCGCGGTGCTGTGCGGCACGGACGCGGCCTACGCCGATCAGGGCGCCAAGGGGGGCGCCGCCTGCGCCGCCGCGCTGCTCCAGGCCGGGGCGACCGCCGTGTGGCTGGCCGGTCGACCGGGCGCCCAGGAGCAGGCCCTGCGCGCTGCCGGCGTCGGCGACTGGCTGTACCAGGGCTGCGACGCGCTGGCGGTGCTGGACGCCATCTGGACCCAGGTGCAGCCATGAGCCGCGTCCCCGACTTCTCCCAGGTCCCGCTCCTCGCCCCGCCGGCCACCGAGCCGCTGGTGCCGACCCCCGAGGGCATCGACATCCAGGCCTCCTACGGCCCGGCCGACCTGGCCGGCAGCGACGCGCCCGAGGGGCTCCCGGGCCTGCCTCCCTTCCTGCGCGGTCCCTACCCGACCATGTACGTGCAGCGGCCCTGGACCATCCGGCAGTACGCCGGCTTCTCCACGGCCGAGGCCAGCAACGCCTTCTATCGGCGCAACCTCGCCATGGGCCAGAAGGGCCTGTCCATCGCCTTCGACCTGGCCACGCACCGCGGCTACGACAGCGACCACCCGCGGGTCACCGGCGACGTGGGCATGGCCGGGGTCGCCGTCGACAGCATCCTGGACATGCGGATCCTCTTCGACGGGATCCCCCTGGACCAGATGAGCGTGTCCATGACCATGAACGGCGCCGTGTTGCCGATCCTGGCCCTGTACATCGTGGCGGCCGAGGAGCAGGGGGTGCGGCCCGAGCAGCTCACCGGGACCATCCAGAACGACATCCTCAAGGAGTTCATGGTCCGCAACACCTACATCTACCCGCCCGCCCCCAGCATGCGGATCGTGGGGGACATCTTCGCGTGGACCAGCCAGCACATGCCCCGCTTCAACGGGATCAGCGTGTCGGGCTACCACATGCAGGAGGCGGGGGCGACGGCCGACCTGGAGCTGGCCTACACCCTGGCCGACGGCGTGCAGTACGTGCGGACCGGCCTGGCCGCCGGCCTGGAGATCGACGCCTTCGCGCCGCGGATCAGCTTCTTCTGGGGCATCGGCATGGACCTCTTCATGGAGGTCGCCAAGCTGCGGGCCGGGCGCCAGCTGTGGGCCGAGCTGCTGGCCCCCTTCGGGCCGACCAACGAGAAGTCCCTCGCCTTGCGGACCCACAGCCAGACCTCGGGCTGGTCGCTCACGGCCCAGGACGTCACCAACAACGTCATCCGCACCTGCGTCGAGGCCCTCGCGGCGACCTGGGGCGGCACCCAGAGCCTGCACACCAACTCCTTCGATGAGGCCCTGGCCCTGCCGACGGACTTCTCGGCCCGCATCGCGCGTAATACGCAGATCTTCCTCCAGCAGGAGACCGACACCTGCCGGACCGTCGATCCCTGGGGCGGGAGCTGGTACGTCGAGCGCCTGACGGCCGAGCTGGTGGAGCGGGCCCGGGCCCACCTGCACGAGGTGGAGGAGCTGGGCGGCATGGCCGCCGCCATCGCCCAGGGCATCCCCAAGCTGCGCATCGAGGAGGCGGCCGCCCGCACCCAGGCGCGCATCGACGCCGGGCAGCAGGTCGTCGTGGGCGTGAACCGCTACCCCCTGGACGAGCCCGAGCAGATCGAGGTGCTCAGCGTCGACAACGCGGCCGTGTACCAGGCCCAGGTGGCCCGGCTGGAGCAGCTTCGGCGGGAGCGTGACCCGGCGGCCGTGGCGGCAGCGCTCGCCGCGCTGGGCGACTGCGCGCGGACGGGGGAGGGGAACCTGCTCGGCCTCGCCGTGGACGCGGGCCGGGCCCGCTGCACCGTCGGCGAGATCAGCCTGGCCCTGGAGCAGGTCTGGGGGCGGCACGAGGCGCGGCCCCAGGCGATCCGCGGGATCTACCAGGCCGAGCTGGCCCGGGCCGGAGGACAGATGGACGAGGTGACCCAGGCCGTCAGCGCCTTCCTGGAGCGCGAGGGGCGGCGCCCGCGGATCCTGGTCGCCAAGATGGGCCAGGACGGGCACGACCGCGGCCAGAAGGTTATCGCCAGCGCCTTCGCCGACCTGGGCTTCGACGTCGACGTCGGCCCGCTCTTCCAGACCCCCACCGAGACAGCGCGCCAGGCCGTCGAGAACGATGTGCACATCGTCGGCGTCAGCTCCCTGGCCGCGGGTCACCGCACCCTGGTGCCGGCCCTGCGGGCGGCGCTGGACGCCCAGGGTCGGCCCGACATCCTCATCGTCGTGGGCGGGGTCGTGCCTCCCCAGGACCATCAGGCCCTGTTCCAGGCCGGCGCGGTCGCCATCTTCGGGCCGGGCACCGTCATCACCGTGGCCGCCCTGGACCTGCTGCGCCTGCTCGAGGCCCAGGCAGCCGGGTGAGCGCCCGCCCCTCCCTCGACCAGCTGCTCGCCGGGCTCCGGGCCGGGGATCGCGCCATGCTCGGGCGGGCCATCACCCTGGTCGAGTCGCGCAGCCCGGCGCACCAGGACCAGGCCGCCGCCCTCCTCGACGCGCTGATGCCCGACACGGGCGGCGCCTGGCGGGTCGGCGTCACCGGCGTGCCCGGCGTGGGCAAGAGCACCTTCATCGACGCGCTGGGCAGCATGCTGACCGCTCGCGGCCACCGGGTCGCGGTCCTGGCCATCGACCCCAGCAGCAGCCGCACCGGCGGCAGCATCCTGGGCGACAAGACCCGCATGCCCCGGCTGTGCGTGGACGACCGCGCCTTCATCCGGCCCTCGCCGGCCGGTGGCACCCTGGGTGGGGTCGCCGCCCGGACCCGCGAGGCCATGCTCGTCTGCGAGGCAGCCGGCTACGACGTCGTCCTGGTCGAGACCGTGGGCGTGGGCCAGAGCGAGCTGGCCGTCGCCGACATGACGGACTTCTTCCTGGTCCTGATGCTGGCCGGGGCGGGCGACGAGCTGCAGGGCATCAAGCGCGGCCTGATGGAGCTGGCCGACGCCCTGGCGGTCAACAAGGCCGACGGGGACAACGCCCTGCGGGCCCGCCAGGCCGCCGCCACCTACGGGGGGGCCCTGCACCTGCTGCACCCGCCGAGCGCCCCCTGGCAGCCCCGGGTGCTGACCACCAGCGGCCAGGACGGCGCCGGCTTGGACGAGGTCTGGCAGGCGGTGGTCGACCACCGGGCCGCCCTGGTGGCGGCCGAGCGCTGGGAGTCCCATCGCGCCGAGCAGCGCGTGCGCTGGTTGTGGGACCGCCTGGAGGACGGACTGCGCCAGGCCCTGCGCGCCGACCCGGCCCTGCACGCCCGCCTGCAGCAGGCCGAGGACGCGGCCCGGGCCGGCACCCGACCGCCCACCGTCGTCGCCCGCGAGGTCCTGGCCGCCTTCCTGGGGCGCACCGACCGCGCCTAGGCCGCCGCAGGCTCCTCAGGCTGCCGCAGGCTCCTCAGGCCGCCGCAGGCTCGCGGTTCTTGGTGCTCACGAAGTGGGCGATGATGATGCCGACGCCGTAGAGGACCAGCAGCGGGCCCGCCATGAGGAGCTGGGACAGGACGTCGGGGGGCGTCAGGACGGCCGACACGAAGAAGATGGCCACGATGCCGTACTTGAAGCCCACGATCATGTCGCGGGCGTCGATCAGGCCGATGCGGGCCAGGAAGTAGACGACGATCGGCAGCTGGAAGGAGATCCCGAAGGCCAGCAGCAGCTTGGTCGCCATTCCCAGGTAGCTGTCGATGGACAGCACCGCCTCTACGTCGGGGCCGGCGAATTCCAGGAAGTAGGGGAAGGCGTACTTGAAGATGACGAAGTAGCCGAAGGCCATGCCCGTGAAGAACAGGGAGGTCGAGGACAGGACCAGGGGCAGGACCGGCTTCCTCTCGTGCTCGTACAGGCCCGGGGCGACGAACTTCCAGATGTTGAAGAAGACCACCGGGCTGGCGATGAGCAGCCCCGCGATGCCCGCCACCTTGATCATGGTGACGAAGCCCTCCATGGCCGTCGTCATCGCCATGGTGCCGTGGCCGGAGTGGTGCAGGGCGTCGTTCATCGGCGCGACCAGGAAGGCCCAGATCTGGTTGCTGAAGCCCATGCACACGACGCAGGCGACCACGACGGCCCCGCCCGACCAGATGAGCCGCTTGCGCAGCTCCTCCAGGTGCTCCATCAGGGGCATGCGGTAGGCCTCGACCGGGTCGCCGCTCTCGTCCATGCCCGGCAGGACGGGGTTTCCGTGCACGTCCAGCTTTACCTTGCCCTTTCCCTTGGTGTCTGTGGGGCCCTTGGTGCTCGTGGTCTCGCTCACTCGGCACCGCCTTCGGCGGCAGAGACCGGCGACCGCGGTTCCGCGGAGGGGGCGCTGGTGGTGGCCGCGTCGGTGGCCGCGTCGGTGACCGCGTCGGTGACCGCCTGGGGCTGCGGCGGCGGGGGATCCTCAGGTGCAGGCACGCCGGGCCGCACCATCACCGGCGTCGGCGGGCGGGGGGCCGCGTCCTCGGGCAGGCTCGGCGCGCCCTCGGGCTCGGGCTCGCCGTTGTCGCGGGCCTGTCGGGCCTCCTCGGCGCGACGACGGGCCTCGTCACGGCGCTGGCGCAGCTTCTCGTAGCGATCCTCGGCGTCCATGCGGTCGGCCTCGAGGACGAAGGCCCGCCGCAGCTCGTCACTCATGCGCATCAGCTTGCCGTACTGCCTGCCCAGCCAACGCACCATGTGCGGCAGGCGCTCGGGTCCGACGAAGACCAGCGCCAGGGCCAGGATGACGACGATCTCGCCGAAGCCGAGGTTGAGCATCGAGCTACCGCCCGGGGGGAGGTGTGCGCCGGGGGGGGGGGGGCGCGGGCCTCGGAGGGCTTCCCCTCCACGCGGGGGACCGTCGCGCCCGAGAGAGGGAAGGTGCGAAGGTGCGGAGCTTGCGCTAGGGTCCATGCCCGTCCGCTCCCCGCCTCCGGATCCGCGCGATGTGTCGCCTCTTCGGCTTCCGCAGCAATGTCCCCAGCCAGGCACACCGCTCCCTGCTGGAGGCCGAGAACGCCATGGCCCGCCAGGCCCTGAACCACGCCGACGGCTGGGGCATCGGCTGGTTCCTGGGCGAGGACCCCTATGTCCTCAAGGCCGATGGCGGCGCTGCCGCAGATGAGCGCTTCGAGCGCATCACCCGGCGCCTGACCTCCCACACCTTCGTGGTCCACGTGCGCCGGGCCACCATCGGGCGGGTCGACCAGCTCAACAGCCACCCCTTCCGCCACGGGCAGTGGATGTTCGCGCACAACGGGACCATCTTCGACTTTGAGCGCGTCCGGGACCGGGTCGTGCAGGCCATCCTGCCGGCCCTGCGGCCGCTGATCTTCGGGGACACAGACAGCGAGCACCTCTTCTACTACCTGCTGTCGGCCATGGAGCAGGCCGGCCTGTGTCCCGAGGGCCACTGCGCCGTGCCGACCGACGCCGCGGCCCGCGTCCTGCGGCAGGCCGTGGGCACCCTGTACGACTGGTGCCAGGAGGAGGGCCTGGAGCCCCCGCTGTGCAACTACATCCTGACCAACGGCCAGGTCTTCTTCGCCCAGCGGGCCGGGCTGGAGCTGCACCTGGCCACCCAGAAGGTCATGTGCCGCGACTTTGCGACCTGCACCGCAGAGAAGCTCTGCATGCAGGCCCTGCGTCCGCTGCCGCTGCCGGCCCGTGCTCCCGACGCCCGGGTCCGCTCCTGCAACCACCTGCTGGTCGCTAGCGAGCCCATCGGCGCCGAGGACATCTGGGAGGAGGTGCCCCAGGGCTGCCTGGTGGCGCTTGATCCCGAGCTGGGCCTGCACCTGTACCGGCCCTCGCCCTCTTTCCGGCCCAACCCGGCCTGGCTCCGACCTGCCCAGGGCAGGGGAGCCCGGCCGGCAGAGCGCGCTACAGGCTGATCTGCCAGGATCCGCTGGTGGCGGTGTTGCCGGCCGCGTCGGTGCTCTGCAGGTCGAAGGCGTAGGTGCTGCCGCGCTGCCCGGTGAAGCTCAGGGTGTGGGCGGTGGTCAGCGTGTCGTTGCCGTAGGCGCCGTAGTCCTGGAAGTCGACGTAGCTGGTGGCGGCTTCGTCGGTGACCCACTGCACCGTGAAGCGCGTCGACTGCGTGTAGCCGCTGACGTTGCTGATCACGGGGGCCGTGACATCGACGCTGCTGCCGGCATCGCCGGAGGAGCCGCTGCCCGAGGAGCCGCTGCCCGAGGAGCCGCTGCCCGAGGAGCCGCTGCCGGCATCGCCGGTGGAGCCGCTGCCCGAGGGGCCGCTGCCGGCATCGCCGGTGGAGCCGCTGCCGGCCGCCATGGCCACGGCGGCGCCCGCGTTCAACAGGCCGTAGCCCGTGCTGGTGTCGAAGCCGGCGCTGCCGACGTCCTTGGCCGTGCTGTACAGGATGTTGGCGACCTCGGCCGGGTCGGTGACCCCCTGGGCCTGGATGAGGGCGGCCACCGCCGAGACATGCGGCGTGGCCATGCTGGTCCCTTCCCAGAAGGTGTAGGACCACTTGCCGTTCTCCCGGGTCTCCTGCAGCACGCCGTCGGCGTAGCCGTCCCCGTTCTGGTCGACGCTGGTGTCGCCGCCGGGGGCCAGCAGGCCCAGGCCGCTGCCGGTGTTGGAGTAGCCGGCCCGGGTGCCGTCGTAGCGGCTGGCGCCCACGGCGATGACGGTGTCATAGGCTGCCGGGTAGCTGACCGAGCGGGCAAACTCGTTGCCGCTGGCGGCCACCAGGGTCACGCCCTTGTCGTAGGCATACCGGCAGGCGTCTTCCAGGGTCTGGCTCTTGGAGCTGCTGCCCAGGCTCATGCTCGCCACGGTGGCGCCCTGGTCGGCGGCCCAGATGATGCCGTTGGAGATGGCGTTGATGTCGCCGTAGCCCTGGTCGGACATGACCTTGACCGGCAGGATCTTCACGCCGGGGGCCACGCCCGCGACCCCCACGCCGTTGTCGGTCTTCTGGGCGATGGTGCCCGACACGAAGGTCCCGTGGCCGTTGCCGTCCGTCGGGTCGGAGTCGCTGTTGTAGAAGTCGTAGCCCGACAGGGTGCTGCCCATGCCGTCGGGCCCGCCCTTGGCCAGGCCGGTGTCGATGACCGCCACGGTGATGCCGCTGCCGGTACCGTAGGCCCAGGCCCCCTGGGCGTCGATCTGGTCCAGGTTCCACTGGTAGGACCGGTAGGGGTCGTCCGGGCTGCTCGTGCTGGCGGTGTGGGCCAGGTAGTTGGGCTCGGCGAAGCGCACCCGGTAGTCGTCGGAGAGCAGCTGCGCGACCTGCTTCACGTCCCGGTCGTCGTCGATGGACAGCCGGCTCACGCCGATCTGCGCGATGCGGTCCTGCGCCCGCAGGCCGAAGTCTTCTTGGACGTGCATGCGGGCCACGCCATCGGCGTCGTCGTCGATGGAGACCATGACCTCGCGGTCCAGGTAGGCCTCGGTGTCGGCGAGGACCGGCGTGGGATCGCCGCCCCCGGTGCTGCAGGCGGCGAGCAGGCTCAGGGCGAGGGACAGCGGCAACAAGCGGTACATCGGTGGCTCCAGCGCGGGATGGTGCGGGTCCCTGACCACGCGATTCAGGCGCGCAGGTCAAGACCCGAGTCGGGGGATGCGCCCCCGCTCGCCGGTGCCGTCACCATGATTTCACCCACAGCGCCGACTGCCAAGTCGAAACGACCTGCTCATGTCAAGGCTCTGCAAGCTGCGGCTGTGGCAGCGGCTGTGCTGCTCGGAGCCGGGCGCTGAAAGCCCGTTGCGGGTGGCGGCGCCGACGCCCCAGGGGGCAGGGGGCCGGCGCGTGCACGCACGCGGCTGGCTCTGCGGCATAGACCAGGGCCCGCTCTGCGCGAGACATCCATGAGGCGGCCGGCCTTCCGCGAGCGATTTTGCCACGTTGGCGGGACTGCACGGGGCAAAGGGGCGAGTGGGGTCAACGGGGGGAGGAACCACAAAGAGTAGATGAGGCGGCCGGCGCTCCAGTGAGCAACGCTGCTCACCAGTCGAACCCGCGACCTTCGGAGTCACCGGCCATGATCAAGCGCAACCAGTCCTCTCTCGGCATCGACCTCTCGGACAAGACGGCAAACTACTGCGCAATGAACGCCGACGACGGCGTGGTTGCGGAGGGCAAGGTGGGCCTGCGGGTCGCGCGGCTGGCCGAGATG
>Ga0100377_1000566_pt1 | contig 31778 bp, 14 predicted proteins | sample CryGeymeta201501_FD_83664 | JGI IMG/M metagenome (GOLD analysis project Ga0100377, IMG submission 83664) | Groundwater microbial communities from Crystal Geyser aquifers in Utah, USA - Crystal Geyser metaG 2015-01 | ecosystem: Environmental > Aquatic > Deep subsurface > Groundwater | place: USA...
CACGCCATCTGCGGCTTATCGTCGTCCCCATGGGGCGCTGCCCCAATGGAGACTCCTCAAAGCCACATCTGACGCACCTGGAACTCGCCAACTCGGCCATTCCTTTCCGGATGGCTTCTCAGGGTGGCCCGGCGCAAGGGCGCGTCCCCTCGAGGTCCGCTCGGCAGACGCTGCAAGAGGATGTGCCCAGAGGGCTGGGGCTCAAAAGGCCGTGAAGTCCGTGTAGAAGACGTACAGCTTGATGTCGGTCAGGGCGCCGAGGTTGATGTCCTGGTTGACGACCTCGTCGCGCTGGTTGATGACCAGCTCCCAGCCGGTGTTGACCATCGGGCGGTCACGCAGGCGGTAGTTGCGGTAGACCTCAGGGTTGGAGGCGAACTCGCGGGTGCTGTTGAAGAACGTGTTGATAACGGCGGTGCGCTGCGGGAACCGGTAGTAGTCCGTGTCGCCGTCGAGGGCGCGGATGACGCCGGTGCCGTTCTGGCGGACGTAGACGCGGCCGAGGAAGTCGCCGTTGTCGTTCCCCTCGACGTTGGCCTCCAGGTAGAAGACCTTGTGGTTGCGGGTCAGCGGCGACAGATCCTCCACGTTGGTGCGGAAGGGGATGGAGAGGTAGCCGTTCTTGTCGAGCAGCGCCGGGTCGCGCAGGCGCTCCCGCATCTGGCGGGCGCGGGCGTCGACCGACAGGGCGCGGCCCTCGTCGTCCAGCCGGGGGATGCGCAGGATGTCGTCCCGAAGGCTCACGACGGCCACCCGCAGGTCCGGGTTGCCGTACTGCTCCTCGAACTCGGTCATCGCGTTTTCGAGCTCGATCAGGTAGTTCTCCAGGTTGTAGTCCCCCGAGGAGACCAGCCGGATCAGGAACAGCTCGCCGAGCCGGTTGTAGGACTGGCTCGTGTAAAACTGGTAGACGAGCGTGAGGCGGTAGATCTCGCGCAGCGCGTCGTTGAAGGCGATGTCGGCGTTGATGACGGCGTCGTTGCGGTAGATGCGCACGTTCGGGTCGTTGCGCGCCGCCTCGACGTTGATGGTGAGCTGGATGGACTCGCGCTGCTCGAGCTGGACGCGCTTGGCCTGCTGGCGGAGCCGGACCAGGTCCGAGAAGGCCAGCTTCATCTGGTACTCGAGCTCGATGCCGTTGATGTCGAGCTCGCGGAGCTGGAGCAGCAGGTTGCGCGTCTGGGCGTTGGAGTCGATCTCGGCGATGTCGCACGGCTGCTCAGCGTTCCAGCGCGCGCTGTCGAGCTCGAGGTTGCCGCGCTCCTCCTGCCGCATCAGGCTCTGCTGCTCGTAGTCGACCAGGAACAGCTCCTGCGCCGTGTAGGCGAGGGCGAGCGCTCCGACCGCGATACCTGAGGCGACGCAGGCGAAGGTGCTGTCGCAGACGGCCGTCTGGATGCCCGTGGCGGCGGCCTCGGTGATGCGCTGGATGCGCTGGATGCGGTTCTCGGCCCGCTGCTGGTCCAGCGCCATGTTCAGATGCTCCTCGCCGATGGTGTAGTTGTAGTCCGCCGCCTCGAAGATCTCGCCGCAGTACGCGCTGACCCGCTCGGTCTCGATCTGGACGGACTCGAGCACGTTGCGGATCTGCACCACGAGGCGCTGCTGGCTGATGCGGAGCAGCTCGATGCGGCCGAGCGCCTGGTGGATCTGCCCGTTGCCCACGAAGCCGCACGGGTCGCCGAGGGCGGCCAGGCCGGGATCGAGGTTGGCGTACCGCTCGATGGTGGGGTAGATCTGCCCGTTGCTGGCCTCGAAGGTGCCGCAGAGCTCGTTGAGCTGGCTCTCGTAGGTCCGCGTGATGCGGGTCAGCTCGGCCTGGAACTGCGCGGCGTCGGTGTCGAAGCTGCGCGCGTTGGTCAGCGCGTTCTGCTCGCGCTGGCGGGCGACGTCGACCTTGGAGCGCGCGGTCACGAGGATGGCGTCAAAGGCGTTGGCCGACTGGTTGGCCGTCACGTCCAGGGCCGGGAAGGGGATGTAGTCCGGCGGTAAGCCAAAGAAGTTCACGTCGTCCGTGATCGACTGGTGCACGTTCGCCAGGTCGAGCAGGGCCATGCGGTAGCGGAGCTGGGCGTCCTCGAGCTGGACGAGGAGCTGGGGCCGGTCGGTACCGCCAGCGACCACGTAGATCCGCTGGATGATGTTCGCCAGCGCGATGGCCTCGAGGTAGGTCGCCGTGTAGGCTCGCCGGGTCACCCGCCGGGCCAGATCCGGCCGATTGAAGCTCTGGTAGCGCCGGGCGATCTCGGCCAGCGCCCGCGACTTCTGCGTGGAGGCCCGCACCACGCGGTCGAGGTACGAGGTCACCATCTCGGCGCTGACGAAGTTGACGTCGGCGCTCGGCGGGCCCGCCATCAGGGCGGCGCCGATGACCGGGCTCATGAAGTAGAAGCGGTTGAGCGCGAGCTCGTAGTATTGGACGGCCTGGTGCAGCCGGAACATCTCGTAGCCGGCGATGCCGGACAGGTCGATGCCGTCCTCCTCGAAGCTGGAGCCCTCGAAGCCCGCCGTGCGGCTGCCCGCGAGGTCGAACCGTGACTCGAACGCCTTGGTGTAGGCGTCGTCGCCTTGCATGATCAGGAGCTCGGCGTACAGGCGCTCGAAGCCGTCGAGGCGGCGCGGCAGGCCGCCGAGGGCGCTGGGCTCCTCCCGGAACGAGAAGCTCTCCTCGAGGTAGGTGTACAGGTCGGCAGCGCCGGGGTTCCCGGTGGCCGCCGGGTCGGCGTAGAGCTGCTCGTAGATCGACAGGAGGCAGTCCACGCGGTCGCGGATGTCCTCGATGCGGAAGGGGTCGTAGCAGTACGGCGTGGTGTCGGAGAAGGGCTCACAGATCTCTGGCGCAAAGCCGAGCGTGCCGTCGCTGCGGGAGCGGAACCGGGTGCGGTAGCGGAACGCGTCGTCGATGGCGGCCTGCAGCGGCACATCGTAGGCCGCGTCCGCCGAGGGCAGGAAGAAGGTCTTGCCGTGGCGCAGGTCGAGGCGGTTGTTGCTGCAGAAGATCAGGTTCTCGTCCTCGCAGCGCCAGATCGGGTCCACGGCGACGAGCGAGGGCGTCCCGCTCTGGATCCAGCCGTTGAGGGTGTCGAGGCACGTGCCGCTCTGCTGGCAGGTCTGCCCGGCGACGTTGAAGCTGCGGTCGGTGACGAAGTAGATGACCTCGCTGGCCTCCGGGCAGGCGATGCGGACGTCGGTGTAGCGGAAGCCGCAGTCGGAGGCGTCGGCGCCGGCGGCGCAGGTGGAGCTCTCCGAGCCCGAGAGCCCGTCCTCACACATGCCGTTGCGGCGGCCAGCGCAGGAGTCGTCGTTGGGGCCGACGGCGCCGGAGCCCCAGGCGGCCGTGTTCTCCGGGCCGCCGTCGAACAGGCCGGTGTCGGTGCACAGGTAGTGGACGCGCGGGCCATTGGCGATGTTGAGCGCGTCGGCGGGCTGCTGCAGGCCGCCCTCGATGATCGAGGTGATGACCGCCGGGGCGTTGGAGGTGTTCAGCGCCACGTTGGGGCCGAGGATGTCGGCCAGCAGGTCCGCGCTGCACGCCACCCCGAGCTGCGAGGGCGGGTCCACGAGATCGGCGGGGGGGCGGGAGCCCTGGTAGCCATCCGGGACGCCGTTGCCGTCGCTGTCGGCCACGTCGATCTCCGCAGGCGCCCGGTACAGTCGCATGTACCCGTACGCCTCCAGATCCTCGCCGTCGCCCAGGAACGACGGGAAGCGCTCGCGGAACAGGACGAACAGCTGGCTCTGGTCGATCATGGCGCCGTCAAGGATCTCGACGGTGCGGTGTCGCACGGCGCCGTCGGGGATGGGGTTGCTGTCGGCGAGGTTGCGGTTCTCGGTCAGCAGCTCGGTGTCGGTGCTGCCGTAGTACGGTAACCTGTTGTCAACACAGGAACTTTTTCGGTAGAGACCCGTATCCGGATCGCGCCACGCGTCGCCGAGGAAGCCCGGCACGAGCCACGGCTCGACGTGCTCGTCGAAGTTCGTGCGGCAACCCTCGCCCTCGGCCGCCATGTAGCGGCCGCCCACGGCGAGGTCGAGCTGGAGGTCGTTGATGAAGACGACGCAGTTGGAGCGGACGTCGGGGTCGCAGTTGCGGGCGTCGGCGGGGTTGGCCGAGAAGGTGATGTCGACCATCGGGTCGCCGGCGTAGTGCAGGGCGGTGCGGCTGACGACCTTGCCAGACAGCTCGGTGGGCGCGTTGGTCGGGTCGGGGGTGTAGAGGTTGATCTCCATCGGGAACTCGGTGACGCCGGTGGGGATCGGGGCGTCCTGGAGGGCGGTCACGAAGACCTTGGGGGAGGCGCCAGCGCCAGCGTCGAAGAGGTAGCAGGCGCCGTTGCGGGCGATGCAGTCCTCCCGCACCGAGGGGAACCGCCACTGCCCCGTCTGGGTGGCCGTCAACACGGCGAGGAACTCGTTCCAGCCGCCGGTCATGTCGCCGTTGCGGAAGGCGCCCCAGCGCTGGATGAGGCCGTTGCGCACGCCGCGCACGTCGTCCTTGTCGGCGCGATCGACCCACCCATCGACCTGTCCGGCGGTGTTGATGCCCTCGGTCTCGAAGTTCGAGAAGTAGTAGACCTGGCCGGCCCACTGGCCGTCGGGGCGCTGGACGTAGGACAGGTTGACGGTGTCGGTGCCGAGGTTGCTCTCGATCTGCAGGGCGCCGCGCCAGCGCGTGGCGTCGATGCCGTCGGTGGGCAGGCGGACGAAGACGGTCGGGCAGGCGTCGCCGCAGTGGGGCTCGGCGCGGACGGTGACGGAGGTGCGCTGGGAGATGGCGCCGAACTCGCCCATCTGGACCCACCAGAGCGGGCAGTCCGAGCCGGTGCAGGTGTCGTCTGCGGTGGCGCGGCGCCGCTCGTTGGTGCCGTTGCTCAGGTGCACGCTGTGCTCGAGCTTGCGGACGGTGAAGGTGATGAAGTCGTTGGTGTTGTTCTCGAGCATGAAGAAGCGCTCGAGCTTCACGTTGGAGAACTCGAGCACGCTCTCGCTCACGGCCCAGGGGCCCGGCGGCGTCGGGAGGTTGACGGTGTCGTCGGTGTCGGCGGTGGGCACGCAGACGCCGTTCTCGCCGTCGTCGGCCTCGCAGACGGTGCCGGCGGGGCAGGTGGAGCTGCGGAAGGCGCAGGGGAGGCGGCAGATCTTCCGGTCGCAGACCATGCCCGCGGTGCACTCGGCGTTGCTCTCGCACTCGCCGTAGCACGCGCCCTGGATGCAGTGCTGGAAGTCCGGGCAGCCGCTGTCCTCGAAGCACTCGGCGGGCTCCTGCCCGAGCGGCACGCACGAGCCCCGGACGCACTCCTGGCCGGCGGTGCAGCCCTCCATCAGACCCTCGGCGCTGCAGACGCGGGTGCCCTCGGCGCTGACGAGGTCGTCGGCGCACGGGGTGTAGCAGGTGGGGTTGGTGGGCGGGCGGCGGTTGTGCACCGCCTCGTCGCCGATGCAGAGGCCGCCGAGGCACTGCAGGCCGGGGCTGCAGGTGTCGTCGTCGCGGCACTGGCAGGCGATGGTGCCGAGGTCGCAGTAGACGCACCGGTTGGCGCTCTGTTCGCACCGGGTGTTGCGGTCGCAGCTGCCGTTGGCGCGGCACGCGCCGCCTTCCTGGCCCGTATTGTCGACGCAGACGGTGTTGTTCTGGCATGTGAGCCCGACGTTGCACCCGCCGCCGAGGCACTGGCAGTTCAGGTCGCCGGGGATGCACTGGCCGGGGACGCAGTAGCCGTTGACGCAGCTGACGCCGTCGTCGTCGCAGTCGCTGCCGCCGCGGCAGGCACAGCCTGTGCGGCCGCTCGGGCACGCCGACCGCTCGCAGACCCCGGCGGTGCAGACCAGCGGTTGACCGCCGGAGGTCTGGCCGCACGCGCCATCGAGGCACGCGCAGCCCTCGAGGCCGGGCGCGCACTCGGCGGCGTCGCAGACGCCGCCGGAGCAGACCAGCGCGCCGACGCAGGCGCCCCCGGCGAGGCAATCGCAGCCGCGGTTGCCGGGGGTGCAGCCGGCGCCCTCCTCGCAGCGTCCGCTGTTGGCGCTGCAGGTCGCGCCGCCAGCGCAGACGGTGCCGCCGACGCACAGGCAGCCGAGGGTGCCCGGCGTGCAGTCGGGGGACTGGCAGATGTCGTCCGTGCACTCGAGGCCCGGGCCGCACTGGCCGTCGGCGCAGGCGCAGCCCGCGCCGCCGGGGAGACACTCGGGCACGACGCAGACGCCGCCGGAGCACGCAAGCGACTCGCCGTCGGAGGTGACGCCGCAGCCATCGACGCGGCAGGCGCAGCCCTCGGCGCCGAGCTCGCAGGTCTTGCGGCACCGCCCGGTGTCGCACACGAGGTTGGCGCCGCCGGGACAGGCGTCCTCCACGCACGCGCAGCCCTCGTCCCCGGCGGCGCAGTCGTTGGCCGGGGTGGCGGGTTGGGGGTCGTCTCCGCAGCCGGTGGCAAAGCCGGCCAGGATCATCATCACGGTGAAGATGATCGCGTGAAGGAGGCTCGTGGTGTGCGGCGTGCGGACGGTGCGGCTGGTCATGGCGGTGCTCGTGCAAGGGGCGAAGGGGCCAGGGTCGAGGGGGGACTACGGGAGCGTGACCTCGACCCCATCGAGGGGCTGGCCAGCGCGATCGAAGCAGCGGACGCTGGAGAGGGTCAGGCCGGAGGCGGCCCCGTCGAGCTGGAGCTGCACGGCGCCAGCGGGGATGGCGGCGTCGGCGGTCTGGGTCAGGGCGAGCGCCACGTGGGGAGGCCGCCGCAGCAGCTTGCCGCGGACGCCGCCGGTGTAGCTCGCGCCGAGGAGTCGGGTGGCCCCCTCGTTGAAGGCGATCTCGCAGGAGCGGGCGTCGGGACTGGAGACGGACAAGCCCATGCCGGTGGTCGCCACGCACAGCTCCTGCTCGCAGGTCAGGCCGGTGTCGCAGGTGTTGTCCGCGTGGCAGGGGCAGGTCGCGGTGCCTCGTGGGCAGGGGTCGTTGTTGGTGCCGTTGTTCGGGTCGTTGTTGGTGCCGTTGTTCGGGGCGTTGTTGGTGCTGTTGTTCGGGTTGTTGTTCGGGTTGTTGTTGGCGTTGTTGTTCGCCACTGGCGTCGGCTTGTCGTCGTCGCAGCCGCCGCAGCCGGCCAGTGAGACGAGCAGTGCGCCGAGGATCAGGAGGTGGTGGGCTTTGCAGGGTGAGGCGGTGTGCATGGGGATCTCGTATGAATCAGGCCGCGGCCACAAGGACGCGGTGCGTTGCTGGTCAACAGAAGTGTAGTGTGGCGCGGACGCTTGCAGGTTTCGAAGAAGACTTCGAACCTGCTTCGAGCGTCATGGTGGGCCTGTATTGCTGGGAGCGGTGTGGTTGTGATCAAGCAGATCAACGTGCGCGTCGACTCAAGGCATACCGCAGAGCTTGACACGGTTCAAGTGCAGCGAGACCTGTTCAAAAGTTGTTCAACTGGGGCGCTGCGCCGTTCGGAGGGCAGGCGTCGCTCGCCGTGTGCGGTGGTGCGCACACCTCACCGTAGGGTCTGCACGTGCGGCAGCCCATGCTGCGCGGAGGCGGGGTGGGACGGCAGAGTTGAAATGGAGGGACGCCTGCCGCTACGTTGCATGCGGTTCGTGCGATCATCACGTCGTGACGCGACGGTGGAGGTTCATGCAGGGCGGGAGCTTCATCATCAGGGTGGAGAAGGTGCAGCAAGGGTCGGCGGTGCCGGTCGGGCTGGTCTCGCCGCCGCTTCTTGAGCGCGCGGTCGTGGGTCGGAAGCCTGGCGCCGACTTTCGCCTCGCGGACTCCACGGTCGCCGGCCACCACCTCGTCCTCGTCGCGACGGCGGGCGGCTTCGCCGTGGAGGTGTTGACCGAGCGGGGCTCGACCTTCCTCAACCGTGAGCGGTTGAAGGGGGGCACCGTCACGCCGGTGATGGGCACCTCAGCCTTTGTGCAGGTCGGGCAGATCCTCCTGTCGGTGACCGTCATCGAGGCCACCGTGCCTTTCGACGAGGCCGTCTCGCTGCCGCTGCAGGTGGAGCACGCGGCGCGCGCCGGGTGGTTGACCCTGCAGCTGGACGGCGGACCCCACATCTGGCTGGCCGGGGCCCCGATGTCGCTCTTTCCGTCGGCGGGGCGTGTGCTGGATGGGCTGGCAGCGGCGCCGGGGCAGGTCATCCCCATGGCCACCCTGAAGCTGGCGATGGACCCGGACGCGCTCCAGATGGCGGGCGGCGCCAACCTGACCCAGGCGATCACCTACATTCGAAATATGTTCGTGGACGCCGTGGGGTGTGGCACCATCACGCTGGACGAGGTCAAGGCGCTGTCCGACCGTTGCCTCGTCGCCGAGCCTGCGAACCTCGAGGGCCTCGACGCGCGCGCGACGATGCGCGTGCTGGTCGAGAACGTCAGGGGGGCGGGCTATCGGCTGCGGCTGCCACCGGACGCGGTCGTTCGGCTGCGCTGACCGGGCAGGAGGGTTTGTGGGAAGCGAGCGGGACCACGAGACCGTCGTGACAGAGCTGACCAGGGGCCACGAGCCTGAAGGCGCGGTGCCCAATGGGCTGCCCGCAGACACCTCCACCGCGCCGACGAGGGCGTTCGAGCCGACCGACCCGACGCTGGGGGTATCGGCGGTGATGTCCATCGAGGCAGCGCCGTTCCAGCTCGAGTCCTTCGACGCGGCGCCGACCCGCGCGGCCACCGGCGGCGTGCCGTCTCTGGGCCTCGGACCACGCTACGAGCTCCTCGAGCGCCTCGGGGTCGGGGGGATGGGAGAGGTCTGGCGGGTCCGGGACCGGGAGCTGAGCCGTGTGGTGGCGCTCAAGGTGCTGCACACGCGCATGGCCCATCGCCAGGATTTGCTCTCGCGCTTCGTCGAGGAGGCGCAGATCGCCGCGCAGCTCCAGCACCCCGGCATCGTGCCCGTTCACGACATCGGCCGTCTGCCAGATGGCCGCATCTACTTCACCATGCGCGAGGTGCGTGGCCGCACCCTCAGCACCATCATCTACGAGGTTCACGCCGCCTCGCCGGACGGTCAGTGGGGCACGAGCGCGTCCGGCTGGACGTTCAGACGCCTGGTGGACGCCTTCCTCCGCGTCTGCGAGGCGGTGGCGTTCGCCCATCGGCACAAGGTGATCCACCGGGATCTGAAGCCCTCGAACATCATGGTGGGGCACTCGGGCGAGATCTATGTGGTGGACTGGGGGCTGGCGAAGGTGTTGGGGCGGCCAGGTTTTCATCGGGATCTGGAGGAGGAGGAGGTGGTGACCGGGCGGAGCCGGGCGGACTCCTTCGCGACCCAGCTCGGCTCGATCGGCGGGACGCCGGCCTACATGCCCCCGGAGCAGGCCGCCGGGATGTCGGACGCGATCGACCAGCGCTCGGACGTCTACTCCCTGGGCGCGACCCTCTACGAGATCCTGGCGGCGCGTCCGCCGCTGGATCGGCCGACGCTGGACGACGTCCTGCACGGGACGCCAGCGCCGCTGAGCACGCTGGACATCCCGGCGGCGCCTGCGGCGCTGACCGAGATCTGTGAGCGGGCCATCGCGCGGGACGCGCGCCGACGCTACGCCGACGCGGGCGAGCTGGCGGCGGCGATCGCCGACTGGCTGGACGGCGCGCGGCGGATCGAGCGGGCGCGCACGTGGCTCGAGGAGGCGGACGAGCTCGAGGGGCGGGGGGTCGAGTTCGAGGCGCGGGCCGCGGAGTTGCGCCGGTCGGCGGAGGCGGAGTTGGAGGCCATCCCGCCGTGGGCGGATGAGGAGCAGAAGGTCCAGGCGTGGTCGGCGCTTGGCCAGGCGGAGTGGCTCGATCGGCAGGCGGCGCTCAAGCACCTTGAGGCCGAGCATCTGCTGCGCAACGCGCTCGTGCACGCCCCCGACTTCCCCGAGCCCCACGCGCGCCTGGCCATCCGTCACGCAGCGGCGCACCGGGTGGCGGAGGAGAGCAACGACGACGAGTCGCGGATGCGCGCAGAGTTCGCGCTCAAGGAGCACATGGAGGCGCTGCCCCAGCAGCACCCGGTGCGCCGGGAGATGGCGACGTACCTCAAGGGCCTGGGCGCGCTGACGCTGGTGACTCGGCCGCCGGGGGCGGAGGTGACGCTGTATCGCTACGACCCGTGGCGTCGTCGTCTGCGACCGCGGCAGGTGCGTCGGTTGGGGCGCACCCCGCTCATCCGTGTGCCGCTGGAGTCGGGCAGCTACCTGCTCAGCATCGAGGCGCCGGGGTGCGTGGCGGTGCGCTATCCCATCTTCATCCCGCGCCTCGGGCACTGGGACGGATGTCGGCCAGGCAGCACGACGCCGACGCCGATCGTCCTGCCGGCGCTTGGGGAGCTCAACCGCGACGACATCTATGTGCCTGCGGGCTATTTCCGCGCGGGCGGCGATCCCCAGGCGGAGGGGGCGTTGGCGGCGACGCGGTACTGGGTGGACCCGTTTGTGATCAAGCGCTTCCCGGTGACGAACGCCGATTATCTGGCCTTTCTCAACGATCTCGTAGCGCGGGGCATGGAGGACGAGGCCTTGCGGTGCGCGCCGCGCGAGCGCGCCGCGGCGGCCGAGACCCGCAGCGGCCCGATGATCTACGGCCGCGACGCCGACGGTCGGTTTTGTCTCCAGCCCGACGCCGACGGCGACCTCTGGCTGCCCGAGTGGCCGGTCGTGATGGTGGACTGGTTCGCGGCGATGTCCTACGCGCAGTGGCTGGGCCCGCGCTGGCGCCTGCCGACCGAGCTCGAGCGGGAGAAGGCGACGCGTGGGGTCGACGGTCGAACCTTTCCCTGGGGCAACGCCTTCGACCCGTCGTGGTGCTGCACCGACGCCAGCCATGGAGGCTACAAGACGCCGAGCCCCGTCGATGGCTTCCCCGTTGACGAGAGCCCGTTCGGGATGCGCGGGGCGGCGGGGAACGTGATGGACTGGTGCATCGAGGCGTTCACGGCAGACGGCCCCGGGGCCGCCCCGCTCGTGCTCGTGCCCGACGTCGACCCGGCCCGGGTGGACCCGACGGTGCCACGCACGAACAAGGGCGGCGGCTGGGCTGTGGGGCCCTTGTTCAGCCGTGCGGCGAGGCGTCGGGGGAACTCCGCCCTGATCCGGGGGATCACGATCGGCTTGCGTCCCGCGAGGCCGTGGTGAGCGATCCCACGTTCAACTCCCGCATGGATTGAGGCCTCACCGCAGCGGCCACGTGCTCTGCACGTGATCGACGGCGACCGCGTGGCACCCCACGCAGCGCGGCGCGGCGGGCTCCTCGACCGAGACGAGTCCGCCTCGCGCCAGCCCGGTCACCTCGACCCAGAGCCAACCCACGCCGTCCCCGTCGTCCTCGGTGAGCTTGACGGTGAGGTTGATGGCGCGCGGCGTGAAGAGGTCGTCCTCGTAGAGCTCCCGCACGCCGATCGCGCCGAGGGGGAAGGCGTCGACGCCCTCGACGAGCGCGTCCTGCATCGCGCCGTTGACGAACACGCGCGAGCCACCCTGGGGCGAGGGTTTGACCGAGGGGCTGGCGGTCCACCGACGCCACGCGCGGGCGTCGAGCCACCGCTTGAGGGCGTCGCTGTCGACGCTGCCGTCACCGAGCCAGCTCTCGACGCCGTCGCCGGGGGAGGCGGGCGTGGGCGTGACGATGGCGTCGGCGGGGTCGGCGAGCCCGTCGTGGTCGGGCTCGGTGGAGGGTTCGACGCAGCCGCCGAGGAGCAGCGCGAGCCCGAGGAGGGCGGCGCTCCCGGCCGTGCGTTCGAGGTTCATGGCGCGCACGTCCAGGTGTGCAGGTCGATCACCTGGGGGGCGTCGTCGCCGAGGGACCGCTCGCGCCAGGCCAGGCGGCCGGCTGCGTCGTAGACGGTGCGGGTGCAGGCCATGGGCTCGTCGGCCCAGCGCTGGCACTGGAGCGTGAGGCGGCCGTCGGCGTCCCAGGTCCAGGCTTGCTCGGTGCCCGGCTCGAGCGCGGTGAAGCTGCCGACCGCCTCGGCGAGGCGGCCGCGGTCGTCGTAGCGGAGGGTCTGGTGGAGGGCGTTCGGGCCGCCGGAGCGCTCCACGAGGCGCTCCGCCTCGTAGCGCCAGGTCCACGAGGCGGCGGTGAGCTGGCCGGCGCTGAACCCGGCGAACAGGGCCACCGCGCCCTCGAAGCGCGGCAGGGGCTGGTGGTTGCCCGAGGAGGCCTCCAGGGCGTGGGTGAGCGCGCGGCCCTGGTCGTCCCGGGTCCACGTCTGGCGTTCGGCGGCCTGGCCATCGGCCCATAGCTCGCGGCTCAGCAGGCCGCCGCGGGCATCGCGGCCGAACCGGAGGCTGCGGAGCACGGTGGCGTCGCCCACGGTCAGCTCGAGGTCGTCCTGCACGATCGCGCCGCCCTCTCCCAGGTGCCGGCCACGCCTCGCGTGTACCTCTTCGCCGCTCGCCTGCACGGCGCGGGCGTCCTCACCGATCATCACGCCGCGCCCGTCGTACTTGACGCGGCTCTCGACCTCGGCGGGGTCGAGACCCGTCCCTGCGCCGAGCCAGCTCGAGCCGACGCCGTCGTGGCCGTACCAGGCGAGGTCGCCGTAGAACCAACCGTAGGTGTCGCTCCCGTAGTTGAAGCCGATCCCCGCAGGGCGCCCGTCGTTCGCGACGCCGAGCTGGTGCTCGGGCTCGGCGTCCGGGTAGCCGTGACCCGGCCCGCGCGGGAGCACCTGGCAGTCACCGCGCACGATGGGCATGGCCTCCCTCCACGGGTCGCTCTGGTAGTCGAGGGGGGCCCGTTGATGGTCGTCGAGGCCGGCGGGGAGCTGCCAATCGGAGGCATCGCCTCCGCGCTCGGCGGCCAGCGCGTCCGCCGAGCGCCCCCAGAAGGTGCGGTCGGTCAGCGCGCCGTCGCTGTCGAAGCTCCAGGCCTCCCGCTCGACGGCCACGCCGTTGATGGAGCGCTCGACGGCGGCGAGCGTGCCGTCCGGGTGGTACGCGAACGCCGCGACGGCGTTTCGGGGCGCGGCCGGGCGGGAGGTGTCGCTCAGCGCCGCCTCGACCAGCCGGCCCTCCCGCCACGTCCAGGTCCACCGCCGCACGATGTCCCCGCCCTCGCCGTTCCGCTCGATGCGCTCCAGCAGCCGCCCATCCTGCCAGGTCTGCTCCTTCTCGACGCCCACCCACTCGCCCTCGGGGGCTCCCTCGAAGGGGACCTCCACGGCGAGCTTGTGGAGCATCTCGCCGCGCACATCGAGCAGATACTCGGACATCCCGAGCCCGGTGCTGTAGAAGCCGGTGGAGCCCTCGGCGGTCACCTCCTGCACCCACCCCTCCGGGGCGAATCGGAACGACTGTCGCGCACCGGGCGAGAGGCCGGCCTCGATCTGCACCTCCAGCCTGCGGTCGGCCTGGTGGAGCGTGTGCAGCTGCGTTGGCGTCCCGGCAGGCAGGTCGGCGGGTGCAGGGACCTCGCAGAAGCCCTCCAGCGCGACGCCCTCCGGCAGCTGCGGGATCTGGCCGACATCGTAGGCCACCGGCTGAGGCTGGCACCACGCGAGCGCCGTCGCGACCGTCCCCGTGGTCCCGGTCGCAGGGCCGTCAGTCGTGGTCGCCGTCGTGTCGGTGGGGGGGCTGTACTCTGGAGCGTCCTGGCAAGCCCAGGTGGCGGTCAGGGTCATGAGGGCGATAGGGAGCAGTGAGCGTCGCATGGTGGCTTCCTCCGTGCCGTGGGTCATGTCGCTCAAGTTAGGGTGCGCGACGCGTTGCGTCCATCAGAACGATTTGATTGGACTGTTGCACTCAGATTCATGATCAGAGGCGGCACGGCCATGGCGTGATCGTTCTACGTGCCTGACGGATGCCGACCCCGCCTCCGCAATCGCCGTGTGGACCTCGTTCTGGGGGGGCAGGTCGCAATGTGTGGCGTTCCGTGGCATCATGTTCGCCGATCGGGCACCGCCGTGCCCTGGACCCACACCAGCCTGGAAGAACCTTCATGATGACACTGCGTCGTGCCTTGCTGCTCCCCCTCGCCCTCGGCCTCATGACGGCGGCCGCCTGCTCCGAGGACGCTTCGCCGTCAGCCAGCGCCAACAATGGGGGGGCGGTCACCAACAACGGCGGCACCAACAACGGCCAGGAGCTGCCCGACGGGGCGTGCCTGCCCAACCGTGACCTGTGGGAGCTGACGGCGAAGCCGCTCGTGGATGACTACTGCGGCACCTGTCACGGGGAGCAGCCCGACTTTGGCGCGCCCTTCAGCCTGACCGACTACGACGCCCTCGTCGCCGGGCCGGTCGGCGCCCGGAAGGTTGACCGCATGGCCATCCGCATGGCGGAGAAGTCCATGCCGCCAGCGGGCACGCTGGTGCCCCACGACGACCTCGACACCCTCGTGCTGTGGGCGTCGTGCGGTGAGCTGCACACCGATCACTCGGTCGGGCTGTCGTCGTCGGCGCCCGTGTTCGAGGCGCCTGCGGAGGCCCCGGCCGACATGGCGCACTTCGACCTGAAGGCCGGCAACTTCGCGGTCGGCACGAACGTGCGGGACCTGTACCAGTGCTTCACCTTCGATGTGCCGGTGGACGGGGCGCACTTCATCCGGCGGATGGAGCCTGTGGTGGACGAGTCGCGGGTGCTCCACCACATCGTCGTGCTCAAGGACGTCGCCAAGGACTTCGAGGTCGGCTCGGCGCCGTGCGCCGGGATGCCGGACGGCAGCCTCTACCTCTACGCCTGGGCGCCGGGCGCTGGCCCGATCGAGTTCCCGGACGGTGGCCTGCGGGTCGAGCCCGGCGATCGGTATGTCGTGCAGATCCACTACAACAATGGCGCCGGCATCCCGGACGCCGTCGATGACAGCGGCATGCGCTTCTACATCACTGACCCCGTGGGGCCGGAGTACAACATGGTCGCGCCAGGGCCGCTGGACTTCAACATTCCGGCCGGCGGCGTCACCGAGGTCAAGGGCACCTGCCGCATCCCCAGCAACATGACCGTGCTGGCCGGCATGCCCCACATGCACGAGGTCGGCTCGGAGTTTCACCAGGTCGTCAAGCGCAAGGACGGCACCGAGGAGCCGTTCGTCGACCTGACCGGCTGGGCCTTCGAACTCCAGTACTTCTACCATCTGCCGATGGAGCTGGAGGCCGGTGACGAGCTCCAGACGACCTGCGTCTTCGACAACAAGGGGGACCACGCGGTCCACGCGGGCGCGCGGACCGAGGACGAGATGTGCTTCAACTTCATGTACGTCACGCCGCCGCAGAGCTTTGCCTACTGCGACTCGGTGGGTGGGGGCAGCGCGTTCACCTATGCGCCGGGCCGGTGCGCCGGAGCTGATGCGTTGGCTGAGCTGAACGAGCTGCGCGGCGTCGTGTCGACCGACGAGCCGGCGGTGCTCACCGGCGGCGCACCCGTCGACGGTCACTACACGCTGAAGTCCATGACGCTGCACGCCCCGGCCCAGACCCCGATCGGTGACGTGGACACGGCGGCCAGCTACCTCCGCGCGGCCGGTCAGCTCTCCTACACCGGCGGCCAGCTCGCGATCGACGGGGCCTTTGAGGCGAACCTCGTGCTCGGTGGCATCGCCATCCAGCAGCCCTTCACCATCTCCTACGCTGGCGCGGTCACCCCGGCCGAGCCGGCCGGCGCCGCCACGCTCGCGGCGACCTGCCCGACCACCGCCACCATCCCGTTCAACTACGCCGCGGACGTCTCGAGCGTGACGCTGCAGTTCCGGAGTCGGGAGAGCGGCATCGAGACGGTGACGGTGCTGACGTTCGAGCGCACGGAGTAGGCCAGCCACCGCAGCGCGGGTCATGCAGGGGACGCCTGAGCGGTCGTTGTCTCGATCAAAGAGACGCGAGGTCACCCTGGCGTTGGGTTGCCGCGTCAAGGCCTGTGGGCTTCAACGGGCCCCGGTGCCCGTCACTCCTGCTCTGCGGGAGGCGTCACCTCGCTGGCGGATCCATTCACCAGCAGCGCGAACACCTTGTCAGCAAGACGGGCGAGGGACTTCACGCGGCGTTCCAGTTCGCTCCGTTCCCTGCCTTTGTTCTCTTGAGCCACACGGTGTAGCAGCCTGTCGCGTGCAGCTCGGTTCTTGCGGTCGATCGCCTGTGTGCGCAACGCCTCATCCACGCCTTCGATGTCTGCGATGTGGCAGCACACGGTCTCGATGTTGTCCTCAAGGAACACCGGCTCGACATCAGGATGACAGGTGCGTCCACTCTTGTCCGGGCACTGGAAGAAGGCTTCTCGCAAGAGCGTCAGGCAGGCCTGACGCTCTGTCTTCAGAGGCCTGTAGATGCGATCTCGGTCCATGAGCGCCACGATGGGCCGACGGTGGCGCCACGTCTCGTACTCACCACGGCACTTGGCCAGCACCTTGTTGCCGGGACCACACGGCACGAAGGTGACCCGACCGCGGAGCGACCACGGATCCCAGAGGTCAGTGTGACCGCGCGCGATCATGCGGTCCGCGAGCAGCGCGAGCAGCAACGCGGTCGGTCCGTGATTTGCGGGCGTCGTTGCGCTCTCGTCCTCAGCAAGCACCACCACATGACGCAGGTTATCAAGCTCATCGCTCATGAGGAGGCCACGCTTTCATGACGAGGCGCTCCTGCCCTTGAGCGCGCATATCTCCGATCCCTTTGTAGACCGTGAGCCAGTGCGCGAGCTCCTCCGGGTCAGGGCGTAGCAGGCGCGTCTTGACACCGGGGGCAAGCTCCATCAAGACCACGGCCGCAGCGGGCTCTCGCAGAGCGTCCAGGAGGCGGTCGGAGTGTGTGCAAAGGAGCACCGGCCGGGTCTCCGCCATCGATTCGAACAGGTCGAGCACACGGATGAGCAGGGCGGGGTTGAGGTGGACCTCTGGCTCGTCGAAGACGAGCAACGAGTGCTGCACGGGAAGTCGGGCCAGAGCGACGAAGGCCAGAAAGCACATCATCCCGTCGGACAGGCCGGAGAGTGGGATCGGTCGCGGCATGAGGCGGTGCTGGAGCTGCAGCGCTACCGCACCACCGCCAGGGGGCACATCGAGCGAAAGGTCAACATCCCAGCCGAGTCCGAGCCGAACGAGGTCGAGGGTCTCTGGCCAGGCTGTCTTGTCGTTGCGTAGGTGGAAGTACGCGTTGGAGAGGTTGTCCGCGAAGCGTTCGAGGCGTTCGGTGCGTCGCAGGTGATTGGGCCGTCGCGCACGAGGTTGCGCCTCCAGCCCGCTGGCGACCCAATGGGACTGCACATTGAAGGGGACCTGGACATCGATGCGTTCGAGCACGGACACCATGCGTCGGATCGCCTGGTTCTGGGGCAACAGCCCCGAGTTCGCGAGCAAGGGTTCGTCGGGCCTTGCGCTCACGTCGACCAGACGCCCGTTCAGCTGGTCGAAGACACGTGCCTGGGCGCCGATGCGCTGAATCACGTGCAACGGCTCGTCGCTGCTTGATGCGACCCGCAGATCGAGTCGCTCGTCGGTCACGCTCCAGTAGTTGTCGTCACGCAACGACAGGACGAGCTTGTAGCGCATCGGGCGGTGTGTGCCGTCGGTCTCAATCTCGAGCACCAGATCCCTGGCGCCTTGCCGCATCAACGCGGCCAGCCCCCCATGAGCGCGGTCGAGGTACGCCGCGAAGTCTTTGTGGGGGACGCGGGACAGGAGCTCACACGCCTCCACCAGGCTGCTCTTGCCGGCTCCGTTCTCGCCGATCAGAACGGTTAATCCGCCAGTATCGAGGGTGACATCCTCGAGGCAGCGAAGACCTGCGACGTGGAGCCGGGTCACGACGTCGTCCCAATCGACCGACCCGGGCTGCGAGATGGCTGGAGTGGGCGGGGCGTTGGTAGCGGGCAGGGAGGCCGTCGCGGCGGGCTGTCCTTGCAGGAGGGCGTCGAGCAATGTTTGCAGCGTGCGCAGCGCCTCAACTTCGCGGGGGAGCTGGATGTCGGTGGGGTCGTTCAGGCGTGGATCCAGCTTCCGCAAGGCCGCCTTGGCTTCGGCCCGCTGGCGCACCGACAGCAGACTGTGAAGGACGGGGCTCAGCTGATCGTTGGCATAGCACTCGCCGTGCAGTCCTGCCAGGCCGTCTGGGCTCACTCGCCAGGCTCCATACGCGTTGAGAGCGTCTTGTGAGGGCAGGTTCCCTTCGAACTCCTGCTCCCACCAGGTCACCAGCGTGGCAAGGAGCTCCTCAATCCAGAGTCGAAGCTGAAGAAGGTCGTTCATGGGCTCATACAGGGGGTCGAGACGAGGACGGCGACGATGATGCAGCGGCGTGGCGCCGGTTGTCAACGCTCACCTTCGTGGTGCCCAGGCATGTGGAGCGGCATCGAGACGGTGACGGCGCTGAGGTTCGAGCGGACGGAGTAGGCCAGCCACCGCAGCGCGGCGCGGAGCCCCGCGCCCTGCGGCGAGCCCCGCCCCGAGTCAGGAGCTGGCACATCCATCTATTTGATTTCATTGGAAAATCTTGAAGAGAGTCGGGGTGCCCGGATTCGAACCGGGGACTTCTTGCTCCCGAAGCAAGCGCGCTACCAGACTGCGCCACACCCCGAACGCTCGGCGCTCGACCTCGCGACGAAGGCGAGGGAGCGCGGAGGTTGACGCCGCACGCCTGGGGGGGACAGGCGCGCGGGTCGAAGAGACGCCGGCCCGTGGGGATGGGCCGCGTCGTTGGAGGGAGTCGGAGTGGCTGGGATTGAACCAGCGACTTCATCCGTGTGAAAGATGCACTCTACCGCTGAGTTACACTCCGTGGTCGGGATGGCGGGATTCGAACCCGCGACCTCGAGTCCCCCAGACTCGCGCGCTTCCCCTGCGCTACATCCCGATGCCGTCGGCGTCTCCGTCGACGGGGAGACGTAGAGCAGCGGTCGTGCCAGGTCGCTCAAGAGGCCGCTGGCCGGGCGCGAGAGGCGGATCGACGTTCGATGCTGATAGAAGGGGATAAAGGCCGAGAACGTTCGATAGATGCGGGCTCGCCCCGGCCGGTGCTAGTCCGTGAGGAGCTCGCCGATCCGTCCGCTCGCCTCCAGGGCCTTGAGGAGCGCGCGGCCTTCGGCGTCGATGCGAGTGCGGCTGACGTCGACGGCGGCCAGGGGACGGCGCTCGGCGGCGGCGGCGATGTGGTGCGCGGCGGCGTTGGTCAGGGGGTTGGAGTTCAGCTCGAGGCGGCTGAGCGCAGGGAGGTGGTCGGGGTGAAGGAGCAGCGCGACGCCGGCGTCGGTGATGGCGCAGTCGGTCAGCAGCAGCGCCTCCAGGCGCTGGAGGGTCGGTGAGGTGGCGAGGTGGCGGGCGCCGACATCGGTGATGCGCGATTCGTGAAAGGCCAGTAATTTCAGGTGGTTGAGGTGCGGTGAGGACGCCAGGTGGCGGACGCCCTGATGGGAGAGGTCCGCGTTCCAGGTCAAGATGAGCCGCTCCAGCCGGGCCAGCGCGGGACATCGGGCGATGGAGGCCAGGGCCGCGTCGGACAGCTCACAGTTGTGGAGGCCGAGCAGCTCCAGCGGCGGGAGGCCGCCGTGGCGCAGGACGCCACGCAGCGCGAGATCGCCGAGCTTGACCGCGTGGAACGACAGCCAGCGGAGGTGCCAGAAGGTGTTGCGCGAAGCGAGCTGAACGAACGCGTCTCCTTCGCCCTGGCGCTGGAAGTGGAGCCATCGGAAGAGCTGGAACCAGGGCAGCGAGCGGCCCTCGAGCATCAGGTCCACGCAGTCCCAGGGGGCCTTGCGCAGCTCGGTCGGCCAGCGGTCGAGGGCTGCGTCGAGGGTCGGTATCCAGGCCGACGGGGCCGCGACGCCGAGCTGATGGAGCGCGCTGACCTCGCGCAGCAGCGCCGTCCAGTGGCTCTCGGACGGCTCCCCGGCGAGCAGCGCCTGGAGCTGGGCGTCGAGCTGGTCGGCGTCGCGGTCGGTCGAGGGTCGGGGGCGTTCCTCGGGGGTCAGGACGCGCCAGGGAGGCCCGCTGGCCACGGCGCAGGTGGTCGGGCGTGGGCCGGCGAGCGCCTCCAGCTCGACGCCGCACGCGCCGACGGTCAGGAGCTCCAGGGCGCGGGCGTCGCGGGCGCGGGTCAGGAGCCCGGCGCCAGCGGTGCCGATCGGGTTGCCGTCAAGGAAGAGGTGGTGCACCGTCGGGAGCCACCAGGCGCGGGCGATCGCCCGCGCGCCGGCCTCGGTCAGGGCGTTGTGGCTGAGGTCGACGGTGGTCAGGTGCGTCAGCTCGAGGGCGCGGGTCAGCGGCTTGAGGGCTGCGTCGTCGAGGCCGCAGCGCCGCAGGAGCAGCCCTTCGAGGTTGGCCAGGCGGGGGCTCTGGGCGATCGCGCGAACCCCATCGGCGCCGATGGCGTTCTCGCTCAGGTCGAGGACGCGCAGGCTCGCCACGGCGGGGCTGGCGGCCAGCCGGACGACCTCGGCGGGGCCGAGGTGGTTGGGGGGCGCATCCAGCAGGGCGAAGGCGCCGAGCGCGTCGAGCGCGTGGTCGCCAGGGCGGTCGAGCAGCTCCACCCACGACGCCGGCGGGGTCATCTGGACGGGGAAGTCTTCGAGCTGCTCGGTGAGCAGCGGGAGCAGGTGGGAGGCGAGGCGTGGGGAGTCGGCGGGCCAGCGGGCGAGCAGCTCGAAGAGCGTGGTGGTCGCCTCGGGCTGCTCGGCGGCCAGTATCAGGGCCACCACGCCGAGGCGACGCTCGAGGCCGCTGGCCCAGGCGAACATCTCCTTGAGGCGGTCGTCCTCCAGGACCTCGACGCGGAGCAGGGCAGCGACGGGGTTCGAGATGGGGTTGTCGCCGAGGTGGACCGGCGGCAGCGTCGCCAGATCGGCGCGGGCGAGCAGTCCGAAGATGGCCTCGTCGTCGATCGTGCAGGACTCCAGATCCAGGCTCTCGAGGGAGGGGAACCAGGGCGCGTCCACGAGGGCGAGCAGGCCAGCGCTGCCCACCGGGCAGTGGTCGAGCGCGAGGGTGACGAGCCCGGCGAGGTGGGGGGCGCGGGCCAGGGCCTCAGCGCCGGGATCGCCGACGAGCGTGTGGCTCAGGACGAGCTCGTCGAGCTCGGCGAGGTGGGGGGCGTGGGCGATGGCGTCCGCGGTGGCGTCACCGACGGCGGTGTGCTGGAGGTGCAGCATGCGCAGCGCCGTCAGGTGGGCGGCGTTGAGCAGGGCGGGGGCGAGGTCGTCGTTGAGCGGGTTCCAGCCCAGCTCCAGCCGTTCCAGGCTTTGGAGGTGGGGGGCAGCGAGCAGCGTGGCGACGCCTGCGGGGGTGAGGCCGTTCAGGCCGAGGTCCAGCGCGGTCAGCCGGGTGAGCGAGGTGGCCTGGGCGAGCAGGGAGGCGGCTGTGTCGTGGAGGCCGTTCTTGCGCAGGCCCAACGACTCGAGCGTGGCGGGTGGCTGCGCCAGCGCTGGCGCGGTGGGGCCGAGCTTGCAGCTGTTGAGGCCAAGGTGGCGCAGGCCGCCGCGTCGGAGGTGGGTGAACAGGGTGAACAGCCCCATCTCGGAGATCGGTGTGTCGTCCAGGGCGAGGCGTCGCAGGGCCAGGGCAGGGCGCTCGCCGAACGCGGCGGCCAGCCCGTCGTCGGTGACACCGTTGCCGCTGAGCGCGAGCTCCTCCAGCAGCGGCCAGAACACCGCTCGGCTGAGCGCCTCGACGCCGAGGTCGCCGAGCGCGTTGCTGTCGAGGTCGAGCGACCGAAGCGCGGAGAGCCCGGGGGCGTGGGCGATCAGCTCGCCGCATGGCGTGGCGAGGTCCGCGCGCGTGATGGCCAGCCGTCGGAGTCGATCTGGAGGCAGCGCGGCGAGCACACGCCCGAGACGGTCGGGGTCGAGCTTGACGAAGTGGAGCTCGAGCGTTGTCAGACCGGCCAGCCGGGGCAGGAGCGCGTCGAGGAAGGGCCCACCCTGGGTGCCGCTCACGGAGAGGGTGAGCGTCTGGACGCGGCCGAAGGCGGGCATCGCCGCGAGCGCCGCGAGCTCTGCGTTGCCCCACGGCAGGTCGTGCATCTCGAGCGACTGGAGGCCTGTGAGGTGGTCGGAGGCGAGCAGCGGGGCGAGCTCGTTCGGCGTGCAGCGCCACAGGCACAGCGTGTGGATGTGCTGGAGCGCCGCGAGCGCCCCCAGCGCGCGGTAGTGGAGGCCGTTCCCGGTGCGCAGGTCGAGCCGCCGGGCGAGGCCGACCAGCTCGGGGAGCGGCCCCTCGACGCAGAGGCCCACGGAGTGAGCGTCGAGGGTGCGCAGGGCGTCGGGCCAGTCGGCGAGCGCGCCCTCGGCGTAGGGGAGCAGGACGCGGCGCGCGTCGTCACCGTGGGCCTCGGCAGCCTGCGCGACGAGCGCGCACACCCGTCCGAACGCGAGCTCCGAGGGGCGGAAGAGGGCCTCCCGCAGCTGTTCGAGGGCGTCCTGGAGGTTGTCGTTCATGGTGTCAACGCAGGGGGATGTGGACGACGCCCGGCTTTGTCAGGGCCATCTGGATGGCGTGGACGCCCATGAGGTTGGCGTAGTCGCCTTCGGGGGGGGGCTCCTCCTGGTCGACGGTGATGGAGAACAGGCTGCCCTTGCCATCCACCTGGGTGAACATACCCCACTGTTCGCTAAAGGCGCCTTCGAGCTTGGGGCCCTCATCATCGAGCATCTTGTTGCGGCCGCGTCCCTGGCCCTGGGCGATGGTCAGGCAATGGAAGCCATCGAGGGCGAAGCAGGTCAGGAAGGTGCGTTCGCTGGTCCACTCGTTGATGTTTTCGCTGTAGTCCCCGTCATCCTCTCTGTTCTCGTAATAGACCGCGAGGGCGTTGAGCGTGGAGGTCAAGGGCTGAAACGAGACGCTGTGGAGGGTGCCGGCGTTGTGGATGTAGGAGACGCCGGGGCTGAAGTTGTGGGTCAGCAGGGTGACGAGCTGCCAGCCGCCGGTGCGGGTCTTGACGGCGAGGAACTCCGAGCCGTCGATGCTGCCACCTTCACCGGCGCTGCCGCTGACCGAGAGGATCGTTGCTTCGTCGAGGCCAAACCCGTCTTTGTTCAGGAGGTTGCGCGTGACCTGGCAGGTGCAGGTGCCCACGAAGTCGTCGCTGCTGGCCTTGCTGGGGTCGTCGGTGCAGGACCAGCTCTCCATCGCCTCGCGGCACATCGACTGAAGGGTGGCTTCGGTCGCCGGGGTGGCGGACAGGGCTGCCTCGCGTCGCTTCACCCCGGCGTTGTCGCGCAGGGCGAGCGAGCGCTGGTAGTGCTGGAGCGCCTCGGCGGGATTCTTCGACGCCTCGGCGATGCGGCCGAGGTTGTACAGCATGGCGGCCCGCTTGTGGGGGTCGGGCTCGAAGCCGAGGCCCTGCAGCGTCACGCGGCGTGCCTGGTCGAGGTCGCCCGACAGGAAGAGCGCCCAGCCGAGCTCGCCGAGGATCGCCGGGTCATCGGGGCGCACCGCGAGCCCCTGCCGAAGGAGCTTGATGCCCTCGGGGTACTTCTTGGCCACGACGGCCTGGCGGCCGTCGTTGAGCCACGTGGCGTAACCCTCGCGGCTCGCCTTGTAGGTCTCGAGGGCCGCTGCGTCGGGGCGGGTGTACTTCGGGGATGGGATCGCCGGGGGCTGGAGCGCCGGTGCGCCGGGCGGCCGTGGCTCACCCGGCTTCAACGGCTCGGGCTCTGGCAGGTCAAGGGTGACCACGCCGAAGTTGGCGTCCGGCCCTGCGTCGGGGGCGGCAGCGTTCGAGGGAGGAGGCGTGTTCCCAGGCGGCGGTTCGGTCGGGGCGGTGGCCGGTGGGTTGCTGCACGCGGTGAGCAGCAAGGTGGCGGCGAGGAGCGAAGTATACCGGGTAGTGTACATGTTGCGTTGACCCTTCTTGGATGGCACGCCGGGAGTTGGCCAGGCGATTGTGCCGCACCGGCCAGGCAGTGTCACGCTTGATTCGAGCGCGATGGTGAGCATGCTGAACGACGTCCGCAGTCGACACCGAACCCCGAGGAATCCATGTCCGAGTATCGCATCGAGCAGCGCGCCGTAGAAGCGCGCATCCTCACCGCGAGGGGGTGGCTGCGCGGAACGTTCAACCCGCCGCGCGCCGCCTACCTGACCGACTACCTCAACCACGCCCCGCCCTTCCTCAACATCACGGCGGTGCTCGCCGAGGGGGGCACCCACACGCTCGGTCATCTGTCGATCCAGAAGCGCGCCATCGTGTGCGTTGTTCCGCTGGCGGACGATCGGCTGGAGGCCGTGAATCCGATCGACAACCGCGTCGAGCACGAGGTCTATTGCCTGCTTCGGGACGGCAGCATCAACGCGCGCCTCCAGGTGATGCCGCACGTGCGCGTCTCAGACTACTTCATGAATCGCGAGGGCTTCATCGTGCTCGAGGGGGCGGTCGGACACATCTCGGCCCACCACCACGCACCGGAGCCCGTCGAGCTCGGGACGGTCATCCTCAACACCTGGAACGTGGTCGGGGTATCCGAGATCTCCTGGTTGCGGCATCCGGCTACACTGTCGTTGACTCGGCGATCCTTGTGTCATCAGCTATGGCGAATCGGCCGTTGGCCCACCAGAAGTGCCCCACGCTCCCGTGCCAGGTGTCCCGCGCCCTCTCCGGCACCTCGCCGAGGATCGCCTCGGGCGCGATGAACGGCACGACGCCCGGATCGAGGACGAAGCCATCGGAGCGGTTGCCGCAGATCGGGACGAGGTGTTGGCCTTCGAACCAGCGATCCACGCTCCACAGCGCGCGCCGCACGGCCACGTCCGCGAAGCGCATCGCGCGTCCGGCCTTGCCGTGATGGTAGTCGAGCCCGGCCTCGCGGTCCTGCGGGGCATCCCCATAGACGTCGGCGGCGTGTTGGACGAGCCACTGGACGAGCTCGGGCTGGTCACGCAGGAAGCGGAGGTAGGAGGCGTCGACCATCGCCAGCAGCCCCGTCTGCGACAGCAGCTTGTCCTGGAAGGCCCAGACGGGCTGCGCCCCCGGCCAGCGCGCGTGACCAGCGGCCAGCCAGGCGGCGTCGGGTGGGTGGGGTTCGGCGACGTGCGAGACCAGGCGCCATCGGGCGTCGAGGAGCTCGGTCGGCAGCCGCTCCACCGGACCCGGCCTCGCCGAGGGCGTCGCCCGCGGCAGCTCGGGCTCCGACGGCGAGCGGTGCGGCACGACGGCGAGCTTGCTGCGCAGCCGCGGGGCAAGCCGAGGCAGGAAGAACGCGTGCATGTCGGCGTGGGCGAGGTGCGGGGGCGTGTGGCACAAGATCAGGTGCTCCCCCTCGAAGGCGTCCAGCGCCCGTGACAGCGGTCGGATGTGGCAGTGGTGGAGCTCGGGTCGCTCGCCACGCGTCGAGCGCGTCCGCGTCCCGTCCACGAGCGCGCCCTCGACCAGGCTGCACTCCACGATCAAGACCTGCGCCCGCAGCAGGTCCGGGCGCCGCTCGAAGACCTCTGGCGTGGTGTCTGAGGTGTAGGCCACCAGCGGGCGGAGCTCGAGGTCGTGGATGTCGACGCCGCGCTCGAAGAGCTGCGAGACCTCGTCGGAGGTCAGGTGCTGGAACGCGGGCTTGAGGTGTCGGAGTCGCTGGGCGATGAGGGCGCCGATCGTCGGGACGTGGTGGGTGGTCTCGAAGGCCTCGAGCACGAAGTGGCCGCCGAGGTCCACGCGGTCGCCCTCGGCCATGGGGACGAGCTCGAAGCGCAGGTTTGGCATGTGTTGCGCGACGGCGGCGGCCTCGAGCCACCGCCGCGCCGGCTCGGCCGACGGCGCTGGCAGGTAGACTCTAGGAGGGCCGTGCGCCTCGATGGCGCTCTGGCGCCAGTCGAGCCAGATCGGCAGGCCCGCGCAGTGGTCCTGATGCAGGTGGCTGATGAAGACCCTCGAGATGTCCCGCATCGCCTCGACGCACCAGCCGAGATCCAGGCCGAGGTCGAAGGTCGGCAGGGTGATCCACGTCGCGCGCGAGCTCACCGAGAACCCGTTGGCGCGAAAAGGTCCGAGACGAAACGGAGATCCATCCAGAAGCATGAGACGTCCCGAGGCGCCGTTCGCCGAGGACGGGCGGCCCGCCCCCGTCCTGTGTGTTCACCCTACCGCGGGTGCCACCAAAGTGGGACCGAAGGTGGCGTGCGCAACCCGGGCTGACCCACGCGGTGACGTCTGCGCTCGCGGCGAGGGGGCAGTCACGCTTCGGGCGTCGCGCCGGCCGGCGGCGGTGCGCTCCCGGCGTCGGGGCCGCCGAAGGTGGGGTCGTTGAAGATCCGGTATTCGGGGCCGAGCTGCTCGACGAAGGCCAGGCTGTAGCAGCGAAGGTAGACGAGGATGGGGAGCAGGATGGCCGTGCTGAGGAAGGGCAGCGCGGCCACGCAGCACGTCGCGGTCGAGGCGAACGAGGCGACGGTGCCTGCGGCGAGGGTGATGACCCAGGTCATGACGAAGTAGGTGACCATGGCGCCGGAGCGGCCCTCGCGGGTCAACCCCCGGAGGATCGTCCAGGCCTCGCGGGCGGTGACGCGACGCACGTACATGATCGGGACGAGGAGCTGCTCAAGCAGGAACTCCGCCATGCCCCACAGGGAGAGGCTCACCACCATGAGCGGGGGGGTGATCGCCAGGGCGACCCAGCCGCCGAGCTCGAGCTGATGGGTCTTCCAGGCCGCGATCAGTCCACCCGCGACCAGCCCCAGCGCGACGAACAGCACCCCTCCCATCAGGACGCGGACCTTGAAGAGGCTCCAGGCTTCCGCGCGGAAGCCGCGCCACGGCTCTTCGATCCAGCCCCGGTTGTGGGCGAGGTTGTCGATGAACATGAACTCGGCCCGGCTCTTGACCCACGCCCCTGCGGTGGCGATGGCCAGGAGCACCACCGTCACCGCAGCCATGGCCGCCAGCGTGATCCAGAGGTGCTGCTCCAGGGCGTCCACGACGCCGGTGAGGTCGGGCAGCTTCACCCGGTTGGAGGAGCTCAGGCGCGTATGGACGTTCAGGCTCGCGTCGCCGAGGCCGACGAGCCAGGCGGCGAACGTCAGCGCGACCCACTTCTGCAGCCGGAAGGTCTTGATGCAGATGTGCACCGTGCGGTTCCAGGCTTCGGTCAGGGGTTGGGTGACGGACATCATGATGGCAACCTCGGGGCGGTCGGTTGGTCGGAGGGTAGCCGTGATGGCCGAGGCTGGCAATGCCGTCCGTGCCAATAGCAGCCTCGCTTGCGCGGCCCCATGGACTGCGAGCTATCGGCCAGCTGTGGAATACATGGATGAGTGGTCTGGGGGCGAGGTGGCGTGTGGTCCTGGTGGGTGCCAGGTTGCGGTTGCGCGCCATGGAGGTGCTCTGTTACGATGTTGCTGGGTCAATCATTCGACATGGTGTCCGAACGAGAATACGTCTTGCGAGATCGGTACCGCCGTGGTATCTCGCTTCTTTTTGTTAGTGTCGCACATCCGGAATACGGGGCGGAGCCGCGGGATCGCCGTGTGCTCCAGTCTCCACCCGCCCTTCACCTTCAGCTGAGGTTCTCATGAACACACCCAGGATCGCGCTCTGGAGCGCAGCGTGTCTGCTCGCGCTCACGACGACGCTGCTGTGGGCGCCCGACGCCAGCGCCCAATCCGGCGGGCCCACACCTCCGGCCGACGACCTGTTCTACCCGCTCAACTGCGGCGGGGCCCCCTCGACCGATCCGGTGCGTGACACGCCCGGTGGCAGCGACCATCGCGACGTCGTGGGCACCACGCAGTTCCCTGCGGGATATTATTCCTCGGACACGACCAACTTCTACATTCGCATCCGGGTCGACGCCAACCCGCTCCAGGACGCGACGACGCTCAAGCCGTTCGGGTGGGGGTATCTGCTCGACAACGACGGCATCTACAACACCTACGAGCACCTCATCCAGCTGACGGGTGGCAACGGCTCGGTCCTCGAGTTCGCCGAGAACACCAGTCAGCAGGTGCTCGACGACCCGAGCGATCCGGCTGAGCTCGTGCTGACGACGTTCAATCCGTCCTTCCCGTACTGGCAGGCGAAGCCCACCGGCGACGGAAGCAACATCAACGGGACGCCCGACTACTTCGTCACCATCGCGATGCCGTGGACGGACCCCACGCCCGCCATCGTGGGTCTGGAGGAGGCGGGTTACTTGAGGAGCGACGTCGTCACCCTCTGGTTCGGCACCTCGAACAGCACACAGGCGATCAACGTCGACTTCGGGTGCTCCAACGGCCCCGGTGGGCTGCTCACCCCGACGCGCACCGACCCCGTCCCACTCGACCCCAACGGGGACATCGACATGGACGGGATCATCAACATCGCCGACAACTGCATGGTCATCCCGAACACCGACCAGGCCGACCTCGACATGGACGGCATCGGTGATGTGTGCGACCTGGACGCGGACAACGACGGCATCCTCGATGACGGCGACGGCAGCGGACAGGTCGACGACAACCCGTGCATGCCCGGCGAGGTCGTTGGGTGCGACGACAACTGCACGTTCATCGCCAACCTCACGCAGGACGATCTGGAGGGCGACGGCCTCGGCGATGTCTGCGATCTGGACGATGACAACGACGGCATCCCTGACGTCGCGGACAACTGCCCCACGATCGCCAACGCCGACCAGGCGAACACCGACATGGACGCCCAGGGCGACGTCTGCGATGCCGACGACGACAACGACATGGTGCCCGACGTCGCCGACAACTGCCCCCTGATCGCCAACACCGATCAGGCGAACAACGACATGGACGCCCAGGGCGACGTCTGCGATCCAGATGATGACAACGACACGATCCTCGACGGCGCGGACAACTGCGCCCTGACCGCCAACACCGATCAGCTCAACACCGACGGTGATGCCCAGGGCGACGTCTGCGACACCGACGACGACAACGACACCGTCCCGGACGGCGCGGACAACTGCCCCCTGACCGCCAACACCGACCAGCTGAACACCGACGGTGATGCCCGGGGCGACGTCTGCGACGATGATGACGACAACGACACGATCCTCGACGGCGCGGACAACTGCCCCCTGATCGCCAACGCCGGTCAGTCGAACAACGACATGGACGCCCAGGGCGACGCCTGCGACCCGGACGATGACAACGACACGATCCTCGACGGCGCGGACAACTGCCGTCTCATGGCCAACACCGATCAGGCCAACAACGACGGAGACGCGCAGGGCGACGTCTGCGACGCGGACGACGACAACGACACGATCCTCGACGGCGCGGACAACTGCCCCCTGATCGCGAACACCGCGCAGGCCAACAACGACGGCGACGCCCTCGGCGATGTCTGCGACCCCGACGATGACAACGACGGCATCCTCGACGACGGCGACGGCTCCGGCGACCCCAACGACAACCCCTGCACGGGTGGGGCGACGATGGGCTGCGATGACAACTGCCGCTTCACCATCAACGCCGACCAGGCCGACGACAACGCCGATGGCCAGGGCAACGTCTGCGAGGCGGACCGCGACATGGACGGCGTGCCCGACGACGTCGACAACTGCCCCGACCTGGCCAACGCCGGTCAGGAGAACCTCGACGGCGACGCCCAGGGCGATGCCTGCGACGATGACGACGACAACGACACGATCCTCGACGTCGATGACAACTGCCAGTTCACCGCCAACACGGACCAGGCCAACAACGACGGTGACGCCCAGGGCGACCTCTGCGACAACGACGACGACAACGACGGCATCGATGACGGCGCGGACAACTGCCCCCTGACCGCCAACACCGACCAGCTCGACAACGACGGTGACCTGCTCGGCGATGTCTGCGACGACGACGACGACAACGACACCGTGCTCGACGTCGACGACAACTGCCAGTTCACCGCCAACACGGACCAGGCCAACAACGACGGTGACGCCCAGGGCGACCTCTGCGACGACGACGATGACAACGACACCGTGCTCGACGGCGCCGACAACTGCCCGTTCATCGCCAACGGTGGCCAGGCCGACAATGACATGGACGGCCTCGGCGACGCCTGCGACGACGACGACGACAACGACGGCATCCTCGACACGGCCGACAACTGTCCGTTCACCGCCAACACGGACCAGGCCAACAACGACGGTGACGCCCAGGGCGACCTCTGCGACCCCGACGACGACAACGACACGATCCTTGACGGCGCCGACAACTGCCAGTTCACCGCCAACCCCGGCCAGGTCAACACCGACATGGACGCCCAGGGCAACGCCTGTGACGACGATGACGACAACGACACCGTGCTCGACGTCGACGACAACTGCCCGCTGACCGCCAACACCGATCAGGCCAACAACGACGGTGACGCCCAGGGCGACCTCTGCGACGCCGACGACGACAACGACGGCGTGCTCGACGACGCCGACAACTGCCCGTTCGCGGCCAACCCCGCCCAGGTCAACACCGACGGCGACAGCCTCGGCAACGTCTGCGACCCGGACGACGACAACGACGGCGTCCTTGACGGCGCGGACAACTGTGCCCTGACCGCCAACGCCGACCAGGCCAACAACGACGCGGACACGCTCGGTGACCTCTGCGATCCCGACGACGACAACGACGGCGTCCTCGACGACGGCGACGGCTCCGGTGACCCCAACGACAACCCCTGCGCGACCGCCGAGAGCATGGGCTGCGACGACAACTGCGTCTTCAACGGCAACCCGAGCCAGATCGACACCGATGGTGACCACCTCGGCAACGCCTGCGACGACGACGACGACAACGACGGCATCCTCGACGACGGCGACGGCTCCGGTGACCCCACCGACAACGTCTGCACCGCCGGCGCCACCGAGGCCTGCGACGACAACTGTCAGCTCATCGTCAACGCCGACCAGGCCGACACCGACACCGACGGCGTCGGTGACCTCTGCGAGGATGACCTCGATGGAGACGGCGTCCTCGACGCCGACGACAACTGCCCGCTCGTGCCGAACGCCGATCAGCTCAACACCGACGGCGCCGACGACGGCGGCGACGCCTGCGACGACGATGACGACAACGACACGGTCACCGACGACCAGGACAACTGCCCGCTGGCGGCCAACACCGACCAGGCCAACAACGACGGCGACCTGCTCGGCGACGTCTGCGACGACGACGACGACAACGACATGATCCTCGACGCCGCCGACAACTGCCCCTTCACCGCCAACGCCGACCAGGCCAACCTCGACGAGGACGCCCAGGGCGACGTCTGCGACGACGACGACGACAACGACACCGTCATCGACACCATGGACAACTGTCCCCGGACCGCCAACACCGATCAGGCCAACAACGACGGCGACCTGCTCGGCGACGTCTGCGACGACGACGACGACAACGACATGATCCCGGACGTCTCTGACAACTGTCAGTTCGCCGCCAACACCGATCAGGCCGACTTCGATGGCGATGACGCCGGTGATGTCTGCGACGACGACGACGACAACGACACCGTGCTCGACGGCGGCGACAACTGCCCGTTCACCGCCAACACCGATCAGGCCAACAACGACGGTGACATGCTCGGCGACGCCTGCGACGACGACGACGACAACGACACCGTGCTCGACGGCGCCGACAACTGCCCCCTGACCGCCAACACCGACCAGGCCAACAACGACGGCGATGCCCAGGGCGACGCCTGCGATGACGACGACGACAACGACGCCGTCGACGACGGCGTCGACAACTGCCCCCTGACCGTGAACACCGATCAGGCCAACAACGACGGCGACGCCCAGGGCGACGCCTGCGACGACGACGATGACAACGACGGCGTCGACGACGGCGCCGACAACTGCCCCCTGACCGCCAACACCGACCAGACCAACAACGACGGCGACGCCCAGGGCGACGCCTGCGACGACGACGATGACAACGACGGCGTCGACGACGGCGCCGACAACTGCCCCCTGACC
>Ga0100377_1000572_pt1 | contig 31559 bp, 29 predicted proteins | sample CryGeymeta201501_FD_83664 | JGI IMG/M metagenome (GOLD analysis project Ga0100377, IMG submission 83664) | Groundwater microbial communities from Crystal Geyser aquifers in Utah, USA - Crystal Geyser metaG 2015-01 | ecosystem: Environmental > Aquatic > Deep subsurface > Groundwater | place: USA...
CTCGCTGACAGCGGAGACTCTGCCGGCCGGCGCCAGGATGGACGGATGGCGAGAACGGATGGCGATGTGCAACGTGTTCTAGTTGTTCGTGAATTACAAACCGTGGACCAGGAGAGGGCCCGAGCACCCCTCGTTTACGAGGGGTCGACGCTGCCCGCGGAGCTTTGCTCCGCGGTTGCAGCGGCGGGGGAGCTTCCGCCCACCGTGATGTATCAGACCTCATGAGAGCCCGAGCACCCCTCGTTTACGGGGGGGTCGAGGCCGCCCGCGGAGCTTTGCTCCGCGGGCGGCCTCGGGGGAGCTTCCTCGAACCACCTCAACCCACCGTTCGCGGGGGAGCCCGACTTGACGCAACCCCCTCCCCCAACGCACTCTGCTCCCTTCGATCCTGCACGAGCCCTCGCTCGGTGCACCCCTCACCGGCCTCGTCGTCACGGAGAAGCTCATGGTCGACCCCGGCAACCACGTTCAGATCGCGCGCTTGCAGAACCAGATCCTCCAGCACCTTGGCCTCACGGCGGAGGAGGCGGTCTTCGAGTTCGGGGAGGAGGGAGCTGAGGCGACGCTGAGCCTGATCACCATCAACCCGGATCACCGCCAGGCGTTCTTGTTCCACGACACGCGGGGCAAGAACAAGGTCGTGGCCCTGGAGCAGATGATGGAGTACGTGGCGAGCTACCGCGACAAGGAGGGCTCGTACACGATCCAGTGGGCGGTGCGCGGCACGAACCGGCTCCACACCTCGTACTTCCGCGGTAGCGACGTCTTCGACGTGCTGCGGAAGTTCACCTTCGGGCGTGACCGGAATACGATCCTGATCTACGGCGTCACGTTGAATCCGGTGGCGTGACCGTCCAGGACGAACGCCTCTTGCGCGCCTCATACCGGGCCGTGGCGTAGGTTTCGGAACGGCGTCAGCCGTGGAATACGGCGACGCGGGGCGACAGCCGCTACACGCTCGCCAGCGGCGCCGTGTCCAGCAACCGCTCCAGCTCCTCCGACCACCCCGCCAACAGGCGAAGGCGCTCCGCTCGCTCGGTGTCGTCCTGGTTCCGCTCGCTGCGCGCCTCGTTCAGCGACCGCTCGTGGTCGTCGAGCATCTGGTCGAACCGCGCGCGCAGCTCGTCCATCATCTTCCGCTCAACCACCTGGAGCTGGGTGACCAGCTGACGAGCCAGCTCGGGCTCGAGCCCCATGACCGTCCGGTCGAGCTTGGCGATCACCTTGTCCAGCATCTTCTGCCCGACGGCCGTGCCGATGAGCTGCTTGAGCGCGTCCATGACGGGCTCCTTGATGCTCTGGATGATCTTGGAGCCGAACATGCGCGCCATCATCGCCACCAGCCACTCGCCGGGCAGGATCACGTTCAGCGTCACCAGCAGCGCGCCCTCCACGATCACGTCCAGGATCGCCTCACCGCGCATCTTCACGTTGGCGTTGATCTCGAAGTTCGGCAGGTGCCCCTGGATCGAGTGGATCTGACCCCGCACGTCGTTGGCGATGTCGTTCAGCGCCGGGTGGAGCTGCTGCGTCGCCACCCGCTCGATGCCCTGGGCGATCCAGCCCTTGATCTTGTTCTGGATGTCCAGCGACTCGACCTTGTTCACCCCGGCCCCCCGGATCTCCATCTCCGCCCGCTGGCTGACGTCCTGCAGCATCCGGTTGACGCCCACCCGCGCCTCCGAGCGCAGCGCCTCCATCCGCTCGGCCACATACTCCTCGACGTTGCGAAGGTCGGTCGTCACGCGGTCGCGAGCCCGGCGGATCTCGGCGATCCGGCGGTCGACGTCCTCGGGGGAGGTGCTCAGGGCGCCGCGCTCGGTCTCCAGGCTCATCAGGAGCTGCGCCGTGCAGGTCTTGAGGCGCTTGGCCGCCTTGTTCGCCTTCAGCGCCCGACGCGCCGGCAGGATGTCCGCCGTCAGCACCGCCATCAGCTCGCCGATGCCCGGCTCCTCCAGCTCGCCGTCCTCCATAAGCGCGCTGGCCAGCACCACGCGCGGGTCGGGGATGTGCGCCTCGAGCGTGTCCTTGAACTTGCTGCGCAGCTTCTCCCGACGGGTCTCGGGGATCTCGTCCGTCTTGTTCAGCACGAACACCAGCTTCGACATGTCGCTGCGCAGCAGGTGATCGTCCAAAAACGCGATCACCGTCCGCGGCACATCCCCCTGGTTCGAGTCCAGCACCACCATCGCCACGTCCACCTGCGGCAGGTAGCCGTAGGTCACGTCCTGGTGCGAGTCGTCCAGCGAGTGCACGCCCGGTGTGTCCACCAGCCGCGTCTGGTCGGCCAGCAGCGCCGAGGGCACCCGGACCTCCAGGATGTCGTTCGGCTGACACGGCACCTGCCCCGCCGCCCGCTGCTGGAACTCCTCCCGTGTCAGGTTCAGCGACATCTCGCCCCGCCGAAGCTGGTACTCCGTGGCGCCGTGCACGATCTCCGTCACGATGGTCGTCGTCGGCTCGATCCGCGTCGGCAGCACGTCATCGCCGATCAGCGCGTTCACGATCGACGACTTCCCCACCGAGAACTCGCCCAGCATCGCGATCTTGTACTCGCTGTGCCGTAGAAACTCCGTCACGTCCCGGTCCACGTCCCCACCGACGTCGGGATAACCGGCGTCCACGGCCATCTGGGCGATCTGATTGGCGACTCGTTCGACGTCGTTGGCGTCCATGCTGTCCCTCTGCGATGTGCGCGGGCCGTCTCGGTCCGCTGCACGGTCTGGCGGTTGCGACACCACCTCAGCCACGTTTCCAGTCCCGGAACTTCTCCATCAGCTCCTGCCGCACCTCTTCGGGGATGGGCTCCAACGGCAGCGCCCCAACGGTCTGGATGGCCAGCTTCCGTTCGCGGAGGAACTCTCGACAGTGCGCGCACATGCCGATGTGGAGTCGAAAGCGCACGCGATCTCCAAAGTTCATCCGCCCTTCGAGGTAGTCGGTCACAAGCTCAGTCAATTCCTTGCACGTCAGCATGTGAATCACTCCTTCGACACGTAGGAGTCCATGGCGCGGTGGAGCACGGATCGTGCGCGGTGGAGCAGCACCCGCTGATTGGTCTCGGCGATCTCCAGTATACCGCAGACCTCCGCCGCTGACATGGCCTCGATGTCACGCAACACAAGCACAACGCGCTGTCTGGGGGGGAGGCTCTGCACCGCTTGTTCGAGGTGCTCCCGCACCTCCCTGCGCAGCAGCAGCGCCTCTGGCGTGTCGTCCGCCCATCGTCGAGGTGGATCCGCCCAGCGACCGTCGGCGGTGAAGCGAGCAGGGTCCACCGCCGGCTCCCCTTCGCTGTCGGCGTCTCCGAGGTCCGAGAAGGCAACCATCCGGGCCTCACGAACGCTACGAGTTTTTGCCTTGTTTACTAGTATTCTGAATATCCACGTTTTGAGCGCGGAGCGCCCCTCAAAGGTCGCCAGACCATTCAGCACCCCCAGCCACGTCTCCTGAACCACCTCTTCAGCGGTGGCGTGATCGTCCACGAAGGACAACGCCAGACGGACAAGGCGGCCGTGGTAGGCGCGAATGAGGTCCGCGAACGCCGCCTCATCCCCATCGCGAAGTCGTTGGACGAGGGCGCCATCGCGGGGGAGCGCGAATCGACGCTCACGGCCCCGCGTCCCTGTGTCAGGTTGCGCACCGCCCTGCAGAGCGACGTCGCGTCCGTTCTGCTCGTCATCTCGGGTCATCGATGTCCTGGCCCCTCCGCGCGGATCTTCACCCGAAGTCTGAGGCGCACCATGCATGAAAACCTCGGGGGTGTCCACGCACCGCGCGCTCGCCAGGTCGTCGTGTAACATCCGCCTCGCCCGAGAGACTGTGCGTGGGGCAAGGAGCCCGATTCGACGGCCCGCACCCGACCCATCACCCGGAGTCCACCGTGATCAAGAACCTGGTGCCTGACAACGACAGCAACCTGAACACAGGCAGGACGCGGCGGCGCGCGGCCGATCTGCCCTGCGACGGGAGGTGCTTTGGATGACCGCATCAATCCCTCTGGAACCGGCGATCTTCGACGACCGCCGAACGTTCGACGACGCGTTGCGGGCCTCGGGGGCCGGTACGCTTCAGCGCAAGCGCGTCACCACGCTCCAGGTGAACGTCGGCAAGCTCTGCAACATGGCCTGTCACCACTGCCACGTCGAAGCCGGGCCGACGCGCACGGAGATCATGCCCCGACACATCGCGGCTCGCGTCGCGGAGGTGCTCGCTCAGAACCCCGGGGTCGAGCTGATGGATCTGACCGGGGGCGCACCGGAGCTCAACCCGAGCTTCCGCTGGCTCGTCTCGGAGGCGCGCCGCCTCGGACGGCGCGTCATCGACCGCTGCAACCTGACCGTCTTGTTCGAGCCTGGCATGGAGGATCTGCCTCGCTTTTTGGCCGAGCATCGGGTCGAGATCGTGGCCAGCCTTCCATGCTACCAGCCCGAGAACGTCGCGAAGCAGCGGGGCAAGGGGGCGTTCGACAAGAGCGTAGAGGCGCTCGGTGCGCTCAACGCGCTGGGCTACGGGCAAGCTGGCTCGGGCCTGCTCCTCGACCTCGTCTACAACCCGGTGGGAGCCGCACTGCCCCCAGCGCAGACAGCGCTGGAGGCGGCGTATAAGCGAGAGCTCGGGCAGCTGTTCGGCGTTACGTTCAACCACCTGCTCACCATCACGAACATGCCTATCCAGCGCTTCGCGCACCTCCTCGATCGCACTGGACAGTACGAGGCGTACATGAGCCTGCTGGTCAACCACTTCAACGCCGCGACGGTCGCTGGTCTCATGTGCCGCTCGCTGCTCAACGTCGGTTGGGACGGCCGCCTGTACGACTGTGACTTCAACCAGATGCTCGAGCTGCCCCTCGGCGCGGACGCAACCACGTGCCCCCGGACCCTCTGGGGGCTCAGCTCGCTCGACGCGCTCGAGGGGCAGGCCGTAGCGACGGCCGAGCATTGCTACGGCTGCACCGCGGGCGCGGGCTCGAGCTGCGGAGGCGCGCTGCAGTGAACCCCACCTCACCCCCGACCCGGGTCGCGCCCGGCGAGCAGGTCCGCCCGGTCCGCCTTCAAGGAATCGACGGTGCAGTGTTCGACCTCGCGGTCTTGTCAGGCCAGCGCTACATGCTGTCCTTCCTTCGCTTCGCCAGCTGCCCCTTCTGCAACCTCCGCGTTCACGAGCTCACCCAACGCTTCGAGGAGCTGGGGGAGACCTTCACGATCGTGGTCGTCTTCGACTCACCGCTCGACAACCTGATCCGCCACGCCGCGCGCCATGCGGCCCGATTTCCGATACTTGCCGACGAGACCGGAGCGTACTACCGGGCCTACGCGATCGAGCGCTCGTTCGGCGGCGTCTTGAAGGGGATGGTGCTCCGCGCACCTTCGCTGATGAAGGCCATGGCCCTGGGTTATCTGCCAACCTCGCCGAAGGGCAGCTTGACCACGATGCCCGCCGACTTCCTCGTGGATGAGCTCGGCGTCGTGCGCGCGGCCCACTACGGCACGGACGAAGGGGATCACCTGCCCTTCGAGACCGTGAGGGCGTTCGCGCACCAGGGCATCGGGGCGTTGCCGGCCGAGACGCGCTCACGATAGCGCGCCGCGCCGCGCCGCGGCTGCCCACGACGCTCCTGGCGTGGCCGCACCGCCTTCGTCATCACCGACGTCCCCGCAGCGCACCCGCGTACGCTCCGAAAAGAACGGCGAAGGCAACGTAACATCGCCTGCTCTCGATGGACTGAGCTGTATACGGATATCGCGCCACACGCGAATCCATCACCCCATGGAGTCTGTCATGGCAAAGATGTGCCCTCTTGATGGTTGTCACGACCGAAAGGGTCTCTGCGTTCATGAGAAGTTGATGATTGGTATGGGGGTCCTGGCCATGCTGACGCTGGTTCTCTACTTCAGCCTCGGCGCCTGACGAAAGGATCCCCATGAACTCCGCATCACTGCGCGAAGTCCCTCACTTTCCGCCACGCCAGCCCACGCCGTCCTTTCCCTATCGAGTCATCGAGAAGATCGGTGAGGGGGGCATGGGTACCGTGTTCAAGGCGGAGGAGCCTCAGCTCGACCGCCTCGTCGCGATCAAGGTGATCAACTCGACGCTCATTCCGCAGCTCGATGCGCAGTCGCTGACGGAGGTCTATGGACGGTTCATCCAGGAGGCCCGAGCGCTCGCCCGCTTGAACCATGCAGGCGTCGTGACGGTGTATCGCGTGGGCTCCGAGGGCGGCTTTCCCTACATGGCGATGGAGTGGATCGACGCCCTCTCCCTCGAGCGGCAGCTGAAGTTGCGCACGCAGCTCGAGGCGCGCGCCGCGCTTCGGATCGGATTCCAGATTCTGAGCGCCATACATGTCGCACACGGCGCCGTGCATCGTGACATCAAGCCGGCGAACATGATCGGCGCCGATGGTCGGATGAAGCTCGTCGACTTCGGGATCGCGCAGGTGCGAGGCAAGATGAACCGCATGGCCAGCGGCGTCGAGACGCTCGACCCGAGCCTGACTCGGCCCGGCATGCTGCTTGGGACCCCGTTGTACGCGGCACCGGAGCAGCTTACGGGAGCGCCTGTCGACCTTCGCGCGGACCTCTACGCGGTGGGTTGCGTGCTCTACGAGATGCTGACGGGCCGGCCGCCCTTCTTGTTTGAGTCGCTCGTTGGGCTGATCATGGCGCACCATCAGGACCGACCTGTCGAGCTGTCCGAGCTCGTGCCGGAGCTCCCGCGGGCCGTCTCTGACGCGATCATGCAGGCCCTTGCGCTGGATCCAGACGATCGGCACGCGAGCGCGATCGCCATGGCACGCGCGCTGCGGTCGGCGCTCGAGCACGAGCGGCGAGACAGCCTGCGGTCCAGCGACGGGTACCCGCGGCAGGAGCGGGCGTCGGTCGTGCTCCCCGAGGTCCCCCTGGTGCGCGTGGCGGAGCACACGCCGCTGTCCATGATCGCTCGGTCCGCGAGCGGTTGGGCGGGACGGCACATCGGCGCCATCGGGCGTGAGGCGCTGCTGCGGGAGCTGGCCGAGCGCCCGCTGCACGCCGAGGCGTTCTGTGGTGCCGTGCACGCTTCCGGCAGGTGGTTGCTCGTCTGTGACGGCCTCATCTTCGCTGCGTTCGACCCGAAGGACGGATGGACCGGCGACAGGGTCATCGAAGCCCTGCCCGAGACGCTCGACACGACGTTGTACGCGCTCCCTCCGACGTTGAGTCCGAGCGTGATCCCCTTGCTCGCGTCCTCGTTGACGGCGCCCGCCGCGCCGGTCAGGAGCTTCAGTCCAGGCGTCGTGGACCTCGTCGCGCTTCAGGAGCGATTGCAGAGAGAGCGCTTCGATGGCGTGCTGCGTCTGCGCGCTGAAGCCGGGCTCGGGCTTGTCCTGTTCCGTCAGGGCAAGCGCGTGTTCGATCTGCTGGGAGGTGACCTTGGCAGCGCGGACAGCGGGGTTCGTTGGGAGACGTGGATCGGCGGGGCGCCTTGTGCCGCGTCGATCGAGCCCAGGCAGCATCGATTTCCAGCGGGGACGTTCCGCCAGCAGCTCCGCGAGGCGCGCCTGCAGGTGGTCCGCCCCGAGGTGAATGGTCGCGACGCGGTGCGTCAAGACCGGGTGGCGGAGCTCGCAGCGATCGACCTGGTCCCCGCAGCCGCCACGTCCGAGTCCCTCAACCGTGGCGCGACGACGATGGGCCACCTCATCCACTCCGACCCGGCCTACGTGAGCGCGCGCTACGTGGTCGCGCAGCTCGCGCCCCAGATGGAGCACCATCGACGCACGAAGCCATGGCGGCGCATGCTGGACCCGCTGTCGCTCGTCACCGAGGTCGTTCTCCATCACGTCCATGTGCAGATGGGTGCCAGGGGCATCGAGTTCGACGCGGTCACCGTGGACGCCGAGGGGCAGTCGCGACACCTCATCGGGAACAGCACGCTCGGCTCGGCGGAGGCTGTGCGTTCGTTTGTGGCGCGCGTCCTCGCGGTCCGCGCTCATCCAGAGGGCGCGAAGGTCTCCGGTGCTGTGCTGATCGCGCCGGCCTTTGACGACGAGGCCCTGCAGGCGTGGATGCAGCTGATCAAGACGCACGCCGGATCGTTGATGCGGAGCACGCTGAGCACGCTCTCTCACGTCGAGGGCGTGTTCCACACCGACGGGGGAGCCTCCGTCCACATCCTCCTGGTCGAGCGCACCGAGGATGGCGTCGACCGCCCGCTGATGCCCGCATGAAAATTGAAGAGTCAAATCACAATGAAGTTGACATGATTTCAGTAAAAATGAGTGGAGTTGAACCGCTGCCCTCCCGTGGAGCCGAGCTTGAGGCCGTCGGCGGCTCCGCGTTCGCCTTGGGGCGCGGGGAGGTCGGGCGCCTGGCGCCGGGACGGGAGCTCCGTGTCTCGGTGATCATCCCGACGCTGGACGAGGAGGCGCGCATCGCCACTCGGCTCCGAGAGCTGGGCACTCTCTCCGCGGTCACCGAGGTGATCGTCGTCGACGGAGGCAGCGGCGACGCCACTGTGGCCATCGCGCGCTCCTTCCCCACGATTCGGGTGCTCGAAGGGGTGCGGGGGCGTGCGGCGCAGATGAACCGTGGAGCCGCGGCCGCCAGGGGCGACGTCCTGCTGTTTCTCCACGCCGATGTGTCGCTTCCGGTCGAGGCCGGAGCGTTGATCGAGGCGACGATGTTGGACGAAGGCATCGTCGCTGGCGTCTTCCAGACGTGGACGGTGGCGGACACGTCACGCCGCTGGTTCGCGCCGTTCTTACATCTGGCCGACCTGCGCTCGCGCTACACCTCCTTGCCGTACGGTGACCAGGCCATGTTTGTTCGTGCCGGGGTCTTCCGTGCGATCGGTGGCTTCCCTGAGATCCCGATCATGGAGGACCTCGAGCTCGCCCGGCGGCTGTGGCGAGTGGGGCGCATCTCTACCCTGCCCGCCACCGTGCAGGTCTCGGGGCGGCGGTTCCTGGCGCGACCGGTGTACTACGCCGTGTTGGTGAATGTCTTGCCATGGCTCTATCGCCTCGGTGTCTCACCGTTGGCGCTCGCGGCGCTCTATCAAAAGGCGCGGTAGATGTCTGATTCGGCTGCGTTATTTGCTTTATTGCAAAGTGCGCTTCAGCTCAAGAGCAGCGAGGTGTGTCCGTGTGGTGCGGCACGTCGGCCGCTGCGTACCACGCGAGGTCGCTCAGATCGGCGGGCACCTCTCACTCCATTATGGCGAACGTCATGTCATCCCTGCAGCTTGCTCCGATCGATCCCGACAATGCGCCTGAGGCGATCGCCGACACGTTGGCTGACGTGCGTGCCCGATATGGGTTCCTGCCCAATCTCTATCGCTACTTCGCCCACGCTCCGGGCCTCCTGAAGGGCTATCTCGCCCTCAGCGACCTCTTCGCTCAGGGCTCGTTCTCCGCGATGGAGCGGAACGTGGTCATGCTGGCGGTGAGCCGGGAGAACGCGTGCCACTACTGTGTGGCCGTCCACAGCAGCGTGGCCGACATGCAGCGTGACGACACCGCGGTCACGGACGCCATCCGCAACGGCACGCCGATCGGCGATCCGCGGCTCGAGGCGCTCCGGCGGCTTGCGCAGGCGCTCGTGCGCGGCCGCGGGCTCGCCGACGAGGAGGTCGCGACTTTCTTGGAGGTCGGCTATGAACCCCACCAGGTGCTGGAGGTCGTGCTCGGGATCGGCCTCAAGACCCTGAGCAACACCACCAACCACCTCGTCGCGACGCCGCTTGACCCCGTCTTCGCCAAGCGCGCCTGGCCAGAGTGATCAGCGGCGTCGACGCGGCTCAAACCGAACGGGTGCAGGGTGCGGAGCGAGGGATCGGGGCGAGGCGTTGAGCGGGGCTCGTCCGTAGCAGGCCGGGGCGCCGGTCCGCGTCCAACGCGCAGAGATCTGATGAGGCAACACCATGTGGACAGCGCTGCGACACCATGGACCGGAGTACCTGATCGAAGGGGTCGGCACGGGCGTCCTCTTGGTCGCCGTGGGGTTGTTCGCCACGCTCCTCGAGCACCCGTCATCGCCCGTGCATGGCGCGCTGCCGTGGCCGTGGCTTCGGCGGCTTCTAATGGGCCTCGCCATGGCTGCCACGGTGAGCGCGCTGGTCTACTCGCCCTGGGGCAGGCGCTCTGGAGGGCACTTCAATCCGGCGCTCACGCTCACTTTTCTGCGTCTGTCGAGGGTCGCGCCGTGGGACGCGGCGTTCTACGTCCTGGCGCAGTTCGTGGGGGCAGTCACAGGGCTGGGACTCGTGCGGCTCGCGCTGGGGGCCGCGCTGACCCATCCAGGCGTTCACGCTGCGGCGACCGTACCCGGCCCCCATGGCGTCCCGGCCGCGTTCGTCGCCGAGGCGCTCATCGCCTTCCTGCTCATGACGACGGTCCTGGGGTTCACCAATCGACCGCAGCTCAACCGGTACACGGGGTTGGTCGTTGCGACGCTGCTCGTCGTGTACATCACGTTCGAGGCGCCATGGTCGGGTATGAGCCTCAATCCGGCCCGCTCGTTCGCCTCGGCGATGGTTGGATGGTTGTGGAGTGGAATCTGGATCTACTTCACAGCCCCCGTGTTCGGCATGCTCGTAGCCGCCGAGGTCTATCGACGGCTGGCCCGCGCCCATCCCGTGCTGTGCGCCAAGCTGCACCACGACAATCACGAACGCTGTATCTTTGTGTGCGACTACCCTCGCGCGCTCGACGAGGCGAGCCGTCGGTGACCGTCGAGCTCCACCCGGCCTGGACCACAGGAGGCCGCGCGCCCTTCGATGCCCCCAACCCCCATCCGGTCGCACCCGATCGCGACCCCTAACCACACGGAGCACCTGTCATGACACCGAGCCCCAACGTCACCCACACCCTCGACGCCGTTCCCTGGCTCACCGGGGAGCAGATGATCGAGGTGGACCGCGCGATGGTCGAGGACTACGGGATCAAGCTGATCCAGATGATGGAGCACGCCGGACGCCACCTCGCCCACCTCGCTCGCGAGCGCTTCCTCGCCGGTCAGGCGCGCGGTCACACCGTCGTGGTGCTCGCGGGCCGGGGAGGCAATGGGGGTGGAGCGCTCGTCTGCGCGCGTCGACTGGCGGCGTGGGGCGCAAGCGTGCGGGTGCTGGTCACCGCCGAGGCCGCCCACTTCGAAGGGGTCCCGCGCCACCAGCTTCAGATCCTCACCCACATGGGCCTTGAGGTGCTCCATGAGGGGGCGCCTCCGCGCGAGGCTCCCGACCTCATCATCGATGGTATCATTGGCTACAGCCTGCGCGGCGCCCCGCGCGGTCGGGCCGCCGAGCTCATCCGCTGGGCCAACCAGAGCCCGGCGCCGGTGCTTGCCCTCGACGTGCCGTCTGGACTGGACAGCACCACCGGAGAGGCGACCGAGACAGTCATCCGCGCCGCCGCCACCATGACGCTCGCGCTGCCGAAGGTGGGCCTTCGGGCGGGCATGGAGGCTGGCCTCGTCGGTGAGCTCTACCTCGCGGACATCAGCGTGCCGCCACAGCTCTACCGCGCGCCCTCGCTCGGGGTGGTGGTCCCCGACCTGTTCGACCGCAGCGACCTCGTCAGGCTGCTGTGACGGCGTCGTGGTCCACCCATCCTCCGCGAGGTGCCTTCGAGACGCACGACTTTCGCCGCTTGACTCTGTACCTGCTACAGGCCCCACCTTGTTCTTCAGCAGGAGGAACGATGACGACGATGACGATTGGCAAGGTCGCTCGTGCCGCTGGCCTCGGGGTTCAGACGGTGCGTTTCTACGAACGGCAGGGCCTCATCGCCACGCCCGCGCGGAGCGGCGCTGGGTATCGCCTCTACACCCCAGATACGATTCAGCGCCTCCTCTTCATCGCTCGCGCCAGGGCGCTCGGATTCACGCTGCTAGAGATCGCGGAGCTGCTGGCCTTGCAGAAGGCCCCGGATGTGCACTGCGCGGACATCGAGGCCCGGGCGAACGCAAAGATCGTCAACATCGATCATCGCATCGCGCAGCTCGAAGCGATGCGGCGCGCGCTCGACGAGCTCGTGTCGCAGTGCCGAGGCGCTGGACCTTCCCACGGATGTCCGATCCTCGACGCACTCCAGCAGGACCCACCATGACAGGAGGACCACCATGACAGCAGAACCCAGCTTGACGACGTGCCCGCGGTGCGCGGCCCGCGGAAGGTCCATCCACGCCGCGACGATCGAAGCGCAGATCGTGCCGACCCGGCTCGCGGAGCTCCACGACCACGAGGGCTGGCGGCTTTGCACCTCCTCCGAATGCGAGGTCGTGTACTTTCGGGCTCAAGAGACCATCGGGCTTGACGGCGTCCAGGCGGTCCCCTTCCACAAAGGTGACGCTCCTGACCGAACCGTGTGCTTCTGCTTTGAACATACCGTGGCGGAGGTCGAAGCCGACCTGGCGCAGCACGGGCGATCTACCATTCGCGAGTCGGTCATGACGGCGTGCAAGGCGGGGCTGGAGGACTGCGAGCGCAAGAATCCTCAAGGACGATGCTGCCTTGGGAATCTCGGCGAGGTCGTCGCGGAGGCGAGCGTGGAGCCGGCTGCGGTGGTGAGCGACGGGTGCTGCGCTCCCCGGGCGCTCGCGGCGATGAGCGTCGACGGCGGCGGCCCCGCCCTCGCAGCGTCTCCGCAAGCGCCACCCTCCGCCGCACGGACGGCTCCGGGCTCCGGGCTCCTCGCCTCGGGCGGTGCCCTGTTGGCGGCCCTGCTCTCGTCGGCGTGCTGCTGGCTCCCGCTCGTGGCCATCGGTGTCGGCGCCTCGTCCGCGGGCGTCGGGTCGTTCTTCGCCGCGTGGCGGGGGCCGCTGCTCGTCGGTGCGGTGGGCCTGCTCGGCGCCGGCTTCTATCTCGTCTATCGCGCGCCGCGCTGTGCCCCCGGTGAGGCCTGCGCGGTCCCGAACGTGCGTTTGCAGCGCTTGAACCGCGGCATGCTCTGGGTGACCACGGTCTTCGTCGCTGCACTGGCGTTCTTCCCCGAGTATGTGGGCGCGTTCACCGGAGGCGGCGGTCAGGTCGCCGAGGCACAACCCAGGCAGACGCTCACCCGGTACAGCCTCCAGGGCATGACCTGCGAAGGCTGCGCCGGGCACGTGCGGGGAGCCATCGAAGGACTCCCCGGCGTGGCGTCCGTCGCCGTGTCCTACGCCGACCGCACCGCGGAGGTCGTCTGGAACGGTCCGCCCGACCACGAGGCCGTCGCACGGGCGCTCGGTGAGTTCGGCTATCGCGCTCAGCCCATGCCGTGAGGCGCTGAGCTCCCTCGGCGCGGTCCGTGGCGCTGGCCCCGGCTCAGTCGCCCAGCCGCTCGATCGCGTCGTCGATCTCCTGCACCTTCTCCTCGCGACCCAGGCGCTCCCACAGCCGCCGCGCCAGCGACCACGCCGCCTTCGCCCGCTTGAACTCGCCCTGGCTCGCCGCGATGTCCCCGCCCAGCTGCGCCGGCCACGCATCATCCGGGTCCGCCACGCCCGAGGTCGACAGCAGGATCGACGCCTGCTTCATGTGGTGGTCCCACTCCGCCCAATCCCCGTCCGACGCCGCGCACGGCAGCAGCTCCGCGTGTACACCCCCCAGCAGCGCGTCCCGGCCCATCTTCAGCGCCGTCTGGCGGACCTCCTCCAGCACCGGCCGCGCCGCCGTGTAACGCCCCTGGGCCAGCAGCGTCAGCGCGATGTTCACCCGCGCGATCACCGCGTTGCCCGAGCCCATCGACTCATACAGCGACAACACCCGCCAGTACCGCTCCTCCGCCGCCTTCAGACGCCCCTGCGCCCGGTCCACCTCGCCGATCCCGTTCAGGCAGTTCACCACGCCCGCCGCGTTGCCGATCTCCTCGTGGATCTTCAGCGCATCCTCGAACAGGCGCATCGCGTTGCCCAGGTCGCCGCGCGTGTTGTACACCGACGCCAGGCTGAACAAGGTGTCTGCGATCCCGCGCCGATCCTGCATCTGCCGCCGCCACGACAGCACCCGCTCAAAGTTCTCCAGCGCCGCGTCCAGCTCGCCCCGCATGTGGCGGATGTCCGCCAGCCCGGCCTCGCACCGCGCCTTGTGCCCCACGTCCCCCAGACCGTCGAACAGGCGACGCGCCCGGCGGTACTGCGCCTCGGCCTGATCGTGGTGGCCCAGCTCGTAGAAGATCACCGCCTGGTGCAGCACCGACTCGGCGAGCTGCTGAGGGAGCTGGTAGGTGCTGCACGTCTGCTCGGCGTGCTGCGCCCACAACAAGCCGTCCCGATACTCGCCGCGCCGACGCAGCAGCTCCGCCCTCCGGTTCCAGCCCAGCACCCACCGCACGTCGTTCGCCGGCAGCTGCACCGTCGTCATCAGCGCCTCGCGCTGGTTCAGCAGCTGCTCGGCCTCCAGCAGCTCGCCCACGTCCAGACACTCGTCCGTCGCTTGCTGCAGCGGGTCGATGGCCTCGCCATACGCCTCGGCCCCGATCAGGTGGTAGGCCAGGCGCTCCGCCATGCCCCGCTGTGGCGCGTGGCGGGCCTGGTGCTCCAGCATCGACGCGCACGCCCGGTGCAGCGCCTCGCTCCGGCCCGCCTCCCGGGCCAGCCGCAGCGCGCTCTGACGCATCATCCCGTGCACGAAGCCAAAACCGTCCTCCGTCCACCGCCAGAACCCCTGCGCCACCATCAACGGGATCAGGTCCATCGACGGAGCCAGCACCGCCACGTGACACACCAGCCCCCACTCGCCGTACGTCACCTCCTGGCCCAGCGTCGCCGCCAGCTCCACGGCGATCTGGTCCTCCTCCGGCCGCGCCGCCAGCAGCCGGGCCAGCCGGTCCGCCCACAGGTCGTGAAGGTCGTCCGCCAGTGGCTCCTGCCGCTCTCCGCGGAGCTGGAAGCCGTCCGCGCCAAGCTCCAGCTTCCCGCCCTGCACCCAGTCCCCGACCAGCTGCACCGCGAACAGGGGGTTGCCCTGCGCCCGCGCCGCCACCTCGCGCGCCAGCGTCCGCTCCAGACCCAGCAGGTGCCGCACCAGCCGCTCGCACTCCCGCTGCGACAGCGGCGCCACGTCGATCCGCTGGCTGGCCCGGTCCTCCAGCAGCTGCGACACCATCCGGTACGCCTCAGGACGCTCCGCCAGCGCCTCGGCCTGCACCGTCATCAGCACCAGCGTCGCGCTCGGATGCAGCGCCTGCGCCGCCTGCAGCGACTTGACGAACGCCAGCGTGTCCAGGCTGTACTGCACATCATCCAGCCACACGATCGACGGCCGCTCCCGCGCCACCCGCTCCACCAGACGCCGGATCAGGCTGTACCGCTCGGTCAAGCTGTCGAACTGCGCCGTCCCTGCCGCGCGGTCCGTGTCCAGCGCCCCGTCGATCACGTCGGTCAGCGCCTCCCACTCCCACGCCTCCTCCACCCCCTGCTCGCGCAGCAGCCGCTCCGTCCGGTCCAGCGCGTGCCGCAGGTCCAACCCCACGCACCGAAGGTGACGCGCGACCATCCGCGGCAGGCCGTCCGTCGGGCCCCCCTCCGGGCTGTGGAACGCCCGCAGGATCGTCGCCCCGCCCACCTCGTGTGCCCGCTCGCAGATCCACTCGGCCAGCCGGCTCTTGCCGCACCCGCCGCTCCCGTACAGCACGACCACCCGGGCGTGCTGCCGGTGATCCACATCGCGGAGCGCCTCCCAGATCGCGTCCCGCTCCGGCTCCCGACCCACCATCGGCGGCGGCCGCAACCCGAACAACCCCAGCCCCGCACCCAGCAGGTCCCGCGGTGACAGCGCCTCGCTCGGACGCCGCCACGACGGCGGCAGCGGCGGCGGCAACGCGATCGGCAGCGCCGCCGACGGAGGCACCCCCACCGTCGTCGCCCCCACCTGCGTCGCCGGCACCAGGTACCCGAACCTCGCCGCGCGCACCGACGACGAGGCCAGCAGCTCCACCTCCTCCGCCGACAGCTCCGCCGTCGCCAGCTCCGGTGGCGGCTCCGCCCGCGCTGGCCGAGGCGCCTGCTGAAGGTCGCTGATCCGGAACAGCGCCGTCGCCTCGTGCGGCGCCGCCTCTGGCTCGTCCCCGCCCAGATCCGCCGGCGCCTCCAGCCGCGCCAGCGCCCACGCCGCGTCCGCCGCCCGCTGAAAGCGCTGCCGCGGGCTCTTCTGCAGCAGCCGCTGCACCCAGCCCTCAAAGCCCTCCGGCACGATGCAGTGCGGCGCCAACGGCGGCGGATCGGCGTACAGGTGCAGGTTCGCCAGCTCCTGAAGGTTCTTCACCGAGAACGGCAGGCTGCCGCTCAGCATCTGGTACGCCGTGCACCCCAACGCATAAAGATCGGTCCACGGCCCGTAATCCCGAAACAGACCCATGATCTGCTCCGGCGCCATGAAGCTCGGCGTCCCGATCGACTGCTCCGCCACCCCGCTCCGCGACTGGTCCACCGCGTGCGCGATCCCGAAGTCCGACAGCTTCCACCGCCCCGGCGTGTCCCCGTTCTGGCACCACAGCACGTTGTCCGGCTTGAAGTCGAGGTGCACGATCCCCCGGGCGTGCGCGTGCGCCAGCGCGTCCAGCAGGTCCATCAGCACGGCCTTGGCCTCGTACCAGCCGAACCGACGCCCCCACATCTCCGCGCCCAGCCCACCCCCGTCCGCGCACTCCATCGCCATGTACGGGCTGCCCGACAGGATCCGACCCTCGCTGACCCGATCGGCCTCCCCGGGCACCTCCCCCACATCCAGCACCATGATGATGCCCGGATGGTCCAGCGCCGCGATCGTCTGCACCTCCCGCCGGAACGCCGTCACGAACCGCGGGTTCTGCGCGTGCTGCCCCGTGATCACCTTGACCGCCACCGGCGTCCCTTCCTGCCGATGCACCCCTCGCCACACCTCCCCCATCCCCCCCTTGCCCACGATGTCGTGCAACACGAACGGGCCCAGAGGGATCTGGAACGACGGTTCAAGGGTCGCGGGAGGTGTTGGAGGCCACGGGTCTTTCATGTGCGCGCGACGTGAAGGTTACGGACACGGACCTTACCAGAACGTGTTTCGGGGAACCATAGGGCTACGCGGCCGGCACCACTTGCCGTTGTGAGGCATGTCGTGCACGAGGCCGGTCCCGACCGAGCGTGGCGCGCAATGGTTGGGAATCGGGTGCGCTGCGTGACAGCATCCGCGGCAGGTCTGTCTCTACCGTCGCCTCGTCCCGAGCTCATGACTTCTCGAAGCCGGTCGATAGGAAGGTCAGAGTTCGGCAGTTCTCGGACACCGTGCGTTGCGTCGTGTCGTCGAAGCCCTCCGACAGCTCCTCCGTGATGTACGTCCGCTCAAAGAACCGCGCCGCGTCCTGGTACTCCTCCGGCGCCTGCCCCACCGAGACCCGGTGCAGATCCGCCGCGAACTCCGACTCCTGCACACGACCTTCGATTACGTCGCGGCGCGGGACGTTCAACTCTCTCCAGGGGCGCAGGGGGGGGCATCGGGGCCTCACTTTTGGCGGGATTGGGTCTTCTTGGCGGCCTCGAGCTGCTTGCGCTCGTCTTCGGCCACGATCGCGGCACGTGACTGCTCCATCAGGGATCTCATGTACGTGAAGCGTTTGAGCTGTACCTCGCCCCAGGGCCAGTTCGTCGGGGCACTTGCATCTGTGGATCCGGGCTTGCCATACGCGTCCACACACCAGCTCCACGCCACCAACACCAGGTCCACGAAGGAGATCGCCTTGGGCGATGCCTTCAGATCCGTGGGATACTTGATGACGTACCAACACCCGGATGCCTTGGCCGTGGCGACCGCGTCCACAACCATCGCCGTGACCGTGCGCGTCCAGTCAGACAGCTCTCGCTTGCACGGCGGCTGCAGATCATAATGAGCTGCCTTGGCCGGGCCGAAGTTGCATGCGTCTGGGGTTGGATGAATGTCGATCTGTTCCGTGCGCAAAGCGGCGTAAGGAATCAAGACCGTCACGCCCTGGCGTTTTCCGAGGGGGCGAAGCTTGTTTGAGGGTGGCGCAGGGGAGCTCGGTGGCGGAGGGGCATAGTGATCGCCGTCGATCGTGGCCGCCACAACCGCGAGGCCATGGCATGGGGTGAGGGGGTGAGTGGTCTTTGCGCCAAACACCGAGACACCCTCCGGGCACCGCAGCTCGTTCTGCTCCTGGTCGTAGCCGAGCAGCCCTCGGGCCAGATCGTCGTAGTCGGCGTCCGCGACAGATTCGCCGGCTTGCAACGTGTCCTGGATCTTCTCGAGCACCTGCCGCGCCTTCGGAGCCCAGCGCACGACGAACTCAGGTGGAGCTGGAGACTCCGACAACGTCATTAGAATCTACCCCGCGGGCAACAGCTCTTCTTCTTCCAGGCGACTCCAGCACGCGTCGAACAATGCGCGTCGCACCTCCGGGATCTCTGTCCGCAGCTGGCGGGCCTCGTGCTGCGTCAAGCCCATGCCGTGCAGCAACAGGTACAACGCTGACAGGAACACGGTGCGCTCGGTGTGCTGGAGGAGCTCTTTGAGCGCCGCATGCAGTGCCGTCGAATGGCTCTCGACTCCGAGAGCCACCAGGCTGTCGAGCAGCATCACGAGGATGTGGCGAGGCCATTTGCCCAACAATGACTCGGCGAGCTCCTCGGCCCACTCCGCCTCGTCGTGGCTAAGGCAGAACTCGGCGATCGTCTCCACCAGATCCTCGGCCAGGTGAATGCTGATGCCTGGCGTGGCCAGCGCAGCCAACTTCGTGCGAAGCGTCGTTGGCGCCGAGGTCTGGCTCAGCCCCCCAACCGCCTCGCTGCGCAGAAGCTCCTCGGCCAGGAGGGGCACAAGGCAGGTCACATGCCGCGCCACCGAAGGCATCGATCCGATGACATAGCGGAGGTGCGCCACGATAGCACGGGCGAGCGAACTCCACTTCAGGCTCGGTGTGGCCAGGCCCAACAGGAGGAGGTCGAACTCTTCATGCGTGTCTCGCGCCGTCGGACCAGAGTACGCTTCAACGCTGTAGCTCACGAACAGGGAGTCGAAGACAGCGCTTGCGTTGGTGTCGGACGCTGCGAGATCTCGCTCGATCGGGGCACTCTGGGGGCTGGTAGGGTCGATGATGCGCCAGCGCGTGCGTACCACCGGGTTTGGTTCGAGATGCTCGCTGAATCCGTGGCGGTACGCTCCGCTGCCGGAACAGGGGAAGGACGTGGAGGACAGGCCGCCGACACCCAGCGGTGTCGTCGCATTGTAGTCGCATCGAGGCGTTGAGGTGATGGACTCGGTGAGGTTCACGTGAAGGCCTCCCGCGCTTTGTCGGTGATCAACTTCTCGAATACCTCGTACACTCGCTCGTGAAGCCGGTCAGCGTGCTCCAAGGCGGCGTCTGGCGAGCATCCTTCAGGATAGTGTTCGCCTGCGTCCAGGTCCAGGCTCACCTCGCAACCAATCTCTTGAGGCGAGCAGGCCTGGTGAACGGCCAACACCTCGTGCTCGGTGATCCGATACTCCTGGCGCCGGACCAAAGAGCTCGGATTCGAGCCATCAAGGCAGAGGGGTTTACCCACTTGATCCAGATGATCCGCAGCCTCTTCCCATCCTCCAACTTGCCAGGTGTTGATGTACCGCACACCCACACGTTGGATCTGATCCATATTTGATGTGGTTGTGTACGCCCCCAGCGCGCGCTCGACCTGCGTCCGAAACACATCCCAGGTCTCATACGGGCGCAGCTGGTGCACACTCAACACACCAGGCATCAAGATGAGGAGTCGCTTGCCATCCCCGGACTGAAAACGGATCTGGTTGAATTCACTTTCAAGTTCGAGTGAACCCAATCTGACCCGATGCCCTTGAGGGAGCAGTGTCTTTGGATACTCCTCCTGGATCTTGGGGTGCATCCAGAATCGCCCCGAGAACGTTGGATCAAGAAGCTGCTCCCTGGAACCCTTGAAGAAGAAGGCGACCAGGGCCTCATTGACGGGGGACTGCGAGTAGATCGGGTGTGCTTGACGTTTCGGTGTTCCCATGGGCCTCTCAACCATGCCAGCCGCCTCTCGCGCTGCGTCGTCAGATCACCTCGACCCTGCTTCGTAAGGCTCCAGAATCATGGGTTGTTCCACGAAATACTGCACAGGGGTCCAAAGTACATGAACCAAGGCCTGGCGTAAAGTCTTCCGTCATCGTTCCCGGTCACAGCACATCCATGCCGTGGGATGATCCGATGCTCAAGACCTGCTCCTTCCCGAGCCCTGCTGGGCTCGGGCGAGCGTCGAAGTGGATCGGCGCTGCGTCATTCGTTCGGCCGGGTGGGCTCAACGTCACGACGCGTGATCTCTACTGTTGTAGCCACCTCATGGCCCAACGGCAAGACCGCGTTCTTCGCGCCGCTGGCTCAGAACCCCAACGCCCCCTGCTTGTCCCCCGCCTCGCTCTCCTTCACCGCGGCCTCCGCGATGACGTGCCAGCTCCCGATAAGGTTGTTGTACGCCCGCGCCTCTGTCGCCCAGCCCTTGCGTTCGCACAGGGTGTAGAGCCGGTACGCAAGCCGACGTGCCGGCTCCGTCCCCTGGATCCGGGATAGCAGCGCCCCGGCCGTCGCCTCGCTCACGTCCAGCGCCCGGCACAGCTGATGGCACCACTCCCACACCGGCTGCCGCTCATCGGACTCTGGCGCCCAGTCCGACGGATACTCCGACACCTTCAACAGCCGCACCTTCCCGCCCGACGCCTCCACCACCCCGGCCGCCACCACCCCCTCCACGCTCGTGCCCTTCGCCCGCGCCAACACGTCCGCGCGCCCGAAGTCGCCCGCCTTGAACCCGAATTCCTGGAACCAGCCCAGGCAGAACCGCGTGTCGGCGTCCAGCTCACCCTCTGCCGCGTCGAAACAGGCATCGATCACCCGGTTGATCGACGCCAGCGCCTCGCGCACCGTCACCTCCGCCCCGCTCACATGCACCACCCGACGATACCGGCTGAACACCGCCATCCCCGGACCGATCGCCGCCTGCGCCAGATCCACCGGCGCTATCGGGCTCGATCCACCTTCCGCACCCATCATCTCCCCCAGCGCTGGCACCAGCTCCGCCTCCTGCTTCTCGAGCAGGCGGTGGTACACCGCCCCCTCCCGCGTCTGCTCAGCCACCAGGTTCCAGAGGTGGCACACCTCGGTCTGGCCGATGCGGTGGATGCGTCCGAACCGCTGCTCCAGCCGGTTGGGGTTCCATGGCAGGTCGTAGTTGATCATCAGGTTCGCCACCTGCAGATTGACGCCCTCGCTGGCCGCGTCGGTTGCCAGCAAGACCAGCACCTGGGGATCGTTGCGGAACCGCTCCTGCGCTTCGCGTCGCGCGTCACGGCCCACGCCGCCATGGATCGTCACGATGGCCGCGGGCGTCCCCAACAGCTGGGCGATGCGCTGCTCCAGGTGGCGGAGCGTGTCGCGGTGCTCGGTGAACACGATGAGCTTGCGACGGCTGCCATCTGACCGTCGCATGACCGGGTCGTCCTGGAAGACGGCCTGGCTGCCCTGCGCCTTGACGTGTACCACGCGGACCAGACGGTCTGGCTCGACCCCCCGCAACACCTGATCGGCTTGGATGTCTTCCAAACGCATGCCAACTCCTCAGCTGGGGTGGACCTGTGACTGTCGAGGCACAGCGGACATCCTGGACGGGTCATCCCCCCACCCTGCGCAAGCGCTGGAACACCATGATCTGCACCATCCCCACCCCGTTGCGCAGCAGAGCGAGGTCCATCGGGTGCCCCCTGGACTCCATGAAGCACCAGTCGCCAGGGTCACGAGTCCTCCTGCACCCTCTCCGCATCGCGACGGAGCGTGGCGGAGTCCTCACCCCACTCTGTTGTCGAGAGGGGGAGCGTGTGGATGGTCACCTCCAGCCCCCGCAGCATCTATCGCAGCACCACCCTGGGCTTGACCTGCCATCGCAGGCCCGCGATATTCGACTCCGTAAGGAAAGACAGGGCATCTACCCACAACAACAGGAGACACCTTATGCCCACGTTGACCGACGCCGACTTCTTCACCGCTTCTCTCGACGCCTCCCATGAAGCCACGCTCCGTGCCGCCTGGGAGCTCACGGCGCCAACGCTGGCCGACCTGCCTGCGCCGGGAAGCCTCCCCCCCACCGAACCGGTGCGCACCGCGAACAACATCCTCACCGAGTGGCCGAAGCTGCGCGCCGAAGAAGCCGCCGTGCTGGCCTGGTTCGCAGACGCTCATCAAGCCGAGCTCCAGCGCGCCATTCACAGCATCCCACGGCTCTGCTTCGCCACACGCTTCGCCCACCTTCAGCTCGACCTGCACGACAACCTCCGCGCCGTCGGCCAGCTCCTCCCCACCGCCAGCGAGCTGCGCCGTGTGGGGCTGCACTGGGCCGACATCGCCGTCTCGCTCAACCTCACCACCGCAGAACAGGTCGCCCGCATCCGAGCAGGCCGAGGCCACGACGACACCGCGACGGATCTGCAAGCCCTCGCCGATCTGCTCACCCCGCTCTTGCCCACGCTCCTGCCGCTCCAGGTCACCGCAGCACCGACCGATCATCTCGACGCCGAAACCCTCCAGAGCATGGCGAAAACTGGCCATCAACTGCTCGCCGCCCTGCGCGCCGCCCCCCAGACCCAGACCTGGCTCCAGGACCTCCGCCGCGTCGTCGCTGCCCTGCAGGCCGCCTGGACCGATGCCACGCACGCGCAGGCCTACCACCGTCAAAGGGTCGGCGGCGCCGCGCCGCTGACCTTCTTCCAGGTCGCGCGCCGCGCATGACCGTGGGGCGCATCGAACGGCCCGGCTCCCCGGGGCGGTCGAGTTCTGTGCCTTCGGGTTCAGAGGGTCAACTTTCGGCTGGGCTCCGCCCAGACCCGCTCAAGGCTACCGCCTTGAGAATCCATTTATCTGATCTTCGAAAACGGATTCTCAAGGCGGTAGCCTTGAGCGGGTCTGGGCGGAGCCCAGAACTCGATGGCCCTGCCCGGCTCCCCGATCACCCCCGCAGCCACCCCGCCACCGCCTCCCCCAACACCCCCGCATCATCCAGATGCACGTGATGCCCCCCCGGCACCGTCATCACCCGCCCGTCCCTCAGCCGCGCCACCCGCGCCGCCAGCAGCTCCGGGTCGAACGGCCAGCCCTCCGAGGCCCCGATCAGCAGCGTCGGCGCCGTGATCGCCCCGATGAACGCCTGCACGTGCGCCTCGGTCAGCCGCAAGATCGAGGTCCCGCGCAGCGCCGGGTCATAGCCGAACGCCCAGCCCCCCTCCACCTGCCGAAGGTTGCGCGCCACGAGCACCTCCGCCGAGGACCGCGCCATGGGCGAGGTCGCCGTGGACCGCCGCTCCACGGCCTCATCCAGCGACGCGTAGACGCGGCGCTGGCCCTCGGCCGCCCGGCGGCGGTGCGCCAGGGCGCGGGCGACCTGGGCCGGCGCCTCGGCGGCTTCGGTGCTCATCGGCCCCAGCCCCTCGATCAGGACCAGGCGCGCGATGCGCTCGCCGAGCGCCCCGGCGACCAGGGTCGAGATGCCCGCGCCCATCGAGTGACCGAGCAGGGAGAACCGGTCCCAGCCCAGCGCGTCCGCCGCCGCGGCCACGTCCGGCACCCAGTCGATGAAGTGGTAGGCCGCCCCCGCCGGCCGCCAGTCCGAGTGGCCGTGCCCCGGCAGGTCGAGCGCCACGAGGCGGATGCCGTCCAGCAGCGGCGCCAGCGCCGTGAAGGTGGCCGCGTTGTCGAGCCAGCCGTGCAGGCCGAGCACCGGGACGCCGTCGGCAGGCCCCCAGGCCAGCGCCGCCAGCTTCAGGTGGGGCAGGGTGAGGGTGAGCTCGGTGGGCAAAGGATCCTCCAGAGGTGTCAGGGCTCGCGGCGAAGCTCGCTGCGCGGGCCCAGGTGGACGCGATCCAGGGACAGCGTCCCGTCGTCGGCGATGTGCAGCAGCGCCGCGAAGCGCTTGTCGTGGAACCCCTGACGGCCCGCAGCCCCCGGGTTGATCCACAGCGTCCCATGCACCCGACCCGCCACCGCGATGTGGCTGTGCCCCACCACCAGCACGTCCGGCGCCTCCGCCTTGATCAGCTCTTGCGCCGCCTTGTTCGGCCGCGTCGGCGAGCCGGCGATGTGCAGCAGCGCGATCCGCCGGCCCTGCACCTCCACCACCCGCGTCAACGGCAGGTGCCGCAGCGGCCCCCCATCGATGTTCCCCCGCACCGCCTCCGTCCGCGCGATCGCGCCCAGCTCCTCCAGCACCGCCTCCTCGCCGATGTCCCCCGCGTGCAGGATCACCTCGCACGCGGCGAAGAGCTGGGCGAACTCGGGGTCGAGCCAGCCGTGTGTGTCCGAGATCAAGCCCACCGTGGCCATCGTCACCCTCATCCATGGGGGAGGTCGCGCCCGCGCCGCACCTCGACGCAGGGCAGGCCAGCATAACCACCTCCGCCCCGATCCCGAAACCGTTTGTGCAGCACCTCGCCCCCGCGCGCAGAAAATTTGAACCGAATCGCCCACCGCCGCCGTTCCGACACCGGTTTGCACCACCACGGGAGACCCCATGAACGCTCAGCCCCTCCGATCCCTTCCCCCGCTCAGCCTCACCGGACTCGTCGCGCTCGCGCTGCTCGGTCTGCTCGGCGCCGGATGCCAGCAGCCCCCCGAGAGCCCCGACGTGCTCCGCATGACCGTCGAGTCCTCCAGCCCCTTCGTCCTTGCCGCCGAGCCCGGCGAGATCGCCCTCAGCCTCGACATCATCGCCGACCCCCCGAAGGATCTGGAGCGCAAGCCGCTCAACCTCGGCCTCGTCATCGATCACTCCGGCTCCATGACCGGCGACCAGATGGCCGACGCCCGTCGGGCCATCCGCGCCCTCCTCGACCGGCTCGCCGAGGACGACATGGTCAGCGTGATCGCCTTCGGCTCTCGCGTCGAGGTCCTGCAGGCCCAGTCCGCCTGGGAGGACGTCGACAAGGAGGCCCTCTACGCCGCCGTCGCGGCCATCCAGCCCCGCGGCACCACCGCCATGGGCGACGCCCTGCAGACCGCGCTGGCCCAGGTCGGCTCCACCTGGGACACCGGGCGCGTCAACCGCGTCATCCTGCTCACCGACGGCATCCCCAACGACCCGAACCTCGTGCTGCAGGCCAGCGGCCAGGCCCGCAGCCAGCAGATCGCCGTCACCACCATGGGCCTCGGCCCCCAGTTCAACGAGACCCTCATGGCCCAGGTCGCCGACCTCACCGGCGGCCAGTACCGGTTCATCGCCAGCAGCGACCAGATCGCCGACGTCTTCGACGCCCAGCGCGAGTCCCTCGAGAAGACCGTCGCTCGCGGCGCCACCATGACCTTCACCTTCGGCCCTGGCGTCCACGTCACCAACATCTACGGCGCACCCCAGGCCAACGTCCTCGGCCAGCGCGTTGAGGTCTTCCTCGGCGACATGGACGCCCAGACCACCCGCAAGCTCGGACTCCGCCTCCAGGTCGACGGCCAGCCCGCCGGCGCCCACATCGAGATCGCCGACGCCGTGCTCAGCTACCAGGACCCCGTCACCGGCGCCACCCGCGAGCGCTTCGTCTACATCGAGGCCGAAGCCTCCGCCGACCCCGACCGCGTCGAGACCTCCCGCAAGGCCGACGTCCTCAAGCGCCTCGAGCAGTTCGGCGCCCTGCAGGACATGGAGGGCGCCATCGAGCAGTGGGAGGCCGGTGACACCGACAACGCCCGCGAAGGCATGAAGAGCGCCGCCGCCCGCTTCAAGGCCAACCGCCTCAGCAACATCCCGACCAACGCCGCCGAGGGCGCGCTCGGCGCCCTCAGTGGCGCCGGCGGCCTCGGTCGCCTCGGTGGTCTCGGCGCGGGCGCTGCCGGCGGCGAGGGGCTGCGCCAGCGCGCAGGCGCCAGCGCCGCGCCGCTCGCGGCCATGGCCGCGCCCGTGCTCGCCGCCACCCCCGCCGCCACCCCCGCCGCCGCTGAGGCCCCCGCCGAGGAGGCGCAGGTCGAGGCCTATATGGAGGCCCAGCTCGACAACATCGAGCGGGTCGATCCCTCCTCCTCGGCCGGCAAGCTCGTCGGCAAGGACGTGCGCGCCCTCCATCGCAACACGCTGGGATACTGATAGCACGTTTAGTTGATGCCCCGGGAATGCCCGCCCCGTCTCGATTGCTCTGGTCCCGACGCATTGACGGGGGACGGTCGGACCACTATACCTTGGGCTCCACGTCGACGCGTTCCACCCTCGATGTGGTCCAACCCTCACCACGCTTTCTGACAGGGGCCAGAGCATGAGCCGCGCGTACTGGGTCAAGCTTGCTTCGTCGGTCTCGACCACCATCGACGCCAGCGACAAAGCCATCCACAAGATCGACATCGAGGCCGTCGTGCCGCAGGGCGAGATGGGCGAGCTCCTTGAGCACGCCCTCGAACAGTCCGGCTGGACCCGCAGCGAGGACAACGGCCGCGAGTTCCACAAGACCATGGAAGACGGCGTCGAGCTCACCTGGAACCTCGACACCAACACCGTCGAGGCCGCCGCCACCGAGCAGCGCCAGGTCGTCCGCGAGGTCGAGGTCCAGGGCCGTGGCTACGACCAGAACATCGCCCGCTCCGACGCCGAACGTCAGCTCGCCAAGCGCGAGAAGGCCGCCCAGCAGGAGGCCTCCATCGAGGAGGAGCGCCTGCAGCGCGAGATCACCGACCGCCTCGGGTCCAACGAGAAGGACCGCGTCCGCGAGATCAACGAGGTCCTGCAGAAGACCTACGCCGAGGCCGTCAAGCGCAAGGCCGGTCGCCTCGGCAACGTCACCAGCGTCTCCGAGTCCACGCAGGACGGCGAGTATCAGCTCACCATCGTCATCTCCGAATAACCCGCCTGACGCACGGAACCTCATGGCCCTCGACGCCGCTCAGTACGACCTGAGGGCGACGCTCGTCCCGTTCGTAGCGCGCGTGCTGCACTACGGCGAGTCTCGCTCCTACAGCCCCGGACCCTGGCCGCTGCCGGTCGGACACCCGGAGCTCTACTTCGAAGACGACGTCGAGGGGCTCAAGGCGGTGTTGCCCCAGGGCGTCCTCTACGCCTTCTGCACCACCGCCTCGGGCTGGGCGAAGCGCCCCGTGCTGGTCGGCGCCGAGGCCTGGTCGAGCGCCCCGCGCCTGGCCCGTCTCTGGGAGGTCTCCGCCGGCTTCCAGCTCCACTTCACCCCCCAGAGCGTCCTGCTGGCCGAGGGCGTCTTCAACGTCGTGGCGCGCTGGCCGCGCGACCACCAGAAGCACCCTCGCTACCGCGATCACACCCCGGACAAGGAGATCGCGCGCCTCACCGCGCTGACCCTGCCGTCCATGGGGGACGCGGCGTTCGCCTACTGGCTCCTGACCGGCGTCTGGAGCGAGATCGACCCCACCCCCGCCCCTGGTCGGGTCCGCCTGCACGGCGACAAGTTCCTGCCGGTCTTGACCCACTTCGGGCGCATGCACCCGCTGCTCGATCTTCGCTACGGCCCCACCTGGGGCTGGACGCCCCAGCCGCCCGCCGAGGGCGTGCTGGCCGGAACTCTGGAGTCCTTCATCAGCGGCCCGCTCCGCGGCGTGCTGCCCTGGTGGATGGCCCACGCCCTCGAGCACTGGCGCTCCCTCAAGGACGCCGTCTGGGAGGGCGGGCACACCCACCTCATCGCCCTGCGCACCGGTCAGGCCGAGCGCCTCGAGCGCTGGATCAAGGCCATCTGCGCGACGGGTTGGTTGCACCTGCTGCTGCCCATCGTCGAGCACCTGGCCTGGGAGCAGCAGCAGCTGGTGCAGCTCGGCGCCCAGGAGGTCCGGCGCATGGCGACGCGCGGCGAGGTGCCGGCGGGGGACACGACGTCGAGCCGGTGGCTGGCCAGCGCGGCGGTGGCGCGGATCGACCTGGAGTTTCGTGATCAGCGCCAGGCCGAGCGCTTCGCCGCCCGCGAGGCCTGGGCGCGCCTGCTGGCTGTTGGCGGCGTCCTGCACGACGCCTGGGTCCAGGTCATGCGCGTCCACCCCGTCGACCGCGACGCCCACCAGGCCTGGTTCGCCAGCACCTGGGCCCAGCGCGACCTCGGCGCCCTGACCGACCAGCTCGCCGAGATCGCCCGAGGCATCGAGGGCCGTCTGGGGTGAGCGGCCGCGGCCTTCTGTCTATCATCGCGTCATCGGAGTGAGAGGATGTCCGAGAACCTTGTGCCCATTGACTCCCTGCCCGTCGAGCTCAGCCAGGATGAGGCCGTCGAGGCCACCTACCGCGAGGACCTCGACTGGATCGAGGAGAAGCTCCGCCTCGGCCTCAGCGTGCTCGTGGAGTGCGACAAGCAGCTCTCGCTCTTTCTGTACCGCGCTGTCCGCAACCGCCTCCGCCGCCGCCAGCCCCCGCTGCGCTGCACGCTGTGCAGCGGCCACTCGGCGCTGCAGGCCGCCGGGCCCACCAGCCTCATGCAGGGCATCCTCAACGAGCTCCGCGAGCAGATCTACAGCGGCGAGCAGGACCAGATCGTCGTCATCCCCCACCTCGACGTCCTGACGACCACGACCAAGAGCGGCCTCAACGTCGAGTCCCGCGAGGCCATCGCGATGGTCTTCGAGAACCCGAACATCGTCATGCTCGGCTTCAAGGACCCCCAGTTCGAGATCCCGAAGGTCCTGCCCAACGTCTTCGCCGTCCACCGCCAGGTGATCGGCATCGCCCGCGCCTCGCTCAGCCGCCTCATCCTCCAGCGCGAGGCCCGCAAGTTCGGCGTGCGCGAGTTCAACCCGTTCAATCTCTACAAGTACGTCTCGGGTCTGAACGCGGTCCGGTTCCGCCAGATCATGGGCCACCTCCAGACCCGCGTCGACTTCGACCCTGCCAACCCTCGCACCGCCGAGGACCTCTACCGCGAGATCCGTCAGATGACCCTGGTGGCCGACATGGAGCTCCCCAGCGTGGATCTGGACAAGGACATCGGCGGCTACGACAAGGTCAAAAAACAGCTCCGCGAGGAGGTCCTCGAGCTCCTCCAGCTCAAGCAGACCCTCACCGACCCGGCCGAGATCAAGCGCATCGAGGAGATCGTTCCCAAGGGCATGATCTTCCTCGGGCCTCCGGGCACGGGCAAGACCTTCTTTGCCAAGGCCATGGCCACCAGCCTCAACGCCACCGTCCTGATCGTCTCCGGCCCCGAGCTCAAGAGCAAGTGGGTGGGCGAGAGCGAGCAGAACCTCCGCCAGGTCTTCGCCAAGGCCCGCCAGAGCGCCCCGTCCATCATCGTCTTCGACGAGATCGACTCCTTCGCCACCGCGCGCGGCACCTACACGGGCTCGGGCGTCGAGCACTCCATGGTCAACCAGCTCCTGACCGAGATGGACGGCTTTCGCAAGGAGGAGCTCGTCTTCATCGTCGGCACCACCAACTTCGCCGAGTCCCTCGATCCTGCGCTGCTCCGCCCCGGCCGCTTCGAGCTCCAGATCGACATCCCGTACCCCGACACGGCCGACCGCAAGGCCATCTGCGAGATCTACCGTCGCAAGTTCAACCTCGAGATCGGCGAGGAGGTGATGGACTTCATCGTCGAGAAGACCGGCGGCTTCGTGGACGCCCACAACGGCGTCCGCTACTCCGGCGACCACATCTACGCCGTCTTCCGTGGCCTGCTCCGCGAGCAGCTCCGCGACGGCCGCACCGCCGTCACCCGCGAGGCCGTCGTCCGTGCCCTCCAGAAGAAGCAGAAGGAGAAGGTCGAGTTCACCAAAGCGGAGGAGCGCACCATCGCCATCCACGAGGCCGGCCACGCCGTCTGCGCCCACTACCTCCCCTACGCCGCCGCCGTCGAGAAGATCACGATCGCCTCCGAGCACGAGGACGCGCTTGGCTACGTCATCCGCGCGGTCAAGGAGAACAAGTACATCACCACGAAGAGCGAGCTCCTCGACGACATCTGCATGCTGCTTGGCGGCCGCGTCGCCGAGAGCCTGCTGATCGGCGAGGTGTCGGTCGGGGCCTGGGACGACCTCCAGAAGGCCACGCTGCTGTCCCGCTCCATGATCGAGGAGCTCGGCATGGGCGACACGCTCGGCCTGCGCACCATCTCCGGCCGCGAGGGCCTCGGCCGCACCGCCTTCCGCGAGAACGTCTCCGATGCCGTGTCCGCCGAGGTCGACGCCGAGCTCCGCGCCCTGCTCGAGGCCCAGCGCGTCCGCGCCGAGACCATCCTCACCGTCCATCGCGAGCGCTTCGACCAGCTCGTCGAGGCCCTCCTCACCGAGAAGACCCTCAACGGCCCCCGCGTCGTCGAGCTCCTCGGACCCGTCGACAAGAAGAGCGCCCGGACCGCCTTGAAGGCCACCTCCACGCCGCCTGTCCCCGAGATCATCAACCCCTGAAGGGAGCGCCCACCATGGCCGCCGAGATCAAGATCCACCTCCGCTTCAACGTCGAGACCGGCAAGAAGGACATCGTCGTCGAGTACGACAGCGAGGACGACGCCATGGCCTGGGAGCACGAGCAGCGCCACCGCGAGCTCGTCGAGCAGCTCGTCGGCTCTGGCGTCATCGACCCCAACGACGTCGGCAACGTCCGCGTCGGCCGCGTCGAGGGCGAAGGCCGCAAGCAGGCCGACCCTCAGCAGCAGCCCCAGGCCGAGAAGCAGTCCGTCGGCGAAGGTTGATCGGTACACCGGCCAGCCCCGCTCGACGTTCACCGAAATGTCCTGCTGAAACAGATGATTACGCAGCGACGGGCGCGCCTTGCGCGCCCCGGACGAGCACCCTCACCGGGCGCCTCAGCCCTCGTCGTCGTCGCCGTCCTGACCGCTCACATCCGGCATCTCGCCATCAAACCGGATCTCGATGATCTCGAACCGCCGCTTGCCCCCCGGCGTCTGCACGACGATCTCGTCCCCCTCCTCCTTCCCGATCAGCCCCGCAGCCAGCGGGCTCCCCACGTTCAGCAGGCCCATCTTGATGTCCGCCTCGGACTCGCCGACGATCATGTACGTCAGCTCCTCCTGCGTATCCATGTCCACCAGGTCCACCGTCGCCCCGAAGATCACCGTGTCGCTCTTGTGCCGCGTCACGTCGATGATCTGCGCCGTGGCCAGCCGCGCCTCCAGGAACCGGATCTGACCCTCGATCTCGCCCTGGCGCTGCTTGGCGTACTTGTACTCGGCGTTCTCGCTCAGGTCGCCGTGCGCCCGCGCCGTCTCGATGTCTTCGATGTTCTGGGGCCGCTCGACCTTCTTCAGGTTCTCGAGCCGTTCCCGAAGCAGGCGATGGCCTCTCGGCGTCATAGGAGTCTGCGTGCTCATCATCCGTCCTGGGGAGTGGGGAGCGTGTGGGCACCCGTGATCGTCGAACCGGGTGCTCGGCGTGGAGATAGTGGCGATCGCATCGGCTTATCGCGCCATGGGCGCGCGTCCCGCAGCGGAGGGAGGTGCTATGCCTCGACCACTCCCCTGGGGAAGCTGGCGTTGTAGCACGAAGCCGCCGGGCTGCCAAGGGGGAGGAGGAACGGCTGACTTCTATCCATAAGGCTGGCGGTCGAGAACCACCCGGTGAGAGCCGTGAGGTCGTCGTCCGCAGACACCCCAGGCTCGGTCGGGCTATTGGCCCTCCCGTCGCCAGGGGCTCATCTGTC
>Ga0100377_1000573_pt1 | contig 31551 bp, 16 predicted proteins | sample CryGeymeta201501_FD_83664 | JGI IMG/M metagenome (GOLD analysis project Ga0100377, IMG submission 83664) | Groundwater microbial communities from Crystal Geyser aquifers in Utah, USA - Crystal Geyser metaG 2015-01 | ecosystem: Environmental > Aquatic > Deep subsurface > Groundwater | place: USA...
CACCCCGAAGACCCCGCTACCGAGGTGATCAGCTCAGCGATCATCCCGCCCGTGCAGCTCTCGGCCACCGTCACCCGCGCCCCCTGCTCCAGCAGCCGGAGCCCCAGCCGCGACGGCAGCGTCTGATCGCCCTCGGCCACCACGTACCGCCCCACCCGCGCCATGATCCGGTCGCGCACCGCGTCCACCTGCGCCTCGGCATCCTCCTCACCGGCGCCCGGCGCCGTCAGCGTCACCTCGATCTCGGGGAAGTGCGGCCGAAAGCCGATCAAGCCGCCCGGCGGCAGCCCCAGGTCACCCATCCGATCCTCCAGCTCGCTCTCCCCCACCCCGAAGAACACCAGCCGACGCCGCGCCACCACCGCCGCACCGGCCGCCTCCAGCAATCGCGGCAGCACGAACCGCTCGCTCAGCCACGCGTACTCCGACGGCACCCCCGGCAGGAAGAACACCTGCGCGCCCGTCCCCGGCGACTCCACCATGAAGCCCGGCGCAGTGCCCACGTCGTTCCACAGGATCTCCGCGCCCGCCGGAAACAGGGCCTGCTGACGGTTGTTGTCCGTCATCGCCCGCCCGAAGCTCCGAAACCGCGCCTCGATCCGCGCCAGCGCCTCCGGGCTGTGCACCAGCGCCACCCCCAGCCACTGCGCCACCGCCTGACGGGTCAGATCGTCCACCGTCGGCCCGAGCCCACCCGAGCACACCACGAACGACGCCCGCCCCGACACCCGCCCCAGCGCCTCCACGATGTCCTCGGCCCGGTCCCGCACGACCTCCATCCGCGCCACCAGCACGCCGCGCTGCCGGAGCGCCGTCGCCAGTGACGCCGCGTTCTGATCCACCACCCGACCGTCGAGGAGCTCGTCCCCGATCGCCACCGTCGCGATCACCACCGCTGCTTTGACACCCTCTGCCATAGCCTCACTCCTCCTGATCGTCCTCGACCCGACGCGCCCGATCCAGCCCCGGCACCGCCAGCACGAACGCCAGCGCCGGCGCCGCCCCGGACCACCCCCGCCGGTCGCGCGCCTCCATCGCCAGCCAGTCACTCGAGGTGCTCGGACCCCACGGCCGCGCGCAAAGCTCGACCGCCACCACGTCCGCCCCGCCCTCCTCCGCCAGCGCCGTACACACCCCACGCAGCGCCGCCGCCAGCTCCCGCGGCTCGAAGGTGCCGCTCGGCAGACGCCCCGTCAACACCAGCCGACGACGCAGCGGACCGTGGAAGGACTCCAGCGTCGTCGGCTCCAACCACGCCGGCAGACGCAGCTTACCACGCTCGAGCGACCGCGCCGCGTAGATCGCATAGCCGGGCGTCGGGCCCGCGTCCTGCCCCGGCCGACGCACGACCTTGAACCGGTCCCCCACCCGCAGCAGCCCCCCCGCCACGTACAGCGTCAGACCCACCGCCACCGTGGCGGCGTATGCCAGGACGATCGTTGGATCCACGGCCCCCTCCACGCTGCAGGCTCGCGCCCGACGACCCCGGACGGCGCCCACCGCCGCCCGCGCGTCTGGTCCTCTATACCTGTATACCTGCACCCGACCCCGTTGCAAACCCCCGATCAAAGTGCTATCGCAGTGAACCCCGGCCCCGTTCCCGGCGCGACGACCCCGGTCCATCCCGCCGCCATCGCCTCGACCCCTGTCCGGCGCGCCGAGGCCCGCTCCCCCGACCGCCACGATCACCCCGCGCGCCGGGGACATCGCCGCGCGACCGAACGCCTCAGGAGACCCCCATGGCCACGACCGTTCAGCACACCGCCCCCACCGAGCCCCCGATGCTGCCGTGCCACAACCCCGCCACCGGCGAGTCCATCCGCCAGCTCCCCATCACCTCCCTCGACGGCCTCGCCAAAATGGTCGCCGACGCCCGCATCGCCTTCAAGAGCTGGAGCCGACTCACCATCGAGCGACGCGCCGAATACCTCCTGCGCGCCCGCGACATCCTCCTCGACCGACGCCACGAGGTCCTCGACCTCCTCGTCCTCGAGACCGGCAAGCCCCGCTCCGACGCCCTGGCCGACATCATCGTCCTGTGCGACACCATCGGCTACTACGCCACCAGCGGACCCCGCTTCCTCGCCGATCGCCCCGTGTCCACACGCCTCGCCAAAAACAAGCGCGTCAAGGTCCAGTACATGGCCCGCGGCATCGTCGCCAACATCTCACCCTGGAACTACCCCCTCGATCTCGCCTGGAGCCCGCTCGCCCCCGCGCTCATCGCCGGCAACGTCGTCATCAACAAGCCCTCCGAGGTCACCCCGCTCATCTCCCTCAAGTTCCATGAGATCCTCATGGAGGCCGGCATCCCCGAGGCCGTCGCCCAGGTCGCCATCGGCTACGGCGATCTCGGCGCCGCCCTGTGCCGGACCGCCGACTTCGTCTCCTTCACCGGCTCCGTCGCCACCGGACGCAAGGTCGCCGTCGCCTGCGCCGAGAACCTCATCCCCTGCACCCTCGAGCTCGGCGGCAAGGACCCCGCCATCGTCCTCGAGGACGCCGACCTGGAGCGCACCGCCAACGGTGTCGTCTTCGGCGCCTTCTTCAACTCCGGCCAGACCTGCGCCGCCATCGAGCGCGTCTACGTCGTCGAAGACATCTACGACGACTTCGTCGACGCCGTCGTCCGCCTCACCCAGAGCCTCCGACAGGGCGTCGATACCGGCTTCAACGTCGACGTCGGCGCCATGATCTTCCCCAAGCAGCTCCACATCGTCGAGCAACACCTCAAGGACGCCGTCGCCAAGGGCGCCGTCGTGCGCACCGGCGGACGCCGCAACCCCGACCTGCCCCACGGCGACTTCTTCGAGCCCACCGTCCTCACCGACGTCACCCACGACATGGACATCATGGTCGAGGAGACCTTCGGACCCGTCCTGCCCATCTTCAAGGTCCGGGACGCCGAGGAGGCCATCAAGCACGCCAACAACTCCCGCTACGGACTCAACAGCTCCGTCTGGACCAGCAACCTCGACCGCGGACGCGCCATCGCCCGACGCCTCGAGGCCGGCAACGTCTGCGTCAACGACTGCCTCATCAACTACCTCGCCGTCGAGGCCCCCTGGGGCGGCATGAAGGAGTCCGGCATCGGTCGACGACGCGGGGAGGGCGAGATCCACAAGTACTGCCACGAGAAGACCGTCGTCGAGGACATCTTCAACCTCAAGCGCGAGGCCATCTGGTACCCCTACTCCCCCGCCGTCGGCGAAGGCGTCCTCAAGGCCCTCGGACTCCTCTACCGCAGCGGCATCGGGAACAAGGTCCGCTCCCTCCTCAACGGCTGAGACCGACCCGACCCCCATCCAATCCTTCGCTTCCCCGTGACAAACCGAGCGCGCGGCACTATGTTGGTGGACGATACGTCTTGATGGGTGTCGTGCGTCCAACTCCGACCGCGACCACGGCGCCCCGACCAGATCTACGAGCCCAGGGGCACCCACATGGCTACGCTCAACCTCCCCGCCGCGACGGTTCGTGACAGCGAACTGGCGCTCGCCGAACTCTATCGCGACCGACTCGCCGCCATCGCCGCCGACGCACCCGCCGAACTCGCCGCGCGCGCCGCCTCCCTCGACGCACGCCTCGACTCTCAAGGCTACTCCGATCTCCTCGCCGACGACGTCGAACGACTCGCCGCCGAGCACCTCGCCCGCTCCACCGCGCAGCTCGGCTGGCTCATCCAGAGCGACGAGGGACACGCCCTCACCACCCGCACCCTTGCTCACCTCGAGCAGACCGCCCGCGCCGTTCGACACCTCAGCGATCGCCTCGCCTCCACCCAGGACGCCAACGACCGACGCGCCCTCGGCGAGTCCCTCCGACGACACCTCGGCGACCACCGGCAGACCTTCCGCCGCGTCCTCGAGCTCGCTGGCCCCGACGCCCCCGTCACCGGCACCGGACAGCTCACCTTCGAGGCCGTCGACCTCAGCCTCACCACCCTCGAGCAGTCCATCGCCGAGACCACCGGGGAGCCCGAGCCCGTCCAGACCGGCCTCGCCAGCATCGACGTCGCCCGCATGATGGCCCGGCACGCCACCGGCGTCCGCCCCGTCGAGGACACCGAGCGCACCCTGGCCGCCGAGAGCGATCACGTCCCCGTCGACCCCGGCCTCACCGAGCTCCTCCGCGCCCGCCTCGACGCCGCCGACACCCAGGCTCCCGCCGCCTCGCCGCGCCTCGCCGAGCTCGACGCCGCCCTCGAGCGCGCCTCGCGTCAGTACGGCGCCTCCTACGCCGTCTCCACCGCCCTCGCCAGGGTCTCGGCCCCCTCGGGCAACGCCCGCAGCAACGAGGTCGCTGAGCTCGCCGTCCTGCGCGCCAACCTCTACGCCGAGCGGCTCGCCGTCTTCTCCCACGTCAAGGGCGCCAACGCCGACCGCATGCGCGATCGCCACGCCGCCCTCCACGCTGAGGCCCAGCAGCTCACCGAGCTCGCCGCCGCCGGCAGCGACATCCCCGAGACCCGCATCGCCGAGCTCGCCAGCGGACTCGCCGACGACGCCCGCGCCGTCTCGCGCACCTCACGCCTGCCCGCCACCGTCGTCGCCGACCTCCAGACCGCCGCCGCCGCCGCCGCCAGCCGGTTGCGCGGCCTGATGACCGACCCCGGCGTCGCCTTCGACGCCCTCGACACCCACCGCGCCGACGCCACCGCCGACACCGCCCAGGCCCGCGCCCAGCTCCAGACCACCGCCGCCGCCCAGCTCGCCGAGACCCCCTCCGAGGACCGCAGCGCCCTCAGCGACCGCGTCCAGCAGGCTGTCGACCAGGGCGCGCGCCAGGACGCCCCCGCCCGGTTCGCCGCCATCGCCACCGACCGCCTGCTCGCCCGAAGCCGCGTCGCCAGCTACGGCTCCCTCCTGCCCTCCTTCGGCGCCGCCCGCGTCCTGGTCCACGAGGAGACCGACGTCAGCCCCATGGGCGACGACGGCGCCTCCGACCAGCGCGCCTACTCCGCTGGCGCCGGCCTCGCCTCCACCGCCGGTGCCCGCCGCGCGGCGATCGGCTCTGACGGCGGCGCCCCCGTCGCCACCGAGGTCCATCAGCGCCTCGACCGCGCCTCCAGCCTCCCTGGCGGCCTCGACGCCCTCCAGCGCGGCCTCGCCCAGATGGGCACCGAGGTCGCCCGAAGCCTCAGCAGCCTCTCCGGCCTCTTCGAGGCCGGCCTCCGCTCCACGCGGCCCCTCTCCAGCGGCGGCCGCGAGGCCTCTGGCGTCGCCCCCCGCATGGCCGCGGCCATGCCCTCCAACATCTTCGCCAACACCAGCGGCGACATGATGCAGCAGGTCTACCTGCCCGCCCTGTCCCGACTGGCCGGTGTCCGCACCCAGGGCCCCGCCCCGGCCGCCGAAGCCCCGCGCCCCTCGAGCGACCGCTTCGACCAGCTCGCCTCCCCCGACGCCCTGCTCCACGCCATGCTCGGCGACTCCTCCCGGAGCCTCGCCCTCGATCACCCCGACGTCGCCCGGCGCGTCCAGGGCCAGATCGCCCGCATCGCCGCCATGATGCCCAACGCCGGCGCCGCCGGCCGCGACATCCTCTCCCGCTACTCCACCCGCATGCGCCAGCGCGTCGACGCCTGGATGGCCGACGACTCCGGCGCCCCCCGCTTCGTGGCCCACGAACACGACGCCGCCGCCCCCACCTCCGGCCCCGATCGCGCCCCGGCCGCTGCCCGCGGCCTCGACACCGAGACCGCTCGCGCCCGCACCGCCTCCGCCCTGCGCGGCGAGAGCATGCTGATCCACCCCTCCATCCTCCGCCGCATCGAGAGCCTCATCGGCCGCTCCATGACCGGCGTCGAGGCCTTCGCCGGCCAGACCGCCGGCCAGATCGCCCGCGACATGGGCGCCAAGGGCTTCACCGTCGGCCGCAAGATGTTCTTCGACCCCAGCATGCTCAACCTCGGCTCGGCCGAGGGCGAGGGGCTGCTCGCCCATGAGCTGACCCACGCCGCGCTCGGCTCGATGGGCGGTGGCCGGGGTGAGATCGCCGCTGAAGAGCGCCTCGCCTACGGCGTCCAGGACATCGTCCAGTCCTCCACCGCCTCCACCGTCGAGGCCCGTATCGCCGAGGGCTTCCAGAAGATGGAGATCGCCCGCGAGCTGCCCTCGAGCAGCTCGGCCGCCTCCATGCTCGCCCAGCCCTCCGTCCGCGCGGCCACCGCACCCGGCGCCCGCCAGGAGCGCGGCACCCCCGGACAGGCGAAGCCCACCGACGCAGCCGGCGACGAGACCGATCCGCTCAAGAACGAAGACCTGATGGCCGAGATCCTCGAGGTCGTCAGCGATCTGATGCGCGAGGAGATCGACCTCGGCATGGAGCGGCTCGGCGAGTGCTGAGGAGCGCGGACCGCCTCACCGGGGCGGCTCGACGGCCCTGGCGCGCACAAGAATCTCCCTCCACTCCTCGGCGACGGTCGCGAACGCGACCTCCGGCTCCACCTCTCTGCGCAAGATCCGCTGGATCGCCGGCGTGAGCGCATCGAACATCCGCGCCATCCCCGGAAACACCGCCCGGCCGTGCGAACCCGCCAGCGCGGCCCGAAATGCCGCCGTGGTCCGGTTCTGCTGGATCGCCGGGTCGGCGTAGACGCTCTCCAGCGTCGGCAGGATGTGGTTCTTCGTCGCCGAGCGCTGCTGCGCCGCGGGGCTGCTCAAGTACCGCGCCAGCGTCCGCACCGCCTCCTGCCCATGCCCCTTCGGGATGACGTAGCCGTGCCCGCCGATCGGGCTGCCGCCGCTCCCCCCCGGCCCCGTCGGCAGCGGCGCGATCCCCAGGTTGCCCGGCTCGGCGAACGCCGGTCGCGCCAGGATGTCCGCGGTCGCCCACGGCCCGTTGATGATCATCGCCACCCGACCCTCCCCGAACCGCTGGAGCTCGTCCTCGTAGTCGCGGGAGAAGTCCGTCTGCGCCAGCGCCACCCCGAACCGATCCCGCAGATCCATCATGAACCGCGCGGCCTTCGTCGAGCTCCCATCCCCGATCATCACCTCCCCGCGCTCCACGTCCATCGTGCCGCCCCCGAACGCCCACAGGAACGGCAAGAACATGTACCCGTCGGCCTTCAGATACAGCCCATGCCGAGCGACCCGCGCGTCATCGAAGGTGGCCGACAGGCTGCTCTGCCCCTCGGCGTCCACGGTCAGCGCGGCGCCCACCCGGACCAGCTCGTCCATTGTGCCTGGCGGGCGCTGGCCTGCGGCGGCGAGCTGCTCGACGTTGTAGAACAGCACCAGCCCGTCGACGGCCTGCGGCCACGCCCACGTCCCGCCCTTCCACTGGAAGAACGGGCGGATGGAGGCCACGTGCGCCTCGAGCTCCACCTCGGACGAGACATCCTCGACCAGCCCGGCGTCGGCGAACTCCGGGATCCAGGCGACCTCCGCCCGGGCGAGGTCGGGCGCGTGGCCGGACCGCATGGCCTCCAGCAGCCGGTTGCGCCCTGAGCCGAACGACAGCACCGTCACCTCGACCCGGATGTCCGGGTGCTCCCGCTGGAATCCGTCGATCAGCTCGATCATCGTGGCCGTCTCGGCCTCATTGAAGGTGTGCCAGAACCGGATGGTCGTGGTCGGCGCCGCGTCGGACTCGGTGGAGGAGCGGCAGCCCGCCATCGCGAGCACCAGCGCCGCGACGAGGCCGACGGCGCCACCAGCGGCCAAAACACCGCGCCTCCCGCCAGGGTTTCCATGCACGCCAGGTTTCGGCATAGTCTGCTCCTGCGCGGCGCATCCCGCACGACGCCTCGCGCCGCCGCGGGTGCCCCGGCCACGAGCCGTGCGCCCCGACGCTCGACGCTGTGTTGTACCGGCCACCTCGCGCGCACCCGCGCCACAGAGACCGCCCAGGACGCGACCCCACCCGTGACCGACACCCATACTGACCCAATCGACCCACCCGAGTCCACCCACGGCGCCGCCCCCGCGCGCCAGCGCCCCTGGCTGCTCCGGCCCATCTTCGGCTTCTTCGGCGAGCTGCGCGACGACATGCGCAGCAACAACGGGGTGGGCAAGCTGGAGTGGCGGGACGCGGTGACCTTCATCGCCATCGCCGTCCTGCTGACGGTCTTCTACTACTACTGTCGCCCTGGCTACTTCCGGTTCGGTCTCCACCAGAAGGTGGCGGACATCATCGGCCTGTCCCGCAAGCATGAGTACTATGGCCTGCTGCCCTACGCCTACTGGGCGGTGATGAGCGTCCTGATGCGCATGCTCGTGCCCTGCCTGCTGATCTGGTTCGTCTTCCGCGAGCGCGCCCGCGACTACGGCTATCGTCTGGTCGGCGTCACCAACCACGCCTTCGCCTACCTCCTGATGTTCACAGTGATGATCCCGATCGTCTACCTCGTGAGCCTCTCCTCGAGCTTCCAGTCCAAATATCCCTTCTACGACAACGCCATACTGGGCTGGGATCACTTCGTCCTCTACCAGCTCTGCTACGGCATCCAGTTCGTCGCGCTGGAGTCGTTCTTCCGTGGGTTCATCATCTTCGCGCTGTTCAAACGCTTCGGTTATTACGCGCTGTTCATCATGGCCGTACCCTACTGCATGATCCACTTTGGCAAGCCCGTCGCAGAGACCTTCGGCGCCATCATCGCGGGGCTCCTGCTCGGCTATCTGGCCCTCAAGAGCCGAAGCTGGTTCTACGGCGCCATGCTGCACTGGAGCATCGGCATCACCATGGACCTGTTCGCCATCGTCCAGAAGGGCGGCTTCAAGCACTGACCTCGACCTGGGGGACCACCCGTGCTCTTGTTCCTCACCGCCATGCTCGCTGGCTTCATCATCGCCGCCCCGGTCGGCCCCGTCGGCATGCTCGCGGTGCACCGCGGCATCCACAAGGGCCCCGCCTCGGCCCTCGCCACCGGCCTCGGCGGCGCCACCGGCGACACCACCTACGCCACGCTCGCCGCCGTCGGCCTGGCTGCCGTGGCGGAGCAGGTCACCGCCCACCACGCCAAGCTGGAGCTCGTCGGCGGCCTCATCCTCCTCATCCTCGGCCTCAAGGTCCTGCTCAAGCGCGACGCCCCCGAGCCGACGCAGACCGACAAGCCCTCCGGCCGCCCCCGCGTCTCCGGCTACTTCGGCGACTGGCTCTCCTGTCTCGGCCTCACCTTCGCCAACCCGATGACCCTCATCGCCTTCGGCAGCGTGTTTGCCGGCCTCGGCGTGCTCGTGGAGCCCGGCAGCATCGTCCAGCCGCTGGCCGTCGGCGCGGGGGTGTTCTGCGGCTCGTCGATCTGGTGGGTGTCCATCGCCATCGGCATCCGCCAATCCCGCGAGCGCCTCCAGCCCCACCACCTGCGGTGGATCAGCCGCGTGGCCGGCGTCCTCATCGTCGTCAGCGGCTCGTTCGTGTTCGGCAGCGCCGTGTGGGGGTTGCTGGCGACGTAGCCACGACACCGGCGGTCAGCGCTGGAGGAGGTTGGAGCCAAGGTCTCCCAGCTCAACCTCGGGCTTGCGGCCACGACACCGGCGGTCAGCGCTGGAGGAGGTTGGAGCCCTCGAGAGGGAGCCTGTAGAGACCGTAGCGGCCTGCGGCAAGGAACAGGGCGTCGGCGGTGAGCAGGGTCGGGACCGGCTGGTCCTCGGCGGCGAAGTACGCCTGCGTGAACGGCGCGGCGGGGTCGGTCACGTTCACGACGAGCACACCTCCAGAGACGGCGCGCCGAAGCGTCACGAGCCCACCCCGGACGTCGAGCACCTGCGTCCCGGTGGGCAGCTCGAGCTGGGCGAGGGGCTCGAGCTCGGCGGACAGGATGGTCAGTCGTTGGTGCCACCTCGTCCAGTCGAAGTCCGGGTCCAGTGCGGCCTCGCCATAGGGCACGCCCTGGACCACGTAGAGGCGGCCGGCGTCAGACAGCGCCTTGATCACGGGCTGGTCGCCGAGCGCAAAGCTGGCCTCCACCGACACAACGCCCTCCACGGCGCGCACGCGGCGCACGAAGCCCTCGAGGCCCGCAGCACCCCACAGAAGCTCGAGCGTGTGGAGCACCTCCCCGGCGCTGGCGAGCAGCTCGCCGGGCACGTTGACAGCCTCGGACACGCGCGGACTCGCCGGCTCGGCGAGGTCGATGGTCGTGACGGCGTGGCGCACGTGGGGGCGCGGGTCGTCTTCGCGCTCGACGGGGCGCCGCGTGCTGACGTGCAGCTTGTCGCCCTCGGCCACCACGCGCACCGCCTCCTCGTCGGCGGGAAGCTCGAGATGGGCGGACGCGGTGGGGTGGGCAGGATCGGTCAGGTCCAGCACATCGAGCTCGAAGCGGTCCCAGCGGCGGTTGCGAGCGACGGAGGTACAGGTCTCCGTCGTGGCGACCAGGGCGGGATCGACGTCCTCGCACGTGACCTCCGCCGAACCTTCGCCGTCCCCGGTCGGGCCGTGACAGAGCGACAGCGCTCCCTCGCACTCTCGCGGGCCGCCGTCCACGCGGGTGCAGGTGATCGCCCCCTCGACGTGGCTCTCCTCGGTCGGCGGCTCCGTGGAGGTGATGGTGCAGAGCTCGGCCGCGCCGATCGCCCGTTGCTCGCGCCAACGGCTCGGGAAGACCAGAGCGTGACCGACGCTGTGCGCCTCCACCTCGCCCGCGTCGTCGGACTCGGACGAGCCGGTCCAGCCGCTCTCATCGAAGTGGAGCGCGTCCGTGGACAGGGACCCGATGACGTGGGGGGACAGGGGCTCGGACAGGTCGACCACGTCCAGGTCGGTGTGGTAGGTGTGCGCGCCCGGTCCACCGGCGATCACGGTCGCCTCCAGGCTCAGCAGCAGCGCGCCGTGCTGGATGAGCCGGGCGTTGCGCCCCACCCCAAAGCTCGCCAACGCCACCTCGCGGGGCTCGCTCCCCAGCGGCACGAGCTCGACCTGCTTCCCGGCAGCCTGAAGCTCACGCTCGTACTCGACCGGGACGCGCTGCGGCAGCATCACCCGCGCGGCATACTCGCCGAACGCGAAGATCCCTCCGCAGCTCGGCGCCAGGTCGACGCCGCGCCCCGTGACCACATCGTCGAGGTCCCGTTTGCCCGCGCTCCGAAGCTCCCGACCCGAGACCTGCACGAGCCGCTCGCCGCTCCACACGAGGCTCTCCCGCACCACGCCAGCATGCGGGATCATGCCACGCGCGGTGATGCTCCGGGCCGAGAACGTGAAGACCTGCGAGCCCGCCACACCAACCTCACGCTCGCCATCCACGCCCGTGTACGGCACGAGCAACAGGCCCGTCTCGACCTCACCCGAGGCGCTCTGCACGGACACCGCGCCCTCGAGCACCGTGAAGAACCGCTCGGACCACGGGACACGCCTCGCGGGCCAGGGCCACTGCACGGTCGCCCGATCGATCATGGCCGCTGGCGCGCCCAGGTCGTCAAGGTCGTGAAGCTCGACCACCAACGCGCGGCCGTCCGTCGAGACCGAGCGGATCGAGAGCAAACGCGTGTCGTCCACAACCGCGCGCAGCCCCTCGGCCGTGCGGTTCTGCAGCGAGTGCGCGACCTCCGCAGCGTGGCCGGAGGCGTCCATGTGGAGCGTGTGGAGCCCTTCGGGCCGGGCGTCCGTGCCGACCAGCACAGGCCTGCCCTCAAACCGGATGGACCGCACCGACTCCCCCGTCGCGAAGGTTACGACATCCATTCGCGCCGGCTCCCCCGGGTCGCTCACATCGAAGGTCTCCAGCGCCGCGGACGCGATCCCACCCTCCACACGCACCGAGACGACCCGCAGGATGTGCCCCCACAGATCCACCTGACGCGGCCACACGAGCAGCCCCTCGACCTCGACGTCGGCGCTCAGCGACGGCTGTCCGTCCTCGGGCGCGAACGTGACCACCGCGACGGCAGCCGGCGACTCCAGCCCCGGACGGTCACGCGCCACCACCAGCCCCCCCTGCCCCACGGCCAGGAACGCCAGGTCCGGTCCGAGGTCAATCCGGCCAACCTCCACCATCCGCCCGGCCCCGTCCAGTGAGAGGTTGCGCAGCGTGCACGCGCGGTCGCACGAGGCCACGGTGAGCACGTCGCCGGCCCCCGTGTGGGTCACCTGGACCACGCCTGTGCCGGTCTCCAGCTGGAGCGGGTCCACGAGGCGCGGCGCTGCGGGATCCCGCAGGTCGACCGCCATGACGGCGCTGCCGTGCACCAAGGTGTTCGCGGCGTCCAACGGCCCCGCGTACCAGCTGTGCCACGACGCCAGCCCCACGAGCGCATAGTCCCCGACCACCACCAGCGCCTGCGGCTCGCCCGTGAGGTCCATGCGACCCTGGACCTCGGGATGGTCGGGATCGGTGAGGTTGATGACCTGGAGTCCGGCGTAGGTGTCGGCGGTGAGCAGGAGGTCGGACGACAGCGCGACCGAGGGCGCGAAGACCTCGTCGAGGTCATCATCGATGGTGTATGAGTCGGCGGTGCCGTTGTTCGTCCCGCCTCCGCCTCCGTTGCCGCCGAGGGTGCCCTCCGCCGAGGGATCGGCGGAGACAAACTGCGGACGAAGGGCGTCGTTGTTGGCGTTGGGGTCGGGCTCGCCGTTGTTCGTGGCCTGAGCGGGTGCGGGGCGTTGTTCCGTCGACGCGTCGCATCCGATGGCGCCGATCATGACGAGGACCGACGCGAGCCGCACCATGACCTCAACCCACATCGCTCTCAACAGAGCTGGCTTCATCGCGGCCTCCTCGGCGTCGTCAACGCGGTCGGCCGACGCCGCCACGACCGAGCGCAGCAGCAGGCCCAACCGCAGAACGTGCCGACAGATACGGCCGAGCTGGAATGTGACGCAGGGAGGTGAGAGAGGCCCCGCAAACGGAGCCAGCCCCCGGCGGGGGCTGGCTCGACGTCGGGGCCTCTTGCGCATCGCGGCGCGTTCATCGTCGGGGCAGCAGACTCGTCCCTTCCACGGCGAGCTTGTAGATCCCGTGGCGGCCAGCGGCGAGGAAGAGCGCGTCCTCGTGGAGCAACACGCGGTGTGGCCACGCCACGGTCGACACGTAGCCCTGCGGAACCGGGTGGGCCGGGTCGGTCAGGTCCACCACAAGCACACCGCGGCCAGCCCACAGCAGCGCGCGGCCGCCCTCGACCTCGTTAAGCTGCGCCCACGGTCCTACATCGACCTCGCCGAGCTGCGACAGGTCACGCGCGAGGATCGTCAGCCGTTCCGGTGCCGGTGGCCATGTACCCGGCGACGCGCCGACGGCGCGCGCCACATAGATGCGCCCACCATCCACCACCACGCGCCTTACCTCGTCTGTGCCGAGGGTTCTGGAGCCGGTGAGCGTGGCCACGCCGTCCGCCACCGTGAGCGTGTGAATCGAGGACAGCACCTCCCCCGACTCCCACTGCCGGTCCCGCGTGACCACCGTCTCGCCGCTGATCGCCACCAGCTCGCCGGGGATGTTCACCGGCGTAGACACGACCTCATGCTGCGGATCGGACAGCGTGAGCGTCTCGAAGAAGTACCGCGCGCTCGGGCCGTTCACAGCGTCCGGCGCAGCGCGCTTGAAGCACACATGAACCTTGTCGGTCTCCACGACCAGCCCGACCGCATCGTCTCCTTCCTCCATCTCGAGGTGCGCGCCCACCCTCGGCGCCTCGGGATCGGTGATGTCCAGGACATCGAAGGCGTATCGCGACGCGAACACGTCAAACGCCACCGTTCGGCAGTCCTCTCGGGTCTGGATCGTCGAGGGGTCGACGGGCTCACACGCGGTCGCGCCGGTCCCCGCATCGACGTCCCCCGCCGAACGGCATACCTCGATCTCACCCGAGCAGCGTCGCGGCGCGTTGTTCTCGCTCACGCACAGCACTGCGCCCTGGTACACCGCCCCCCCCGCCGGCGAGCCGACCGGCGAGAGCGAGCAATACTCGCGCGCTCCTGCGGGCCGCGGCACGATGATCCGCCTCGGGAACACCACCGCAGGTCCGACCACGACCCCGCGGATCGGCACCGACGGGCTGTCCTCCTCGGACGACCCGGAGGACTCCAGCTCGTCGTAGCGGAGCTCTCGACTGACCAGCCCTCCGAGCCGCACCGGATGGTTGGGCGTGGACAGATCGTGCACGCTGACGGTTGTCTCAAACTTGTGGGCGAAGCTTGAGCCGCCCACCACGACGGCGTCCACGCTCACCAGCACCGCGCCACTCTGGAACAGCTGAGCCCCCGCCGGCACCTCGAAGGCCGCCACCGGCGACACCCCATCGGGCGCGCCGTCCAGCGGAATGACCTCGACGAGGTCGGGCTGCCCTCCGCCACGCTCGCCCGACGGGCTGCGCACCCGAACGGCATGCGAACCAACGACCTTGAAGTCACGGAAGTACGGCGCAAGCGGGACGGTGCCAAGCAACGCAGGCGCATCCGGGTCGACCACATCATGAAGTCGAAGCTCCGCCAGCGACGCGGCCACCAGCCTTCGTTCAGCTGTCAACGACGTGTCCTGCACCGCGTCGGGATGCTCCACCACACCACGGGCGGTCACGCTCTGCGGGGAGAGCGTGAACAGCTGCAGCCCCGCGAGCCCGGGCCGCAGCGAAGCGTCGACCTGCAGGAACGGCGTCGCCATCAGCGCCGTCTCCAGCTCGCCCCGGGTCCCCACGGCCGCTGAGGCACCTTCCCACACCATGAAGCGCCCATCCGGCCACGGCGTGACGGACGCCGGCCAGCTCACGCTGGCGGTGGCGTGATCGAGCTGCGGCTGGCTGGCGGTCAGGTCCTCCACCGTGAACAGTCGCACGTCGAGCAGCGCCCCGTCGGCATCGTCTGGCGCCGCGGTGACCAGCCGGGTGTCGTCGAACAGTCCCAGCGCTCCGCCATGCGACAGCCCCGGCAGCCCGCTCAGCTGCTCCCGAGCCTCACCCGACTCAAGGAAGTCAAACGCGCGCACGGGCTGCTCATCGCGACTCCTCCACAGCACCACATAGTCCTCCGCGAAGGTCGACACCGCCGTGGACGTGCCGCGCGGGAGTTCGACATCGTCGACGAGGGCCGGGTTGGCAGCATCCAGGAGGTCAAACACCTGCAGGTGCTCGACGCTCTGCCCCTCGGCAAGCGCCTGGGAGAGCGTCCGCAGGAACCGCCCGTGCAGGCCCACGGCGACGAGGTGGCCTGCCAGGGGCATCGGCGAGCTCTCTGCGAAGGTCCCGTCGACGCTCGACCAGCTCAGCACCGACAACACGTGGTGGTTCGACGCAGGCAACGACCCATAGCGGCCCACCAACAACCGTCCGCCGACCTTGCGGACGAAAGCCACGTCCGTGCCAAGCTCCCGCGTGGACGACGGCTCGAGCTCCGTGGCGCCAACCGTGTACGCCCGCGCGACGCAGGTCGCCGTCCGGGAGCTCCCCCACGCGTACGACAGCGCCACGATCGTCGGCGCCGAACCCTCGGGTCCGACCACCTCCACCAGGCTGGCCAACCCCTCAAGCAGGACGTGATCGACCAGCCTTGGCGATCCCACGTCAGCCAGATCCACGAGCAACAACATGCTGCTGAGCGTGTTTTCAGGCACCGGAAAGCCGAGCTGCTCAAAGTAGCGCACCCGCCCGCTCGACACCGCCAACAGCCGGTCGGCGCCTACCCGGATCATGCTCGTGGCGTCCGGCAACCGAAGCCGTCCCAACACCGCGGGTGCTTGCTCGCCCGCCAGGTCCACCACCTGCAGCCCACGATAGCTGCTCAAGCTCAGCCGCTGGCCTCGATCGTACGGGAGTGTGCTGCCGAGCGACGAGTCGAACTCCTCGTTCACATCGTAACCGCCTGATGTTCCAGAGTTATTTGAGTCCTCGTATCCGTTGTTCCGACCCGGCACATCCGCCGACACGTACTCAACCGACTCCTCGCCGCCACGATCCGGTGACCGGCCCTCGTTCTGCGGCGTCGGGCCCTGCCCGTCCTCACACCCCAGCACGCCCGACACCGCCAGCAGCACACCCACGAGCCCGCTCATCCAGGCGCGTTTCCTCGCCATGACCGTCCTCCTTTGCAGCGTTGGCCCGGACTGCCAGCCCCGACCGTGTTGATGGACCCCACCGGTGCGACTCACGGGTGGTCGACCGCGGTGAGGTCGAGGGCAACCTTGTGCAGACCACTGCGCCCTCCGGTCAGGTACAGAGCCTCGCTGGCGAGCGTCACCGCGTCGGCGCTGCCGTCCGTGGCAAAGACGCCCTCTGTGACGGGACGAGCCGGGTCGGTGCAGTTGAGCACCTCCAGGCCGCCCGCCACCTGGAACACCACACGCCCCGCCTTCACATCGAGCATCGCAGCGGGACTCCCCCGCTCCACGACTCCCAGCTCCGCAAGGTCCTCCCCGAGCACCGTGAGCCGCTGCTCTGGCCACTGACCAGGCGACCACGGACGGCTCGAGGTGTGAAACGCGTAGAGCCGCCCGTCATCCTCCACCACCTTGTTCAGCACCTCGTCTCCAACGTCCCAGCTCGCCTCCAGCCGCGCGACGCCGCCAGACCACGACGATCGACGAAGCAACGACCGCCACCCCTCGGCGGTCCATTGGGCGTCCCAGCTGAAGAGCGCCTCCCCCCGGACCGCGACCAGCGAGCCAGGGATGTTGACAGGCTCGGACAACACCGGCGCCCGCGGGTCGCGCGTGTCGAGCGTGCGAAAGAAGTACCGCACGGTCGGCCCTGCAGCGCCCGCCCCGGACGCGACGCGCTTCGTGCTGATGTAGAGCGTGCCATCGGCATTGATGAGGCCCGCAGCTTCGTCCTCTGGAGACATCGTCAGGTGGGCTGACACCGAGGGCGCGTCCGGGTCGCTCAGGTCGAGCACATCAAACGCGTAGTGCACCGACCGCCGCACCCGCGTCTCGGAGCGACACGTCTCCCGTGTCGGCACCGTGGTCGGATCGATGGGCTCGCAGCTCCACGAGGTCTCGGGGTCGTCGGGCGTCTCGACGCACGCCTCGATCACACCGGAACAGACGGGCGGAGCATCTCCGTCGCGGAGGCACGTGATCTCTCCATCGAAGCGACGGACATCGGTGGACACGGGATCGACCACGGTCGTACACCAGACCTTCGTCGACTCCACCGGCACCTCGAATGGCACGCGACGTGGGAACACGATCGTGTCGCCGACCGCCACCGCATTGATCCGCTGCCCGTCCGTGCCAGGCAACCCAGACTCCCAGTCCACCGTGTCAAAGCGCAGCTCGCCGGTGGTCATCCGACCTGCCTTTCGCGGGCGGGAGGGGGCGGACAGGTCGAACACCCTGATGGTCGTGTCGAAGGTGAGCTCCCCGGCCCCACCCCAGACCGGCGTGGCATCGACACCCACCAGAAGGTGACCGACCTGGACGGCCTCGGCGTTGGCGCTCATCGGGAACGTGTCCTCGGCCACGACGATATCGGTGTTTGCCGACAGCGGCACCACCTCGAACAGCGCGTCCTCGGCGCCGTGAACGGGCGCGAAGCTCGACTGACCGTGCCGTCGACTGTTGCGTCGCACCCCGCGGTCACCGAACACGAAGAACCCCGTCACGTCCACCGCCACGTCAACCTCTCCACGAGCCCGGCCAGGCAGGCCTTCGCTCAGATCCCACAGGCTCACCTCCGCGGGCGAGACGTTGGCGAAGAGGCCGCCTCCCATGGCGACAGGGCCGCGCACCAACGGCAGGTGCGGCATCGGATCGCGTGCGGTGACGCTCTGCGCCGAGAAGGTCAGCAGCTGGAGGCCCGAGGCCACCTCGCCCCCCAGGTACGGCACCGCCACCAACCCTGTCTCGAGCTCGCCGCCGTCCCCGACCGCGGAGACAGCGTCCTCCATGACCGTGAGCACGCCGTGTGGCCAGGGCTCGGCGTCCGCCGCCTGCGGCGCCGCGACCTCTTCCTGGTCCAGCAGAGGGTCTGTCCCCTCGGGGGCATCCACATCGAACAGCCTCACCTCCAGCACCTGTCCATCGGTGGGCCGGGCCCGAAGCGCGATCAAGCGTGAGTCCCCCGCCACGAGCGCGAGCCCGTCGCGCTCGCAGACAGGCACCCCCGTGGCGCGCTCCGCTCCCAGCGCACCCTCCGTCGAGTCCACAAACACCAACGACTCCGTGCAACTCCCATCAACAAGAAAAACGCCATTGTCAACATAAATTGACCGCGTCGTCCGAGCGGGCGCGCAGCGCGAGGCGGCCTTGACGAGCCGTGGTGCGACGGGGTCCGCCACATCAAACAGCTGAAGCTGCTCGCTCGCCGGACAGTCGCCCTGCCTCGCTCCACCCGAGAGCACTCGCAACCGAGACCCTATGGCGTCCAGTGAGATCAGCTCACCCTCGATCTCAAGCCGGCCCTCCGCCGTCAACTCACCCGACGCGGCCGAAAGCGCGACCACCTTGACCGCCGACCGCGCCGGCACGGGCGCCACATACGGCTGCGCCACGAGCACGTCTCCAGCCGCCACGACCCGCGCCAGTCCCTCACCGAGGGCGACACGTGACGTCTGGACCAGGCCATCGCCGCCCGCGGAGAGCGCCGAAGCCGTGCACCGATAGCCAGCGCCATCCTCCCAGACGCAAGCTGCCACCACCAACGTCGATGGGTCCGTGCCCCGGTCGAGCCGCGCCACCTGAGCCGTCCCCTCCAGCTGAACATGTCCCAGAACACGGGGCTCGTCGGCGTTCGACAGGTCCACAAGCAGGACGTGCCCCGCCTGCCCGGACGCGTCCGGGCCTCGCGGCCGCTCGACAAGTCCTGAAATCACACCGTTGAAGACCACAACAGCCAGCGACCCCACCCTCTCCAGCGCGATCGGCGTCCCCGCCAGACGCACCTCGCTGACGAGCTCAGGGGCGTCCGGGTCGGAGACATCGATCACCTGTAGACCACGATCCGGGCTGAGATTCAGCGCGAGTCGCTCCCCATCCGAGACGAACAGGCTCGAGGGCGCGCGGTACAGCTCGTCGGTGGTGGCAGGGCCCCCGCCGGTCCCGTTGTTCAGCGGCTCGTGCTCGGCGTTGTTGACCCCGCGCACATCCGCTGAGACGAAGTCGGGCTGCTCCGTGGCGTCTGGCTCGTCGGTCTGGTTCTGGGGCTGAGAGGGGGCCTGTTGGCTGCACGCAGCGCTCAACCCCATCCACATCGTGAGCGCGACCCACATCGCTCTCACCCGAACTGGCTTCATCGCGGCCTCCTCGGCGTCGTCAACGCGGTCGGCCGACGCCGCCACGACCGAGCGCAGCAGCAGGCCCAAACCGCAGAACGTGCCGACAGATACGGCCGAGCTGGAATGTGACGCAGGGAGGTGAGAGAGGCCCCACAAACGGAGCCAGCCCCCGGCGGGGGCTGGCTCGACGTCACAGCGGGGAGGGGCCGGCGCACACGCGGTGCGCCGTGGCCACGCTCGGGGTTTCAGCGCAGGAACAGGTTGAACGTGTCCAGTTCGAACTTGTACATGCCGTACCGGCCGGCCGGGAAGTAGACCGCGTCGCTCTCGAGGAGGATGCGGCGAGGCCAGCCGAGGGTGGCGAAGTACGCCTGGGCGACGGGGGCGGTCGGGTGGCTGATGTCCAGGACGAGCAGGCCGCCGGGGACCTGGAACAGGGCACGACCGGCCTTGGCCTCCTGGAGCTGGGCCCACTGATCGACCTCGGTGTGGCTGAGGAAGCGGAGGCTCTCCGACAGGATCGTCAGCTCCTGGCGCTGCTGGCTCCAGTCGAAGGCCGGGTCCTGCTGCGCGACCAGCCAGGACAGGCGATGGCTGAGCAGGAGGTGACCGGCGCCGTCGAGCACGACCTTGCTGACCTCATGGTCGGGCAGGCGGTAGCTGCTCTGGAGGTAGGCCAGACCGTCGCGGACGCGGAGGAAGTTGATGGAGGTGTCCACCACCGTCTCGCCCCAGTGGTAGTCCCGTGTGTAGACCTGCTCACCGTCAATGGCGATCAGCTCGCCGGGCACGTTGACCGCGGCCGTCAGGGTCGGATGGGTCGGATCGGCCAGGCCGATCGTCTTGTAGAAGTAGCGCACGAAGCTGCGCGAGTCGTCCTCGAGACGGACCGGACGCTTGAAGCTGACGTGCAGCTTGTCGCCCTCGGCCAGCAGGCCCACGTCCTCCTCGTCCTGCGGCATCTGGATGGTGTCCGTGATGGCCGGCGCCGACGGATCGGTCAGGTCAAGCACGTCGAGCTCGAAGCGGTTCCAGTAGCGGTAGCGGTCGTAGGTGTTGCAGTACTCGGTCGTGCGGACGGCGTCCTGGTCGACCTCGACGCAGTTCCAGTCGGAGGTGACCTCCTCGCCCTCCCCGGTGGTCGTCTGCGTGCACTCCCACAGCGTGCCGCTGCAGACGATCGGGGCGCCGTTGAGGCTGGAGCAGGAGATCGACCCGGTGAAGTAGTGATCGTCGCGGTACTGCTCCTCGGGGTAGGTCGTGCAGGTCTCCTCCTGGCCGATCAGCTCGCGCTCGTAGGTGCGCTGGGGGAAGACGAGGCTGTTGCCGACGCTGTAGGACTCGGCCGTGTAGTAGTAGTTGCCCCACCAGCCGCAGTCCCAGCAGTCATCCAGACCCCACCCGTAGTAGTAGCCCAGTGCGAGCTGGTCCGTGGTCAGGGAGCCCGTGTGGCGCGGGTTGCGGGGGTTGCTGAGGTCGTACACCTCGACCTGTGAGGTGTAGACGGGCGGATCCTGGCTGCCCTCGACATACGTCGTCACGACGCTGATGAGCAGCTCGTTGCTCTGGTAGAGCTGCGCCTGCGCCGGCACCTCGATCGTGGCCAGGGCCGCCGCCTGATCCGGGTCCTCGGACAGCGGCACGATCTCGACGAGGTTCGCGGGCAGGTCGGCGTTCTGGCCGTACCAGCCGTAGGAGTCGGTGCGGTACTTGATGCGAGCGCCGTAGTCGCCGTACACGAAGAAGTCGGCATAGTTCGGCGCCAGCTCCACGCGGCCGAGCTCCGTCGGGTCGTTCGGGTTCGAGGCGTCGAACAGGCTCAGCTCGGCCTCAGACAGGTTGGCCGTCAGCTCGTCGTTCGGACGGAAGCTGCGACGGACCTGCGTGCCATGATTCATCACGCCGCGCATCGTCAACGTCTCCTGCGAGAACGTGAAGATCTGCACGCTGGCCTCGTAGGTCTGCGTCTCGGGATCCCAGCCCGTGAACGGCAGCAGCACCAGGCCCGTCTCCTCCAGGCCGCTCTCGCTCTGCACCGACACGGCGTTCTCCAGCACGCTGAAGGCGCGGTCATCCCAGCGGGCCTCCGACCACGCATAGCTCGAGTCGATCGTCGCCCGGCCGATGAACGGATCGGGGTTGCTCAGCTCCTCGATGTTGTACAGGCTCACCGCCATCGACCAGCCCGCCGTGTCATCCACGCCGATACCCACGATGCGCGTGTCCCCGAACACCGGCTTGAACCAGTCGTTCCAGCCGCTGATGACGAACTCGCTCCGCTCGGTCGCGTCGCCGTCATCCGTGATCTCGAAGGCGTGGAACGGATCCTGCCGACGGTACGTCACGAAGAAGGCCTTGTTGCCCAGGAACAGCGTCGCGTACAGGTCCTCGTTGTCGCCGAACGTCTCGTGGTCGACCTCAACGGGGTTGTGGATGTCGGTGATGTCGAAGGTCTGGAGATGATTCGTGTTCGTGCCGCGCCACTGGCCGCCGGACGAGATGCGCATGACGTGGCCGTAGATGTCCATGTTGGACTTCTTGGCGACGTAGCCGCTGATGTCGACCTCCGCGCCCTCCTCCATGAACCCGTCCTCGTCCGAGATGTCGATCAGGGACACGGTGCTCAGGTTGTTGCCGCGGTTCCAGTCGTAGCGCGCCACCATCAGGTGCTGCGGCGTGGCCTGGATGTCGGTCACGTAGCCGCCGAGATCGATGGTCGACCGCTCGACGATGCCGCCCAGGTCGTTGACCGCGAAGCTGTGCACCAGCGTCTCGGCACCCTCCTCCCAGCTGTACGAGGCCACGAACAGGGCCTCCTTGCCGTTGCCGCGGGTCAGGCGGCTCGTGCGGATCCAGCCCGGCACCTGCGCCTGACCGGTGATGCGCGGGTGGGCCGGGTCACGGATGTCCACCGCCAGCAGCAGGCCGCCGTTGTAGCTATCCACCTCGATGTCGTCCCGCGACCCGTAGTAGCCCTGCCAGTTGTTGAGCAGCACGAACGCCCGCTCGCCCACCACGTACAGCTCCACCGGGCTCCCCGTCACCCGCACGCGGCCCACGATCTCCGGGTTGCTGACGTCGTTGATGTCGATGATCTGCAGGCCGCGATACGCGTTCAGATTGAGGATGGTGCCGTTGGACAGCGTCCGATAGATGTCCCCCTCCTCCACCGTCCGCTCCTCGCCGCCGTCAGCGTTCGCGTCTCCGGAGGGTGCGTCGCCGCCCATCGAGTTATCGCGCGACTCCTCGCCGCTCCGGGCGTCCGCCGACACGAAGTCCGTCTGGCCCTCGATGCGGTCGTTGTTGCCGCCGTTGTTCGTCCCGTTGTCGACGCCGTTGTTCGTCCCGTTGTTCGAGCCGTTGTTCGAGCCGTTGTTCGAGCCGTTGTTGTCCGCTGGCGTGGTCCCCGAAGCTCCGTCGTCAGAGCACGCCGTGGCCAGCGCCAGGCTGCCGATCAGCAGCAGCGCCGCGAACTGGCGAAGCATGGAGAGTGTGTTGCGCGTCATGGTGACCTCCTTGTGAGGGTATGGATCAGGGGCGGGCTGCCCACGGCCCGCCCTTCGATGCAGGGTCACCCCATAGAGAAGCAAACGCCGGGCCACCGACGCGTCTCAACTGCGGACCACGGCCGCAGCGGACTCCGTGGCACGTCGCAGCGACTCGACCGCCCCCCCGCCGCGCAGAATTTCCGCGCCAGCGACCGCCTGGCCCTCAGATCTCTGACGCCCCCTTCTACCGCCGTCAGTCGGACTGCACCCTACTCGATGCAGAATATCTCGCCGCCCAGCGCACCGATCACCGCCCGCGGGTTCCCTCGCCGAGGCGGCACGATGACCGGCCCCGCGCCGAACTCCGCGCCCGTCTCGAACGCGAACACAGGCTCCCCGTCCCGATCGAGCGCGCCGATCGTCCCCTGCGCCGTCGCGTAGTAGATCGTCCCCACCCGATCAACCGCCACCGTGAACCCAAGCCGCCCGGCGTCCAGCGGGCGATACCACCCCAGCGCGCCCGAGGGCTCGACGATCTGTATTCCAGGCGTGGCCACAGGCACGATCAATCGACCGTCCGGCAACATGGCAAGAAAAGAGAGCACTGGCCCCGGAGCCCGAGCAATCCAGAGCGGACGGCCCTTGCTCGTCAACCCCATCACCTCTCCGTTCTCCAGCGCTGTATACAAACCACCGAAGGCGTCCAGCGTAGGCGTCGCGATCTTGCCTGGGCGCGCCAGCCGTCGCTTCCACCGCGCTGCCCCGTTCGGCTCGATCGCCGCGATCCAGCCGTCCCAGTTGGTGATGCGCACCAGCCCATCCGGCCCCAGCGCGGGGCTGGAGTTGTACCGGGCGTTGCCGAACGAGAACTCGAACAGGGGCTGGCCGGTGTCGAGGTCCAGCGCGATCGTGCGGTCCTCCACGCTCACGATGACCCGGTGGCCATCCTCGTCGAGCAGCGGGCTCGACACCGTCTCGCCCTCCAACTCCGTCACCCACCTCACCTCGCCTTCCGGTGACAGCCGCATGAACCGGCCGTCGCGGTCCGTGGTGTAGACGTCGCCGGCGCGACCGAGCGCGGGCACCGAGTGGCTGCCCGAGCCGATCGCCATGCGGCGGAGCACGCCGCCGTCGGCGTCGAGCACCACCAGCGCGCCTGCCTGGGTCACCCACCACGTCTGGCCCTGCGCATCGACCGAGGGTGGGGCCAACAGGCCGCCCGGCACGTTCGCCCGCCACACCACCTCCCCGCGCCGGGGGCCCGGATGCCGGGAGATGCCCGTGTGCTGAACGTCGCCGAGGAGCATCGGCGAGGGGTGGGACAGGGGCTGGGCGCGCATCAGGACGGCGGTGGTGGGATCGGCGAGGACGGGCGAGGACGCCGCCAGCGCCGCGCCGATCAGGCCGACAACTATCCAGCTCACCGCGTCGCGCGGGCCTCGTGGGGTGCTCGTGTTCACGCCTCTTCGTCGTCGGGGGCAGGGTGAGGGGCGACCGCCGGGGGGTCGGCGACCGCCGGTCGCAGCAGGCTAAGCCGACGCTCCAGCGAATAATTCCGCGCGACCTCCGGCGACTCCGCCACGAACGCGGCCAGCCCGGCCGCACCATCCGGGCCGATCAGCTCGACGGCGTTCAGCAGCGAATCCACCATGTCCGACTCGACCACCACGCGCGCCAGGATCGCCGGGACGTGCTCCGGTCCCCCGAAGCCACCCAGCAGGTCCACCGCCCCCTGCCGCACCTCCCGATCCTCGGACAGCAGCGCACCGGCCAGCTCGCCGCGGTAGCGCACCCACTGGCGAAAGAACAGCGGCGCGATCGTCATCTCCATCGGCGAGTAGCGGTGACGGCCAAGCGCCTTGAGGATCAGCGGAAGCGGCGGCTCGATCGACGCCAGCAACACCGCCGCCACCGACACCACCCTCACCGAGTCCGCCCGCAGGAGCCGACCCAGCAGCGCCAGGAAGTGATCTGGCCGGTGCATCACCGCCAGCCGGAGGTAGAAGACCTCCCGATCCGTCAGCTCCGCCGCCCGCACCCGCGCAGCCAGCAGATCGTCGAGCGGCCCCCGCTCATGGCGCACCAGCTCCACCAACGCCAGCGACCCCACGGTGCACGTCGAGTCCCGCGCCAACGCGATCAAACGCTCCACGGCCCGCGGATCGTGCGGCACCTGACCCAGCGCGCGAACCCCCAGGCGACGACGCCACGGCTGATCGCTGTCCACCGCCGCCAGCGCGTCCTCCACATACCGCCGGGAGTCCGCCTCGCTCGCGCTCTTGCCAGGCACATCGTCGCCGCCCAGACCAAGCTCCGCCGCCACCTCCAGCATCTGAGCCCAGGGCAGCGCCGCCAGCACCGCGAAGACCGCCGGCGGCTCCTCCTCCTGCTCGACCACCGGCAGCAGCCGCGCCAGGTCCACGAGGCTCTGCACCGACGCCTCGTCCCCCGCGCAAAGCCGCGAGAACGCCTGCACCGTCAGCTCCAGCACCGCCCGCTCGAGCGTGCTCGGATTGTCCAGCCCCCGGCCGCTGTGGAAGTGCTCCAGCATCGGCGCCAGCCCCCATGCCGACAGCACCTCCACCAGCCGCACCTCCGCCTGTGCGCTCGCCCCGCCCAACAGCGCCGTCAGGATCGAAGGGTGCTCCACGAACACCGGGATGGCCGCCAGCAGCAGCTCCTCTGGGATCTGCCCCGCCTTGACCGCCAGCAGCTCCCCAAGCGGGCCCTCCACGCGCGGCCCCATCCGACGCAGCAACGGCGCCACCACCGCGAACGCATCCAGGATCGGGTTGCGCACGATCTCCACGACCAGGTTCGGCCCGATGCCCGACACCACCCGCACCATCGACGGGAACACCGGGCTCGCCCGGTGGATGTACCGCATCATCTCCCCGCACTCGAGGTAGGTCACCAGCCCGAACGCCGTCAGCAGCTCCTCCAGCCGAAGCTGGCAGCGCGGCGACAGCGCCGCCGTCCGGTGCTCCAGCCGATTGATCTGCTTGAGCAGGATCGGCAGCGCCGACGGCCCCATCGACAGGATGTGCCGGATGGCCTCGGCCGCCGTCGCATCATCCCCATAGTTGAGCAGACCGATGTAGCGCTCGATCCGCGCCTCGGTGCTCGGCACCGGCAGCGCACGGCCCTCCTCCGGGTCGTCCTCCTCCTCCGGCGCAGCGAAGTTGAACTGGACGATCAACATCAGGATGATCAGCAGACACACCCCGAAGATGACCACGCCTGCACCCGTCACGTGCGCGCACCCCTCGCCGTGGCCGCCACCGACAGCCTCCTCCGCCTACCCGCGCCCGTCGGGTCCATCATGGTTGCTCCCGCCGCGCCGCGGCCCCCTCCTCGATGCACGCCCCCAGCAAGACCGGCACACCCGCAGCGGCCGCGAACGGTCGCGCCGCGTCGAGGTCCTCCGCGCTCGCCTCCCCCGTCTCCACCAGCTCGCACACCAGCGCCGCCGCGGCTGCTTTGTCACCTGTGCTCGCGGCGGCGAACGCTGCGATCTTCAACAGCCTCGGCGTCCAGCGAAACCGGTGTCGGTCGATGCGCAACACGGCGCCTCCGCCGTGGGTCCATCGGTCGAGCACCGCGCGCGCTGGAGCCGCGCTCCGTCGCACCGAGATCAACGGGCCACCGAACGCCCGGGACACCTCGCGCTCAATCTCGGCCATCCGGCGCGTGAGCAAGGCCGCGCCTCGTCGCACCTTGCCCTCGATCATCGTCCGCACTGCGGCATCGATCCGGGCGTCCGCGAAGTGTTCATCGGGCGCCGGGGCCCACGCCTCGAGGCCTTGCGCTGCGGCGGGCGTTGCGGTCAAGCCCACCACCAGCGCGGCGATCAGGCCGAGCGCCCACAGGCCATGTCGTGATGTGTCCATGTGCGGTCTCCACAAGCCGCGCTCTCTCCAGAGCAGGCGGCGAAGATAGCGTGGCGCCTGCCCATCGTCCACCCCCCTGACGAGCCGGGTCCCCATCCGAACGCTCGGCCCCACCGCCGCATTCGCGGGGTCTTCGTGATTCGGGGCCGGACGGCCTGGACCGTTCTGCCAGGGATCGTCGGCCCGCAGGCAAGACAACGGCGCTGAGATCGGCTATCCTGTCCCCGGCGCCTTGACCGGCGCTTCGGCGGTTTGCTACGGTCCAGATCGACTGAGGTCCGGATCCCCCGTGCCAGAGGCCCCATGCGGCTCTTCGATCAACTGCTCTACACCCTCACGCGCCTGACGTTCCTCGTCCAGACGCCCGGCCAACCTGCGCCTGACGCGCCGGCTGAGTCCGGCAGCGGCCTGAACCTCACGCTGGAGGCCATGCTGGGCTACGGGAAGTGGGTGGTCGCCGCCGTCGTGCTCTTCTTCGTGATTCGCCTCGTACGTCGGATGATCGGAGGCGGCGACGGTGGAGGTTCGTCCGTCTCGGGCAAGCTCAGCCGCGACGCCCGCAAGGCGCTCAAGGCCAAGGTCAAGCTCAACGACTGGGTCAGCGCAGGCGACATCGCCTACCAGTCCGAGGCCTTCGACGAGGCCGCCGAGTACTACCTCAAAGGCGATCATCACGCCCTGGCCGCCGAGGCCTTCGCCGCCGCCGGCAAGCGCACCCAGGCCATCCAGTACTTCAAGCGCGCGAAGCTCCCGGTGCGCGCCGCAGAGATGTATGAGAAGGCCGGGCAGTTCCGCGCCGCTGCCAACGAGTACCTGGCCTGCGGCGACCAGGAACACGCCGCCAAGCTGTTCTTCAAGGCCAAGGACTTCCGCCGCGCCGGCGAGGTCTACCAGGAGCTCCGGCGGTGGAAGGAGGCAGGCGATGCCTTCGACCGCATGGGGCTCAAGCCCGAGTCCTCCGAGATGTACGAGCGCTACTTCCAGGAGGAATACGAGATCGCCCGCGCCAACCCCGAGGGCATCCCGGACGCCGTTGAGAAGGGCCGCATCGCCGCCGCCCACTACCGCGACGTCGGCCAGTTCGACAAGGCCGCCCTCATCTACGAGCGCACCGGCGATCTCGCCACCGCCGCCAAGGTGCTCGCCGAGGGCGACAACATCGAGGGTGCGGCCAAGCTCTACCTGAAGGCGGGCAAGCCGGACCGCGCGGCCAGGCTGTTCGAGGCCGCGGGCAAGCCCGAGCGCGCCGCCGAGTGCCAGGCCGAGATGCTGCTCCTGCGCGGCGACCACAACGGCGCAGGCAAGGCGTTCGTGCAGGCCCAGAAGTTCGACCGGGCCGCGGAGGCCTTCATGGAGGGCGGGTTCCGTCGCAAGGCGGCCGAGTCCTGGGCCAAGGCCCGCGACTTCCGCGCCGCCGCTGAGCTGTTCGCCCTCGAGGAGGATCTTGAGCTGGCCGCCAGGTGCTTTGAGAAGTGCGGCGACTACGAGCGAGCCTCGCAGCTCTACCAGCGCATCGGCGACCAGGCCTCCGAGATCCGCGCGCTGTCGGCTGGCCGGGACTACTTCCGGCTCGGCGAGGTGCTGATGGAGCAAGGCCGTCTGGAGGAGGCGCTGGCGGCGTTCCAGAAGATCGATCAGATGAGCGACCGTTTCCAGGCTGCCTCGGAGATGCAGGGCGACATCCTGCGCCAGATGGGCCGCTTTGACATCGCCTTCGGCAAGTACCGCAGCGGGGCCGGCGACGCCAGCCCGAGCCCCATCAACGTCAACCTGCTCTACAAAATGGGCCTGTGCGCCGAGGCCCTCAACGACGACGCCCGCGCCCTCACCCTCTTCGAGCAGGTGCTCTCGGTCGACTTCTACTTCGAGGACGCCCAGGAGCGCGCCAACACGCTCCAGGCGCGGGTCGGCCGCGCGGCGGGCCTCGGTCCGAGCAGCCGCCCGGTCGCACCCCAGATGCGCGGAACCGGCCCGAACCTGGCGCAGCCCGCGATGATCGCCGCGGCCGGTGGACGGGCGCCGATGCGCTCTCAGTCCAACGTCCAGGCGATGCGCTTCGAGATCATCGACGAGATCGCCCGCGGCGGCATGGGTGTGGTCTACCGGGCCCGAGACACGGTGCTCGGCCGAACGGTGGCCTTCAAGATCCTCTCGGAGAGCCTCAAGGGCAACCCCACGGCGGTCGAGTACTTCCTCCGCGAAGCACGGGCTGCGGCCGCTCTGCAACATCCTAACATCGTTACGGTTTTTGACGCTGGCGAGCAGGCCAACGAGTACTACATGGCGATGGAGTACGTGGACGGCAAGACGCTCAAGGGCCTGTTGGCCGAGCAGGGACCGTTCCACGAAAAACTCGTCCGGTTCGTGCTCGTGCACGCGTGCAAGGGCCTGGCGTACGCGCACTCCCAGGGCATCGTGCACCGCGACATCAAGAGCGGCAACATGATGATCGCGCGCGACAAGTCCTTGAAGATCATGGACTTTGGCCTCGCCAAGTTCCTCGAGGAGTACCAGTCACAGCACACCAAGGCCATCGGGACGCCGTTCTACATGTCCCCCGAGCAGGTCCTCGGCCACTCCCTCGACCACCGCTCCGACCTCTACTCGCTCGGCGTGACGCTGTTCGAGTGCGCCACCGGCACCGTCCCCTTCTACAAGGGCGAGATGGCCTACCATCACCTGCACACCCCGCCGCCCCGGCCCCGCTCGCTCAACCCCAAGATCAGCGAGCTGATGGAAGAGATCATCCTCAAGCTGCTTGAAAAGAATCCCGATGATCGATACCAAACCGCCGACGACATCGCGCGGGCGCTGAAGTCGACCCGGGTCCCGAGCCACTGACCTCGCCCCCGCGACGAGACCCGACCGAGGTGCCCCCTCTGCAGCAGCCTCGAGCGCGCTGCGCCGCACCTGCGTGTGCGCCCACCATCCGGCGCGCACCGCTCAACTTGAATGACCCCGCTCGTACCTGCAAAGTCCCGATTTCAGGGCGGTGCGACCATTTTATCGATCAGGAGTTCATAGTATGCGCGTTGGTATTGTTGGCTTTGCAGGCGTCGGAAAGACCACCATCTTCAACACCTTGACCGGCTTGTCCGCCGACACCGGCTTCGGCGGCAAGCGCAAGGTCAACACCGGCACCATCGATGTGCCCGACGAGCGCATCGACAAGCTCACCGAGATGATCGGCCCGCGCAAGGTGACCTACGCCAAGCTCACCTTCACCGACGTGCCCGGCGGCGCCGAGGGGAGCAGCGCCCTCGACGGACCGACCCTCGAGGAGATCCGGAGCGTCGAGGCGCTCGCCCACGTCGTGCGCGCCTTCGAGTCCGCCGCGTTCTCGAAGAGCTCCAACCCTCTGGCCGAGGTCCGCGCCTTCCAGGACGAGCTCAAGCTCGCCGACCAGCTCACCCTCGAGCGTCGGCTCGACAAGCTGAAGAAGGATCACGAGAAGGAGCTCGAGAAGAAGGTGCTGGAGCGCTGCCTCGCCCACATCGAGAGCGACCAGCCCCTGCGCACCCTCGAGCTCAGCGAGCAGGATCAGCTCCTCGTCGCAGGCTTCCGCTTCCTGTCCCAGAAGCCCTGCCTGACCGTGCTCAACGTCGCCGAAGACGGCCTCCTGAGCCCTGAGACCGCCGAGGTCATCGCCGGCATCGAGGCCATGGGCCTGTCCGCCTTCCCCCTCTCTGCCCAGCTCGAGGAGGAGATCGCCGAGCTCGACGCCGAGGAGCAGCTCGCCTTCCTCGCCGATCTCGGCCTCGAGTCCACCGCCCGCAACCGGTTCATCCGCTCCGCCTACGCCGCCCTCGAGGTCATCTCCTACCTCACCCAGGGCCACCAGGAGGTCCGCGCCTGGACCATCCCCCGCGGCACCAACGCCAAGCGCGCCGCACGGGCCATCCACACCGACCTCGAACGCGGCTTCATCCGCGCCGAGGCCATCCCCTTCCAGACCTTCATCGATCTCGGCTCCGAGGCGGCCTGCAAGGAGGCTGGAAAGTCCCGACTCGAAGGCAAGGATTACATCGTCCAGGATGGGGACATCATCCTCATCCGCGCCAACGTCTAGACCGCCTTGCCGCCCAGCCACGGTCGCGACCCTGGCTGGGCGCCAGGCCCGCCCAGCCACCCGGAGCGCCGTGATGAACGCCTCCCCGCGCCACCTGATGGCGCTCGCACTCGTCCTGCTCGTCGCCGCCTGCGCCACCCCGCAGCCGCACACCCGCTACGACGTCTCCGGCGACATCGCGACCAACGCCACCGGACCCCAGAGAGAGGTGCGCGCCCTCAAGCTCCTCCGCCTGGCACAGGCTGCCATGCTCGACGGCAAGGCCCGCGAGTCCATCGACCTCTACAAGCAGGCCCTCACCATCTACAAGGACCTCGGCGACTTCAGCGCCCAGGCCGCCATCCACAACGATCTCGGCCTCATCCTCAACGCCGCCGGTCAATACGACCGCGCCCTCGACATGCTCCAGGCCGCCGTCGAGCTCGGCGCCAGGGGCACGGAGAAGGTCGTCGTCATCGAGGCCCTCTACAACGTCGCCGTCGTCCTCTACGACAAGCACGACGACGCAGCGGCCGAACCCGCCTACACCCGCGCCCTCGACGCCGCACGCGCCGAGCACAACCGCGAGATGGAGGGCCTCGCCCTCAACGGCCGCGGCAATACCCGACGCCGCGCCAACAACCTCGCCCCCGCCATCGACGACTACAAGGGCGCCCTCACCGTCTGGAACGAGCTCCGCCGCCCCATCCCCGCCGCCGTCGCGCTCCAGAACATCGGCTACAGCCACCTCCTGCGCGGCGAGTCCTCCGAGGCCATCAACGCCTTCCAGCAAGCCATCAACGCCTTCGGCGACACCCAGAGCGCCGACCGCGAGGTCCTCGTCCCCCACCTCGAGGAGCTCATGCGCATGGCCAAGAAGAGCCCGGATGAAGCGAGGGAGAAGGTGCTGAAGGTGCTGGGGCGAGAATGACGGGAGAGGGGGCTGGGGGGTGAGGGCCTCCCCCTCTCCCGTCATACGGGAGAGGGGGCTGGGGGGTGAGGGCCTCCCCCTCTCCCGTCATACGGGAGATGGGGC
>Ga0100377_1000574_pt1 | contig 31538 bp, 17 predicted proteins | sample CryGeymeta201501_FD_83664 | JGI IMG/M metagenome (GOLD analysis project Ga0100377, IMG submission 83664) | Groundwater microbial communities from Crystal Geyser aquifers in Utah, USA - Crystal Geyser metaG 2015-01 | ecosystem: Environmental > Aquatic > Deep subsurface > Groundwater | place: USA...
ATCGCCGAAGTTGGTGTGCGGACGGCTGCGCTGGACGAAGGTGTCGGCGTTCACCATCACCTCGATGCCACCAGCGAGGGCATCGCCGGACAACAGGGTGTCTGCGGCCGTGGCGGCGCCACGAGCCGTGCGCAGCTCGGCCGAGGGGGGAGGCGCTGAGTCCGAGGCGTGACAGCCCGCGACCCACAGCGCAGTGCCCAGGGTGAGCAGAATCAACCCGAAGAAGGGGAGGCGCCGAATCACGCCAAATCGACACGAAGAGTCAGCGTCTGTGGAGTAAGTAAGCCAATCAACCAGGCGGAACCAAGATTGACGGCAGGAAGACCAGGGGAGGGAGGGGGGGGAGATTCATGATTTCAACATCCCACGCGTATGAACGCTCGATACGGGATTACGGACAGTGTTGGGGACAGCATGCTCGAGATGCCGCTCCAGTGCAAGGCGTTTTCATGAATTGCAGTTCGTTCACTGAACGGAAGGCCGTCGCGCCGGGCGGCGAGCGCGACCGTCGACGTGGGCTGGCCACCTGCGGGAGGGCGCGTGGCAGTTGCAAGCGCCCTCCCCCTACCCTACCCTGAAGCGGTCAGGCTCGTTCGCACACCAACCGACTCGACCCCAGCCCCGGTGCCGTCCATGAAGCGTCGCCTCTCTCCGCTGATCGCCTTCGCCTCCCTCGCGCTCGTCGTGGTGGCCGCGTGCGGCGACAGCGAGTTCAACACCACGTTCTGCCCGACGTGCCAGACCACGGCTGACGGCACGAACAACGGGACCACCAACAACGGTGGCACGAACAACGGCTCCAACAACGGGAACAACGGGACGAGCAACAACGGCGGCAACAACGGCGGCTCGAACAACGGCGGCAACAACGGCACCTCGAACAACGGCACCTCGAACAACGGGACCTCGAACAACGGCACCTCCAACAACGGCGGCACGAACAACGGCTGCGCGACGACCGACCTTCCGGACCCGGATGGTGTGGACGCCAACTGCGACAACATCGACGGTGACATCGCGCGGGCGATCTTCGTGTCCGACATCGGGAACGACGCCAACGAGGGCTCGAGGGGGCGTCCGATGCGGACGTTGCAGGCTGCTTTGGCCGCGGCGCAGGCGAACCCGGACAAGGACCAGATCCTGGTGGCCTCGGGGGTCTTCGATGGGCCGGTGCATCTGGTGGCGGGGGTGAACATCTTTGGGGGCTACGACTTCCAGTGGCAGCGGCGGCAGGGCGACCGGCCGACCATCCGGGGCGGCAGCCCTGCGTTGATCGCTGAGGACATCAACGCGCCGACGATCGTCGACAACGTCGCTGTGGAGGCAGACCGGGCGGTCGACGCCGGGCGGAACAACTACGGCGTGTATGTGCGGGGCAGCTCCACGCTGACCCTGTCACGGCTTCGGGTCCGGGCGGGCGACGGCGGCGGTGGCAGCAACGGCGAGGAGGGAGGGGTCGGGGAGAACGGCGGCAGCAACGGCAGCGGCGGCGGGGGCGGCTGCGAGGACGACGGCAGCGTCTTCTGCAGCAGCTGCAGTCGGCCGGGCGCGGGCTCCGGCGCGAGCAGCCCGTGCGGCAACAACGGGGGTGGTGGCGGCCGGCCCGGCCGCAAGAGCGACGGCCGCGGCGATGACGGCGGCTCAGGCACGGGCGAGGGTGGCGGCGGGGGCAGCGGCGGAAGCGGCGGCAACGCCGGCGGCGACGGCAGCGACGGTCGCGCCGGCACGAGCGGACCGGCCGGCGTCCCCGGCAGCGCCGAGCACTTGAACGTCGAAGGGCACTGGTTCGGCATGCCGGGGATGCCGGGCAGCACGGGGCTGCACGGCGGGGGCGGGGGGGGCGGCGGCGGCGGCGGGGGCGCGGGCGGCTCCCTCACCAACTGCGCCTCCTGGGGTGGCGGCGGTGGGGGCGGCGGCGGCGGCGGGTGCGGCGGCACGGGCGGCGGCGGCGGCACCGCGGGTGGCGGCTCGTTCGGCATCTACCTGTTTGACAGCCCGGCGGTGATCCTGGAGGCGTGCAGCGTCATCGGCGGCGCGGGCGGCAAGGGCGGCGATGGCGGGCGCGGCGGTCAGGGCGGCGACGGCGGCACGGGCGCGGGCGGAGGGGGCGGCGAGGATGGCTCGGGCGTCGGAGGCGCGGGCGGGCCGGGCGGGCGCGGCGGGCGCGGCGGGCAGGGCGGTGGAGGCGCAGGCGGCGTCTCGTTCGGCATCTACTCGAACCAGCCCTTCCTCACGGCCCCGAGCGAGCCGGACATCACCCGCGGCCGGGGCGGCCAGGGCGGCTTCGGCGGCGAGGGCGACGGCGCCAACGGCGCGACGGGGGATGTCTGGCCGGTGCAGTGACGGCGACGTCGGTTGAGGCGCCCCGCGCTCACGGCCTCGACGGCGAGCCGGCCCAGCCGCCCACGGCGGGCGCTGGACTTGCTCGGTGGCTGGCCGTACACTCCCTGTGTGGACCTTTGCGGTCCACATTCCAAGCGCATCGTCGGGCAGGGACACCACCGACTTCCAACTTCGGGGGCGAGGCGCGCGGCGGCCGGTGGCACGCGACGAACTGACCCTCCAGAACAAGGTGAGCCATGAGCCAGTACGACGACGACACCGCAGGCGGCGTCGCCACCGAGAAGAAGACGAAGACGAAGAAGCCCACGCCGTGGAACGTGCTGCTGTGGAACGACGACTACACGACGATGGAGTTCGTGGTGCACATCCTCGAGCAGGTGTTCCACCACAGCCCGTCCGCCGCGACGCAGATCATGTTGCAGGTCCACAACAAGGGCAAGGGCGTGGCAGGGACGTACAGCCGTGACATGGCCGAGACGCGTTGCGCCCAGGTGTTGAACCTGGCCAAAGACGCCGGCCACCCCCTCAAGTGCACCACCGAGCCCGCCTGAACCGAGGAGCAGAGCGCCCATGAGCCATCATCATCATCACACCAGCAACCTGTCCAACGCGCAGATCCTGGAGGCGATCCGGGCCCGCATCACCGACGCCATCCCTGGGGCCGCCGTCCGGGTGGACGGAGGCGGGGGCCACTTCCAGATTGCCGTGACGGCGTCGCAGTTTCAGGGGATGAACACCCTGAAGAAGCAGCGCCTGGTCTACAGCGCGATCAAGGACCTGATGACCGGAGACGGCGCGCCGGTGCACGCGGTGGACGAGCTGCAGACGCTGACGCCGTAGGGAAGGTCGACGCTCAGGGTGGTCGAGTTGTGTGCCTTCGGGTTCAGAGGGTCAAGTTTCGGCTGGGCTCCGCCCAGACCCGCTCAAGGCTATTGCCTTGAGAATCCATATATTTTATCTTCGAAAACGGATTCTCAAGGCAATAGCCTTTAAGCGACCCTGGGCGGAGCCCAGAACTCGACCGTTCTGGGTCGCCGCTCGATACCGGTTGCGCGCGTGTCACCGGCGGGCTACCATCACCGTCGGCATTCAGTGAACGGCATTCGCACTTCGGGGGAGCCCCTTGATCGACTCCGCACCATCGTATGACGCGACCTCCCTCCGGCCCGGCGAGCTCATCCGCACGCTTGGGCAACGGTCCTCGGATCTGCCACCGGCGGTGCAGGAGCTGGCCCGGACGGCGCTGCGCCTGACGGGCTGGGAGGTGCCGGACAACGTGCCGGACGTGCCTCAGATGGTGTTGATCGGCTACCCGCACACGGACAACCTGGACTTTCTGGTGATGCTGGCGTGCGCGGCGCAGTACGGTCTGGCGGTGCGGTGGTTCGGCAAGGCGTCTCTGTTCCGGCCTCCGTTCGGGGCGCTGCTGGAGGCGCTGGGCGGGATCAAGGTGGACCGTTCGGGGGCGAACAACGTGGTCGACCGGATGGTCGAGGCGTTCGCGCAGAACCCGCGGATGGTGCTGGTGGTGTCGGCCGAGGGGACGCGACAGTACCGGGACGCGTGGAAGTCGGGCTTCTACCACATCGCGATGGGTGCGGGGGTGCCGATCGGGCTGACGTACCTGGACTACAAGCGGCACCGGGCGGGTATCGGCGCGGTGATCCTGCCGTCGGGGGACGTGCGGCACGACATGGCGCAGATCCGGGCCTACTACGAGGAGGTGGGCGCGGTGGGCCGGGTGCCCGAGAACGCCGGGCGGGTGCGTCTGCCGGCGGAGGACGAGGCCTGAGGTGGCGTCCCGGGCGGTGTGAGCGGCCTCAAAACCTTGCTTCCCGCCCCCTGTCCCCCCATATTGACGGGCACCCTGCGGCCGTCCGACGCGAGCAGTCTGTGGCGGCGCTGGCCGAGCCAGCGGCTCGGCGGGACCGGAATATCCCCGCGCGCGGGGGGCTTTCCTGTCCAGCCCGCGCAGCGGGGGTGGACACGATCACGATCTCTGGAGAACGGCCCTATGCGGCGTGTGCGCATCGAAACGATGGCGAAGGCCTCCCCCTGGCGTGATGTTCGGGCGGTGGGACTGACGCTGGTCCTCGCCCTGGCGCTGACGGCGTCAGCGTGTCAAACCTCGACCCGTCCGGACACGCTGGAGGGGCTGGCGGCGGTGACCCGGCTGGAGACGCTGCCAGGCGAGCCGGCGGGCTGGCGGGCGTTCGAGGCCGGCAAGGCCACCGAGGCGCTGGAGGCGTTCGAGGCGAGCGCGGGCGGCAGCGGCGACGCGGCGGCGTGGAGCAGCTTCGGGCGTTGCGAGTCGGCGTTCGTGCTGGGGCGCTTCGAGGTGGCGCTGGAGGCGTGCGTGCGTGCGGTGGAGCTGGCGCCGGACGCCTCGGCGGCCGAGGCGGCGCTGTTCCGGATCGACGCGCTGTCGTCGCTTGCGCCGCGGTGGTACGCGGGAGCGGGTCGCGCAGTCGCGGCGATCGAGGCCGCCGCGCAGGCGCCAGGGCGGCGTCCGTCCGCCCTGACGCGGTATTACGGGGCGACGCTGGGGCTGAGGGTGGCCTTCCACGACTGGGAGGCCTCGGAGGCGGACACGCCGTTCGACGGTTCGGCGTTTGGCGCCTCGGCGCAGTGGCGCGTGGCGGGTCCGACGAGCCTGTACCAGAACCTCGACGCCTTCGAGGCGACCGAGCCAGAGCGCGACGCGACGCTGGCGGCGGAATACACCTTCGCGGGCTTCCGGCGCCGCACGGAGCAGTTCTCCGGGCAGGGTGACACGATCTTTCCCCGGCTCACCCTCGACGGAGTATACGTCGCCGAGACCTTCGTGACCGCGCCGCGGGACGTGGTGGTGGACGTGGCGGCGTACCTCCAGGGCAGCGGCGTGGTGATGATCGACGGGGAGGAGGTCCTGCGCCGGGACGACCGGGAGGCGTTCGGGCCGCTGAGCCTGCGGGCGGCGGACGTGCACCTGGGTCCGGGCATCCACCGGATCGTGATCCGGTTCACCTGGGAGCGCAATTACAAGCAGGCGTTCGGGCTGGTGCTGCTGCCGGCCAACGCCGGGATGCACCTGGCGTTCTCGGCGACGCGGCCGGAGGGTGACGCGGGCCAGCTCGAGGAGCCGGGCGTCGCGGTGCCGTGGGTCGGCCTGGACACGCTGCCGGACACGATCCGGCCGATGGCGCTGTACCTGGCGGCGCTCTACGGCATCGAGCTCCAGTCCGAGTCCATCGCGGGGCTGGCGCTGGACCGGCTGGACGACGTGGCGCCGACGATGCACACGCGCCAGCTGCTGCGGGCGATGCTGGTGCAGGGATTGTGGAGCCACCCGGCCAAGACGCGGGACAAGCAGCGGATGCAGGCGCTTCGGCAGGCGATCGACGGCGATCCGTCGCTGCAGCTGGCCAACTTCTGGCTGGCCCAGGTCTTCCGGGCCCAGGAGCTCAAGGACGCGTCGAGCGCGGTGGTGGCCACGCTGATCGCCGAGCGGCCGGAGCAGCTCCAGACGTGGGTCGAGGCGGGGCAGACCTATGGCTGGCGCGGGTTGCCCGTCAAGGCCGAGGAGGCCTGGCGCAAGGCCGTCGCGATCGACGACACGTCGTGCAGCGCGATCGGCGAGGTGTTCCGGCTGCAGGGGGCGCGTCAGCACGCGCCGGCGCCCGAGGAGGTGCCGGAGGCGTGGCTGGCCTGCGACCTGTTCCGGTGGCGGTACGCTGGCCAGGTCCAGCTGCTCCGCGACGAGCCGGCGACGATCCTGGCGCTGCGCCAGCGCGACACCCACCGGTACCCCGACCGGATCTGGCCATGGACGAGCCTGGCCTCGGCCCAGCTCGAGCACGTCTCGGCCGAGGAGGCGCTGGCCACGCTCGACCACGCGCTCTACCTGCACCCGGACGAGCCGGAGCTGGTGCTGCCGCGCGTGGATGTGCTGCTCGGGCTGAGCCGGCCGGAGGAGGCCAAAGCGGCCCTCGAGGCGGCGCTGCGCGAGCACCCGAACCACTGGGAGCTGATGCAGCGCCTGGCCCTGCTCGGCGGTCGCCTCCCCCTGGCCGATCTCGCATCCGACGGACTCGCCGCGATCAAGGCCTACGAGCGCAGCCCCATCCGGTTCCCCTCGTCGGCCCTCTACGTGCTGGACTACATGGCGCGCCGGTACTTCGAGGACGGCAGCTCGGCGGACGTGACGCACAACGTGATCAAGGTGCTGTCCAAGGAGGGCATCGACGAGTTCGGTGAGGTGAAGTTCCCGAACGGGGCGATCCCGCTGATGGTGCGGACGGTGAAGCAGGACGGGACGGTGGTGGAGCCCGAGCCGCCGAGCGGGAAGCCGGCGATCAGCATGCCGTCCCTGGATGTGGGCGACTACATCGAGTTCGCCTACCTGACGGTCAACGGCCGCATCCCGACCGAGCGGGGCGCGGTGGTGGGCGCGGACTTCTACTTCAAGATGGCGAACATCGCCTCGGCGCATTCGCAGTTCATCGTGGAGGTGCCCCGGACATGGGGTGAGCAGTTCGTGGCGCTGAACGACGCGCCGACGGCGACCATCACCGAGGACGGCGCGATGCGCCGCTACGACTTCCTGCGCACGGCCTCGGGGCAGCCCCGACCGGAGCCGGACAGCGTGGACAACGCCGAGTACCTGCCGCACGTCCAGATGGTCCACCAGTACACCTGGGAGACCGCTCGCCGCCGCGAGCAGAACCAGCTCGCCGGCGCCCGCGCGATCTCCTGGGAGCTGGCCGCCCGGACCCACGCGCTGGTGGACGGCGCGGAGACGGACGCCGACAAGGTGCGGGTGCTGTTCGACTTCGTGTCGATGCACGTGCGCAACCGGGCGTTCACGAACTTCGTCACGCCAGCGGCGCACGTGCTGGAGAGCGGGGAGGGCAACCCGCTGGTGCTGTTCCAGACGATGCTGAAGGTGCTGGGGATCAAGTCCTCGATCTACCGGATCCGCCCGAAGGTGCGCGATCCGAACGACACGATGGTGCCGATGCTGTCCAAGTACGCGTTCGTCGCGCTCGAGGTGCAGCTCGACGGCCGGGCGATGTGGCTCAACCCGGTGGGTCGCAACGCGGTGTTCGACTACCTGCCCGAGTGGGTGCAGGACTGCCCGGCGCTCTCGCTGGAGCCCGGCGCCCCGATGGCCGCGGCCACGACGCCGGTCTGGGCGCCCGAGCTCGAGCGACGGGACGTGCAGGTCGAGCTGGCCCTGACGGCGGCCGGCGATGTGGCCGGCACGGTGACCGAGACGCTGCGCGGGGACCGGGCCCAGGGGCGTCGCGACCTGTACGACGAGCTGGCCAGCGACGACAAGATCAGGAAATACCTCGAGCGCGTCGTCAATTACGACTTCAGCGGCGCGGAGCTGCTGGACTACACGCTGGAGGGGCGGACGGCGCCTGATGCGCCGCTGCTGCTCACCTACCGATTCCGCCGAACCGGCTACGCGCGCCCCCAGGGCAACAGCCTGGTGATCGAAGACCGCTACGACATGCCTGACCTGACTCGCCGCTACGCGCGCCTGCCCGACCGCACCGTCCCGATGCTCATCAACGAGCGCTCCGACGAGCAGGTCGACGTGCGCCTGACCGCCCCGGGCGGCTTCGCGCTGGATGGGCCGGGCGGCAAGGACGAGCTGGCCTGGGAGAGCTCGTTCGGCAGCTACCAGCGCACGGTCGGCCGGAGCGCAGGTACGCTGGTCATGCACCATCGGCTGGTGGTGCCCGTGCAGCGCATCCGCCCTGAGGACTACGCCGCCTTCTCCGACTGGACGGGCGACGTGGATCGGGCCACCTACGGCCGCATCGAGCTCTACATCCCTTGACCCGAGCCGCGGACCCCCGCTTGGACCCCAGGATCATGGCCGAAGACGACAAGCCCTCCCAGACGCCCCCGGACACGGGGGACAGCAGCCACCTGAAGATCCACGCGGCGGTGATCGAGCTGCAGCGCCTGATCCGCAGCCGCTACGCGGTGCGTGGCGTGGCGTGGGCCATCGGCGCGCTGCTGGCAGCCACGCTGCTCGGGGCGGTGTGCTTCGCGTACGTGCCGGCGAGCGGTTGGCTGCGGGGGCTGTTCGCGCTGACGGTGCTCGGCGCGATCGGCGCGGCCATCTACCGCGCGGCGATCCGGCCGTGGCGGCCGTTCGCGGACGCGCACAACGTCGCGCGGCACATCGAGGCGAAGCTGCCGGTGTTCCGTGACGACATCAGCGCCTCGCTCCAGTTCGGCCGTGACCTGCCGGACCTGCGGGCCGATGGCCGGGTGTCCGTCCCGATGATCGAGCGGGTGCTCACCAGCACGCGCGCCCGCCTGGAGGAGCACGCGGCGGCGCTGCCGGAGACGGCGCCACGGGTGGACCTTCGGGCGCCGCTGGGCGTTGCGGCCGCGGCGATCGCGTGCCTGCTGGTGCTCGGGGTGCTGGCGCCGAACCTGGTGACGCGCGGCCTGTCCGGCCTGGTCTTCGGTCCGCCGGACGCCGTCGCCAGCGCGGTCAACGGGCGCAAGACCCTGCCGATCGTGGCGGACATCGCGCTCGACTTGAGCTTCCCGGCGCACACGCACATCGGGCATCGGGCGCAGCTCAACTCGAGCGGGGAGCTCGAGGTGGTGCGGGGCACCAAAGTGGGCTTTGAGGCGGTGGCGCTGAGGCCGATCAAGCGCGCCGAGCTGGTGTTCGACCTCGAGCCCCCCGAGCTGCCCGAGGGAGCGACCGCGCCCGACGCCTCCTCGGAGGCGTCGCCCACGGGGCCCGGCGGCCGGCTCATCAAGCGCGTGCTGCTGGAGCGGCGACCGGGCGAGCGCGTCGTGGCCGCCTTCGAGGCGGTGACCTCGGGCACCTACACGATCGAGGCCGAGCTGGAGGACGGCAGCCTCGTCACCGACGGGATCGAGCGGCAGCTCGTCGTGCACGCCGACGAGGCCCCTCGCGTCTCGTTGATCCAGCCCGAGGGCGAGCTGGACGTCGCCCCGGACGACATGATCACCTTCGAGTACAGCGCCACCGACGACTACGGCCTGACCGAGATCGCCATCATCACGACCTTCGAGGGTGACGAGGCCTCGCGCCGTCGCACGATCATCAAGTCCATGGACGCGCCGCCTCCGGTCCTGCCCGGCGACGCCCGTCCGGTGGACCTCGGCAGCGACGGCGAGCCCGTCAAGGCCGACGAGGACGCCTGGCCGCTCGACCTGCTGCCGCTGAACCTCCAGCCGAAGGATCGCCTGAACGTCTACATCGAGGCGGTCGACAACGACACGGTGACGGGGCCGAAGGTGGCGGTGAGCGAGCCGGTGCTGCTCAAGGTGTCCTCGGCCGAGGACAAGCACCTGGAGATCATCGAGGAGCAGGAGAAGATCGTCGAGGCGCTGCTGGACACGCTCGGCGACTACCTCGAGTTCCCCGTGGGCGAGCGCGAGAAGGCGGCGGACGGCCAGTGGGTCGAGGGCGTCCCGGCGGCGTGGACGGCCACCGAGTTCTCCGAGCACCACGACCAGGCCAGGCCAGCCAACGACAAGGCCGCCGACGTGGTCAACCGGATGCGGGCCCTGCTCGAGCGGATGGGCCAGGACCCGCTGATGATCACGCGCGACCTCGAGCTGTTCAAGATGACCCACGACGAGCTCTACGACCGCAACCGGGACGAGGCCGAGCAGTTCGCCCGCATGGCCCTCCACGCCAGGACCACGAGCATCCCGCGCCCCCAGATGGAGCGCCTGTTCGGCCTGCGCAAGCTGTCGGTACGCGCCGCAGAGAAGGGGGTCATCCGCCTCGAGGACCTCATCGCGTCCGAGCGCATGGACAACCTGCTGGACACCGCCAAGAGCCTCAAGGAGGCCCGCGAGCGCCTCAAGGAGCTGCTGGAGAAGTACAAGGCGACGGGCGACGAGGCCCTCAAGGCCGAGATCATGCGAGAGATCCAGCGCCTGAAGCAGCGCATGATGGAGCTGATGGCCAAGATGCGCGAGCAGGTCAAGAACCTGCCCAAGGAGCACGTCAACCTCGAGGCGCTCGAGCGCGAGGGCATGGTCAGCGACATCAACGACCTGAACTCCAACCTCGACAAGATCCAGCAGCAGATGGAGGACGGCGACATCGAGGGCGCCCTGGCGGCGCTGGACGAGATGGGCGAGTCCATCGACGACATGCTCGGCCAGATGGAGGAGGACTTCGCCGCGATGCAGCCCGACGGCGTCAGCGAGCTCGACAAGAACGTCGCCAAGCTCATGGACGACCTCAACAACCTCCAGGCCCAGGAGGAGCAGATCGCCGAGCAGACCGAGAAGATCGCCGACGACATCGACAAGCGCGACAAGGAGCGCCTGGACAAGCTGCTGGACGCGTTCGTCAAGGACGAGCTCGACAAGGTCAAGGCCATCAAGGAGCGCCTCGATGGCCTGGACGCCAACGCACTCCAGCCCCAGGACCGCGAGGACGCCGACCGCCTGCGCGCCAACGCCGACCAGCTCCAGAAGGCCCTGGAGAACAAGGACATCGCCACGGCGCTCGAGCAGGCCGAGCAGCTCCAGACCAGCCTCGAGCAGGCCCGGGAGGATCTGCGCCAGCGCGGCGCGATGGTCCCGCGCAACAGCCCCGCCGCCGAGCCGTACGCTCGAGCGGCCGAGACGGTCCGCAAGACCACGCCCGACGCCAAGGAGGTCGCCAACGACCTGCGCGACCTGCTCGACCGCGCCCAGGGCGGCCCGACGCCCGAGGAGGCCAACAAGATGGAGAACCTCTCGCGCGAGCAGGGCAAGGTCCAGCTGCGCGCCGGTGAGATGCAGCAGAAGCTCGGCGAGATGGGCAAGGAGTTCCCGATGCTGCAAGAGCAGCTCGGGCCCGGGCTCGGCGAGGCCAAGCAGCTGATGGAGGGCGCCGGTCAGCGGCTGAAGGAGGGTCAGGGGCGCAAGGCGCACACGAGCGAGCGCATGGCGCTGGACAAGCTGGGCCAGCTCAAGGAGCAGCTCAAGCAGACGATGAAGCAGCAGAACAAGCCCGGTGACCAGCAGAACGGCCGCGACGTCAACCGCGACAAGGTGGAGATCCCCGACGCCAACCGCGACGCCCCCCGGGCGTTCCGCGAGGACCTCATGGACGCCATGAAGGAAGGCAGCCTCGAGTCCTACGACTCCGAGCTGAAGCAGTACTACGAGTCGTTGGTCAAGTAGACCGCCGCGCACCCCCGTGGAGCCCGCCCATGATCCGATATCGTGCCCCCCTGGCCGCCTTCATCACCGCCGTCCTGCTCGTCGTCGGGGCGAGCGTGGCCGCCGCGGCGGACCTCCGCGACGCCTCGGTGGCGATCAGCGACTGGCAGCTGCCCGAGGCCCGCGTCATCCTGGACGACCTCGCCAGCGACAACCCGAGCCCGGAGCTCCTGTTCGAGGAGGGGCGCTACCGGTTCTACGCCGGCCAGTACAAGATGGCCCTGGACTACATGGACCAGGCCATCACCATGGAGGACGACGAGGGCGACAAGGCGCGCTACCAGAACCTCCGGGCGCTGGTGCAGAGCACGCACGACGTCACGAAGGACTACAAGGAGTTCCGCTCCCCGAACGGCACCATCATCATCCGCATTGAGGCGGGCAAAGACGAGATCCTCCTGCCCTACGCCTTCGAGACGCTCGAAAATGCGTACGTCCACATCGGCAATGAGCTCGGCTACAAGCCGCCGGCCCCTGTGCTCGTCGAGATCTACCCGCGCGCCGCGACCCTGGCCGCGGTCAGCGGCCTGACCGAGGACGAGATCAAGACCTCGGGCACCATCGCCCTGTGCTCCTACAACCGCCTGATGTTCACCAGCCCCAAGGCGCTCCTGAAGGGCTACACCTGGCGCGACACCCTCAGCCACGAGTTCACCCACCTCGTCATCACCCAGAAGTCCCGCAACTCCGTGCCCATCTGGATGCACGAGGGGCTGGCCAAGTTCGAGGAGCGCCGGTGGCGCGGCGACGGCGACAACGACCGCCTGTTGAGCCCCAGCAGCGAGAACCTGCTCGCCAAGGGGATCGAGCAGAAGAACCTGATCACGTTTGAGCAGATGCACCCGTCGATGGCCAAGCTGCCCTCGCAGGAGGCCACCAGCCTCGCGTTCGCCGAGGTCTACACGGTCATGGAGTTCATCCAGGCCCGCAAGGGCAACACGGCGCTGTCCGAGTTGCTCACCCACATGCGCGAGGACGGCGATCCCGAGGACGCCATCACCGCGCTCATGGGCATGCCCTTCCCGCGCTTCCTCAAGGAGTGGGACAAGTACCTGCACGCCCGCCCGTCCCGGAAGTTCGACGAGGAGCTCGTGTATGTCGACAAGCTCGAGTTCGTCGACGGCAAGAACGAGAGCGAGCTGCTCGAGGTCGGCCAGAAGGAGGCCCGCGACTTCATCCACCTCGGTGAGCTGCTCCAGGCGCGCAAGCGGCCGGCGGCCGCGGTGGTCGAGTACCAGAAGGCCCACGCCCTGCTCGGCGACCGCAACCCGATCCTCCAGAGCCGCCTCGGCCGCACCCTGCTCGAGCTGGGCCGGCCGGACCAGGCCGTCGAGGCGCTCGTCGGCTCGCTCAGCTACTACCCGACCTACTTCTCCACCCACAACCTCCTCGGCCAGGCCTACCTCGAGGTCGGCAAGCTCGAGCTCGCCGAACACCACCTGCTCGAGGCCATCGGGATCAACCCCTTCGACCCCGAACCCCACGAGAACCTCGCCAAGGTGTATGAGCGCACCGGTCGCCCGGACCTTGCCAGGCGCGCCCACGAGCACGCCCGGATGGCCGGCGGCGGCAGCTGAGGGCACTCAAGACGCCTTGACCGCCCGGCGACGCCCCCAAGAAAGAGAAGACGCCCCCACGGACCGAGGTCCATGGGGGCGTCTTTGTTGAGCGCGGGTGTGGTCAGGCCAGGCCGCCCCGAAGGCGGCCCCGCGGCCCGACGGGGCTACTGCACGCCGTAGTGCGCCTCGAGGACCGGCTCGATGCGGCCCGGGCCGTGACACACGACGCAGGCGTCGCCGCCCACGGAGTTCTGACCGATGTGGAGCACGGCCGTGTCGCTGTCGTGGCAGGTGCCACAGGCGCGGCTGGTGGGCTTGTTGCGCCAATCGGCGCCGTTGGCCAGGCTCTCGTCATGGCAGATGAGGCACTTGCCCGGGGACTGCGGCAGAGAGACCTCGCTGAAGTCGTGGCTGCCACCGGGGAGGCTGTTGACGGTGTAGCTGTCGCCAGCGAGCACGCTCGGCAGGTTGCGGCCCATGTGGACCTTGTGGACCAGGCGCTGCAGGTCGACGGTCTGGGGGTTGTCGCCGGTGTACGGGTCAAATGTGCCCTGGTTGTGGCAGTTGACGCAGTACTTGACGTCGTAGCCGCTGTGGAGGCGCTGGTCGGCGTGGCAGGACCGGCACTTGTCCATGTTGACCAGGTCACGGGTGATCGCGGGGCGCGCGGGGTCGGGCACCGGCACGAAGTCGAAGGTCGCGTTGGTGGTGTTCGGGACGCCTGCGGCGTCGTTGAACGCCATCGCCACGCGATGGGTCAGGTCCGGCTCGTAGGTCACGACGTTCGGGTACAGCAGCGCGTAGCCGACGGTGTGGTCACGCGCGTTCTCGATGGTGCGGATGTCGCCAGGGACGGTCGCCTCGGGCAGGCCGAAGGTGTACTGCCACACGCCGCCGCCCAGGCCCACGAGGGCGCCCGTCGTCGAGGTCTCAGAGGTGCCCTGCGCGACGGCGGGCTGCGTGTTTTTGGTGCGGAACTTGTTGACATAGCTCTGCCAGTGGCTGGACGTGCCGAGGGGGCCGGGGACCAGCTTGGAGAGCAGGAAGGAGATGTTGCCAAACGCCATCCGATCGTCGACCGGCATGCCCGCCTGGTCGATGGTGAAGGTCACCACCACGGTGCCATCGTCCGTCTCGCCCAACTCGCCGTCGTTGACCACGACGCCCGTGATGGTCGCGCTGATGGTGCGCTGCGCGCGGTCGTTGGCCGCGGCGAGCAGGTGCTGCTGGTCGATGACCGCCGGCTCATGGCAGAAGGAGCACAGGCTGTCCGGCGGGTTGTTGTGGGTCTGGCCGCCGTCGACGACGCCCTTGATGCCCGTGTACACGGTGTTGTCGAAGGTGATGGTCGTGTGGCAGCTCGTGCAGCCCGTGCGGCTGGGCTTGGTCTGCCAGTACGCGTCGGTGCCCTGATGGCAGGTCTCGCAGTTGTTGGTCACCTGCGGGTAGGTCAGCGTGCTGTAGTCGCCCAGATCGAAGTTCTCCGCCGAGTGGATCTTGTGCACCATGGTCGGGAAGTACGCCTCGCCGCCGCCCAGCGTCGTGACGTGGCACACGGTGCAGGCCTTGATGTCATACCGGCTGCCACCGCCATGCATCGGGAAGTTCTGGCCCTCGATGCGGCCATGGCAATTGCTGCACGCCTCGTTCGTCACCACGTCGCGCGTGATGGCGGCGCCCGTGCCGGCGAAGTCGGTGATGGCGTTGTAGGGCACGGTGATCGAAGGCCCCGTCGCGACCAGGAGCATGACGCGGGTCGTCAGGGTCGCGTCTCGCGTCGTACTTCGCCGAGATGTCGGCGGTCGAGACGTAGGTGTAGCTGCCGTCCCCGTTGTCCATCAGGCTGACGAGGTTGCGGTCACTCGAGGTCAGCGCCACCCAGGTGTTGGCGTCGGTCGCCACTGCGCCGGGGGCGAGCTGCGCGTAGCCAAGGCGGAAGTACTGCGAGCGCGTCACGGTCGAGCCCGGGATCGCCAGGCCGGCCAGCGGGTTCCCGGCCTCGTCGTAGACGGTGAAGTCGATCGTGGCAAAGCCGCCCGCCACGCTGAAGCCGTCCACCGTCGCCGTGACCTCGCCCGGAATCCCAGCGAGCGGGTTGGCGGTGCCGTCCGTGACGACGCTCTCGGTGCCACAGGTGATGGTGAAGGTGCCGTTGACGTTGTCGACCATGGTGCAGTCGTCACCGTCGGCGCCGTCGGCGCCGTTCGACAGCGTGATGCTGTTCTCGCCGCAGGTGACCGTAAAGGTCCCGTTCTGGTTGTCGACGACGTCGCAGTTCGCGCCGTTCGTGCCGTCGGTGCCGTCCGTGCCGTCCGTGCCGTCCGTGCCATCGGCGCCATCCACACCGTTCGCGCCATCAGCGCCGCGAGGGCCGACCTCTCCAGTCGGACCGACGCCGACAACGACGCTGTCCGCGCCGCACGTCACGGTCTTGGTGCCATCACCGTTGTCCGCAACAGTACAGCCCGTACCCGCCGGACCCGTGTCCCCGGCGCAACCTGCGACGGTGGCGAGCAGCGCGAACGAGAGCAGGACCATCAACGAAGCAAATCGACTCATCTTGTCTCTCCTGAACGACCGTTTGGGACCGGCGCTCCAGCGCTCCAGCCCGCCCATGATCTCGCTGCGGTAGGTATCCGCGATCCGGGGACCTGTCAACGGAAAGTTTCCCTGAGGAAATGGTACGTTCTGTGGCGAGAACAATCGACGGTGACTTGTGGGACACGATGTGAAGTGGCTCGTCGCAACGAGTTGAAACTTCGTGGCCTCGCCCGCATCCTCCATGTCTCCGTGAGCACCCGTCTACGCGACCCGACCGCCAACGCCGGAGCCCCATGTCCCAGCGCCCTGCCCTGCTCCCGACGCTCGCCCTCCTCCTGCTGCTCGCCTCCGGCTGCGGCTCACTCACCGGCGCGCACGTCCCGTACGCGGCTCCCCTCCACGCCCGCGCTGTCGAGGTGCGCGGTGTCCCGAGCGACCGAGGCACCGTCGAGCGCACCACCTTCTTCGTGGAGGTGCCCCCGGACACGGGCCCCTACGTCGTGCATAACGTGCAGCCCGCCGACCAACGCGAGCGCGTCACCGCCTGGCCCACGCCGGCCGGCCACCTCATCGTCGTCGAGCGCCCGGCCGCCAGCGCGCCCGGCCCCGACAGCGTCGATCTGTTCACGGTCGAGATCACCCCCTTCGAGGAGGAGGGCGATCTCCCCGAAGGCCAGCCACGGTCACGCCACCGCGTCGCGCTGACCGACGCCGCCGGGCCCCGTGCCCCCAGCGCAGACCGCCCGATCGCCATCGCTGCGGTGCACCAGGCCCTCGTGGCGCACGACCTCGAGGCCCTGTCGAACGCCCTGCGCACCGCCGACACCCCACGCGTTCGCGCCCACGCGGCGCTCGGCCTCGCCGTCCTCGGCCCGAAGACCCCCACGGACCTTGGCGCCATCGCGGTCGCGCTCAGTGACCCGGACCCTCACGTCCGCCACGCCGCCGTGCTCGCCGCGCTGGGTGGCGACGTCGCGCGGCCCGACCTCGTCGCGCGGCTGTTCGTCGCCGTCCTGGAGGGTGAACAGCCCCCCCAACGGGAGAGCCTCCTCCGCGCCCTCGGCCCCCGCGCCGCCTTCGCGTGGTCGCATTTCATGGCCACAGGGGTCAGCGGCGTGACCGCCGAGACCGCGATCGCGGTGGTGCTCGGCAGCGTCAAGGGTGAGCTGGAGCTCGCGGCCGCCTGGCTCGCCACCCTCACCGCGGACGCGCCCGAGCGCGACCACGCCATCGCCGCCCTGATCGCCCGAGCCCGCACCGGGCACGCCGTCGAACCCGCCGCCCGCGCCCTGGCCATCCTCGACCCCAACGCCCTCGACCACATCACCGACCGGCTCGACCCGGACAAGGTCGACGTCCATGCCATCGAGACCTCCGTCGCGACGGCGGGCGTCGGCCGGCTGGCCGAGCTCGGACCCGACGCCGTGCCGACCCTCGCGCACCTCCTGCACGCCCGCTCCCCCGCGCTGGCCGAGGCCGCCGCCACCGCCCTCTACCACGCGGACAACGGCCTCGAACCCGCCCGCGCCGATCTCGTGCAGGCCATCGCCGAGGGGCGCCCCGGCGTGCTCGTCTACGCCGCCCCGGTGCTCGGCCGGCTGCGCCCCTCCGCCGACGTCGCCGCCCCGCTGCTCGCCCTGTGCACGACCTCGGACGCGTCGATCCAGCTCAGCCTCCTCGAGGCTCGCGCGCAGCTCCCCGCAGACGCCCTGCCCGTCGTCATCGAGGCCCTGGGCTCTCGCCACCATGCCCGCTGCGCCATCAACACGCTCGCGTGGATGGGCGAGCGCGCCCGACCCGCCCTGACCGCGCTCGCCGCCTACGCCGCCCACCCGACCGCCCCGGATCGCGCCGCCGCCACCGCCGCCATCCGCACCATCGGGCTCGACCCCGCGCGCGCCCACGACGCCGTGCCCGCCCTCCTGCCGCTGCTCGCCGACGCTGACGCCGCCGTGGCGATCGACGTCGGCGCCGTGCTGGTCGCCTGGCCTCCCACCGCCCCCGAGGCCGCCGAGGCCCTCATCGCCCGCTTCGAGCCAGGCCGACTCGCCGAGGTCGCCCTCGCCTTCACGGGGGCCGACCCCGTCGTCGTCCAGCGGCTCCTGGTCGAGCTGCGCTCCCGACGCCAGGAGCGCGTCCTCGGCGCCCTCCTGGCGCTCGCCCACATCGGGCCTCGGGCCGCCGAGGCCGTGCCCGCCCTCCTCGCCGCAGCCCACGACGCCCGACAGCCCGACGCGGTGCGCGAGCACGCCATCCGCGCCCTGGTCGCCGTCGCCCCTGCCCTCCCAGAGACCCAGGCGGCCTTCACCACGGCCCTGGACGCCGCCCCCCTGCCCCACACGTGGCTCGACGCCGCAGCGGCCCTGCCCGCCTCTCCGGCCCTCCGCGGCCACCTCCAGGCCTTGTGCGAGCCCCCATCACAGCCCGCCTGCGCCGCCGCGCTGCCCCTGCTCCTCCGCCGGTTCCCGGACGGCGACACCGCCAACACGCTCGCCGCGCTGCTCGACCACGGCCAGGAGTCCGTCGGCCTGCCCTACGCCACAGCCTTGCCACCCGAGGTGGGCGCCCCCGCCCTCGTCCCCGCCCTGATCCGCATGATCGAGCGCGGCGTCATGGGCGTCGAGGCCACAAAGCAGCTCCGACACTTCGGGCCGCTGGCCACGCCCGCCGTCCCGACGCTCCTCGAGCACGCAGACGCGCTGGGCCTCGACGGCAGCCAGACCCTCGGCGCCACGGCCAGCCCCGCGGCGCTCGCCGTCCTCCTGAAGTGGCTCGCGATGGATTCGCCCTCCGCTTGGGACGCCGTGGCCCTCTTCGCTGGCCTTGGCCCCCTCCGCGCCGACGCGCTGCCCGCCCTGCTCGACGCCCTCAGCGAGGCCCGGTTCGGCCCCGAGGCGGAGCAGTGGACCCTCGACGCGCTGCGCGAGGCGTTCGGCTCAGCGACGCCGTAGCACGCGCGCCGCGCGCGGGCCATCGTGTCTCAATAGTGGGGGGAATCCATCGTGGGGGTGCTCGGACCGCCGTCCGTGCGGGGCTCTGCAGGCGCAGGTGCGTCACCATCGCCGCGGCCGTCATGGTCTCCGTCGTCATGCGACGGGCGAGCAGCGTCCGCGCAGATGCAGTCACGCCCCTCGCGGTCAAACGCGTCGCAGTCCCCGTGCTTGAGGTGGGCCGAGAGCGCAGCGGCGCTGATCGACAGCACGTGCCCCTCGGGCTTCCTGCCCGGCAGATGACAGACCTCCACCTTGTCGGAGCGCCCGTGGTCGTCGTCGTCGCGGTCGCCGTGGTGGCGGTCGCGGTCCGCGTCGTCGCGGTCCGCGTCGCGGTGCTCGTCTCGGTCCTCGTCGTGGTGCTCGTCCCGATCGCCGTCGTGGTGCTCGTCCCGATCGCCGTCACCTTCGCGTCCGTCGTGGTCCCGATCGGCGCGGCGGTCGTCGTCCTTGCGGTCGTCACGATCGGCCTTGTGCGGTTTGCGGCGGGGCTCCTCGTGCCCCTTCTTGGGGTCGCCGTCCTCGTCGCGATCGTCCTCGGCGTCGCCCTTGCGCTTCTTGTCAGCGCGACGCTCCTTGCCCTTCTTCTTGTCCTTGCCCTTCTTCTTGTCCTTGTCCTTCTTCTTTCCCTTCTTGTCGGCGTGCTTCTCGGCCTTGGACGGCGGTTCAGCAGAGGCCGGCGGCGCGGTGAACGCGAGACCAACCAGCGCGACGAGCGCCAGGAGGAACGGACGGAGCTTCATAGCAGACCTCGACACAGCAGCGACGGCTTGAGGAAGAGAGAACCACGGATGACCGAACAACGCACGCAACCAGAGCAGACGGCCCCACCGCCGCTGCTATTCACTTCGTGATGGGGGGCTGCGGCCTCAGCGCGTGCTCGATCACGGCGCGCGCAGCCACCCACGAGGTTGACAAGGCCCCGGAATACTCCACACTCTCTCCGGTTTCAGAGCCCCAGGGTGGGACGCGCCTTGCCGGGCACCGCGCGGCCGCCTCGCCCGACACGCCCCGACACGCCAACCTCCCTCCCGCACGGCACCTCGCCCATGGAAAAGTCCCCCGCGTCCGCAGCCCCCATCGACGACCTCGCCGCGATCGAGCAGATCGCCGACGCCCGCCAGCGCATCCTCAGCGAGGTGCGCAAGGCCATCTACGGGCAGCAGGACGTCATCGACCACCTGCTCATCGCCCTCTTCGCGCGCGGCCACTGCCTGCTGATGGGCGTGCCTGGCCTCGCCAAGACGCTGCTGATCAGCACCATGGCGCGGATCCTCGACCTGTCGTTCAACCGCATCCAGTTCACGCCGGACCTGATGCCCAGCGACATCACCGGGACCGACATCCTCGAGGAGGACCACGCGACCGGCAAGCGGTTCTTCAAGTTCATCAAGGGCCCGATCTTCAGCAACCTGCTGCTCGCCGACGAGATCAACCGGACCCCTCCGAAGACCCAGGCCGCCCTGCTCCAATCGATGCAGGAGTACCAGGTCTCGGCCGGCGGCTCGACCTACAAGCTCGACCTGCCCTTCCTCGTCTTCGCCACCCAGAACCCGATCGAACAGGAGGGCACCTACCCGCTGCCCGAGGCCCAGCTCGACCGGTTCATGTTCTTCATCAAGGTCGACTACCCGACCGCCGCCGACGAGTTCGAGATCGTCAAGAACACCACCGGCTCGAAGCTGCCCGAGTTCGAGCGCATCCTGACCCCCGAGGAGATCGTCAAGCTCCAGGAGGTCGTCCTGCGCGTCCCCGTCTCGGACGACGTCATCCGCTACGCCGTCGAGCTCGCCCGCGCCTCGCGGCCGCAGGCCGAGGGCGCGGCGGACTACGTCAAGGAGTACCTGGCCTGGGGGGCCGGCCCGCGTGCCAGCCAGTACCTCGTTCTGGGCGGCAAGGCGCGGGCCATCCTGCAGGGGCGCTACCACGTCGACCGTGAGGACATCCGGGCGCTGGCGCTGCCCGTGCTGCGGCACCGGCTCGTGACCAACTTCCACGCCGAGGCGCAGAAGGTCAGCAGCGACCAGATCATCCGACGCCTGATCGAGACGGTGAAGTGAGCACGACCCTCCGCGAGCAATACCTCGACCCCGCCGTGCTCATGCAGCTGGGGAACCTGATGCTGCGCGCCCGGAGCGTGGTCGAAGGCACCATCGCCGGCATGCACCGCTCCCCGCACAAGGGCTCCAGCGTCGAGTTCGCCGAGTACAAGGAGTACTCGCCGGGCGACGAGGTCAAGCACATCGACTGGAAGGCCTTCGGCAAGTTCGACAAGTACTACGTCAAGCAGTACGAGGACGAGACGAACCTCCAGGCCACCGTGGTGCTGGACGCGTCCGGCTCCATGGACTTCGGCACCGAGGGGATCACCAAGCTCGACTACGCCAAGATCCTCGCCGCGTCGTTCGCCTACTTCCTCATCCGGCAGGGCGACGCCGCCGGGGCGCTGGTGTTCGCCGACAAGCCCGGCCTCTACCTGCCGCCCTCCTCCCGCACCACCCACCTCGATGATCTCCTCCACCTCCTCGACGCCTCGCCGGGCCGGGTGGTGGGCACCGACATCACGGCGGCGCTCCGGGCGATGGCCGAGCGCGTCCGCAAGCGCGGCCTGCTCCTGCTCGTCTCGGATATGCTGGACAACAGCCCGCACGTGCTCGATCTGGCCAAGGTGATGCGCAAGCGCAACCAGGAGGTCGCGATCTTCCACATCATCGACCCCGCCGAGCTGGAGCTGCCCTGGGAGGGCCTCACCATCTTCGAGGGGCTGGAGGGCGAGGAGGAGCTGCTGGTGGATCCAGACGACATCCGCGACCGCTACCGCGAGGAGATGGCGCTGCACCTCTCCGAGCTCGAGCGCACCTGCCGCACGGGCGACATCGAATACTTCCGCGTCCTGACGACCACTCCGCTGGAGAAGGTCTTGATGGACTTCGTGATCGGGCGACTGTAGACCGGACGATCGACGCGCAAGATCCTGAACTCATTGGGGATCTGGCACACGGGACCTATGAACTTCCTCAACCCCCTGCTCTTGCTCGGCCTGCTCGCAGGCGCCCTGCCGATCGTCATCCACCTGATCAATCGACGTCGGGCGGTGCGGCGGACGTTCCCTGCGATGGAGTTCCTGCGACGCAGCCAGAAGCAGCTGGCCCGGCGGCTCAAGATCCGCCACCTCCTCCTGCTGGCGCTGCGCGTGGCCGCCCTCCTGCTCATCCCCCTGGCCCTCGCCAAGCCCTACCTCCTCAGCGACGCCGGCAGCACCGACGCCGAGCGCTTGCCCAGCGGCATCGTCTACGTCGTGGACGACTCCGCCTCGATGGACCAGGGACACGGCGGTAACTGGGACAAGGCCGTGGGCGCCGTGCGGGAGAGCGTCGGCGAGCTGCGCACGTGGGACCGGGTGGGGCTGGTCTACGCCTCGGCCTGGCCGGCGGGGGCGCCGCTCGGCGAGGATGTGCCGCTGCCGGAGCTGGTGGACGACCATGGGGAGGTGCTGCAGCTGTTGGAGGACCACCGGCCAGCGCCGCGCGGCACCGATCTGGTCACCGCGCTCAAGACCGCCGGCTCCCTGCTGGCCGCCAGCGACATGCCGCAAAAACGCATCGTGCTGGTGACCGACCGCCAGCTCACCGGCCTCGATGAGAAGGCGCTCGCTGCCCTCGAGCTCAACGTGCCGGTCCAGCTGGTCGACGTGCGCGGCGAGGAGGAGGAGCCGAACGTGGCGATCGTGGGGGCGGAGTACCATCAGCAGTCGGCGGGGAACAAGCCGGAGTTCGAGATCACCGCCACCGTCCGCAACTTCGGGGCCACCGCGCACCCCGGCGTGGAGCTGTCCCTGCTCATCGACGGCGAGCACGTGGCGACGTCCGTGGTGGACGCCCCCGCCGCTGGCACGGTCACCCGGACGTTCACCTACCAGTTCGCCAACAAGGGCCTGCACCGCGCCCGGTTCCAGCTCGGCGCCAACACCGACAGCCTGGCCGCGGACAACGTCTACCACTTCCCCATCCACCTCGCCTCGAAGGTCCGCGCCCTGCTCGTCAACGGCGATCGCCGCAACGTGCCCTACCAGGACGAGCTGTTCTACCTCGAGCACGCCCTGCAGCCCTCCCAGCGCTCGACCAGCTCGATCGTCTTCGACACCATCGGCGTTGAGGGCCTGGCCGGGCACCCCTTCGAGAACTATGACGTGGTCGTGCTGGCCAACGTCGAGAAGGTGCCGCGGGCCAGCCTCGTCGAGCTGCAGCGCTTCGTCGAGCGCGGCGGCGGGCTGTTCATCAGCGCTGGCGACAAGGTCGACGCGGAGGCCTTCAACACCCTCTTCGCCTCGCTGCTCCCCAAGCCCCTGCGCTCGGTCAAGCTCCTGACCCACCCCGAGGACCCCGACGCCCCGGTCAAGCTCACCCGCGTCGGCGCCATGGACCGCACCCACCCCGTGTTCAAGGTCTTCGACCTTCCCGGCGGCGAGTCCATCAACTCGGTCCAGGTCTACAGCTACATGCTGCTGGAGCCCACCGTCGAAGGCGACTCCCGCATCGTGCTCTCCTACGGAGACGGCGCCCCGGCCCTGCTGGAGCGGGCCATCGGCGAGGGCCGCGTGGCCTTCTGGACGACCACCCTCGACCGCGACTGGACCGACCTGCCCATCCGCACCGCCTTCCTGCCGCTCATGCGCCGCTACCTGCGCTACCTCGCCCGCCGTGGCGCCTCCGGCTCCACCGCCAGCCACATCGTCGGCCAGAAGGTCAGCCTCGAGATCCCCCCCGACAAGCGCGGCCGCATCGAGGTCCGTGACCCCGACGGCGGCCGCATCGTCCTCACCCCCGAGAGCACCGACGAGGGCGCCCCCCTCACCTTCGTCCCCCGACTCGCCGGCCCCTACGCCGTCCGCGTCTCCCCCCGCTCCGGCGACGGCGAACCCATCGAGGTCGACGAGCTCGCCTTCGCCGTCAACCTCGACCCCGCCGAGAGCGACCTCACCCCCATCCCCAAAGACGAGCTCCTCGGCCTCCTCGCCCCCGGCAACACCAACCCCGACGGCACCGAGCGCCCCCAACTCGACGCCCCCGAGCGCCGCATCGGCGTCTGGGGACTCGTGCTCTTCCTCGTCACCCTCGTCCTGCTCGCCGAGACCATCCTCGGCACCCGCCGCTCCATCCTCCTCAAGCTCTGGCAGGCGATCACCGGCAAGAAGCCCGATGCGGATGTGGAGCTGGCGAAGACGCTGAAGCGGTGAGGGGCGCTACGGCCGCCCCAGCAACTCCGCGAACCGCGCCCGCTTTGGAGGCGGGACCACAGATCTCCAATACCGAAAGACAACGCCAGACCCTTGAACAGTTGTCGAGCGGACCCGCGGCGAGGTACAGTGAGCTGTTCGCTCACGAGCGAGATCCAGGCAATCACCACCATAGTTACGGGGACTATGTGTATGTCGCCTGACTTCGACCGCTTCCTGCTCAGCTGCTCACACGAGCGGATCGTCACGTTGAAGGATGGTCGCCTTCTGCCAACACTGCTTCGCCCGGAAGGCCACCACGCCCAGCTCAAGGCCAGCCGCGACATTCACCGCAGTTGTGAAGGTCCGCTGGGCCCTGCGAGGTTCCGCCGCCTTTCCTTCACCTACAACTGCTTCGGGATGGTGCTGGCCAACCGGCAGTGCTGGGTTGAGCCCGCCCCCGATTGCGACATCGACAGCTTGCTCACGTCGGCGGGCTATCGAAGACATGTCCGGGTCGGGGATGTCGTCAGCGGCGACGTCGTCCTGTACAGAGCCCAGGACGGCGCCTATGTTCATATCGGCCTCGTCCTGAGCGCCACCCGTGACCCTGCCCATGCAACGATGAAATTCGAGGTTCTAAGCAAGTGGGGACAGGACGGCGAGTACATCCATCAGGCCAACGACGTGCCTCTGCTACTGGGAACCCCTCGTGAGTACTGGACAGACACCCATGCCAACGAGCCAGCTTGAACAGCACCTTGCGACGATCGAGTCTACGGACTTCCGGGCGAGAGTCGGTCTGGCCAGCCGGCTCGACCACTACGTGCGCTTGATCCGCACATACCCGCCATTTCAGTCCGCCAACGAGGTGCTCGGTCACCATCCCGACCTCTACACCCGCGCATTCGACAAGGCCTGCGCCGCGCTGCTCACGGATACTCCAGAACCGTTTGCACACCCGAACGAAGACGTGCTCTGCGCCTACCTCCTCCTTCTCCAGCCGAACCCGGTGTTGGGTCCACAGTTCGCCAAGCGAGTGCTGGAACATGCCACTCGACTCGGATGGGCCGCACGGATCGCCAAGGCGGTTGTCCTCTATCAGGTCGCGAAGGAGGCTGAGTCCAGAAAGTGCGTTGAAGACGTGCGTCGTCACACTCTGGCACCCACCCACCTATCCGAACGCACGATCTACGAGCCCCCTGCTGCCGTCATCGCGGGTGCACAAGCCGCCGACATCCTTGTCGCGATGACGCCATCCACTCATGTTCGCGACGAGCCGCAGCCGGGGCCCTCGCGACGCGACATGATCCGTAGACTCCAGGACGCACGTCCGTCCGCGGACGTGCTGGCTGCGTTCGCCTCGTAGGCCTCATTCAACCGCTGTGCATTTCGGTTGGTGTCGCGACGCGGGGCCTCTTGTCAACTGTCGGTGACAGCCCCCGGCACTGCGACCTCAACTGCGATGCAGGCTGGGCTATTCGACGCCACGCATCCACACGAGCAATGGCCAGACCGGCGCAGTGGTCTCGCGCGGAAGCTCATCACCCATCGCCTGGAGCGCGAAGCGCACCTGTGAGGCCATGGCACTGTGTGCCAGAACGACCTCGCGAATGAGGTCGCAGAACGCAGCCACACGACTCCCAGTACCCGAACATCCAGCCCAGAGCAGCGCTCCAACGAGCAAGGCATGCCTCACCGCAACCGCCTCATCGCTTGCTCTCTGGTCAAATCGCGCATCACACCGACGCGCCAGGTCCACCAGTGCACCTCGCGTATGAGCCATCAGCTCGTGGTCGCAAAGGTGCTGAGCCTGGATACACGCAAGCGCAAGAAACTCAACCCCCAGCACCGCATCGCGCTCGATCCAGGAGACGAAATCGACCGCCTTCATCACCTGCACGAAGGTCTCTGCGTGTGCGGTGTGTATCGGATACGTCCCCACTCCCAACCGCAACGCCGCCCACGACACGAAGTTGGTCTCATCGCTCTTCAGGACCTGCAGCGCAAGTCGCACGTCGTTCGCCACACTCTCAGACCAGTCTCGCCCCTCAAAATCTGCGCCCTCCAGGCGAGACAGGACTCTAAGCCGATCCCCCGCCAGGAACGAGCCGAGACCGTCATCCCCCAAAGTTTGATCACGTCGCATCGATACCTGCAACACCTCCTCGCCGTCGATATTGGCATAGATCCCCTCGCGAAGCAGCTGCGTCTCATCCTCCGACAGCATCGCGATGCCACCCTCACCCAGCGCGTACTCAAGAGCACCGAGCAGAAAAGTCCCACGGTCGAAATTGTCTGGATGCGCCACATCGGACCGCAACGCGGGGTGCGTGATGAACGACAAATCGACCCGAGACGCCTCGTTCGACCGAAACGCGCGCTCGATCCCAGTGGCGTCGTTCTCCAGCGCAGGGCGCAGCGCAACCTGCAGACGATGGGTGGCGAGCCAGCCCAGCGCCAGGACATGATCTATCCCCGCGTTCAACAGCTCAGCCCGGCAAGCCAACTCCCCGCATGACCACCGCATCACGGCATCGAACGCCCCCCAGCTCGCCACCAACTCGGCATGAAACGCAGCGATGACGGAACGGAGCACCTTGGGCGAGGCCTGCGAGATTCGCGTGAGCCGCATCGCGTGGACCAAGGCAACGACCGATCGATCCTCACCTGACAGCCGCCCGACAACGCGAGTACGCACCTCCTCGCCAGCAAGAACAAACGCCTGTTCGACCGCCCCCCCCAACGCAACGGGCAGCGCCGCGAGTCGAAGGCTTGCTTCCTCAACGCCAACCTCTTCAAGCAGCTGGTGAACAGCATCCTGCCACGAGCGTTCCCCCGCAGCGGAGCTCGATAAACGCAGGTGACGCGCAAGTAGCAGCGTCCTGGCCGGCAGCAGCTCGCGGAGGTTCAACTGTCGCTTCGCCAGCAAGGTGCCTCTAATCTTTGGGAAGAAGACATGGGCGGCTTCAGAGCTCAGCGTCTCGAGTTGGCGAACACCGCGTTCGGGTGCAGTTCGGCTCAACTCCTCAACCTCAAGAATCTCCTCCCGCGTCAGATCGCGTGCCAGACGAAGGCGCTCCAACTCCCGCTCACGCGACTGCGTGTCTTCAAGGAGCAGCGCCCAGGACGCATGCTGGACGTCCACACGGTGCTCAGCGAAGTCGTCGGACCAGAACCCGGGACTGCCCTCTTCGAGCGGATGAAAAGTGAATGACCTCGACTCAGGCGCCGCACTTTCGATCGTGGTGACGCGCCCGTTGACCACCTCGGCCAAGGCCAAGAACGCACGGCCCAACTCAAACTCATGACCTCCGATCAGAAGGCGCCGAGCATGCGTCAACCCGAAGAGCTCTGCCACCGAGGTCTCCAGCACATCGTCACGCAGCCCCGAGGGGAGCGCGAGTACCCAGTGCGGGAGCACCTCGACCATGGCCTCCCGCTCCTCGTTCACCGGGCCGTCGAGAAGCTGCATCACGTAGGCACGGATGCTCTCGACGAGCAGAGGTTGGAGCGCAGGTGCATTGCGGAGACGCGCCGCAAGTACAGCGCTCTGCAACCATGTGAAGTACGCCTCTGCAACGTCGTCCTCAAGCCCGATCGCTCCGGTGACGAGCATGAGCAACGAGGTTCGCGCAAGCTGCAGCCGTTCGTGCTGCACATTGGGCCACCCCACGGCATCCATTGCGTGATCGAGGCCGAGATGAACGCTCCTCACCAGCCAGTCCGATCGAGCCTCTGCGCCTCGCCTCGCCTCCTCCCCATCCACCCCGCGCCAGATGCGCGTCAACGCAAAGTCGCACGCGCGATGGCTGTCTAGCAGAAACATCCCTTCGTGCTTCTCATCCACCTCATCCGGTTTCCGAAGCAGAAACGTTCCCTGAAGCGCCGCGTTGTACGACCGCCTCAACACCCGTAACGGTTCAGTCTCGGCCAGCACGCCATCCGCTCTCACATGTGCATTCGCAAGGTGATAGAGCAACTCATCGCCAAGCAATGGTATAAAGCGTGCGTTCGCCCTCCGAAGCTTCAGCATCGCCTCAAAGAAGGTGTCGTCGTCCACGGCTCCTGCGACACGCAGCACCATCAACACTTCCACACTTGTCCAGTGTGGACTCGGGCTCGAATCCCGCAAGCGATGAATACAGCGGTCATCCGCCCAGACGGCGACCTGGGGCGACAGGTTTTCCAGCAGGTCAACGAGGCAGCGCCACCGCGGGTCGTCCTCTTCCGACCGCTTCGGTGAGCGAGGAAGAGGGATGTAGATCCCCTGCTGCAGGCCGTCTCTGAGTCGCTCCGCCAACCGCTCAACCGCACCAGCGGCATCCTCCCGTCCCCTGGCCTCTGCGTGCTCTGCACGCAGCCGATCGAGGTCACGCTCGACGATCTCGAGGCTGAAACAGTCGGCCGCCATCTCCAGCAGGTCGACCGAGGCCAGCAGCTCCGCAATCGCTCCGGTCAAACACACAACGGTGCCTGCGGACGGCACGCGGCCGTCCGTCAGCGGGTATCGACCAAGCTCTTTGAGTGCCTTCTGGAGCCTGTCTCCGGAGAGTGGCCCTGCGCGGTGAAGTCCTTCGAGGACGGCAGGGAGGTCAACGACATGTGCCGCGAGGTCCGGTTCGAGATGAAGCGGAGGCTGAAAGTTGACGCCGTGTCGTAGCGGCAGGAAGTCGACGAGGAGGCCCCCACGACGCTCACACTCCAGAAGCGCCACGACCCATGGACGCCCCATCTCCTCCACCAACCCATCCAGGGCTGGTGGCACCGGCTCAGCCGTGGTGCATCGTCGGAGCTTCCCGCAGTCGATCAGGCCGAGGGTCTTGTCCACTCCTGCACGCCTGGCAGGCTGGTGGTGGCGAAGATCGTTCTCCAGAGCCAACAGAAGCGGCAACACGCTCGGTGAACAAGCGATAGGCTTGAAGTGCGCCTCCACGGCGTCGAGAATCCCGAGCCAGCTCGCCAGCAACAGAGCCGTGACATCGGCGCGCAATTGCATCCGAGCCACAGCGGCCGGAACGGGGTCTGCGAGTGACATGCCTCCGAACCGGACGAGCACAGGCAGCTGCCGAACGGGTGTGGCCTCCCTGGCGTTCGTGTCAGGATACATCCAACAGTACGCGGCCATGGTCCAGAGGTTCGGGAGCACGTGAACGGGAACCTGCGCGCGGAGATAGCGTTGGATGAGCGGGTCCAACGCGTCACGGCGCTCGCCCAGCAGCTCGACGACCGTTTCGAGTGTCAGTCGCTGCAGTGGGACCCGACCCGCTTCTGCGAGCTGAGCGGCCCGCGTCAACACCCGCTCGACCTCCCGTTCCGGCAACCCCAGGCGGAACCCCAGGCTCAGCAATGGAATCACCAGAGCGTCAGGGGTGTGTTCGATGTTGTCCACGAGCCGACGCCAGAACAGCACCGCGAGCGGGTGATCCTCGTCGACCAGCACCGCAATCAGGCGGACGAGCCTAAACGGACTCAGTTCAGGTTCGGAACTCAAGTGTTGTGCCAGGACAGCGACCTGGCGCAGATCGTGGAGCGCGAGATGCACTTCGATGTGCAGGAAGATCCGGTCCTGACCGCGAGGCTCGATCCGGTCCAACGCTGCGAGCGCGTCCTGAACGCGGCCAAGCGCGGCCGAGGCCATCGCCTCAACCTCGAACAGCTCCGGCGGCCGCTCTTCGCGGACATGGGTGTCGTAGTCGTGCAAGCGCTCCAGCGCCAACTCGAACCGCCCGAGGTTGTAGGCGGACAGAACCGCCATCCTGAACGCCATCGGGATCGGAAATGACTGGGTGAGGGATGCAACGTGGGCTTCGACTCCTTGCCAATCCTGGTCCTGCGCCGCCATCCAGCACACATCCCAGAGGATCTCGACCTCACCAGTCTCCTCAAACAGCTCGACCAGCTTCGTGCGGCGCTCCTCGCCCTTGTAGTTGGATTGGAGCGCCATCGCGCGCTCCCTCCACAAGTCCGTCCTGCCCTCCAGGAGAGCCAAGGCCGTTTCGGGCTCCCCAGCGAGGACCATCAGCCGCGCCTGCCAGGACAGCCATGCGAGCTCCGCCTCTTCTTCGAAGAGACCCCGGTGGGCGTTGAGCACCTTGAGCGCTTCACCGGGCTTCTTCGTCGCGACGGCGGTCCACAGGATTGCTTCCAGACCCGCGCGATCCAGAGCGTTGGTATCCACAATCCCTTGAAGGCGTTGTCCCAGGTCATTGAAGTCGACGCCAAGACGAAAGGCTACCGCCCACACGACAATGTAGCTGTGGGTCGGTGTCTCCAGAAGGACACGTTGAGCAAGCTCCGTCGCCTGCTCATGCCAGTTCGTCATGGCGTAATCACGCACAGAGAGCAGGCATCGGAGGGCTACGGTCCACCCGACGTAGATCGGACGCTGCCCGTTGTTCAGCTCCGCCAACTCCGAGAGAGCGCGTTCGACCCGTTGGAGTGTGCGGAGCGCCTCCGCATCCACGCGCAGGAGTCCAGGTTGAATGGGTGCGGGCCAGAACACATCGGCGTGCGCCAGGGGCTGCGGCCCCACCACCTCCCAGAACTCCACGATGGCCTCGACGAACCGCACCAACTCGCCATCGGGCGTCGATGACACCGCCTGCTCGATGGCCTCTCGTGCTGTGACGAGATCCCGCTGCTCAAGGGCGACGAGCGCACGCAACCGATGGGTCTCTGCGTCCGGTGCCTCGATCTTGAGGAGGGCATCGGCCGCCGCCGCGATCTCCCCCGCTTCGGTCAGCAAACCGACATGGAGATGGCGCACCTCGCGGGTGATCGCTCCAGGTGATGCGAGAGCGATAGCGCTCTGGATGTGGACAAGCGCCGCTCGAATGCCCTCTTGCCTGAGCAACACCCTGGTCTCCAAGATGAGTTCATCTGCGTCGTCGTGATAGACTTCTTGCGCGTGCTTCAACCACGCCTTCACCCGTTCCAGGTCACCATCAACCGCGAGCTCGTAACTTGCCCTCAACCTCAGCAGCCTCGCCCTTTGAGGCGAGGGGAGGTCGCCACGCTCCGTGTTGAGCAGGTCGTCGAGATCCTGGATGGCGTCATGGAGGCGACCTGCGCGAGCAGCTTCTCGAATGGGCTTCAGCCCTGCGTCCGTCAACGCGCCCAGCAACTCGTCGAACCGCGCACGTTCGACCGCTGCCGACGTTGCTCCCCACGCTCGGCTCGGTGACAGCGTGGAGGTCTGAGGCTCCATGAACAGATGTACAAGATTCGGCCTGCTCGAGTTCACGAACTCCCGCAGGCGCGGATTGCCGGGGTTAGCCCGGACCGCGGCTTCGATGAGCTGTTCGAGCCAGCCCCCGGACTCGGCGGCTTCGATCACATCAAGCACGACGTCGGGCTGGAGTTGGGCTGGTGCTGACAGGTGATCGAGGCGCTTGTCCAGTTGCAACCTCAGCATCCGTTTGAGCGCGGCCCTGTCGCGAAACGCATCGAGTAGCGCTTCATTCAACGCAGCAACTTGAACCTGAGCCACGTGAACCTCCCACACGGTCAAACGCGACAGACGCTCCCTTCTCGCATATCATGAGGCAGAACTTCCGACGTTGGCAACCTTCGCCCGAACGCTCTTCCTCGTCACCCTCGTCCTGCTCGCCGAGACCATCCTCGGCACCCGCCGCTCCATCCTCCTCAAGCTCTGGCAGGCGATCACCGGCAAGA
>Ga0100377_1000577_pt1 | contig 31453 bp, 26 predicted proteins | sample CryGeymeta201501_FD_83664 | JGI IMG/M metagenome (GOLD analysis project Ga0100377, IMG submission 83664) | Groundwater microbial communities from Crystal Geyser aquifers in Utah, USA - Crystal Geyser metaG 2015-01 | ecosystem: Environmental > Aquatic > Deep subsurface > Groundwater | place: USA...
CCGGTGCTGGAGGACCTCGAGGAGAACGTCTACCCCGGCCTGCTCGAGCGCCACCCGGACCTGCGCTTGGCCTTGGTGGGCAACTCCCGCAGCCAAGCCGAGTCGATGGGCGCGCTGATGCGCAACGCGGCCATCGCGCTCGTGCTCATCTTCGCGCTGCTCGCGATCCCGGTGCGCAGCTACCTGACGCCGCTGGTCATCATGAGCGCCATCCCGATGGGCTTCGTGGGCGCGGTGATCGGGCACGTCGTCATGGGCTACGAGCTCTCGTTCATCAGCGGCTTCGGCATCGTGGCGCTCGCGGGCGTGTCCGTGAACGACAGCCTGGTCATGGTCGACGCGGCGGAGCAGCGACGCAAGCTGGGCGATGACCCACGAACGGCGGTGTTCTGGGCTGGGACGCGGCGTATGCGGCCGATCTTGCTCACGTCGCTCACCACCTTCTTGGGCCTCGCGCCGATGATCATGGAGCGCTCGGTGCAAGCGCGCTTCTTGGTGCCGATGGCGATCAGCCTCGGCTACGGCATCCTGTTCACCACGGTCGTCACGCTCTTCATGCTGCCGGCGCTGTACTTGGTGGTCGAGGATGTGCGCGCTGTGTTCGGTCTCGGCGTGGACGTCGAGGACATGGACCACGACGCAGCCGAGGTTGCGGCTGGATGATGGGCCGCCCACTGGCGCTGACTGTCACCCTGTGGCAGCGTGTGTCGGTGGGCGTCGCGAAGGTAGGTGACGGGGCGTGTGCCGCGTTACGCAAGCAGCGGTTCGCTGACGGAGGTTCCTCGTGGAGAATACGCACGATATCCTAGTGGTCGAAGACGACCCCACCATCGCCATGGGCTTGGTCGCGGCGCTGGAGTCCGAGCGCTACACCGTCCGTCATGTGGACAACGCCGAGGCGGGGCTCACGGAGGTGCAGAAGCACACGCCGGACCTCATCCTCAGCGACATCATGTTGCCGGGCATGGACGGCTTGGAGATGATGCGCCGCATCAAGGTCGAGTACCCGCAGGTGCCGGTCATCATGCTCACCGCCAAGACGGAGGAGATCGACCGCGTCATGGGCTTGGAGCTCGGCGCCGACGACTACGTCACCAAGCCCTTCTCCGTCCGCGAGGTCGTCGCCCGCGTCAAGGCGCGCCTGCGCGGCCGCACGGAGGACGTGCGCAGCCCCGACCACTTCACCTTCGGCAACGTCGTCGTCGACCTGCGCCGCCGCATCCTGCGCAAGGGCGACGAGGAGTCGCGCCTCACCACCCATGAAGCCGGCACCCTGCAGTACCTCATCACCTTCCGCGGCCGCGACGTCAGCCGCGACGAGCTGCTGGAGAACGTCTGGGGCTACTCGGCGGCGCTCACCACGCGCACCGTCGACAACCAGATCCTCAAGCTCCGCAAGAAGATCGAGGACACGCCGGCCGAGCCGCGCCACATCCTCACCGTCCACGGCACCGGCTACCGCTTCGAGCCTTAGACCGGGTCTTTGGGCTCGTCGGCCTCCCAGCGCCGCTGCTTTCGGCGCTGGTAGAGGGCGCCGATGGCGAGCGGCAGCAGGATGACGGGCACGCTGCCGCCGAGCAGCAGCAGGCCGGCGCGCGTCAGGCGCCGCTGGTTCTCGCGCGCGACGTCGAGGACGGGCTGCTCGCGCGTCGACGGCGGGTCGGCGGCGTAGGCGGACGGCGCGCCGAGCAGCGCGATGCCGAGGAAGAGCGGCGTCATCCTAGAACGACGAGCGCGGCGTTGCGATGGGGGAAGCGCGCGAACCGCGCGATGATGTCGCGGTGGGTGCGGGCGCGGGGGGCGAGCTCGCGCGCTTGGAGCGGCTCGGGCAGGGTGGCGACGGCCATGCCGAGGTCGTGCTCGGCCCAAGCGTCTGGCGCGCCAGCCTCGCGCTCGGTGGCCGTAGTGGCGAGCACGAGCACCGGCGCCTTAGCTGCCCAAACCCGGTTGCCATCCGCGAGGAGCCCCGCAAGGAGCTCGTGCCCATGCGGATCATCGTCGACTGCTGCGGCGATGAAGCGCCACGGCTGCCAGTTCACGGCGGAGGGCGCCCAGCGCGCCGCCTCGAAGAGCGCGCGCAGGTCCACCGCGTCGACGCCCTCGGGCGAGGAGGCCCGAGGGCTCCACCGGCGCGCGATGGGCGAGAGGATCGGGAAGGGCGTGCTGGGCGTCTTGTCCATGGGGACCTCGGTGCGTCACGGCGTTCATAACTGCCTGAACAGCGACGAGGGACCCCGTCACGCCACTGGGAGCGTGAGCAAGAACCTGGCGCCGCCGTCGACGCCCTCGTCGCACCGAATGGAGCCGCCCTGCGCCTTGGCGATCGCCGCCACCTGCGCGAGGCCGAGGCCGTGTCCGCCGGCCTTACCTCGATTGGGGCCCTCGACCCGCACAAAGCGCTCGAAGATCGCCTCGCGCTTGTCCGGCGGGACGCCGAGGCCGTTGTCCACGACCTCGAACACCACGCGCTGGCCCACTTGGGTGATGTTCAGCCAGACGCGGCGGTCCTCTTTGCCTTCGTCGGCGTACTTGAGCGCGTTGTCGAGCAAGCAGGCCACGGCGTCGCGCGTGGCCTCCATATCGCCGAGGACCTCGTCCGTAGGCTGCAGATCGGCCTCAAGCGTGATGCCGGCGCGCTCCAGACGCGGTCCCCAGTCCTCGATGCACAACAGCGCGGCCTCTTCGGGGTCGAAGGGCTCGGGCTTGGGCAGCGTGCGCTCGCGTGCGACCGACAGGACCTCGTCGATGCGCTGGGTGAGGCGATCCGCCTCGGCTTGAATTTGCACCGCCATCTTGGTGCGGTGCGCGTCGTCGCGGAAGGCGCCGAGCTCGATGTTCTCGGCCATGACGCGAATGCCGGCGAGAGGCGTCTTGAGCTCGTGCGTGACGCGCGTGGTGAAGTCCCGCTGGCGCTGGAGCATGAGCGCCTGGTTCTCGGTGGCGCGCGCTTGGGCGATGAGCGCGTAAAATCCAAGGATATAGCCAAAGATCACGAAGATGGCCGGGAGCAGCCACTGGTTCGGGAGCTTGCCGAGCTCGGAGTCGAGGGCGCTCTGGCGAACGACGATCTGCAGGTGGGTGAGCGTACGGCTGAGCGGGATGCGCGCGAGGGTGGCGCCGCCGCTGCGCACGCCCGACACGAGCTCGCCGTTGAGGTCGGTGATCGCGAGGAACCGCCGGTAACGCTGGAGCGCGCTGAGCAGGTCAGAGAGGACCGCCGGCTGGTCCAAGGCGAGGCCAGCGCCCATCTCGCCATCGCGAACCGGGCGGTAGAAGAGCAAGAACGGCGTCTCGGCGTACTGGTCATACACGAAGCGCGTGTCGGTGGAGGTGGAGGTGACGATGCGCGGCACGATGCGCTCGCGCACCTCCTGCCAGGCTTGCACGCGGCGCTCGGCGCGCTCCAGCTCGCGCTCCAGCCGCTGCGCCTCTTTGGGCCGCCCGTGCTGGCGAAGCTCGGCGAGGATCGGCCAGCGCGCGTAGGTGAGCACGTTCTCGGCGGAGGGGGCGTCGAGCGCCGCGACCTCTAAGCCGGTGCGCAGGTAGAGGTCGAGGGCGTCGTCTTCGCGGCCGAGCGCCATAAGGAGCTGGCCGCGCTGAGTCCGGTTGATGACCACGCGAAACGGAGGGAGACCCTGCTCAATTCCAAGGGTGATCGGGAGATCGTGAGAGAGCCCCGAGGAGCTCAGCGCCGCGAGGGCGTCGTCGTAGCGATCGACGCTCGCTAGCAAGGCGGCGGCCTCGGTGGAGGCGACCAAGCGAACGCCGACGTCTTGGCGCGAGCACCCGCGCACGAAGGCGTCGGCGACGTCCGCAGTGGAGGCGCTTCGAGACCGCCACAGCTCGCGCGCGTTGGCGAGGCAGGGGTGGGCGTGAAGGCGCTCGGTGTCCTCGGTGGGCGCGTAAGGCGGGAAGAGGAAGGTGCCCCGGACCTCGACGTGCTCGCCGCGCAGGGTGAGCTGGCGGTTCGGGATCCACAGGTAGACGCTGTCGACCCAGGGCTGACGGCGCCGCAGCAGCGTCTGGAGCCGGCCTGCGGCGGGCGGGTTGGCGGCGGCGTTCTCAATCCACTGGTCGGTCTGCTCGAGGAGCTGGTCCTCCCACGCCGTGACGCGGTCGGTGATCTGCTCGGTGAGCTCGCGCGCGACCTGCGCCTGCATCGCGGCGCGAACCTCGGCGATCTTCCATGCCGCGAACCCGCCAAAGAGCACCATCACGAACGCGATGAGCACGAGCGAGGGCTGGCGCAGCAGGGTGCGGAGGGAGCTCATGAGCGGAGGTCTCTAACCGTTGAATGGTTGAGCGAGCGGCAATGTGCTCCGATATCCTGTGTATAGGAGGTCGGATGTCACGCTTGTGGTTGGTCGTCGCGCTCCTTCTGGCGGCCCCCGCCCAAGCACAGGACGTAATCCCGGAGTCGGCGGCTCAAGTCGCGGCGCGCTCCTTGTCACGATACCCCACGGGCGAGGTCCCCACCACGCGGTCGGCGCTGCGCGCTGTGCTCACCCTCGGGGAGACCGGCACCTCCGACGAGGTCCCGCTGCTCATTCACCTCGCGCGACACGAGCAGGCGCGGGTGAGCTTGTTGTCGATTCGCGCGCTGGCCGACGTGCGCGAGCACGTGAGCGCCGAAGAGCTGGAGCGGGTCAACGCCGAGCTGGCGCCTTGGCCCAGCCTGGACCGCGCCGTGCGCCGGCTCGCCTTCGAGGACGCGGTCGCGTCCACCGAGCCTTGACGGGCGTCCGCTGCCGGGTCATTCAAGGTCCCTGACGCGCGAGCGAGGAGGGACCGATGCGAGGGACGCTAGCCAGTGTGATGTTGTCGACGTGCTTGGCCGCTTGTGGCGGTGGGAGCGCGACTCCTTCTGAGCCGCCAGCGAGCACGGCGCCGACGCCCGAGGCCGCCCCCGCCAAGGCCGCAACCAGCCAACGCGCGCTGCTGCTCGGCCAGGCGTGGTTCAAGAAAGAGCTCTCCGGCGCGCCCAAGCCGCAGCCCGCCAAGCTCGTCGTCGCGCGCGAGGTGAACGGGCAGTGGACCACCGAGGAGCTGCTCGACCCCGAGTCCAACGTGTTCCACAAGGCGATGCCTTGGCGCGGCGGCATCCTCACCATCGGCGCCATGAAGGCCAAGCTCGTGCACTGGACCAAGGTCGACGGCGCGTGGACGCCGCAGCTGCTCTGGGAGAAGTCCTGGGGTGGCAAGTTCGACCGCCTGCGCGACGTCGAGACCGGTGACGTCACCGGGGATGGCAAGGAGAACCTGGTCATAGCCACGCACGACCAGGGCGTCGTCGCCGTCGGCACTGAGGTCGACGGCGCATGGACCTTCGCCGAGCTCGACCAGACCGCGGACCGCTTCGTGCACGAGATCGAGCTCGGCGACGTGGACGGCGACGGCAAGAAGGAGCTCTACGCCACGCCCTCGGACCGCAACCGCGCGAGCGGCGAGTCGCAGCCCGGCGGCGTCGTGCGCTACGACTACATCGACGGCGCCTTCGTGCGCAGCGAGGTCATCCACTGGGACGACAGCCACGCCAAGGAGATCTTGGTGGCGGACCTCACCGGCGACGGCCGCGACGAGCTCTACGCGGTGAAAGAGGCCCACACCCGCAAGGACCCGAGCGGCGAGATCGAGGTCATCGAGCCCGTGCGCATCGAGCGCCTGGACCGCGGCGCCGACGGCAAGTGGACGAGCACGCTCATCGCCCACATTGACGACCGCCAGTGCCGCTTCTTGGTGCCCGGCGACGTCGACGGCGACGGCAAGAAGGACCTCATCGCGGCCTCGTGGAAGAAGGGCTTGTTCCTGCTTCGTCAGGGCGCTGACGGCAGCTTCTCGACGGAGCTCATCGACGCGCAGTCCGGCGGCTTCGAGCACGCGGCGCACCTCGCGGACCTCGACGGCGACGGCCACCCCGAGCTCTACGTGGCGGACGACGCCCACAGCGCCGTGAACCGCTACCGCTGGACCGACGGCGCGTTCCAAAAAGAGGCCATCCTGGCCACCCCCGCGCTGCACATCACCTGGAACATCCAGGACATGGCGGTCGGTGGGGAGTGACCGCGATTGCTCGCGGCGCCCAAGGAGCGTATCGTCCCGAGTGCCCTTAGCGCTGACGTGCGGGCGAGCGAGGCCTCATGCTGCTCTTGCTTCTTCCCTTGTGTGCGCTGGCGCAGAGCGAGCCGCCCGTTCTCTGGGGGGACGGGGCGCTGGAGCTGTCCCCCACGGTGATGACCGTCGCGCTCGGCGACAGCCTCGCCTTCACCGCGACGATGACCCGCCGCGGCGTGGGCTCGACCGCAGTGCCCTCGTGGCGCGTGGACGGGGGCGCGCTTGTGACGAACGGCTCCACCGCAACCTGGACCGCCCCGTGGGTCGCTGGCACCTACCACATCACCGTCCAGCACCCGGAAGACGCGCTGCTCTCCCAGCAAGCCGAGGTGACAGTCCCTGAGCGCACCGTGCCCTTCGCGCCGCTCCTCGACGCGCCAGGCATCGACGCGCCGCTCTCGATCACGCCCTTGGGCTCCGTCAGCCAGCTCGCCCTGTGGCTCGGCGATCGCGTCGCCATTCGCGAACCGGATGGCTCCATCGCCATCGTTCTGCCCTCGTCGGCGCCGCTCTCATCGACCCCGAACAGTCGAATGGCGGTGGCCATTGCCGGCTATGGCACGGTGATCCTCGCTCGACCGCTGAGCACCGGCTTCGACGCGCTCGCGGTGAAGGCGAGCCAAGGCAACGACACCCCGACCCTCGTGGCGCTTCATCCCAACGGCTGGCTCGTGGCGGGCGCCGCGGGGAACACCGTCACGCTGCGGGATGGTCGCGACGGCTTGGTCGTGGCGACCTACGACGCCGGGGCGCCGATCGAGACCCTGGTTTGGCGGCCACCGGGGGCGCTGCTCACGGTCGGGGTGCCGGGCGCCACCCGCCTCTGGAACCCCGACACCAACGAGCTGACCGAGCTCGCGGTCCCGTCGCGTGGCCTGCATTGGGACCAGGACGGCCAGCGCTTCGTCACCCTCGACCACGGCGACGCGGTGTGGTTCGACCTCGCGCGCGGTCGGGACGGGCGCGTGCCCGGGGGCGGCGATGACATCGTGGGGGCCGCGACGAGCTGGTCCGTCCACGACGACCTCCTGGTCGCGCACGCGAGCGGTGTCGTTCGTCGGGTCGACGAGGCGACGGGCACGGAGGTGTGGCGGCGCGACCTCGGCGTCCCCCTACAGGATCTGTGGTTTCAGCTCACCAATCAGCTGGGGCTCTGGTCGAACGGCCAGGTGCTTCGGATCGACGCATCTACGGGGTATCCACTATGAACCTCGCTCTTACGCTGTCGCTCGTCGCCTGCACGACGGGGACGGATACGCCGTCGACCACCTTCTGGGACAGCAACGTGCGCGTGACCATGCAAGCGGGCGCCACCGTTGGCGCCGAGATTGGCCCTCCACCTGAGGCCGCCACCGTCGACTTCTTGCTGTACTTTGATCCAAGAGGTGCGCTGCCTGAGTCGATCTACAGCGCCGGCCTCGACTCCGACATCGACGCTGTCGTGACGGCTCCGGATGGCCAATCCGTGACCCTCGAGTACTTCTATCGGCCCCCGGGAGACCCAGATCTGCAGACCTGCGACCCGTGCTCCGAGTGGCGCGGCCAACTCACCCACTGGTGGCCCGAGGGCTGGTCGGTGTCAGCGACGCACGGCGCCACCGGGGAGCAGCTCTTCGATCGGCTTCACATCGCCGCGGCGCGGCCGTTCAAGCTCGAGCTCGTCCCGGAGCTGCCCCATCCAAACGTCGACGCCACGCTGACCTGGTGGCCTGCACACGAGCCCGGCGCCTACCTCACGGCGCAGGTCGTGCCGTGGGGGAGCGATGGGTGGTACGGCGACAGCGCCGACGACGACGGGCATGCTGTTGTCCCCGGTGAGTTTTGGAATGGCGCGAGCAGCCATCGCATCGACGTCACCAAGCGGCTCGTCGACACGTCGATCTACCCTACGCTCGCGGTGTCCTCGTACTTCCAGGTCGACTCCAACCGGGATCGGAACCGCTGATGGCCCGCCACCTCACCATTGCCCGCGCGCTGGGCTTCGCCTCGCTGCTCGCCTCGCTCTCCGGCTGTGGTGGCCCACCGATCCCCTGGTTCAACCAGGGTAGTGACGGTCCTCCGCTGGCGTACGGCGACACGCTGTTCTTGTGGTCCGCCAGCCATCAGCACAGCGACTACTACGACCTGTGGGAGACCCGCCTGTGGACCTATGACGTGCGCGAGCCCTCTGAGGTCGCCGGCGCGACGTTCAGCGACACCTATGCCTACCCGGGGCCGTCGGTCTCCGACCGCGGCGACCTGCTCGTCCCCACGAACGACACGCTGCTGTTCTACTCGCTCGACTTCGTGGAGACGGCGCGTGTGCCGCTCCAGGGGGGCCAGACCTCCACCGCCCCTGCCGTCGACGCTGAGGGCACGATCTACGTCGGCACCGACGCGGGGACCGTGGCGGCGGTGTCGAGCGCCGGCGAGCTGCGGTGGAGCGCACCGACGCCGGGCACGCCCTTCAACCGCCTCGCGGTCGGCAGGGACAGCGCGATCTTCGGCTTTAGCGCGGTGGTCGCACAGCCTGGCGAAACCGGCTGGTCCGCCTTCGCGCTCGAACCGGATGGCGCGCTGCGGTGGAGCGCTCCCGCGGGCGTCCCGCTCGCCAGCCCGGCGCTTGGTCAGCGGGGCGAGCTGCTGCTCGTCACCAACGACGCCCCACCCGAGGTCGCGATCCCCGATCCGAACGACTTCAAGATCGTGGCGTTGGACCCCGACACCGGCGAGCGGCTGTGGGAGACCTCCCTCGGCCGACCGGGGTATTCGCCCGTCATCGCGGCCGACGGCACGGTCATCGTCGCGATCAACGACGAGGACACCCAGCAGGGGACGCTCGTGTTTCTCTCGGGGCGCAGCGGCCGCGTGCAGCACCGCACCACCAACTTCGATGGCTGGATCGCCGAGCCCGCGGTGGCGAGCGATGGCGACATCTTCCTCGGCTGCGGCGAGTTCATGTGTCGCGTCTCCAAGAGCGGCCGAATCCAAGAGCGGTGGACCGTGCAAGGCACCCAATACGATGAGCCGGGGCACTACGTCGTGGGCGCGCCGATGCTGCTCCGAGGCAAGGTCATCGCCATTCGCGACGACGGCTGGGGGCTCACCTGGGACTACAACCGCAACCTCTCGTTGGAGAGGCGCTCGTGGTCCCGCAACGGCGCGAGCGCCGGCAACACCGGACGGGTGGTGAACCCATGAAGTACCTGACCGTAGGCCTCGTCGTCGCCAGCGCCATCGCGCTGCTCGGCACGGGTTGTCACAAAGACCCCTACGCCCCCTATGCGGTGCACACAGTGCTCGAGCCCGACAGCCTCGAGACCTTCGCGGGTGAGCTCCCGTCCTTTGGCATCCCGACCGAGTACATCACCCACTACCGCGAGCCCCACTGGCTGTTGGTGCGCATGGCGCTGGACGCCGAGTCGGCCCTCGTCCTCATCGACGCGGACGAGGGCACCACCACGGAGTACTGCAACCGCGCTGGTGGGGGCTATGACGGCCCCCCCCGCTTGGGGTGGGCGAATGACGTCGGTCAGTGGGACATCGTCGACGGGCGGCTCTACCTGCGCACGAGCGACGACGCCATCGCCTCCTGTGGCGCGGACGGAGCCGTCGAGCGCTTGGTGGTGACGCACGCGCCCTGGCCGTTGTCGGCGGTCATGACCGACCAAGGCTTCCTCGACTGGCACCAGGGCGACGCCCAGCCGGTCATTCATCACTGGGTGGACGGCCAGGCAGTACCCGTCACTTATGACGGCCCAACGCCGATCTTCGTCACCAAGCGCCGAGACGCCAAGGGGTTGGTGTGGCTCACCGAGGCCGACGGCGCCCTGACCCAGTGGAACCTCGACGCCGACACGCTCGCCGTCACGCAGGTGTTCAGCGCCTCCCTCGGGGGCGCCACCGTCTCCGCGGTCTGGAACGTCGAGCCCGGGTCCGCCTTCGTCGTCACCGACCAGGGCTGGATGGCCGCCACCTCGGCCGTCGGTGGGCCGTTTCGCGTCGTCACCATCGCGAACGACTTCATCAACAGCGCCCGGTTGATCACCACCTGGCCTGACGGGCGCGGCTTCAGCTGGACCGAGATGGGCATCAGCTACAACCTGGCCGAAGAGCGCGCGCTCGTTCAGGGGTACACGACACCTCGAGGGCAGCACGTCTCGCTGTACGGCGATCCCCCCATCAAGACGGTCGACGTCTTCGACAACACAGCGAGCGCCGCCCCCACCGAGCCTGTGATCTCCTGGACCGCGGACCTCTCGACCGGCTGGGACGACGAGAACGCCTTTCGGGTGCAGGACGACGCTACCTACGAGGTCTTCGGGTTCGGTGACGGTCTGTGCCTCACGGCGCGCTGGGGGAGCTTCTACGGGATGGGGAGCGCCACGAGCGCCGGGACCGAGGTCGGCGGCGTCACCTGGCCCGAGGCGGACAGCGCCCTTTACCTCGGTCCGTGCGGCGAGCCTGGAACGTGGATCAGCCAGGGCCTCGAGGTGAGCCGCTTCAACCACCGCTGGGGAGGCGCTCCCGTCCTCAAGACGGACATCCCCATCTTCTCGATCGGCTACGGCGTCCGACACACCGCGGGCATCGGCATGCCCAGCGAGGGATACCAAGGCGTCGACGTGTACTACCACGGCTGGGGGATGGCCTCGGACGGCGCCATCGTGCCCCTGTTTCGCGACGCTTCGGACTGGATGCCCCGCCGCCTAGGCGGCATCGTCTGGACCCGCCACGAGCGCACGATGTACCTAGTCGACGCCGAGGACGAGCTGCGCTGAGGCGTCGCTACGCGGCGTCTAAACGCCACATCGACGCGGAGCGGATGCGGAGAGGTTCGCGCGACGGTGGGCACCTGCTCACCGAGGATGAACGGGATCTGCGTCAGCTTGTCGGCGACGAGGGTGTACACGCTGCAGCTGCGGTCGTCGCGAGGCCCGAACACGCACACGATGGCCTCCTTGCCCTTGGTGGCGGAGGTGAGGTCGCCCTCGAAGACCTGACAGCCGCCGTCCAGGTCGATGGCGTGGCCTCAGGTACAGCGGCGAAGACAAAGGAACAAAGCAACAAGATAGACGTAATGGGGTCTCCACCGGGCCCTCGGTGATGAGGTAGCCGACTGCGTGAGCGGGCAGGTCCGGCTCAAAGCGCCGGTCGCCATAGCGGTAATCGAGTCGCCACCACGTCGGCGCCGCTGTGACCGGCAGCTCGAGCACGCGCTCGGCGGGGGGGGGGCTGTGGCGGGATGGTGCGGTCCTCTGCCAGGTGCCAGCTCGTCGCGTTGTGGGCGGCCCCGGGTGCCCTCGGCCGCCGCGACCGAGGAGCGCCGCTCGCTCATCGTCTGCTGGGCGGGGTTCGCCGAGAGCGCGAACGGGGCGCGCGGCGTGTGGACCTGGAAGGTGAACTCGTGGCACCCGCCGCAGACGGGCTCGGCCGCAGCGAGCTGCCATTAGCACGAAGATCACGAGCGGTCCCCGCGCGCCTCCTTACTCCACCGTGATCTGCGCGCCCTCGATCATCACCGGGTACTGGTAGCCAGCGCCGAAGTCGCGATCGAGGTGGACCGGGCCGCGCACGGTGACGACGTCGCCGACGTTGGGAACCGTGTCGCTGGTGACGAGGAGGTCGTGGGTGCCGGTGGTCGGGTGGCCGGTGCCGTCCTGGATGTGGACCCAGTTGGTGCCGAGGATGCCGGTGCTGACCTTGGCGACCTGACCGCGCACGACGACCTCTTGGTCGGCGAGCTCGGCGCGCAGGCTGTGGATCTCGTCCACGGAGCGACCGCCCTCGGCGGGGGCGACCTTGGCGGCGACGTCCACCACCTGCGGCTTGTGACACTCGGCCGCGTCCGCTGAGAGCGGCTCATCACCGATGCGATCGACGAAGAGGATCTCGGGGAAGGTGCGGTTGAGCGAGGTCGCGAAGAAGTCGGTCATGCGCGTGCCCGACGGAACGACGATGGTCTGGCCGACGGTGAGCGGGGTCTCGGGGCCGGCGAGCCAGACCTGGTCCGCGTCGGTCTTCACGAGGGCGTAGGTGTAGCCCGCGCTGTTCATGGTCTCCTGCACGACGCCGTTGGACAGCACGGGCACGTGGCCCGTGGAGGAGGCGGCGGCCGAGTTGGGCGCGTCGCCGGCCGGGGTGCCTTCGGGCACGTCGGAGCAGGCGGCAAAGAAGAGGGCAAGGACGAGGAAACGCATCTTAGATCCTTGGCAAGCGGTGGCTATCGGCCCTTAGGCGCGCATCGGGGGAGGGGTGGGCTTCCAGTCGTCGGGGATGGGCGGCTGCGCGGCGTAGGTGATGGAGACGATCTCGATCTCGCGCTGTCCGCGGGGGGCCTCGAAGACGACGCCGTCGCCTTCTTCTTTGCCCATGAGCGCCTTGGCGAGCGGGGACTTCCACGAGAGCACGCCGGCGTCCACGTCGACCTCGTCCTCGCCCCAGATGTGCCAGGTCTGCTCGTCCCCGTCTTCGTCGGCGATGACGACGGTGGCGCCGAACTTGACCGTGGAGCCGCTCTGGTGGGCCGGGTCGATGACCTGGATGTTCTCCAGGCGACCCATGACGTGGCGCATGCGGCTGTCGATGCTGCGAAGGCGCTTCTTGCCGTAGATGTACTCGGCGTTCTCGGAGCGATCACCGAGGGAGGCAGCGTAGGCGACCTCGCGCACGATCATGGGGCGCTCTTCCTTTTGCAGCCAGTTGAGCTCGCGGGTGAGACGTTCGAGGCCGCGCGGCGTGATGTAGTTGGGCTTGGTGCTCATCGTGATACGCTTCTTCCCTGGGGGGAGCGGGATTTGGTGGTCGCAGGGCTGGCGCTGGTGGCCTCGCTCGCGCGGGCTCAACCTTATCCCGAGTGGCTTGAACGGCCACGAACGCTGATAGGTCGTGACGCGTGCGCGGTGCTGATCGTGTGGGACGATGGCCTCGTCGAGCGGCGCCACGTCGCGGACGCGGTCAGCGCCGCGAGGGCGCTTCGCGACGAACCCGGCGTTCGCGGCGTGTGGCCGGCCTTCGCCGCCGTGGCGCCTCCGCACGCGCCCGACTTCGACCTCGCCCCGCCCACACCGAACTTCGCGCTGCTGCAGCGCTGGACCGCGCCGGCGCCCCTCGGGCTCGGCAGCTTGGTGCGCTGGCCCGGAGGACGGGGCGATGGGGTGCGCGTCGCGGACGTCGAATACGACTACGATCCGCTCCACGAGGACCTCAGGACGTCACCGCCTCGCTGGATCTACGGCGAGCCCTGGGGCAGCTTCCGCGCGCATGGCAACGGCGTGCTCGGCCTGCTCACGGGCGGCTACGACGGCTTTGGCGTCCTCGGCGCGGTCACCTTGGCGCGGGTCGGCGTCGCCCACCCGCAGATCGCGGGCGAGTTCGACCTCGTGGGGGCGGTGCAGGCTGCGGCGGCGTGGCTCGACGCGGGCGACGTGCTCCTCATCGAGCAGCAGCTCATGGTCGACGGCGCGCTGGTCCCGGTGAGCGCGGACCCGCTCATCGCGCAGGCGATTCGGGCGGCGGTCGCGCGCGGGGTCGTCGTCGTCGAGCCCGCTGGAAACGGCGGCGTCAACCTGGATGATGCGGCGTGGGAGGGGTGGTTCTCGCCCGGCGGTGGCGGCGACACCGGCGCGCTGCTGGTGGGCGCGGGCGACCCGGAGACGGGCGAGCGCTCCGACCACAGCAACTACGGCGCGCGCGTCGCCGTGCAGGGCTGGAGCGACGGCGTCGTCACGCTCTCCTCATCGGGCGCGCCCTCCGAGCTCTGGTTCCCGGACGGCGACGTGCGGCAGGCCTACACCGCCTCCTTCGGGGGCACGTCGGCCGCGGCGGCGCAGGTCGCGGGCTTGTGCGCGCAGGTGCAGGGCGTCTCGCGGTCGCTGCACGGCGAGCCGGTTCCGCCCGAGCGCCTCGCGGCCTGGCTGGTGCGCACGGGGCGGCGGGGGAGCTCGCCGGAGCTGGGACCGCGCCCGGACGTCGAGGCCCTCGCGCGGGCCTACCTGCGCCCGTGATAAAGCACCGCATGCCCGTCGCTCGCTCCCTCCTGCTCGCCCTCGCGCTCTCCGCCTGCGCCTCGCCCCCCGAGGCGCCGCCCCCAGCGCGGCCGTCGCTCGCGGTGCTGCTCGCGCAGCGCCACGCCGACATCCCGTGCGCGCAGCTCGCCGTGGACGGGGGTGGGGTCGACGCCCTGCGCGACGCCGCGGAGACCGTCACCATGCCGCCGTGGGCCCCGCTTCGCGCGGCGACCTGCCTCGCTGAGCTAGCGCCAGAGCGGGCATCAGCGGCGGCGGTGCGCTGGGTGCAGCAGCCGGAGCGGGTCGGCTTGGGCCTCGCGGTGCTTCAGGTGGAGGCGCGGCTGAGCCCGACCGACGCCCAAGCGCTCGCCGAGGCCGCCTTGGCGGGGCCGCGTCCAGACCTCGCGCGGCCGATCCTGGCCAGGTCGCAGCGCGCCTCGCTGCGCGCGCTCACGCCGTAGCCGCCTACCACTTGCCGGGGACGGCGCCGCGCAGGCCCTCGTAGCCCTCGTCGCCGAGGCGGCCGCGCAGGTCGGACTCCAGCGTGTCGTGCAGATCGGCGAGCTCGGCGGTGGCCGCTTGGCGCGTCATCTCGCCCTTGCGAACGGCCAAGTGCACGTTGTGGGACTCTTGGAGGTAGGTCCCGATGGCGTCCGCGGCCGCCTGCGCGCCAGCGTCGTCCAAGCCGGCGTCGAGCGCGTAGGCCTGGACGCGCGACGACATATCGGCGAGCACCGCTTGGAAGGTGGTGTCGGCGCGCGCCGGCGCGTCGGGCGCGGGGTCGGCCGAGGGGGCGGCGCCGCCAGCGGTCGCTGCATCCTGGGCGTCCTCCGCCTGTAAGCGAAGCGGCGAGGCGGGGGCTGCGGGCGTGCGCGCGTGGCTCGGAAGCGGCGCTGGGGCGCCGACCACGACGGTTTGGGCGGTAGGAGCGAAGAACCACCACGCGCCGCCCGCGCCGGCGATGGCGAGGAGGCTGACCGCTGCGATGCGCTTCATGACGGACCTCACGGGCGAAGGAACTAGGTCGCGTGTGCTCTAGCCGATCGGGGCTTCCGCCGCTCGCAGGACAGCTTCGCGCGTCTTCGGGTCGCGCGTCGAGGCGAGCGCCGGTCGCCGATGGTCGCCGTAGAAGGGCTCGAATGGCGACTAATTTGGAGCCAACGCTGAGCGTGCGCTCCTGTTGGGGTATCCTTCGCTCTTCCCGCGCCACGGGGCGCGCTTCGGAGGTCCCTTGAGTCCGCTGATCCTCGCGCTCGCGCTCCTCGTCCCGGCGCTCGCCGCAGACGTCGACGCCGACGGCCTCGATGACGCCGATGAGGTCTCCCTCTTCCACACCGATCTCACCCGCGCCGACACCGATCGGGACGGCCTCGATGACGGCGCGGAGGTGCTTCAACACCTGACCCAGCCCCGCGTGGCGGACTCGGACGGCGACGGCGTCGGGGATGGCGACGAGCTCGCGGCCGGCACGGATCCGCTGCGCGCCGACACCGACGGCGACGGCGTCGGCGACGGCATGGAGCTGCGCTTGGGCACCAACGCCCTCGCCGTGGACTCGGACGGCGACGGCCTCACCGACGGCGAGGAGCTCGCGCTCAGCACGCTGCCCCTCGTCGCTGACACCGATGGCGACGGCGTCTCAGACGGGGACGAGGTCAACGGCGTCGTCACCTCGTCGCCCCTCGCGATGGACTCGGACGGCGACGGCCTCTCCGACGCCGAGGAGCGCTTGCTGCACCTCAACCCGCTCCTTGCGGACACCGACGGCGGCGGCACCCCCGACGGCCTGGAGGTGCGCCGCGATAACACCACCGCCACCAGCGCAGCAGACGACGTCGCGGTCGGCGTGGACACCGACGGCGACGGCCTCTCCGACGCCGAAGAGCGCTTGTTCTGGCACACCAACCCGGCGGTCGCGGACACCGACGGCGATGGCCTCTCCGACGGCGACGAAGCGCACCTCAGCCACACGAGCCCGCTCGCAAGCGACACGGACGGCGACGGCCTCGGCGATCACGTCGAGCTCCTGCGCGGCAGCGAGCCGCTAACGGCGGACACCGACGGCGACGGCCTCGTCGACGGGCTCGAGTCGCTGGTGCTCGGCTCCAACCCCCTGGTGGCGGACACGGACGGCGACGGCCTCGCGGACGGCCTGGAGGCGTGGCTCACGCACACCGAGCTGCTCGCGGTGGACAGCGACGGCGACGGCCTGCAAGACGGCGCGGAGCTCGCGGCGGGCACCAACCCGCGCTGCGTGGACAGCGACGGCGACGGCTTGGATGACAACGCCGAGGCGCGGCCCAACCGCGACGGCGTCCTCCGCGACTCCGACGGCGGCGGCGTAACCGACGGCGTGGAGGTCCTCGTCCACAACACCGACCCCAACGACGGCGGCGACGACGGTGGCCGCGGCGCTGACCTCGACGGCGACGGCCTGACCCTCGACGAGGAGCTGCTCTTCGGCACCGGGCCCATCACGGCTGACACCGACGGCGACGGGCTCTCCGACGGCAAGGAGCGCACCGTCTACCACAGCGACGCGCTGCAGGACGACAGCGACGGCGACGGCGTCTCCGACGGCGATGAGGTGTCCTTCTTCCACACGAACCCGCTCGCGGCGGACAGCGACGGCGACGGCCTCGACGACGGCCAGGAGCTCTTCGTCACGGCCACCGACCCGCTCGATCGCGACACGGACGGCGACGGCCTCGGCGACGGCCTGGAGACGCTCGTGCTCGGCACCAGCGCGTGGTCCGAAGACAGCGACGGCGACGGCCTCACCGACGCGGACGAGGTCCAGCGCGCGCACACCAACCCGCTCCGCTGGGACAGCGACGGCGACGGCCTCTCCGACGGCGACGAGCTGTCGTGGGCCGGCACCGACCCGCTGCGCGCGGACTCCGACGCGGGCGGCGCGCAGGACGGCGCCGAGCTGCGCGGCGACCACACAGACCCCACGGCTGGGGGCGACGACGTGGTCATTCACACGGACGCCGACGGCGACGGCCTCGACTCCGCCGAGGAGCTGGCGCTCGGCACGAACCCGGCCCTCGCGGACACGGACGGCGACGGCCTGTCGGACGGCGACGAAGCGGCGCGGGGCACCTCGCCTACGCAGGTGGACACCGATCGCGACGGCCTGCGGGACGGCGCTGAGGTTGGACGCGGCTCCGACCCGCTGCTCTGGGACACGGACGGCGACGGGCTCTCTGACGGCGAGGAGCTGCGCCTCTACGGCTCGAGCGCGCTCCTCATCGACACGGACAGCGACGGGCTCTCCGACGGCGACGAGGCGGTCCTGTTCGGCACCTCTGCAAAGTGGGCGGACACGGACGGCGACGGGCTGTCCGACGGCGAGGAGCTGCACAGCGCGCTCACTGATCCGCTGCGCTGGGACACGGACGGCGACGGCCTCTCGGACGGCGAGGAGCTCACGGACTCGCACACCGACCCGCTCGTCGCCGACACGGACGGCGGCGGCGCCCTCGACGGCGCGGAGTGGCTCGCGTCCGGCACCGACCCGCTCGACCCCGCAGATGATCGCACCACGGAGCTCGACACCGACGGCGACGGCCTGTCGGACGGCGACGAGGTGAAGGTCTTCCACTCCGACCCCTACAGCGCTGACAGCGACGGCGATGGCCTGTCGGACGGCGTCGAAGCGCGCCGCTACAGCACCGACCCGCGCCGCCCCGACACCGACGGCGACGGCCTCCCGGACGGGCTCGAGGTCGTGCAGTACCACACCGACCCGGCGCGCAGGGACAGCGACGGCGACGGGCTCTCAGACGGCCTTGAGGTGAAGGTCTTCCACTCCAACCCGCTCGACATCGACGGCGACGGCGATGGCCTCTCCGACGGCGAGGAGGCCTTCCTCTACGCCACGCGCGCCACCCTCGCGGACACCGACGGCGACGGGCTCGACGACCGCGCCGAGCTCTTCCGCACGCACACAAACCCGCTGGACTCCGACACCGACAACGACGCGCTCCTCGACGGCCGCGAGGTGCTCGTTCACTTCACGAACCCGCTCGTGGCCGACACCGACGGCGGCGGCGCGATCGACGGGCTCGAGCTGCTCTTGCTCGGCACCGATCCGCTGCTCCCCGACGACGACGTGGTCGACACCACCGACTCCGACGGCGACGGCTTGGACGACACCACCGAGCTGCTCTACGGCACCGATCCCCACGCGGTCGACACCGACGGCGACGGTCTGCACGACTACGAAGAGGTGCAGATCTACGGCACCAACCCCTTCCGCGACGACAGCGACTCGGACGGCGCGAGCGACGCGAAGGAGGTCGAGCTCGCCCACACCGACCCCATGAACCCCGACACGGACGCCGACGGCCTCAAGGACGGCGCCGAGCTCGGCCCCTACCACTCGGATCCGCTCACGCGTGACAGCGACGGCGATGGCCTGCTTGACGGCGAAGAAGCCGAGGTCTACGGCACCAGCCCGAGCCGCGTGGACACCGACGTCGACGGCCTGCAAGACGGCGACGAGGTGCTCGTCTACGGCACGCGGCCGCTGGAGAAGGACTCCGACGGCGGCGGCGCCATGGACGGCATCGAGGTGCTCGGCTTCCACACGGACCCGCTCCTCGCGTCGGACGACGTGCTGGATGACACCGACACGGACGACGACGGCCTCAGCGACCTCGAAGAGACCTTGGTCTTCCACACCGATCCCGCGGACGCCGACACGGACGGTGACGGCCTGCAGGACGGCATCGAGGTCTACGGCAGCCGCACCGACCCGCGCGACGCCGACACCGACGACGACGGCCTCGACGACGGCACCGAGGCCGCCATCGGCTCGGACCCCTTCTTGGTCGACACGGACGGCGACGGCCTGCCCGACGGCGAAGAGGTCAACACCTTCGGCACGAGCCCCGTGCTCGCCGACACCGATTCGGACGGGCTGGATGACCCTCAAGAGATCGCGTTGTACGGGACAGATCCGCTGCGGGCCGACTCAGACTACGACGGTCTCGGCGACCGCGGCGAGATCTTCGACAGCCTGACGGATCCGCTCGACGCCGACACGGACGGCGACCGCCTGCTCGACGGCGAGGAGCTGCACATCTACGGCACGGATCCGCTCAACCCCGACACCGACGGCGGGACCACGCCGGACGGCCAAGAGGTCGCGCTCGGGCTCGACCCGCTCGACCCTTCCGATGACGTTCACAGGCCACCCTCGGGCACCTTCCGAGGGGCTGGCTGCGACAGCTCCGGTGGCGCCTACGGCGGCGCGCTGGTCTGGGCGCTCTCTTTGCTCGCCTTGCGGCGGAGGCAGTCATGGTGATGTGGATCGCGCTCGTCGCAGGAGGCGCCTGGGCTCAGGACCTCGTCGCGCCCGAGCTCAACGCGCAGCTCTACCACGCGCCCATCGACGCGCGTCGCACCCTCTGGGCCGATGACACGGGCTGGTCGCCTGGCACGTCGGCGCAGGCGCGGCTCGTGTTCGGCTACGCCCGAGACCCGCTGGTCTTCGAGTACGACGACGGCACCACCGCGCGCATCGTCGGCGACCTGGTGCAAGCGAACGCGCTCGGCTCGCTCACCTTCGGCCGCGTGCGCGTGGGCGTCGACGTGCCCGTCACGCTCGCCATGAGCAGCGATGTGTCGCCGAGCCGCTCGGGCTTGGGCGACGTCGCCCTCGACCTCAAAGCGAACGCTCTCGACCGCGGCCGCTGGGGCACGGGCTTGGCCTTCGGGCTGCGCGCTACCCTGCCCACCTCGGTGGTGGACGGCTCGCTCGGCGACTCGGTCGCGTCCGTGGAAATGCAGGCGATCGGCGACGGCTGGCTCAACCGCGAGTGGTTCCTCACGGGCAACATCGGGCAGCGGGTCGCGGCGGTGCCGGGCGACCGCGCGACCACGTGGTTGGTGCGCCCCTTCGCGCGCGCTGGCCTCGGCCGAATGGTGGGGGATAGCGGCGGTATCTCGCTGGATGTGGCGGGCATGGCCGGCCAGCAGTGGCCGATCGGCGAGCCGAGCGGCGTGCCCATCGAGGCGCTGCTCGGCGGCTGGGTTCGCCTCGGCGAGGGCCTGGTCGTGCGCGGCGGCGTTGGTCGCGGGCTCACCCAAGGCATCGGCGCGCCGCAGGCTCGCTCGGTGCTCAGCGTCGGCTGGGAGCCCCCGCGCGAGCAAGACACCGACCTCGACGGCATCATGGACCGCTTGGACGAGTGCGTCGATGAGCCCGAGGACCGCGACCACTTCCGCGATCTGGACGGCTGCCCCGACCTCGACAACGACCAAGACGGTGTGCCTGACGTGGTCGACGCGTGCCCCATGGACGCCGAGGACCTCGACGGCTTCGAGGACCAGGACGGCTGCGCCGAGGCGGCCACGCGCGCGCACATCCGCGTGAACGGTCCCGACGGTCGCGTCCTGGAGAGCGCGCACATCACGATCACCGGCGCCGGCATCTCGCCCAAGTGGGGCGACGGCGACTACCGCGTCATCCTCGACCCCGGCAGCTACGCCGTGCACATCGAGGCCGAGGGCTACCGCCCCACCGAGTCGACGCTCGTCGTCGAGCCAGGCAAGAGCGTCGAGCTCGTGCGCTCGCTCGCGACCGAGGCGCCGATCGGTCGCTTGGAGCTGGCGGTCTACGGCGAGCACGGCCGCGCGCTCCAGGGCGCGATGGTGGCCGCGGACGGCGGGCCCTTTGTGCCGCTCGCCGGGCGCGACGAGTGGCAGGCGGGCCCGTGGCGACTGGACGTGCGCGCGCCGGGCTTTGGAGCCGCGCAGGTGCGCCTCACGGTCACCGCCGGGCTGACATCGTCGGCGGAGCTCGTCCTTCAAGCGCCGCGCGTCCGCGTCGAAGGCAGCGAGGTCCTGCTCGGAGAGGCCGTCGACCTCCCCGTTAATGGGGACACCATTGGCGTGGCCTCGCACCGGCTGCTCGACGATCTCGCGGGCTTGCTCATCGACGACCCGACGCTGAGGATCCTCATCGTCGGCGCCGCGGACACCGCGGGTGCTACGCCTTCGCCCGACGAAGTCGGCGTCCGCCGTGCCGAGGCGGTCAAGGCGTGGATCGTCGCGCGCGGCGTGTCGGGGGAGCGCGTTCAGATTCGCGGTGATAGCGACGCCAACTCCTCTCCCATTCGCGTTACCGTGCTTCCGCGCACCCCGTAGGACCCGAATGACCAAGCCGGTGAACACAGAAGAACTCTTAGGCACGATCTACGCCGAGAGTTTTCTGATCGAAGGATATATCGACTCCGGCGTGATGGGGAGCGTCTTTCGTGCGCGGCAGATCAACAAGGACCGAACCGTCGCGTTGAAGGTCATCAACGCCGAGCTGATCGAAGACCAGGAGATCATCGCGCGCTTTCACCGAGAGATGCGCGTCACCGCGGCCATCAAGCACCCCAACACGGTGCGGGTGTATCAGTATGGGCACACCACCAAGGGTGAGCTCTACTTGGCGATGGAGCTGTTGGAGGGCAAGTCCCTCGACGACGTGATGCTGGAAGAGGGGCCAATGGCCTGGCGCCGCGTCGCGCTCATCGCTGGGCAGATCGCCGCGGCGCTCCAAGCCGCGCAGGGCGCCAAGGTCGTGCACCGCGACCTCAAGCCCGAGAACATCATGGTCACGCGCTCGCCCGAGTTCGACACCTGGGTCAAGGTCCTTGACTTCGGCTTGGCTCACGTCGGAGAAGGCGAGGGCGAGGGCGACGAGCAGCTCACGGCTTACGGTGCGCGGGTAGGCACGCCCTACTACATGGCGCCTGAGTACGTTCAAACCTTCGATCTCGACCACCGCAGCGACCTCTACGCGCTCGGCGTGCTCATGTTCGAGATGCTCACGGGCAAGCCGCCCTTCCAAGGGGGCCCCTACGAGGTGCTCCACAAGCACGTCAAAGAGGCGGTCCCGCCGCTGCGCGAGATCCACCCTGAGCTCGACGCCCCCGATTGGTTCGAGGCGCTCGTCCTTCAGCTCCTAGAGAAGGACCCGAACAAGCGCCCCGCCGACGCGCGCGAGGTCATCGAGCGCCTGTCGGCCCACGTCGAGCTGCCGGTCTTCCCCGAAAGCCGCCCCTCGGTCCCGCCCGCCGCGCCCCCCGTCGCCAAGCGGGCGCTCCCGCTTGTTGCGATCGCCGGCGTTAGCGCTGCCTTGTTCGTCGTTGTCGGCATCGTGCTGATGGGGGCAGTCGCTTGGTACGCGCGGTGAGCGCGGGCCCCCCCGCCGACATCGAGCCCGTGCACGAGCCCAGCAAGCTCCAGCGCTTGTTCGTCGAGTACGGGCGGGTCGCCTTCGTGCTGTGGTGGGTGATGGCCCTCGCGGTCATGATCCCCCTCGGCGTGCTCGCGGGCACCAAGGGCGGGCTCGGCCTGTGGGGCTCAGTCCTGGCCGGGTGGGCCGGCGCGCAGCCTACCAAGCCCCTGCGCATCGCCGCGCTGGTGGTGTTGACGCCGGTGGTCGCCCGCTGGGTGGGGCACGAGCCGCTAGCGGCCGAGCCACACAAAGACGCCGACGCCCACCACGGCGATCGCCAGTAGGCCGAGCGCGAGCACGCCGCTGAAGCCGGCGAGCGCCAAGCTCGTGGGGCTCAAGCCGGGCTCCTCGGTGAGGGGCTCGGACGTGGGGACGGAGTCGTCGTCCGTGGACGCGCCAAAGGACACGCCTTGCGGGCGCTCGGCGACCTCGCCGGCCTCGATGCGATCGAGCGCCTCGACGACAGCGCGCGCGTTGGCTGGGCGATCGGCGGGCTCCTTGGCCAGGAGCGCGTAGATGAGCTGCTCCAGCGCTGGGGGCAGGGGACGCGCTGCGATGGCGCTCGGCGACGGCGGCCGGTCGAAGGCGTGCTGGCGCATGACCTCGAAGGTGCGGCCGATAAAGGGCGTGCGACCCGTGGCCATCTCGTAGAGGATGCAGCCGAGGGCGTAGAGGTCGCAGCGCGCGTCGAGCGCCTTGTTCGCGATCTGCTCGGGGGCCATGTAGTAGGGCGTGCCCACGACCTTGCCTACGGCGGTGAGCTGCTCACCGTCATCCTCTTCCTCGTCTTCCATGAAGCGGGCGATGGCGAAGTCGAGGACCTTCACGAAGTCCGGGCTGCCCTCGCGCGCGATGAGGCGGATGTTCGCTGGCTTGAGGTCGCGGTGCAGCACCTTTTGCGTGTGCGCCGCCTCCAAGGCGAAGGCGATCTGGCGCGCGATCGACACGATGCGGGGCGCGTCCATCGGCCCGTGCTGCCGGAGCTGGCGCTGCAGCGTGCGGCCTTTCAGCAGCTCCATCGCCAGGTAGAGCTCGCCGGACGAGGTCTCACCGGCCTCGTGGACCAGCACGATGTGCGGGTGGTGGAGGCGTCGGGTGACCTCGATCTCGCGCAGGAAGCGCTTCACGGCGATGGGCGTTGGACCGTCGCGCTCGACGATCTTGAGCGCGACCTGCGCGCCGTCAGGATGCTCTGCAAGGTACACGCCGCCGCTCTCGCCTCCACCGATCTTGCGGTGGATTTGAAAACGATCGTCGAACAGCTTGCCGACTCGCGCGTCCGCTTCTGCTGTGGACATCCGGTGGACCTTCTCCGTCAGGCGAGCTTACCGCACGCCGAACCTTGGATTCAAGAGCTTAGCGTCGGGCTTGATCGCGGTGGAGGCGTTGGGCCAGCATAAAGGCCAGCTCCAGGCTCTGGGAGTAGTTGAGCCGTGGGTCGCACGGCGTCTGGTAGCTGCGCGCGAGATCGGTCTCGGACAGCTGCTGCGGGCCGCCGACGCACTCGGTGACGTCGTCCCCAGTGAGCTCGAAGTGCACGCCGCCGAGGTGGGTGCCGAGCTCGGCGTGGACCTGGAACACGGCGCGCAGCTCGTCGAGGATGCGGTCGAAGGTCCGCGTCTTGAGGCCCGTGCTCGTGGCGTGGGTGTTGCCGTGCATGGGGTCGCTGGACCACAGCACGTCCAAGCCCGCGCGCTGAATCGCGGCGATATGTCCAGGGAGAACCTCGCGAACTTTGTCGGCGCCGTAGCGCGTGATGAGGGTGACGCGGCCGGCGCGGTTCTGCGGCTCGAGCGTGCGAACGAGCGAGACGAGCTCCTTGGGGGCGAGCGACGGCCCAACCTTGACGCCGATGGGGTTCTCGATGCCGCGGAAGAACTCGACGTGGGCGCCGTCGATTTGACGAGTTCGATCGCCGATCCAGAGCATATGGCCGCTGAGGTCGTACCAGCGGTCGCGGTGCTTGCGAAGGTGCGCCTCTTCGTAGGCGAGGAGCAGGCCCTCGTGGGAGGCGAAGAGCTCGACGCTGCCGAGCGCGCTGGTGCCGCGAACGCCGGTGGCCTCGAAGAAGGAGAGCGCGTCGAGCAGGCCGTCGACCATGGTCGCGTACTCGGCGCGGCGCTCGCCGTCGCGCACGAAGGCGAGGTCCCAGTGGTGCGGGTTGTGCAGGTCCGCGAAGCCGCCGTCCACGAGGGCGCGCAGGTAGTTGAGGGTGGCTGCGGAGCGCATATGCGCCTCGACCAAGCGGGCGGGGTCCGGCTGGCGCTCGCTGACACCGAAGCCGTTGACGTGATCCCCGCGGTAGGACGCGACCTCTTGGCCGTCGACCAGCTCGGTGTTTGCGCTGCGCGGCTTGGCGTACTGACCGCCGATACGGCCGACGCGCACCACGGGCATGCGGGCGCCCCACACGAGCACCAGGCTCATCTGCAGCAGGATCTTGAGCTTGTTCTCGATGGGCTCGTCGGAGCAGTCGATGAAGCGCTCGGCGCAGTCACCGCCTTGCAACAAGAAGGCATCGCCCCTAGAAGCCGCTGCCAGACGCGCTCGTAGCGTGTCGACCTCGCCGGGAGCGACGAGCGGTGGCAGGGAGCGCACCACGGCCAGCGCGCGCTCGACGGCGGCGGGGTCGTCGTAGCGGGGCTGCTGGCGGATGGGGCGCTCGCGCCAGGAGGTGGGCGACCAAGAGGTGATAGGCATAGACATGCGGGCGGCTATTCGGCGGACCCCCGCGTTGCCAAGCCTCGTGAGCGCTAGCGCGCGATAAGCTCGGGTGATGTCCGACGTTCTTCATCACGCTCAGCTCGCGGTGGTGCTCGTGGGCTTGCCCGCCCGCGGCAAGAGCTACATCGCGCACAAGATCTGCCGCTACCTGCGCTGGCAGGGGGTCGCCGCGCGCCTGTTCAACGCGGGCGACTACCGGCGCCAGCTCTTGGGAGGGCATCAGGCGCACGACTTCTTCGACCCAGACAACCCAGAAGGCACGGAGATACGCCGAAGGTGCGCGATGCTCGCGCTCGATGACCTCGTGGCGTGGTTTCGCGATGGGGGCGAGGTCGGCCTCTACGACGCCACCAACAGCACCATGGAGCGCCGCCACCTCGTCTGGGAGGCGCTGCAGCGCATCGGCGTGCCGGTGCTCTACGTGGAGTCCATCTGCGATGACCCGGCGGTCATTGACGCGAACATCGTCGCCACCAAGCTGCACGCGCCGGACTACGCGGGCATGGATCCGATCGAGGCGGCGCGCGACTTTCGCAAGCGCATCGCGCACTACGAGCGCGCCTACCAGACGATCGACGGCGACGCGGTGAGCTACGTCAAGATCATCGACGTAGGGCGTCAGCTCGTGGTGAACCGCATCCACGGCTACTTGGCCGGGCGCATCGTCTCGCTGCTCATGAACCTGCACGTCGAGCCGCGGCGTATCCTGCTCACGCGCCATGGCGAGAGCCTCTACAACCTCCACGGGCGCATCGGTGGCGACTCGAGCCTGAGCCCTCGCGGCGAGCGCTACGCCGTCGCCCTGGCCGCCAAGGTGGGCGAGCTGGTGGGCTCCGATCCGGTGCGGGTCATGACGAGCACCCTCGCGCGCACCCGCCGCACGGCGCGCCACCTGCCGGGCGTCGCCGAGGCGTGGCGGTCCTTGGACGAGATCGAGGCGGGCGTGTGCAATGGCATGACCTACGAGGAGATCGCCGCGCGCTGGCCCGACGAGTTCGCCGCCAGGAGAGCCGATAAGCTGCGCTATCGCTACCGGCGCGGTGAGTCCTACCAAGACCTCATCGCGCGCGTGGAGCCCGCGGTCATCGAGCTCGAGCGCCAGCGCGCGGACATCGTGGTGGTGAGCCACCAAGCGGTGCTGCGCTGCGTGTACGCCTACTTCATGGGGCGCGACGCCGAGGAGGTGCCGCACCTGGCGCTCCCGCTGCACACCCTCATTCAGCTGTCGCCTCAGCCCTACGGCTGCGACGAGGTGCGCTGGGAGCTGGAGCCGGGGGCGCCCAATGACGGGCGCGTCCCCGGGAGCAACCGAGCTTAGGCCTGGCGGCGACGAGCGCCCAGGACGCCCAAGAAGCCGAGCAGGCCGAGCATGCCCGCGCCGTTCGCCGCGCCGACGCCCGACGCGCTGCAGTTGCAGCCCTGCGCGTTGCCGAGGTCGTTGGTGTCCGTGCCGGTGTCGCCGGGGCCGCCGACGCCGGTGCCCGTCACGGCGATCGTGAGGGAGGGGCGGACGGGGTCGTTGGTGGCGACGGTGACCGTGCCCGCGAAGTCGCCGGACGCGGTGGGCGTGAAGGCGACCTCGATGGTGTCGGGGGCGGTGCGGGTGGCGGCGATGTCGGGCTGGGTGAGGCCGAAGGCGCCGTCACCGTCGAAGGAGGCCGCGCCCTTGAGCGTGACGTCGCCGAGGTTGTTGACGGTGACCGTGAGCGTGGAGGTCTCGTCCACGTTCACGTCGCCGAAGTTCAGCAGCGTAGAGCCGAGGTTGATCGCCGGTAGCGGGTGCGTGTACGCCGAGGGCTTGGTGACCGCCGGGCTGGCGTCCGTGGCCATGGACCAGGTGTAGACGTAGGGCAGGTTGGTGCTGAAGCTCGGGGTGCCCGTCGACGTGTCCAGCATGTTCACAGTGAGGTTGGTGCTGAAGTCGATGCCAAACACGCTCTCGACGAGGCCCTCCCAGCGGCTGGAGAGGTTCATGGAGCCGAGGTTGGAGGTCGGCGCGGCCAGCGTGGCGGTGGCGTCCGCCGTGGCGAACTCGGCGGTGCCGGTGACGATCTTCTGGCCGGTGACCGTGGCGCGCACGTTGGGCGCGATGTCGCCCCAGACGCTGGCGCTGAAGGTGTACCCGCCGGCGTCGAAGCTCGCGACCTCGAAGCTGTAGTCCCACAGGGAGTCCGGCGCGACCACGAGCACCGCCTGCTCGGTGGGGCTGCCCGGCAGGAGCAGGCTGTCGAAGGTGCTGGTGGCGTCCCAGGTCCAGGTGTCATCCCACAGCTTGTAGGTGAACTGGAGGGAGGGGAAGCCCCAGTCGGTGCCGTCGAACAGGATGTCCGCGGAGAGGACGAAGTCGGCCCACAGGGTGAGCTCGCCGCCGTTGGCGACGCCGTGCCAGGTCTGCGTGAGCGTCTGCGGCCAGTACAGGTCCGACTTGCCAGCGAGGGCGACGTCCATGCGCTCGGTGATGTTCGCGCCGAGCTTGAGGCGGACGATCCCGGTCTGCGGGAACTGCGCGCTCACCTCGTCACCGCGGAAGAGCTGAACCGTGTCCTTGAACAGGACGTCGGCGCTGCTGTGCGTGACCTCTTGGGCCCCGGCGGCGGTGGGGAGAGCGAGGGCGAGGAAGAGGGCGGCGGCTCGGCGCATTGGGAACTCCAATCCTATGGGCGGTTCGGTAGCCCGGACTACCGCTCTATACCCCGCGATGCAAGCCACGGTAAACAGCTACCTGCACCAACTTTGGGGCTCGTCGCTCGCGCACCCGGCGCGCTACCTTAGGGGTCGGGGGCAGCGATGACCGCTTGGGTGCTTTGTGGGCTTATGCTAGGCGGAAGCGCCGCACACGCGGATGAGCCCGTCGTGGAGCGGGTTTCGTCTGCGCTGCGCTGGGCTGGAGGCACGCGGCAGCTGCTTCGGTACCAAGTGAACGGCGTGCCGGTAGAGCGCGCCGGCGGGCTGCGCGATCGCGACGCGGCCGGCGTCGAGCGCCGGAGCCAGCGGCCTCGCTTGGTCGAGCACACGCTGGGGGTCGCGAGCCTGAGCGCCGCCGACGCGGTGGAGCGCACCGAGCGGGCGGCGGCGCTCATCGGTCGCGGGCGGCTCTGGCCGTCGCGCTCCGAGCGCGTGCTGTGGCCCACGCCCCAAGGCCTCGTGCCCGCGTGGGGGGTTGATGTCGGCGTGCGCGCGCCGCTCGGCACCTGGCGCTGGATCGTTGACGCCCGCACCGGCGAGCTGCTCGCCATGCGGCGCACGTCCATGGACGTCGTGGGGCAGGTGTATCTCGACAACCCGATCCTCGGAGACCTCGTCCAGGAGCCGCTCCTTGGCCTGAGCACCCCCGAAGCGCTCGCGGGGGACTACGTCACAGCGCGCTCCTGCGTGGACGCGGAGATCGACCCCAGGCCCCTCGGCGTCAGCCGCTGCAACGCCGCCTCCGGCGTCGCGCGCCCCAACTCGGGGGGCGACTTCGTCTTTGAGCCTGCGGAGCCGGGACTCGCGGACCCCTTCGCCGAGGTGAACCTCTACTTTCAGGTCGACGCGGTGGCGCGCTACTTCGACGAGCGCTTCGGCGTGCGTCACGCGCGCTCCATCGACGCCTTCACCAACTTCGAGATGGCGAACGCCTTCTACGGCGACTTCGACGGCGACGGCCTCGCGGACATGGCCTTCGGCGAGCACACCCCCACCGGGGTCGATCTCGCCTACGACGGCGACGTGGTGAAGCACGAGTACGGCCACGCGGTCGTGGACGCGGTGTCGCTGCTGGGCTGGCTCTCAGCGGATCGCTACGGCATGGAGTGGGCGGGGGGCTCGCTCAACGAGGGCCTCGCGGACGCGGTGGCCATGGCGCTCACCGGCGACCCCCAGGTGGGCGAGTACGCCGGCACCGCCTTTGAGGCGCAAGACGGCGTTCGCAACCTGGACGCCGACCGCCGCTGCCCGGACGACCTCTACGGCGAGGTGCACGTCGACGGCGAGATCTTGGGCTCGCTGTTCTGGAACCTGATCGAGGACCCGCGCGTCGGCCCCGAGCGCGCCATCGACCTCGCGGTCGGGGCGGCCTCCACCTGGATGCCCGACGAGGACTGGCCCAAAGCGGGGCGGTCCCTCTTGGACGCGGCGCAGGACCTGGTCGACGCGGGCAGCTTCGACGCTGAGGCGCAGCAGGCCGTCGTCTCCGAGGTGCAGCGCGCCAACCTGCTCGACTGCGGCCGCGTCGCGGAGCTGGTGCCGTCCCAGGCGCGCGAGCTCATCCTGGTGGGCGCGGGGCTTCGGGGCGACTTCTCGCGCATCGCGGGCGGCGTGCAGCTCTCCATGGCCGTGCCGACCGACGCGGTGGCGCTGCACCTTAAGGTAGCGGGCCCCCTCGAGTCGCTGCAGGGCTGGACGCTCACCTGGCGCCGGGGCGAGCCGGTGGAGCACCAGGTGCGCTCGGTGGCGATGCTCGGCCTCGCGGTCGCGGCGCCCATCACCTACGACGGCCTGCTCGACGGCATCGGGCAGGGGACGGTCGACCTGCCCGTCGGCCCCGACCAAGCGCTTCAGGGCGGCGACACGATCTTCTTCGCCCTCGCGTCGCGCACCGAGAGCGCGGAGCTGCTCGACATCCAAATGGACCGCGTCGCGCTCACCGTCGACGTCGTCGCGCCGGAGCCGAGCGGGGGCTGTGGCTGCGCGAGCCGGTCGCCAACCGGCTGGGGGGCGCTCGCGCTCGCCGCTGCGCTCGGCCTTCGCCGCCGACGTGAACAGACGCGTTAAACTCCACTCGCGAGGGCCGCGCTGTGCCCCGCGGGGAGGAGCGCATGGCGCACTGGCGTTGGGTTGGCTTGGCGAGCGTGGTGATGGCGGCGGGCTGCCCAGGCAATGGCCCGGAGGACACCAGCTCGCTCGCACAGGCGGGCGAGACCTGCTCACTCGAGCACAGCTGCGTCGACGGCTACGTCTGCGCGGGCGACGCCACCTGCCGCGTGAACGGGGCGCCAGGCACCGCGGGCTTGAGCGAGGCGTGCGTGTCCTCCTCCTATTGCGAGCTCGGGCTGGTTTGCTCCGCCGACGGGCTGTGCAGCGCGGCCGGCGCCCCGGGGACCGCGCAGGCGGGCGACACCTGCGACCAACCCGCCGACTGCGAGGCCGGCTTGAGCTGCTCCTCTGCCGGCACCTGCGCCGGATACGGTCTGCCGCTGTGGGACGGGGCCGCGTGTACACCCGCGCCCGAGGGCCCGTTTCGCGCGCTCTTTCAGGTTCCAGGCTCCGAACCCCTCGCGAACTTCTACGCGCTCCCCTACCCGAACGACGCCCGCGTGCGCGTCGATGGCACGCTGGACCTCGCGGGACACCCCAGCCCTGGCGTCCTGGTGCCGCAGCTCGGCGACGTCGTCGGCGACGCCCTGCAGACGATCGGCGCCTCTTTTCACGGCTTCGGCGCGAACCAGACGATCTACGCCAGGTTTAGCGGGCCCGTGAACTTCGGCTCTGTCGCCTTGGGGGTGCCCGGACAAGGCACCCTCGCGCTCATCGACCTCACCCCGGGGACCACGCAGGGCGAGCGCGTTCAGACCAGCTGGGAGGGCTACAACGCGCGCGGCACCTACATCTGCGAGAACTACGTCACCGTGCGGCCGTCGCGCCCGCTCACCGGCGGCCACACCTACGCCCTGCTGCTGTCCACCGGGCTGGAGTCGAGCGACGGCCACTCGGCGGGGCGGGACGACGACTTCACGGCGATGATCGCGCCGCAAGCGCCTGCGGACGCGCGCCTCACCGCGGCGTGGCAGGCCTACGCGCCGCTCCGCGACTACCTCTCAGCGGGCGCGCCCTTCCCAGGCACCGCCTTGGCCTCCGCCGCTGTGTTCACCGTCGGCGACCAGAGCGCCCCCGCGCGCGAGCTCCGCGACGCCGTGTGGGCGCGGCCCCAGGCGCCTGCGCTCTCGGGCCTGGTGAGCTGCGACGACGGCGCGACCGACTACCAAGACGCCGAGCTGCCCGGACGCGGCTGCGGCTCGGTGGCCGCGACCTATGAGGAGCTGCAGGGCCTCGTGGACCTGCCGCAGTTTCAAGCGGGCACGGCGCCCTTCCGCCTGCGCGAGCAGGGTGGCGAGATCCCGCTCGGCACCGGCTCCCTCAGCGCGTCCCGCGTCGAGGACGTGGTCTTCTCGCTCACGGTGCCGCGCGACCTCGCCATGCCCGACGCCGGCTGGCCCGTCGTCATCTACGCGCACGGCACCGGCGGCGACTACCGCTCCGCGGTGCGCGAGGGCCTCGCGGCGCGCCTCGCGGACGTGACGCTCGCCGACGGCACCCATCAGGGCTTCGCCGTGCTCACCATCGACCAGGTGCTCCACGGCCCGCGCCGCCACGCCGAGAGCTGGTCCGCCGACCTCCTCGCGGAGCAGCC
>Ga0100377_1000578_pt1 | contig 31444 bp, 17 predicted proteins | sample CryGeymeta201501_FD_83664 | JGI IMG/M metagenome (GOLD analysis project Ga0100377, IMG submission 83664) | Groundwater microbial communities from Crystal Geyser aquifers in Utah, USA - Crystal Geyser metaG 2015-01 | ecosystem: Environmental > Aquatic > Deep subsurface > Groundwater | place: USA...
GACGAGCGAGACACCAACGAACCCACCACGATCGGGCGAGCGAGACACCAACGAACCCACCACGATCGGGCGAGCGAGACACCAACGAACCGTCCACGATCGGGCGAGCGAGACACCAACGAACCCACCACGATCGGGCGAGCACGACATCAACGAACCCACCACGAATGGGCGAGCGAGACATCAACGCAACCACCACGCATGGGCGAGCACGAACCCAACGAACCCACCACGATCGGGCGAGCGAGGCTCCTGCTAATGAGCGGGGTTGAAGTAGTCTTTGACGGCGTCGCGGTAGCCAGGGGGTATGGTCTCGGTGCGGACGGCGTCCTGGGCGTCGCGGGCGTAGCGGACGGGGAGCTGTTCGAGGGCCTTTCGGGCGCGCTCATCGGAGGGGGCCTGCTGTCCGCCGCGGACGGTGCCGACGTTGCTGTCGCCGGATTTTTCGCCTTTGACCTGGGTGAGGACGCGGAGGGAGTCGTCGAGGTTGGCGGACTCGTAGAGGGCGTGGAAGTCGGTCTCCCAGGCGTCGGGGGTGTCTGCGTTGGAGCGGTCGGAGTCGTTGTGTTTGTCGCCGACGGCGTAGGCGGGGGCTTCGGTGTCGGAGTGTCCCTTGCCGGCGGCGGCGGGGCCCTGGCCGGGGCCGTTGCCTCCGGGCTTCCAGTCGCGCTGACCGGGGGAGATCTGTCCTCTGCCGGTGCGTCCGTGGGCGTCGCGTCCCTGTCCGTCGCCGGGATCGACGCCTGCGAGCCGCTGCTGGGCGCGCTGAAGGGCCTCGGCGACCTGATCGACGGACTGTTGGCCGTCTCCGGCCTGCTGTATGGCCTGCTCGAGCTCGTCGGCGGCCTTGTCGAGCTGGGCGTCGTCGCCGCTCTGGAGGGCTTTGGAGGCGCTCTCGAGCATCTGTCCGAGGCGCTCGTCGCCGGCCTTGCGGGCGGCGGCGGCGCCCTTGTCGAGGGCGTTGGCGGCCTCGTCGCGCTGCTCCTTCGAGAGTTTCTTGAGCTCGCGGAGCTCGTTGGCGGCCTTGTCGGCGGCGTCTTTGCGCTCGGCGGCGTCGGCCTCGGAGCGGGAGCCATCGGCGAGCTGCTGGGCGAGCTGGCTGGTGGACTGGGAGCGTCCGAGCTCGTTGGCGGCCTCGCGGGCGGCGCGTCCTTTCTGGTCGGCGCGGGCGCGCTGGGTGAGTTTTTCGGCCCTGAGCTTGCGGTTGAGCTCGCCGATCTCTTGCATGGCCTCCTTGGCGTCGATGTCACGGGTCTCGAGGCGTTGGCTGAGGCGTCCGAGCTGCTTGCGCAGGGCGGGGTCGAGGGTGGCGGCCTCGGCGGGGAGCTCGTCGAGGCGTTTTTCGAGGTTGTGGAGCTCGACGGCGGCGGCGTTGAGTCGGTCGTTCTCGACAGCCTGGGCGGTGTCGGTGGCGAAGGGGACGTAGAGGAAGGCAGCGGCGAGCAGGTAGAGTGCGGCGGTGCCCCAGCGCCAGCCGAACCGGATGGGGACGATCTCGGCGTCGCTGACCTGTCCGCAGGCCTCGACGGCGTGGGCGAGGCAGGCGTTCTCGGCGTCGGAGAGGGGTTGGTCTGTGGCGGCGCGCTGGTGGGCGTCCCAGGCGGTGGTGAACAGCGTGCCGTTGTTCTGGCGCAGGTCCGCGACCTGGGCGGCGTCTTCGCGGGAGAAGCGGGCGGAGAACACGGCGCCGACTGCGGCGAGCAGCACGAGGCCGGTGGCGAGCAGGGCGATGTTGACAGGCGACTGGAGCGGCCCGGCGGGGATGGGGACGAGGCTGGCGACGGCGACGAACAGGGCGACGGCGGTCATGCCGAGCGCGGTGACGCGTCCGGCGCGCCGGAGGCCGCGGCGTCTGGCGAGGCGTCGGCTCCAGGTGTCGAGGGCGTCGGTGAGGGCGTGTGCGTTCACGTCGGGGTCTCCGGAGGCTCGTCAGCGAGGAGGCCCGGCGCGGGGTGGTGCGCCGGGGTGACGCGAGTATAGCCAGCGCGCGTCAGCGAGGCGAGGTGGCGCGGCGGATCGAGGTGTCTGCGGCCGCGGGGAGGCGGTTGCGTGCACGGTGTAGAGGTGTCTGGCGGGCGGGGCTATTCCGCGCGGTCGCTACCAGCGGACAGCGGTGTTGGCGCGCTCGAGGTCTTCGGGGGTGTCGACCTCGCGGACGCCGCCCTCGACGGGCACAGCCTGCATGTGGATCCCGTCTCGGATGAGGTGCTGGAGGATATCGGCGACGTAGGCCATGCGGAGGGTGCCCTTCTGTCCCCAGCGCATGTCGGGGGTGAGGGTCTCTGCGAGGTGGCGGTGGGCGGCGCGAAGGCGCGCGGCGGCGTGGGCGTTGAGGCCGCCGAGGCCGGTGAATTCGCCGAGGGAGCCTTCACCGGGGACGTTCTTGCCGAGCTCGAGGATGCGGAGGGTCTCGTCGGTGCGGACGTTCTCGGCCTCGGTGGGCGGGTGCCAGTCGCGTCCGGCGTAGACGTCCTCCCAGCGGGTGTCGACGATGCCGGCCATGGGGTGTCCGGCGCGCAGTGCGTCGAGGAGGAGGCCGACGTGGGCGGGGTCGAAGGTGGTGTCGCCGTAGGAGAACAGGAAGCCGTCGTGCATGGCGTCCTCGGCGGCGAACAGGGACGGGAGCAGGCCGGTGGTCTCCCAGTCGGGGTTGTCGACGGTGCGGACGCCCTCGGGGGTGATCTTGTGGGCGAGGTAGCCGCGGACGACGACGATGTCTTCGACGCCGTGCAGGCGGTAGGCGTCGAGCTGGCGCTCCAGCAGGGTGCGCCCGTTGATGGGCATGAGGCACTTGGGGGTGTCGTCGGTGAGGCCTTTGAGGCGGCTGCCGCGTCCGGCGGCGAGTATGATGGCGCGCATCGGGGGGCTCCTGGGTGAGGTCTATTCGGGGGGCGTTCGTGGCGCGAGCCGGCCGAGCTTGAGGAAGATCTGCAGGCTCATGCGGAGCACGTAGATGATATAGATTCCGATGTACACCCAGAAGTAGACCTCGATGGCATCGGCTACAGCGAGGAAGACGATGTATATCGGGTAGTTCATGAGGCTGCGGGCGCCCCACTCGACGAGGCTGACGGCGCGGCGGAGGAGGCTCGGTGGGCGCTCGGGGGCGTCGGGGGTGGGGGCGGGCTCGGGGGGCGGGCCGGTGTACTCGGGGCGTCGGGTGAAGGTCGTCAGGGAGATGGCGATGGAGACGAGCAGGACACCGGCGATGCCGGCCACAAGGTAGAGCGGCTCGTGGGAGATGAGGTAGAGGCGAACGGCGACGGCGCCGAGGAGGACCTTGGCCTTGATCTCGTCGCCGAGGAAGTCGAGGAGGTGTCCGACAGGGGAGGCAGTGCCGCGCAGGCGGGCGAGCATGCCGTCGGCGCAGTCGATGATGTAGGCGAGCTGGTAGATGAGGATGGCGACGACGAGGCCGGGCCAGGAGAGCCAGGTGAGCAGGACGGCGGCGCCGACGAGGGAGACGAACAGCGCCAGGAAGCTGACGTGGTTCGGGGTGACGCGGGTGTCGCGGAGCATCCAGGCGAAGGCGGCGCCGAAGGGTCTGGACATCCAGGTGGTCCAGAGCGGCTCGTTCGGCTTGCGGGTGCGGAGGTAGAGGTCTTTGATCTCGGTGAACACGGCGTCCCCACGGCGAGCCCGGCGGCCGCGGTGGATCGCGGTGGCGCACGGCGTTGGTGGTCCGGGGGTGTTATAGCACCGGTGGGGGGATGGGCAATGAAACGGGGTGGGGCGGCGGGATGTCTTGTTAATTTTTGTTGATTTGCTTGTTTTACGTTGATGTGGTGATGGCTTCGGCCTTGACACGCTCGCGTAGAGCAGCCAGACTTGGGTGAGATTGACGCCCTCCAGCCTTCTCCGGTGCCCCGATGAACTCTCTGGACCGCAGCACACTTCGTGTCAGACGCCTTGACGAACTCGATGCCACGCCCGAGGTGGTTGCTGGCGAGCCGGGTGAGCGGGTTGAGCTCGTGTGGGAGGTGACGACCTGGAGCCTTGCCATGCAACAGGGTCATCATGCTCCACCCCGACTATCACGACATGTTGGCCGCGTTGTGCGCCCAGCAAGCTGAGTTTCTGATCGTGGGGGCCTATGCGATGGCCGCTCACGGCCTGGTGCGTTCGACGGGCGACATCGATATCTGGATTCGACCAACGGCTGACAACGCGGAGCGGGTCTGGCGGGCACTGGAGACCTTCAGGGCGCCGTTCTTCGATCTGACGGTTGCGGACCTTCAAACCCCCGGCGTGGTGTTTCAGATCGGGATCGCACCTGTGCGGATCGATCTGTTGACGGCGATCAGTGGCGTGGAAGACTTTGAGGCGGCGTACGCTGCCGCGGTGGTGGTCCAGGTTGGCGAGCTTGAGTTTCGCGCGCTCAGTCGCGGCCACCTTCTGCGGAACAAGCTTGCCGCCGCGCGCCCGAAAGACCTTGGCGATGTGGCGTGGTTGCAGGCCATGGAAGACGAGCCCTCGCTGGCCAACGAGTAGCTCGTCGTGGTGGGCGACCAGCGCGGCGTGCGGGCGGTGCTCCATCGTCGCAGGCTCTAGCCTGGATGATTCATGAGGCGTCTACTACGAGCGCGCGGAGGCCGCCAGATGCGGCGCGTGTCTCGTTCTCCGCTCTCGACGTGGCGATGCCACGCCTTCGAGCGGCTCACGTCGACCCACGCCGCATCTGGCGACCTCCACACGCTCTCGTCACGACACCTCATGAATCATCCAGGCTAGTGGTCGACCACTAGCTCCTCACCAGCTTCCCCAGCTCCCGATACTCCTGGATGCAGGCGGCCTCGAGCTTGTCGATGTCGATGGTCTGGCTGTGCTCTGCGGCGGTGTAGGCGGCGCGGATGATGACGTTCTTGATGGAGCCGCCGGCGAGCTCGAATTGATCGGCGAGGTAGTCGAGCTCGTCGTCGGTGACGACGATGGGGGCTTTGTCGGGGAGGAGTCGGGACCAGATCTGGCGTCGGAGGGGGGCGTCTGGGAAGGGGAAGTCGAGCTTGAAGTTGAGGCGACGGTCGAAGGCGTCGTCGATGGCGGCGTCGAGGTTGGTGGTGAGGATGACGACGCCCTCGAAGCGTTCCATCTCTTGCAGCAGGAGGTTGACCTCCATGTTGGAGTAGCGGTCGGTGGAGGAGGAGACCTCGACGCGCTTGGTGAAGATGGCGTCGGCCTCATCGAAGAAGAGGATGGCGCCGGCGAGCTGGGCCTCGTGGAAGGCTTTTTCGAGGTTCTGCTCGGTCTCGCCGATGTACTTGGAGATGATGCGGGGGATGGAGACGCGGTAGAGGGGGATGGCGAGCTCGGCGCCGAGGATCTCGGCGGTGAGGGTCTTGCCGGTGCCGGACTCGCCGCGGAAGAGCATGGAGAGGCCCTTGCCGGTAGTCATGCGCTCGCCAAAGCCCCAGTCATCGAAGATGCGGCGTCGGTTGCGGACGGCGGCGATGATGGAGTGGATGATGGCCATGAGGTCGACGGGCAGGACGAGGTCCTTGAGGGCGAGGTGGGTGATGGTGCGGACGGCGAGCTGGGCGAGGTGGTTCTGGAGCTGAGCCTGGGCGGCGCTCTCGAGGTCGGTCTGGGTGAGCAGGAGGGGGTCGGGGTCGGGGGCGCGGGTGCGGGCGATGGCGGAGGCGGCGGCGAGGTGGGAGGCCATCTCGATCTGGGCCCCATTGAATTCGTACTTTTCAGCGAGGAACGGAACGTCGACGTCGTCGCTCAGGGGCATGGAGGGGAGGGCGCGGCGCCAGAGGGGGGTGCGGAGCGACGGCGGGGGGATCTCGAGGGCGAGTCGGAGGAGGATGCGGCGGCGCAGCGAGGGGTCGAGCACCTCCTCGGTCTGGGTGGCGACGAGGACGATGTCGAGGGCGTCGTCGAGGCAGGACAGGAGCATGGGGAGGTGGCGGTTGCCCTGGAGGCGGCTGGCGAACAGGAGCTCGCAGTCGTCGAAGAAGAGCAGGGCGCCGGTGAGGCGGGACTCCAGGAGGATGTCGGTGATGGCGGCGGGCAGGTCGACGACGCGCGTGCCGAGGGCGTGGGAGTCGATGCGCAGGAGCGGCCGGCCCATGTGGGAGGCGCAGGCCTCGGCGGTGACGGTCTTGCCGGTGCCGCTGGGGCCGGTCAGCAGGACGATGTCGGCGCCGGCGCGGCGGCCGGGGCGCTGGATGTGGGCGTCGAGCACGTCGCGGAGGCGGCCGAGGTTCTCCTCGGGCATCAGGACGTCGTCGAAGGTGCGCCTGGGGGTCGTCGGGTGGTGCTCGCCGGGTGCGCTGTGGGAGGTGGAGGCGGCGGCCAGGAGCTGGCGCTGGACGCGCTCGGGGACGTGGATCTCCATGGCGAGGAGGTCGGAGTTCTGGCGCGGGCGGGACAGGGAGATGAGGCCGGCGCGCAGGAGCGGGCTGTCGGGGTCAAAGCGCTTGATCAGGCCGAGGCGCTCGCGCAGGCCGGAGGTGAGCAGGCCGAGGGTGAGGTCGATGTCGGGCTGGCCGGCGCCGTAGGCGCGGCGGAGGGTGGCGAGCTGGCGGGAGACGCTGCGGTCAAGGGTGGGGGCCAGGGCCAGCAGGAGGATGTCCTCGTCGGTGGTGTCGAGGCCGGCGCGGCGGGAGAGCGTGGAGAGCGGGTCGTCGCCGCGCAGGGTGCGGTCGAGGGTGGCCACGGTGGCCTGGTAGTCGACCAGGCGCGCGGCGTGGCCCTGCTGCCACTCGCCGGAGACGTCGAGGCCGTCCTGCAGGTCGGTCTGGATGCGGGTCAGGAGGGCCTTGACGGCCTCGATGCGCTCGACGAGGAAGCTGAGGGGGTCGGTCAACGCCTTGCTCCAGGACGCCTGCGCCCGGAGCAGGGGCAGGTCAGCCGGCGGGGGAGGTCGGGTGATCGCTCTGGGCGGCCCGTGCCTCGGTTTCCCCGAAGAATGGCAGGGCGACGAAGGGATCGTCAACCACGAGGCCGTGGCCGCTCAGGCGCACCGCGTCCAGGGTGTCGACCTGGGTGAGGCCCGCGGCGCGTGCCTCGGGCAGATCGGGGGCGCCGACGAGGATGCAGCGGAACCGGGACAGGGCGCGGGCGAGCACCCAGGCGCGCTGGGCGCCGCCGCCGGCCTCGGGGGGGGCGAGGTCACCGGCGAGCTCGGCCAGGAGCTGCTCCTGACCGCGGCCGAGGGCGCGTCTGAACATCTGCTCGCCGTCGCCCTGGCCGAAGCCGTCGGGGCAGGCGGCCTGGATGACGAGGGTGCCGCCGGGGTGGATGCAGGGGTTGGGGTGCAGGGCGAGGTAGGTCAGGGCGCGGGAGGCCTGGTAGAAGTTGGTGGCCTTGGAGGCGGGCACGCCGATGAGGGCGAAGTCGTAGCGTCGCGACACGGGGACCACGAGCAGGCGCTGGGCCATGCGGACGGCGTTGAGGAAGGCGTGGTTGGTGTTGCCGGCGAACAGGCCGACGATGCCTTCGGCGGTGGGGCTCGGCACGAGGGAGATGGCGAAGACGGGGGCCGCGTGGGCGGCGGCGATGGCGTCGAGGGTCTGGCGGAACGGGTTGTCCTTGATGCGGCCGATGTCGACGCCGGGCTGTCGGAGCACATGCAGGCTGTGGATGGCGGCGATGGTGGTGAGGGAGCCGCAGCCGACGGAGATGGCCTTGAGGCCGCCGGAGAAGCCGGCGTACTGGTGGGGCTCGACGACGCTGATGGTGACCACGCAGTCGGTCTCACCGCCGTTGGTGGCGTTGACGACGAGCGGGTGCAGTGGCAGGCCGATGGCCTCGACGGCGCGGGCGTCGTGGATCTCCCAGCGGGCGTTGAGGGCGCGGTCGCTGCGGAAGGGGCGCAGGGCCTGCTCGATCAGATCGAGGAAGGGCTGGGACGGTGCGGCGTGGAGGCCGGTGGCGACGAGCACGGTGACGTTGATGGACCAGCGGGTGCGGTAGCTGACCTCCATCAGGGACTCGAGGACGGGGGGCAGGACGAGGCCGGGGGTGATGGGGCGGGTCTCGTCAGGGATGACGACGGTGACGCGGAGGTTGCGGCCTCTGGGCTTGGCGGTGGCGACCCAGCCGGTGAGCTCGGCGGCGAGCATATGTTGGCGTGCAGGATCGCAGGCGCGGATGTGGGGCGGCGGCGGGACCTGATCCAGGCTGCGGATGAGGCCCTGGCAGTCCTGGAGCAGGGGGATGGTGGTGCGCGGTTCGTTCGGAGAGGTCGTCACGTCGAGCTCGCGTCGGGGCACGGCGCCGAGGATGCGGCGGCGTGTCATGCACGGTCAGGGGCGGAGGGTCGATCGCGATCGTCGCCGGTGGTGGCCGCCACGCGGGACACGTGCGACCCTGAGAGACCAAGAATGTAAGGCACGGCCTCCCCGGCGCAAGGTGCGCCGCGCCGCCCGGACGCCATCGCCGGGGTGGATCAAGGCAGGGGGATGGTGAGGCTGACGCCGGCGGTGTCGGGGGTGAGGACGGGCCGGAGCGAGGTGGTGGCGGTTGCGGCGGGCTGTCCGATGTCGAGGGCCCAGAAGGTGGCGCCGGTGGCGCCGAGCAGCACGCCGACGACGAGCAGGGGCACGGAGATCTTGCGACCGTCCTCGATGCCCTGGAAGATCTCGCTCGCCTCGCCCTCGAGCCGGGTCCGGGCCTGGTCGGAGAGGCCGGGGCTGGCGGCGGCGTCGAGCTTGTCCTGGTAGGTGGTGTAGTCGAGCAGCCAGACGGTCTCGAGGACGAGGCCGCCGACGAAGGCGAGGGTGCCGGCGCCGATGAGGCCGTAGGCCAGCCAGTTGTGCGTGGAGGGCGGGTCGGTGAGGGGCAGGGGCTCGATGGGCTGGCAGTCGAGCTCGGCCAGGGCGATCTGGGCGTCGTTGTGGAGGGGGCCGCGGGGGGCGTTCGCTCGGCCGTCTGCTTGTAGGCGGTCTCGGCCTTCTCACACTGGCCGAGGGCGCGGTAGTTGTCGCCGAGGTTGAGGAGGATGGCGGGCTCGGGGAAGTTGACGAAGGACTGCTCGAGCAGGCGGACGGTCAGCTCGCGGTTGTCGACGCAGGCGAACGAGCGGAGCTCGGTGCGGATGGCCTTGTCGACCTCGGGGCGCTCGATCTTGCCGAGGGCGTTGGCATCGGCGGCCCGCATGAAGTAGCGGATGACGTTCTCGCAGTCGTTCTGGGCTTCGTAGACCTTGGCGACGTTGAACAGGAGGGCGGGGTCGGGCCGGAGGTCAAAGGCCTCGAGCAGGAAGCGGATGGCGTCGTCGAAGCGGCCGTCGTCTCGGGCGGTGCGGGCGCGGCCGACGAGATCCTGGACGCGGGAGTCCTGGGCGATGGCCAGTGAGGGTGCGAGGGCGGCGTGGAGGAGCGCCAGGCACAGCGCGGCGACGATGGCGTGGGCGAGGCGGCGCGTCGCGTGGGGGCGAGGCGAGGCGGCCCGTCGTTGAGGGGCGGAGGTTGTCGCGGGTTCCTGGTCCAAGAGCATTACCGATCCGGTCTGGCGCCGTCGGCGCTGGCAGTCGGGCTGAGCTTGTCACAAGGCGGTCGCCACGTCCAGTTTCGATGCGCGTTCGGCGGCGCCGGCGGCGGCGAGGAGACGGTGGGGAGGGCCGTTGGAAGGGCGTCGGAGCGTCGGGTGGAGGTCACGGGGGGGCCGGGCCGATCAGTTCCAGAGCTCGATCTTGGCGCCCTGGGTGCGCCGACGCTGAACCGCGCCGCCTCGACGTCGTTGGTTGTTGATGCGGGGGGGAGCGACCCTGGGGGCGGGTGCGTCCGTGGCGCCGTCGGGGGGGGGCTCGTCGTTGGCGGGGTTGGCGTCGTCGTCGGGGTTGGCGTCATCGTCGGGGGGGGCACCGTGGTCGTCGGGGCCGTGGCCGAGATCCTTGCGCGCGATGGCGTCGTCGGGGGCGGGCGCGGGGGCCTCGGGCACGATGGGCTCGAGCTCGACATGGACGGTGGTGGACTGGATGAAGGTGAGCTGGCGGGTGGCGCGCTGATAGCCCTCCTTGCCGATGGTGATCGGGACGAAGGCGTCGGAGAAGGGCCTCTTGAGCAGGAGCGGGGTCTCGCCGAGCTTGGCGTCCTCGTCAAAGACGGAGGCGCCCTCGGGGACCGAGACGACGGTGACGGTGACCTCGGCGGCTTCGGCGACGACGGGGGGCGAGGGCTTCCGGGCGGGGCTGCTGTCTCCGGCGGAGACCGCCAGGGCGATGGCGGCGATGGTTGCGCCGAGGAAGAGGATGGCGCCCACGGCGATCATGACGAGGATCGGGGCGTTGGGGTTGGAGCCGGTTGCGGCGGCCGTGGGGTCGACGGCGAGTACGACGGAGGTGTTGCCGCGCGGCGGGGCCCCGTGGGCGCGTGGAGGCACGCTGTCGCCGCGGCGCTTCATCGTCTCGAGGTCGAACATGACCGTGGAGGCCTCGTCGCCTATCTGGCGGGTCTCCTCCATCTCGAGGTCGGGCAGGGGCATGCCGGGGCCGACGTCGGCGACCATGGGAGCGGCGAGCGTCGGGGAGGGGATCGGGGCGAGCTGTGGCGGGGCGATGGCGCGCAGGGCGGCTTCGAGCTCGGCGGCGTCGCGGAAGCGCTCGGTGGGGTCCTTGGCCAGGGCGCGGTGGATGAGGCCGGCGAGGGGGGTGTGGGCGAGCTTGGGGGGCAGGTCGGGGACGGGGTTGGAGAGGTGCTTGAGCGCGATGTCCATCGGGCTTCGGCCGGTGAACGGCGGCTCGCCAGCGATGAGCTCGAAGGCGATGCAGCCCACGGCGTAGATGTCGGCCGCGGGCGTCAGGTTGCGCTCCCCCGTGGCCTGCTCCGGGGCCATGTACTGCGGGGTGCCGCACACCATGCCATGGCCGGTCAGGCTGCGGCCGCCCTGAAGCTCGAGGTCGTCGTTGATGGCCTTGGCGATGCCAAAGTCGAGGATCTTGACGACCGTCTCGCCGTCCTCACGCCTGGCGAGGAAGATGTTCTCGGGCTTCAAGTCACGGTGGATGATGCCCTTGCCGTGGGCCTCGGCCAGCGATCCCAGAGCCTGGATGAGGATGCTGATGGCCTCGTCCACCGAGACGGCGCCGTGGGTGATGAGGAAGTCGTGGAGGTCCTCCCCCTCCAGGTACTCCATCGCCATATAGGGCAGGCCGGCGTTGTCCTTGCCCGTCCCATACTCGCCGAACGCAAACACCACGACGGTGTTGGGGTGAGAGAGGGCGGAGACGAGCCGGGCCTCGCGCTTGAAGCGCTCGGCGATGTTCGTGCTGGCGAGGGCTCGCGGGTGGAGCATCTTGATGGCGATGCGCCGGTCAAGGTCGAGCTGGTGGGCCTCGAACACAATGCCGAACGCACCCCTCCCGACCTCGGCGCCGAGCCGAAACTGTCCGCCGATGACCTCGCCGGCTTTGGGAATTCTAACGATACCCGACATGAGGGAGTCCGAAATGGTCACGGGGGGCGCAGCCGTACGCCGTTAAGGTAACATCATCCCGTGGCCATCGGCAATTCCAGGCCGATGGAAATTTGTCGGCTGACTGCATGGGCGATCAGGTCCTGCCGCGCCGCCAGAGCGCGCCGAGCCCGCCCGCCATCGCCACGAGCAGCAGGAGGCCGATCGTGGCAGGCTCGGGCGTGCCGTGTCCGGCAAAGGCGAGCGGGTGAGACACGCCAGGGGTTCCGGTGGTGCCTGCGGGCGCGGGCAGGGGGACCGTCACAGCGAGCCTGTTCGTCGGTTCGAGGGCCCGCGGCCCCTGAACGTCGATGGCGACGAAGGTGGTCCACGGCGTCACCAGCCCGAAGGTCAGGCCGAGGCGCGTGATCTTGTCTTCGAGGGTCCTGGCGTCGTGCTGCGCGGGGTCGGTGCGGTCGAGCCCGGCCAACATGAGCTCGCGCTGCAGGTCCGTGATGGCCGCCCGGGCCCAGAGCGTGGCGATCTGCTCACCATCGGCGGCCGCCTCGGGGAGCTCCAGCGTCACGGGCAAGGTGGCCGGCGCCCCGCGCACCAGGCCGTGCACGGTGATGGGCCAGGCGCCGGGTCGGTCGAAGCGCCCCATGATGCGCAGCGGCTGGCCGGCGAACAGATCGGGGATGACGCGCGGGACGAGGTCGGTGGGTTCGAGGCCGCCCCAGTCGATGCGGATATCGGTCAGCACGGGGGTCTCGACGGCGTCGGCGAAGGCGTTGGCGGTGGTTGTCGGGTCGTCGGTCGGGTCGATGAAGCGGGTCTGGCCGCGGCCGATACGCCCGAACTCGGTGAGCAGGAAGCGGTTGACGCTGGTGCCCACACCGAGGGCGAACAGGCGGGATTGACCGATGCGCTCGTGCAGCAGCGCCAGGGTCGAGGCGTCGTTGCCGATGTAGCCGTCGGTCAGGAAGGTGACGATGCGGAGTGCGCCCGGCGCGATGGGCGGGTCGAGCGCCTGGCGGATGCCGGGGATCATCTCGGTGCCGCCCACGGCCTGCAGGGCCATGACGTAGGTGATGCCGCGCTGGATGTTGTCGGCGGTCGCCGGGACCGGCGCGCGCGAGAAGCCGGTGGCGTCGTTGCTGAACCGGATCAGCCGGAAGGTGTCGGTGGGTCGGAGGTGTTGGAGGGCCCGGGCGACGAAGGTCTGGCTGGCCTGCAGCGGCATCCCCCGCATCGAGCCGGAGCAGTCGAGCACGAAGACCAGCTCGCGAGGCGTGATCGCGGCGTCGGCCAGGATGGCGGGCGGCTCGATCTGGAGGGCGAAGAAGCCGCCGCGATGGTCGCGGAACGCCATGGCGCCGGCGGCGGTGGTGGCGGCCTCGAAGCGGTAGTCGATGACGAGGTCGCGGTTGTCCACGGTGCGCCCCGAGGCCAGCGTCAGGCTCCACCACCGCGGGTCGCGCTTGTCGATGGCCAGCGCGTGGAACGGGCTCGAGGCCTCGGCGAGCGGCAGGGCGCCGCGCAGCTCGACGGTGACGCCGACCCGCTCGGGGTCAATGTCGGCGGGCAGCGCGACGGGGGCGGTGGGCAGCGGAGCGTTGAGCTTCCAGGCGCCGGGGCTCGGTGCGTCGCCCGCCTCTGGCGCAGGGCGCGCGGGCTCGTAGCGCGGGCCGACGACCAGGGGGATGACGAGCTGGTGCGTGCCGCCGCGGCGGTCGACGGTGTACACGTAGCGCAGCTCGATCTCAACGGTCTGGCCGGGCAGCACGTTGGCGAGCCGCTGAGAGAAGACGTTGGGGCGGTGCTCGGTCAGGACGGCCGCGGTCTGGCCCTGCCGGCGCGCCTCCTCCCACTGCGCCCGGGCCTGCTCGACGCGTTCGATGCGCCCGACGACGACGCGTTCGCCGACCTGCATCGTCATGGCGTGCACGGCGGCGTCGTGGTGCAGCGGAAACAGCCAGGTCGCCTCCACCGGGACGGCGCGGTCGTTGCTGTAGCGCTGGCGCACGATGACCTCGGCCAGATCGCCGCGCACGTCGGCGGTGATGTCGGTGCGCAGCAGGGGCATCGGGCGCTCGACGCCGCCGGCGGTCGCGAGCATGGAGGCCCGTGGAGGCGCGGGCTGGGCCAGGAGCGGCGCGGCGGTGAGCAGCGCGAGCAGCGCGGCCAGGAGGGCGGAGAGGGTTCGGGGGCAGGTCATGGCGTGGCTCCTTGTGGGGTGAGCGGCAGGTCGAGGGCGGCGGCGACCCCGACATCGAAGCGGTCGAGCTCCTCGAGGGAGCGGTCCCAGGGGGCGATGCGCTGGACGGCCGTCCAGCGGGTGTCTCGATCGTCCATCCACAGCCACACGACCTCGGAGACGCTCGTGGCGAGCTGGCCGCGGTCGGAGGCGAAGGTGAGGGCGACGCGGTAGACCGCGCCGTCCGGGGCCTGGCTGCGGTAGATGGCCGAGGGCAGCGTCCCGTGCCGGACGCCGACGTGGTGGACGTCGTGGCCGATCCCGGCCAGGCACGCGTCGGGGGTGTGAAGGTGGCGGAGCGGCGCAGTCGTCTGCACGGCGAGCAGCCCGTAGTCCCCGTAGGTGCCGCGGGCAGCGCCGCCACCGTAGCGGGCGAAGTAGTCCGTCTCGGCCTCGGTGAGCGCCACGGGCCGGAGGGGCGCGCCGTCGATGCTCATCGGCAGCGACGGCGCCTCGCACGTCCGGGCGACGTCGATCGGGCGCGCGGGCAGCACGAAGGCCAGGCCGGCGCACAGCGCGACGACCGCGGCGCCGAGCAGCGCGCGGCCCGAGCGCCGCGGTGCCGGCGCCGATGGCGTCGCTGTGGCGGCCGCCTCGGGGGCGGTGGGCGCCGCGCTGCGCGTCGTCGCGGCCCAGGCCAGCAGCGGGAGCGCGCCGAGCAGCGCGGCGGCGTAGCCGATGGCGTCGTGCCATGGTGCGGCCATGACGTCGAGCTGCAGCGCGTCGGCGCGAGCGAGGCCGATGGCGAGCGCCGAGATCCGCACGATGTTGGCCCCGACGGCCGCCAGCACGGTCACCGCCAGCCCGGTCGCCGCGCGCCACGCGCCCGGCCGCAGAACGGCTGCGAGCACGGCGAACAGGAGCAGCAGGGCCAGCAGCGCCCGTGCCCCCGAGCACGGCAGGTCGACGAGCACGTCATGTCCCTCGACCAGGATGCGGACGCCCTCGCAATGGGTCTGCGGAGACCACAGCCCCAGCAGCGTGCACGCACCGGAGGCCGAGACCTGCTGGAGGCCGAAGCCGACCGCGCGCTGCAGCAGCCGCTCGAGCGGCAGGACGAAGGCGAAGGCGACGGCCAGCCAGGTCGGCGACAGCGCGCGGCGGCGGGCCGGCAGGCCGAGCAGATGACCGAGGGCGAAGACATCGATCACCAGCGTCATCGCGCCGAGCACGTGGATGGCCAGCACCTGCCCGAGCAGCCGCGTGGAGGCGCTGACGACGAGCACGGCCAGCGGCCAGCGGCCGGCCGTCTCCCCGGTCACGCGAGGGCTTCGCAGGCTCCAGGCCACCACGGCGGCCAGGGCGGCGAAGATCCACGCCCCGTCGCTCTGCCACGCCGGGTCGAGCCACGTGCGGCCCAGCCACACGGCGGGCTCGATGGCCAGCAGGGCCGAGCCCAGGCCGAGCAGGACGGCTGGGGCCAGGGTGACCAGGCGCCGGGCGAGGTCCGTCGGTCGAGGCCCGGCGTTGTGGCGAGTCGGTGGGGGGTGTGTCGTGGGTGAGGTGGGCATGGCGATCTTGTGAACGTGTGGGCGACGGCGCTGTGTGCGGTCTGGGCGCGCCGACGGAGTGCGGTCAATGTGCGGCAGCGCTGTGACGGGGTGATGGACAGGCTGTGGAGAGTTCGCGCGATGCGGGTGCAGATTCGGTGCAGGCGCAGGCCCGGGGCCGGGGTCAGCGGTGCCACGCACTGTCCTGCCGGGCGCCGATGGGGTATGGTCAGGAGGGAATCGGAGGTCGGGTGGCGCTGTTGGTGGGGCGTCATCCTGCGCGTGAGCGCGCACACATCACGCATCTGTGAACGAGGAGCGATCATGACCGCGATGGGGCAATCACCGACCGGTAGAGACGAACTCGAGGCTTCCGGCGGTGGGTATGGCGGGCCTCCGGGCGGCGGCGGGTATGGGGGGCCTCCGGGCGGCGGTGGGTACGGTCCTCCGGGCGGTGGGTACGGCGGTCCTCCGGGGGGCTATGGAGGACCGCCGCCGCCGGGCCGGTACGGCGCGCCGCCTCCGCCGGCGGGCTACACGCCTCCGCCTCCGCCGCCCGGCTATCGCCCGCCGCCCGCGGGTGGTGGCGGCGGGCCGTCGGGCATGGCGATCGCGGCGCTCGTGCTGGGGATCGTGACGTGGACGGTGGGCCTCTCGGTCCTGACGGCCATCCCGGGCGCCATCGTGGGCTTGATCGAGATGGGGCGGATCAAGCGGGGGGAGTCGTCGAGGGACGGCAAGACGCTGGCGACCATCGGATTCTGGATCTGCACGGTGCACATCGCGCTGTTCTTCCTGCTGATCTGCGGGGGCGTGCTGATGGCGCTCGTCTCGAACTGACGCGCCAGTTGTAACCTGGCCGGCCGTCTCCTATCCTGCCGGGGTGTTGAGGACTGTGGCCTGGTGTGCGTGCGTAGCCGCCGTGGGGTGTGCTGCGTCGCGCGTGGCGGTCGGGCTGAGCTGTGGGTCGGGTCGCGATGGGCAGGATGGCTGACCGATGCCGTGGGGCGCTGTTCGGTATGCTCCTGGCGGGGCTGCTGGCGTCGTGCGGGAGCGGCTCGATCGGCGAGCCGGGGTGTGAGGGGACGGGCTGCGCCGAGGTGGAGGACGGGGGCGGCTTCCTCGACCCGGGCACGGTCTACGATGTGGGCGCGCTGCTGGACATCGGTCCGGGCGTGAACAACGGGGGCGACGGCCTCTCCGGCAAGGACGTCGCGCTCCCCGACCCCGACGCGCCCCCCACCGACGCCGACGGCGATGGCAGCTCCACGCCCGACGACTGCAACGACGCCGATCCCGCCATCCACCCCGGCGCCACCGAGCGCTGCGACGGTCTCGACAACAACTGCGACGGCACGACCGACGAGGGCTGCCCGGCGAACAACGGCGGCAACAACGGCGGCACATCGGCGGTGGGGGCGAGCTGCACCAGCAACGCCTCTTGCGGGGCCGGGGGCGGCTGCCTGACGGGCTGGCCGGGCGGCTACTGCTCGGTCGAGTGCGGGCCGGCCGGCCCGTGCCCGAGCGGCGCCTCGTGTTATGGCCTCCAGACCTCCCAGGGCACCACGCCGCTCTGCCTGGACGACTGCGCGCAGCGCTCCCAGTGCCGGACGGGCTATGCGTGCGTGCCCACGGAGGCGGGCGGGGCGTGCGCGCCAGCGTGCGGCACCGACGCCGACTGCAACGGCGGGGCGTGCGATGCGACGACGGGGCTGTGCGGTGCGGCGGCGAACAACGGCGCGAACAACGGCGCGAACAACGGAGGCACCAATCCGCCAGCGATCGGCGACCTGAGCCAGCAGCAGATCACCTCGGCGGGCCAGAGCCGCTCCTACCTGGTCTATGTGCCGACGGGCTACGACGGCAGCGCGCCGGTGCCGCTCGTGCTGGCCTTCCACGGCAGCGGCGACACGGCGTCCAACTTCTATCCCTACAGCCAGCTCGGCAGTCTGGCCGAGGGGCGCGGCTTCATCGTGGCGGTGATGCAGGGGCGGAACAACGACTGGGCCGTGCACACCCTTCCGGCCAGCAGCAACCCGGACGTGACCTTCTCGCTGGACGTGGTGGAGCGCCTCTCGGCCCAGTTCAACGTCGATCGGCAGCGAATCTACGCGATCGGTTACAGCAACGGGGGCTTCTTTACCTTCCTGCTCGGGATGACCCAGGCCAACACCTTCGCGGCGATCAACATCCAGGCCTCCGGCAGTCCGCTGCCCGGCCAGCTCGTGCCGAACGCAGCCCGACAGCTGCCCGTCTACATCTTGATCGGCACCAACGACGGGCTGCTCGGTCCGGCGCGGGACATCCGGGATCGGCTCCAGGCCGCCGGCCACCCGGTGCAGTACGAGGAGCTGCCGGGCGTGGGCCACTGCTGCTATCAATATGGCAAGAACAACGCGATCTGGACGTTCCTGTCGGGCTATGCGGCGCCGTGAGGGCGCGTCGGGCCGGGGGCGGTGCGGCTGAGGCCGCGCAGATCGCCGAGGAGGTGGATGTGGACGAGGCCAGCGCGTGGATCTTGAAGGACTTCCCCGACCGCCTGGAGTCCCGACGGCTGCTCCTGCGGCTGCCGCTGCCGGGGATGGACCGGCGATGAACGCCGCGATCGTCGAGAGCCTCGACCACCTGCGGCCCTGGATGCCCTGGGCGCAGACGGCGCCCACGGTGGAGGAGTCCGAGGCGAACGTGCGCAAGGCGCACCTCGAGTTCCTGGCCCGCAACGACCTGCGCTTCCACCTCTTCCGCAAGGAGGACGGGCGGTACGTCGGCAGCACGGGGCTGCACCGGATGCGCTGGGAGGTGCCGAGCTTCGAGATCGGCTACTGGGTCCGCAAGTCCGAGGAGGGCAAGGGTTACATCACCGAGTCCACCGAGGCCCTGACGGCGTTCGCCCTCGACGTGCTCGGCGCCCGGCGGGTGGAGATCCGCCTCGACCCGACCAACGCGCGCAGCCGGGCGGTGCCCGAGCGGCTGGGCTTCGAGCTCGAGGGCGTGCTCCGGTGCGACGGCCGCGATCCCGCCGGCCGGCTCAGGGACACGATGGTGTTCTCGAAGGTACGGCCAGAATAAATGTGCATGATGGCTTGCTGTTCGGGGTCTGGCTGTTATAATGTACAGTAGTGCAGCGACGGTTGCCCAGGTGGCAGCAAGCCCACGGATGGACCCATGGACACCCAAGACCTCCGGCCGCTCAAGGCCAGCCCCCGTGCCGCCTCGGATGAGGCCCCCCCCTGGCTCGAGGACGATCCCGGCTACTTCGCCTCCTTCGAGGACCTGGGCCCGCCGGCCGAGGCCTACAGCGACGACGAGAGCTGGCCCGAAGACGTCGAAGACGCCCCGCCTCCCCTGTCGATCCACTTCGACTTTGACGCCGCGACGGTCGAGCAGTGCCTCCGGGACCAGTTCGGCTACGGCGACTTCCGAGACGGCCAACGCGAGGTCATCGACACCGTGCTGGCGGGCCGCTCGGCGCTGGCCGTGATGCCGACCGGCGCCGGCAAGAGCCTCTGCTACCAGCTCCCGGCGATGCTCCTGCCCGGCGTCACCCTGGTGATCTCCCCGCTCATCGCCCTGATGAAGGACCAGGTGGACGGCCTGCTGTCCCGCAGCCTGCCGGCGACCTTCATCAACTCCACCCTCACGATGGCCCAGCAGAAGGAGCGCTTGCTGGCCATGCGCGCTGGCGCGCTCAAGATGGTCTTCGTGGCGCCGGAGCGGTTTCGGAGCGCGATGTTCTGGACGGCGCTGCGCAAGACGCCGATCAGCCTGTTCGTCGTGGACGAGGCGCACTGCGTCAGCGAGTGGGGCCACGACTTCCGCCCCGACTACCTCGGCCTCGGTGAGGTGCGCAAGCAGCTCGGCGAGCCGCTGACCATCGCCCTGACCGCCACCGCGACGCCCAAGGTCCGCCGCGACATCAAGACGCACCTCGGCATCGACGGCGCGGACGTGTTCGTCTCGGGCTTCGAGCGGCCAAACCTGATGATGGAGGTGTACAAGGCCAAGGGCAAGCGGGACAAGTTCACCCGCATGCTCGCCCTGTTCGCCCACACCGGCGGCACCGGGCTCGTCTACTGCGCCACCCGCAAGGCGGTGGAGGAGGTGGCCGGCGAGCTCCAGCAGCACGGCCTCCACGTCGGGACCTACCACGGCGGCATGGGAGACGGGGAGCGCGAGTCGGTCCAGGACGCCTTCATGCGCGGCGACTACGACGTAATGGTGGCGACCAACGCCTTCGGCATGGGCGTGGACAAGTCGGACATCCGGGCGGTGGTGCACTACCAGATGCCCGCCTCCATCGAGGCCTACTACCAGGAGGCCGGCCGCGCCGGCCGCGACGGCGAGCCCTCCCACTGCCTCTTCCTGTACAACTACGCCGATCGTCGCGTCCCCGACTTCTTCATCGACAACGCCTTCCCCGAGCAGAAGGTCATCGAGCTGACCTGGGGCATGCTGCGCAAGGCGGGCCTGGGCCTGCACGCGTTCAACGCCGCCTCGATCGCCAAGCGCCTGCCCGGCCGCGTCTCCACCATGGCCGTGGAGGCGGCGCTCAAGCAGCTGTCTCGCGCCGGCCACGTCGAGATCGGCTCGGACGTCGAGGGGGTGGTGGTCAAGGACCAGGCCCTGCCCCGCCAGCTCCGGATCGACTGGGCCGCCCTGAGCGCACGCCGCGAGTTCGAGCTGAAGAAGCTGAAGGAGGTGATCTACTACGCGACCACCGAGGAGTGCAGGAACCTCAAGGTCATCCGATACTTCGGCTCTCGCGGCGATATTCAGGGCTCCTGTGGTCACTGCGACAACTGTGTCCAGCTCCCGCCCTACGCCTCCGACGCCGTGGTGACGGGCCGCACCAGCACCCGCAAGCCGCGCAGCACCTCGAAGCGCGCCACCCGCACCACCACCTCGAAGAAGGCCGCCGGCCGTCAGGTGGTCGCCCGCGTCGCCGCGCCCCCCGCGTCCCGGCCCGCCCTGGAAGCGTGGGACACGATCGCCCGCAAGCTCCTCGCCGGAGTAGCCCGGTCCCGCCAGCAGGAGCCCGCGCCGGTCGTGGCGGCCATGCTCCGCGGCGAGCGCGCGCCCGAGGTCCTCGGACACGGCCTGGAGCAGCTCTCCACCTTCGGCATCCTGACCTACCTCGGGGCCGACGAGCTGACCGGTCTGCTCGACACCTTCGTCGAAGGCTCCCTGCTCACGCTCCAGGAGGGCGCGCTGGCCCTGTCACCGACCGGCGTTCAGGTCATGAAGGGACAGGCGCCGCTGTCCCTGGCAGTCGAGGCCCGCATGCGTGAGGCCCTGCTCGGCCCGCCTCCCTCCCCCGAGACCGCCGGGCTGTCACCGGCGCCCGAGTCCGTCCACGCCCCGACCGTCTTCGCCACCGTCGCGCTCCACAACGGCGGCCTCGACTACGAGGCGATCGCCCTCGAGCGGTCCATCAAGTCCGAGACGGTCGTCCGCCACCTCTTCGACGCCGCCGTCGCCGACACCTCCATCGACATCACCCGCTACCTCGACGGCGGCCTGCTGCCCGTCATCCGCACCGTCGCCGAGACGATGTCCTGGAAAGGTCAGCTCAAGGCGTTCCGAGATACCGTGTCCGCGCAGTTCCGCGGCGCCAAGGTCTCCTACGCCGTGCTGCGCCTCAACATCGCCTACCTCGTGCAGCAGGGGGAGCTGGAGGGGTAGGGGCCCTCAGAACCCGATGCTCGTGGCCTCGCACACGCCTTCGTTGCAGACCAGCGGCGCGCAGCAGTCGGCGTCGGTGGTGCAGGAGCCACACACACCATCTACACAGGCCTGGTTGCCGCAGTCGCTGCAGTCGAGGCAGTCCGGGTTGGGCGGCTCGGGGCAGTCGTCTCCGGCGTGCAGGATGGCCCGGTCGTAGTGGATGAGCGTGTTGCCGCGGCTCTCGAGGTCGGCGGTGAAGATGCCGCCGTACATCTCGAGGTCGTCGAGGGTCTGCAGCGACGCCAGGGGCGAGTAGACGAAGGCCGCCAGGTGGGAGTCCTGTCGGAACTTGATCGGGACGGTGCCGCCCTGGCCGTCGCTGCCGAGGATGAAGGCGCGGGCGTTGGCCGGGAAGTTGGGGGAGCCCAGGTGGAACTCGTGGCGGAGGTCGAACCGGCCCTTGATGAACAGGTCCAGCACGCCGCCGGGGGAGACCTGGATGTACAGATCGCCGCCGGTCACGCTCACATCACCGCCCACATAGAGCGCCGCGTTCCCGCGGACCTCGATGGTGAGGTCGCTTGAGAGGCTGATGTTGTTGACGTAGTAATGGCCGCACTCGAGGGTGAGGTGGGTCGGGTTGCCGCTGATGTTGAGGTCGGTGGGCAGCAGGCCGCGGTCGCCGATGCCGTCGTTGTTGGTGTCGATCCGGACGAGGGCGTTGTCGTTGTGGGCCGGGTCGGCGCGGTAGTCGACGATGGTCTGGATGTCGATCAGGTCGTCCGGATCGCACCGGCAGGGCGGACTGACCTCCACGTCTTCGCGCACGGTGGTGCCGAGCACCGTGACGTTGCCGGTGACGGTCGCCGCTGGCTTGAGGTGCACGTCCCCGGCGAAGGTCGCCGTCCGGGGGTTCACCGGACCGATGAGGTCACCGCCGACCCAGGTGTCACCGGCGCACACGAAGTCGTGCTCGGCCTGGAAGGTGCCGTAGGTGTGCAGGTTCGCTGCCACGAAGCTCGAGTTGCCCAGCCTGAGGCCGCCGGCGATGACCGGATCCACGCTGCGGAACTGGTTGCCGGACCAGAGGTCACCCCAGACCGTCAGCGTCGCCGGCAGCGGCTCGCTCCCGCCGTTGTTGGTCATCAGGCCGAGCAGGCCCACGCCACCGCCGACGCCAGCGCAGGTCCCGCGCACACACACCTGGCTGCTCGGGCAGTCGGTGTTGACCACGCACGCCCCGCCCGGCGCCACATACGACGCCGAGAGGCTGTCGTAGGCGTCGGTCATCAGGCGCTGGTTGCTGTTGCTGATCGAGATGTCCGCGCACGAGCAGATGCCCCAGTTGAACGACACCTGAGCCTGGTCGCCCGCGCAGGTGGTCTCGGTGGTGCCGTCCACGATGATGGGGGGCCCGCCGCCGACGCACATCGCCGGCACGGGCGCGACGTTCAGTTCGGGAACACACGTACCCGCCGAGCAGCCCTGGCCGGCCGGACACTCCGTGGTGCAGTTGCCGCAGTGCGTGTTGTCCATGGCGAGGTCGACGCAGGTTCCGTCCGGACACGCCACCAGCGGATCCAGGCAGCTCCCCGTCTGGCACTGCCCCGCCGAGCACACCTCGCCGCCATCGACGTCGCACTGGACGCCGCAGCCGCCGCAGTTGTTCGGGTCCACCTGCGTGTTCAAGCACGCCGGCTCCCCGCCCACATCGCACAGGCTCTGGTAGAGCCGGCAGGTGCAGGTGTCGTTCTGACAGGTCTGCCCCACGATGCAGGCGTTGCCGCACGCCCCGCAGTCGGTCGTGCTGTCCGACAGATTGACGCACGTCCCGCCACAGTTGCTCTCCTGCGCATCACAGCACAGGCCCGAGTCGCAGAGCTGGCCGATGCCGCAGGCCGCACCGCACGCGTTGCAGTGGTCGGGATCGTTGGTGAGATCGACGCAGGTCCCACCGCAGTTGGTCATGCCGGCCGGGCAGGCACACGCGAGGTTTCCGCCGCTGTTCTGGCAGAACGAGCCGCCGGTGCAGGCGTTGTTGCACGCCCCACAGTTCTGGTTGTCCGTCAGGTTTGAGCAGCTCCCGCCGCAGTTCTGGAAGCCGTCCGAGGCGTTGCAACACAGGCCCGTGTCGCAGATCTCCCCGCCGACCGTGTCGCACAGGATGTCGCAGCCGCCGCAGTTGTTGGGGTCGGATTGGTCGCTCGGCGAGGGTTCGTCGTTAGCGCAGCCGCACAGGCCCGGCGTGGTCTTGTTGGAGTCGAGCGGGCAGCCGTCCGCGTCGTCGAGGACGCCGTCGTTGTCGTCGTCCGGGTCGCAGGCGTCGCCGCCGTCCGGGGCGCCGTCGGTGTTGAGCTGATCGGCGTTGGCGACGAGCGGGCAGTTGTCGTTCGTGTCGAGGAGCCCGTCGGCGTCGTCGTCGTCATCGCAGACGTTGCCGAAGCCGTCGAAGTCGGTGTCGAGCTGAGGCGGATTCGCAGCCAGCGGGCAGTTGTCGAGGGCGTCGAAGACGCCGTCGTTGTCGTCGTCCAGATCGCAGGCGTCGCCGCCGTCCGGGGCGTTGTCGGTGTTTGTCTGGTTGGTGTTGACGACGAGCGGGCAGTTGTCCGCGCCGTCGGGCACGCCGTCGTTGTCGTCGTCGGGGTCGCAGGCGTCGCCGCCGTCGGCGGCGCCGTCGGTGTTCGTCTGGTTGGCGTTGGGCACATCCGGGCAGTTGTCGGCGGTGTTCGCGACGTTGTCGCCGTCACGGTCGGGGTCGCAGGCATCGCCGAGCGAGTCGTTGTCGAGATTGGCCTGGTTGGCGTTGACGAACAGGGGACAGTTGTCGGCGATGTCGAGGACGCCGTCGTTGTCGTCGTCGGGGTCACAGGCGTCGCCGCCGTCGGCGGCGCCGTCGGTGTTGAGCTGGCTGGCGTTGGCGACGAGCGGGCAGTTGTCAACGCCGTCATTGATGCCGTCGTTGTCGTCGTCCGGGTCGCAGGCGTCGCCGCCGTCCGGCGCGCCGTCGGTGTTGAGCTGGTTGGTGTTGACGATCAGGGGGCAGTTGTCGTTCGTGTCGCTGACGCCGTCGTTGTCGTCGTCGGTGTCACAGACGTCGCCACCGTCGGCGGCGCCGTCGGTGTTGAGCTGGTCGGCGTTGGCGGTGTTGGGGCAGTTGTCGGTCGTGTTGGCCACGTCGTCACCGTCCCGGTCGTCGTCGCAGAGGTTGCCGATCCCGTCGTTGTCGAGGTCGCCCTGGCCGGGGTTGGGCAGGTCCGGGCAGTTGTCGACCCCGTTGGCCACGAGGTCACCGTCGCGGTCGTCGTCGCAGACATCGCCCGTGCCGTCGTCGTCGAAGTCGAGTTGGTCGGCGTTCGCCGCGTCGGGGCAGTTGTCGACCCCATTGGCCACGAGGTCTCCGTCGCGGTCCAGATCGCAGAGGTCGCCGATGTTGTCGAGGTCGCGGTCGAGCTGGCCGGGGTTGGCGGTCAGCGGGCAGTTGTCCGCGCCGTCGAGCACGCCGTCGTTGTCGTCGTCATTGTCGCAGGCGTCGCCGCCGTCGGCGGCGCCGTCGGTGTTGAGCTGGTCGGCGTTCGGCACGTCGGGACAGTTGTCCTCGATGTCGCCGACGCCGTCGTCGTCGCGGTCCGCGTCGCAGAGATCGCCGAGGCCGTCGCTGTCGGCGTCGAGTTGGTCAGCGTTGGGCGTGCGGCGGCAGTTGTCGTCGCACCCGGCGCCGACACCGCTGGAGCAGGGGTTGTCCGAGGGATCGCCGGAGCCATCGCCGTCGTCGGGCACGCCGTCGCCGTCGTCGTCCAGGTCGCAGGCGTCGCCGAGCGTGTCGCCGCCGGGCAGGGTCAGGTCGGTGTTGAGCTGATCGGCGTTGGCCGTGTCGGGGCAGTTGTCGTCGACGTTCGCCACGAGGTCGCCGTCGCGATCCCCGTCGCAGACGTCACCGAGGCCGTCGGCGTCAAGGTCCGCCTGGTCCAGGTTGGCGGTCAGGGGGCAGTTGTCCTCGGCGTCGATGGTGCCGTCGTCGTCGTCGTCCAGATCGCAGGCGTCGCCGCCGTCGAGCGCGCCGTCGGTGTTGAGCTGATCGGCGTTGGCGACGAGCGGGCAGTTGTCGTCCACGTCATCGAAGCTGTCGTTGTCGTCGTCCGCGTCGCAGACGTCGCCGCCGTCGGAGGCGTCGTCGGTGTTGAGCTGATCGGTGTTGGCGGTCAGGGGGCAGTTGTCGCCCGCGTCGGCGACGGTGTCGTTGTCGTCGTCGGAATCGCAGGCGTCGCCGCCGTCGGCGGCGCCGTCGGTGTTGAGCTGGTCGGTGTTGGCGGTCAGCGGGCAGTTGTCCGCACCATCGAGCACGTCGTCGTTGTCGTCGTCGTTGTCGCAGGCGTCGCCGCCGTCGGCGGCGCCGTCGGTGTTGCGCTGATCGGCGTTGGCGATCAGCGGGCAGTTGTCGTCGCCGTCGAGCACACCGTCGCCGTCGTCATCGCCGTCACAGGCGTCGCCGACGCCGTTGCTGTCGGTGTCGAGCTGGTCGGCGTTCGAGAGCACCGGGCAGTTGTCGTCGACGTCGTCGATGCCGTCGCCGTCGCGGTCGGGGTCGCAGACGTCGCCGAAGGCGTCGCCGTCGAGGTTGGCCTGATCGGTGTTGGTGGTCAGGGGGCAGTTGTCGTCGCCGTCGAGCACGTCGTCGTTGTCGTCGTCGTCGTCGCAGACGTCGCCGTCGCCGTCGCCGTCGGTGTTGAGCTGATCGGCGTTGGCGAGCAGCGGGCAGTTGTCGCTGCCGTCAACGACGCCATCGTTGTCGTCGTCCGGGTCGCAGAGGTCGCCGAGGCTGTCGCCGTCGGTGTTGAGCTGGTCGGCGTTGGTGATCAGGGGGCAGTTGTCCGCACCATCGAGCACGTCGTCGTTGTCGTCGTCGTCGTCGCAGACATCGCCGTCGCCGTCGCTGTCGGTATCGAGCTGGGCGGGGTTGGAGAGCAGAGCACAGTTGTCGGCACCATCGAGGACGCCGTCGTCGTCGTCGTCGGGGTCGCAGACGTCACCCGCGGCGTCGCCGTCGTTGTTGGCCTGGTCGGCGTTGGCGATCCGCGGGCAGTTGTCGTCGAGGTTCAGCACATTGTCGCCGTCCATGTCGTCGTCGCAGGCATCGCCGCGCACGTCGCGGTCGATGTTGGCCTGATCGGCGTTGGCGACGTCGACGCAGTTGTCGTCGAGGTTCAGCACGCCGTCACCGTCGACGTCATCGTCGCATCGGTCACCCACCAGGTCGTTGTCGAGGTCGAGCTGGGCGGGGTTGGCGATCAAGGGGCAGTTGTCGGCACCATCGAGGACGCCGTCGTTGTCGTCGTCGTCGTCGCAGACGTCGCCGCCGTCGGCGGCGCCGTCGGTGTTGAGCTGATCGGTGTTGGCGAGGAGCGGGCAGTTGTCGTCCACGTCGGCGACGGTGTCATTGTCAGCGTCGTCGTCGCAGACATCGCCGATGGTGTCGTTGTCGACGTCAGACTGGTCGGTGTTGGCGACGAGCGGGCAGTTGTCGCTGCCGTCGAGCACGCCATCGTTGTCGTCGTCATCGTCGCAGACGTCGCCAAGCAGGTCGCCGTCGGTGTTGAGCTGGTCAGCGTTGGCGATCAGCGGGCAGTTGTCGTTCACGTCGAGCGCGCCGTCTCCGTCGTCGTCGGTGTCGCAGACGTCACCGCGGCTGTCGCCATCGGTGTTGAGCTGGTCGGTGTTGGCGAGGAGCGGGCAGTTGTCATCGACGTCGAGGATGGTGTCGTTGTCGTCGTCGTCGTCGCAGGCGTTGCCGTCGCCATCGCCGTCCGAGTCGCTCTGATCGTTGTTGGCCAGCGGGCAGTTGTCGATGTCGTCCGCGAACCCGTCGCCGTCGTCATCGTCGTCGCAGAGGTCGCCCTGGGTGTCGCCGTCGGTGTCGAGTTGATCGGTGTTGGCGAGGTCCACGCAGTTGTCGGCGCAGTCGGGCACCGTGTCGCCGTCGCTGTCGGTGTCCGCGGTGCCGCAGCCGCAGAGCCCGGCCTCGGTCTTGTTCACGTCGTCCGGGCAGCCGTCATTGCAGTCGGCGGTGCCGTCGGTGTCCGTGTCCGTGTCGGCCGTCCCGCAGTCACACACGCCCGCCTCGGTCTTGTTGGCGTCGTCGGGGCAGCCATCGTTGCAGTCGGCGGTGCCGTCCGTGTCCGTGTCGGTGTCGGCGGTGCCGCAGCCGCACAGGCCTGCTTCGGTCTTGTTGGCGTCGTCGGGGCAGCCGTCGTTGCAGTTGGCGGTGCCGTCCGTGTCCGTGTCCGTGTCGGCGGTGCCGCAGCCGCACACCCCCTCCGCGATCTTGTTGGCGTCGTCCGGGCAACCATCGTTGCAGTTGGCGGTGCCGTCGCCGTCGGTGTCGGTGTCGGCGGTGCCGCAGTCACACACACCGGCCTCGGTCTTGTTTCCATCGTCGGGGCAGCCATCGTTGCAGTCCGGCGTGCCATCGCTGTCGGTGTCGGTGTCGGCGGAGCCGCAGTCACACACGCCGGCCTCGGTCTTGTTCACGTCGTCCGGGCAGCCGTCATTGCAGTCGGCGGTGCCGTCGCTGTCGGTGTCGGTGTCGGCGGTGCCGCAGCCACACACACCGGCCTCGGTCTTGTCCGCGTCGTCGGGGCAGCCGTCGTTGCAGTCGGCGGTGCCGTCGGCGTCGGTGTCCGTGTCGGCGGTGCCGCAGCCACACACACCGGCCTCGGTCTTGTCCGCGTCGTCTGGACAGAGGTCGCACGCGTCGCCGAGGCCGTCGTCGTCGGTATCAGCCTGATCCGCGTTCGCGATCTCCGGACAGTTGTCGTCCTCGTTGAGGACGTGGTCCCCATCGACATCGACCACGGCGTTGTTGGTGCCGCCGTTGTTCGAGTTGTTCGACCCGCCGTTGTTCGAGTTGTTCGACCCGCCATTGTTGGCGTTGTTCGACCCGCCATTGTTGGCGTTGTTCGACCCGCCATTGTTGGCGTTGTTGGCGTTGTTCGACCCGCCGTTGCTGGTGTTGTTGCTGGCGTTGTTGCCGCTATTATTGTTGCTGTGGACGGCACCCGGACCCGCGTCGTCGCTACAGGCGAGCGTGTTCAGGGCGACGAGGATGAAGATTGCAATGGACCCAGCACGTGTATTCATGATCTGCCTGTCGTTTGGGGAATGTTCCGCGCAGACAGCCTAGCAGGGAGGGCGACGCCTTCCAAGAGCGTGTGTACCATCTTTAAGTCTTGCTGCCTCCCGCGCCACTACGTTCTCGGCGGTCGCGGCCGCAGAATTGGCGTCTGGCAGCTCCATGCCCGCTGTCACGGGTGCGGAGGCAGACGTCTTTGGCGTTGGAAAGAGCCTCGTGTGAGCGGGCTTGAGGGGGTGGGTGGGTGTATTCAAGACCGCGCCCTCACCCCCCAGCCCCCTCTCCCGTATGACGGGAGAGGGGGAGGCCCTCACCCCCCAGCCCCCTCTCCCCTATGAGGGTAGAGGTGGGGCAGAACGGGTTTATTACTTATACAGCAAGAACTGGCTGTCCGGCTCCCCCTCTCCCCGTCGAGGGGAGAGGGGGCTGGGGGGTGAGGGCCTCCCCCTCTCCCGTCATACGGGAGAGGGGGCCGGGGGGTGAGGGCCTCCCCCTCTCCCGTCATACGGGAGAGGGGGCTGGGGGGTGAGGGCGCCTACCTCAGACAATACCTCAACACACAGTCCCCCAACCTCACCAGATCCCCCTCACACAGCTCCACGGGCGCCGAGACCGGCTCCTCATTCACGAACGTCGGGTTGGTGGAGTGCAGATCGGCGATGAGGAACAGCCCTTTGTGGGCGTAGATGCGGGCGTGCTTGCGGGAGACGGCGGCGTCGGTGACCTGGATGTCGGCGGTGGGGGTGCGGCCGAGGACCTGGTCGGCGGCCAGGGGGAAGCGGCGGCCGGCGACCTTGCCGCTGATGCCGATGAGCTCGGCACGGGGGAAGTTGCCGACGATGTCGACGATGATCTTCTGGCTGACCTCGGACAGCTTGCGGATCTGGCTGGCGTCGGTGTTCTGGGTCGAGACGTTGATGGTCATGCTGCCGCGCTTGAAGGCGCGGTAGGCCTCCTGCGACGGCCTTCGCTCCATCGCCATCGCCTCGTCCAGCAGCAGCTCGCACGCCTCGCCGAGCGGTGAGCCGTCGCCCTCGATGAAGCCGGGGACGCCGCGAATCTCGGAGATGACCGCGCGGAGGCTTGCGGCGGCGGACTCGAACTGGCCGCGGTCGGCCTGGGCGCGGGCCTCGGCGCGGCTGCTGTCCGCGCGGGCGAGCATGACGCGGCGGAGCGCGGCGGTGTCGGGGGGGCCGATCTGGGCGGCGGCGTAGGCGCTGACGGGCGCGCGCAGGGTCAGGCTCTTGTCGCGGCCAGCCCGGCGGTAGCGGAGGGTGACGTCGAGGAGGTCGAAGGGGCCGAGCTCGGTCGGGACGTGGACGGAGAGGTGCAGGACGGCGACGCTCTGGCCGCCAGCGGCCTGGTCGGGCATGTCCACGATCAGGCCGTCCGCGCCGACGCGGGTGCGCGAGCGGCCGATGGCGCGGACGATGTCCACGCCAGCGCGGGGCCGGAAGGCGAGCTCGATGCCCTCGGCGACGATGTCGCCCTGTTGGCCGATGGCGCGGGCGAACTCGTAGTCACACTCGCGCGGATCGGGCACGAAGTGGTAGAGGCCGCCGCCGGCCTCGGCCATGCGGCCGAGCACGTCCTCGTTGTGGTGGGCACCGTAGCCGAGCGTGGAGAGGCCGACGTCAGGCCGGAACTCGCGCACCAGCTCGCCGAGCTCAGACGGGGTGGCGCGGCCCTCGTTGGGGGCGCCGTCGGACAGGAGCAGGATGACCTGACGCTCGTGCCGCTCGCGCTCGGGGAGCATGGCGCGGGCGGTGCGCAGGCCGTCCTCGATGTGGGTGGTGCCGTTGGCGACGAGGCGGCGCACGCGGCGGCGGATCAGGGCGAGGTGCTCGGCGGTGACGGGCGCGAGCGCGGCGACCTCGGTGGCCTTGGAGGAGAAGGCGACGATGCCGACCCGGTCGTGGGGTTCGAGCAGGCCGACGAGCTTGTCGACCGAGAGGGTGACGTGCTCGATCGGGGGGCCGGTCATGGAGCCGGACACGTCGAGGACGAAGATCACGCTCATCGGCGGGCGGATTTGATCGGACTCGCGCTGCTGGGCGTCGAGGGTGGCGACGAGGTGCACATCCACGGTCCGGCCCGCGGTGAGCTGCTCATAGGTGAGCGCGACGCCTAGGTTGAGGGGGCTGTCGTTCATGGAGAGGCTCCAGGGTGGGGGGACCGCTCGGCGATGCTCGGGGCTGGGGCACGGACCGTTCATCCAACGTGCCGGCATTTGCCAGTCATTCCTCCGATGAGGTACTGGTAGGGATGCTGCTTGCCTGCGCTGCTGACACAACGTACCCCAACATGCCCGGGCGCGGGAAGCGCCCACCTGCCCACAGACGCCGGGAGCCTCATGACCACGACGCGACGCATCCAACTGTTCATCGACGGCCAGAGCACCGACGGGACTGGCGCGCGCACCTTTGAGGCGGTGAACCCGGCGACGGGCCGCGTGGTGGCGGAGGTCGTCGAGGGAACGGCGCAGGACGTGGACCGGGCGGTGTCGGCGGCTCGAGCGGCGTTGACCGGCCCCTGGGGGCGGATGCCAACCGCGCGGCGCCTGGATCTGCTGCTGGCCCTGGCCGACCGCATCGACGCCTGCGCCGAGGCCATGGCCGTGGCCGAGATCGAGGACACGGGCAAGCCCGTGGGGCTGGTGTCGGCCATCGACATCCCGCGAGGGGCGGCCAACTTCCGGGCGTTCGCCCACGCGTTCCGGAGCCTGAGCACGGAGAGCTTTCAGCAGGACACGCCGGACGGGCGAGGCGCGCTGAACTACGTCGTCCGCAAGCCGGTGGGCGTGGTGGGGGTGATCTGCCCGTGGAACCTGCCGCTGCTGCTGATGACGTGGAAGGTCGCGCCGGCGCTGGCGGCGGGCAACACCGTGGTCGTCAAGCCGTCGGAGGAGACGCCGCAGACGGCGACGATGCTTGGGGCGTTGATGCGGGAGGTGGGCATCCCCGACGGGGTCTATAATGTTGTGCACGGCTTCGGGGCGGGTTCGGTCGGCGAGCAGCTCACCGCCCACCCTGGCATCGACGCGGTGACCTTCACCGGCGAGAGCGCGACGGGCCGGGCGATCATGACCTCGGCCAGCCGCAACCTGAAGAAGCTGTCGTTCGAGCTCGGCGGCAAGAACGCCTCGCTCGTCTTCGCCGATTGCGATCTTGCCGAGGCCGTGGACGGCACGATGCGCTCGGTCTTCACCAACTGCGGCCAGGTCTGCCTGACCACCGAGCGCATCTACGTCGAGCGCCCGATCTTCCAGGCGTTCGTCGCGGCGCTGGCCGAGCGCACGAAGGAGCTTCGGGCGGGCGGGCCCTACGAGGCCGACACGAACCTCGGGCCGCTGATCAGCGCGCAGCATCGGGCCAAGGTGCTGTCGTATTACGCGCTGGCCGAGCAGGAGGGGGCGACGGTCGTCTGCGGCGGGCACGCGCTGTCCCTCGGCGGCGAGCTGTCCGAGGGCTTCTTCGTGGCGCCGACCATCTGGACGGGGCTGGGGGATGCGGCGCGTTGTGTGCGGGAGGAGGTGTTCGGCCCGGTGTGTCATATCGCGCCGTTCGATAC